>Ga0302219_10000600_pt1 | contig 15918 bp, 14 predicted proteins | sample II_Palsa_E1_2_FD_194569 | JGI IMG/M metagenome (GOLD analysis project Ga0302219, IMG submission 194569) | Peat permafrost microbial communities from Stordalen Mire near Abisko, Sweden - II_Palsa_E1_2 | ecosystem: Environmental > Terrestrial > Soil > Palsa > Peat permafrost | place: Sweden...
ATCGCGGAAGTTGCGCCAGCATGTTCTTCGCCTGCGCGTGATCCGGATGCTGGTGTAGAAGTTCGAGCAGAACGGCCCGAGCTTTGTCCGGCGCGTCCTCCACACTGTAAACCCTGGCCAGGTTCAGATACGACTGATCGAAGCCGGGCGCAACCCGGATGCACTCTTCGAAACTCGCGACCGCCTCATCTCGGCGCTGGGTGCGTAGATATAGTATGCCGAGGTTGTTCAAGGCTTCCGGGTAATCAGGACGAGACTTCAGCGCCCTTTGCAGATAGTCGTAAGCGCGCACTGCGTCGTCGCCTTGCGCAAAGACCATCCCCAAACCGTAGTTCGCCTCGGAATCCGCGGAGCTGACCTCAAGAGCGCGCTCAAATGCCTTGCGAGCTGCTTCCCAATTCTTCTGCAGGCGATAGGCATTGCCAAGATTGTTGCGGGCGATCAGGTGATCGGGACTCAGTCGTACCGCCTCTTGAAAGTACCGTATCGCTTCGTCCGTGCGATTTTCCTGTGTGGCGAGAAGTCCAAGATTGTTCCAGGCGTTCGCCAGAGTATCAGGATAGCTTGCGCGGAGTTGAGTCGCGCGTTCAAAACTCTCCCGCGCCTCGGCTATTTTCCGCTGATTCAAGTAGGCGCTTCCCAGGCCGTAGCAGGCCTCGGCGCTCGATGGATCGTCCCGAAGTGCAAGCTGGAACGACGCTGCGGCCTGATCGAAATATCCGCGCTGAAAAAACATAGAGCCGTAGGTGAGATAGTTGCGCCCAAACTCATACGTCGCGCTAACGCCTGGAAAAGGCAGCGCCCGCGCCAATCTCTCCGCAGCCGTTCGCGGAATCTGCTGAAAATCTTGCTCCACATGCTCCCGATTCACGGGTCCCGAATAGACCTTAACGATCTCTCCTTTCTCATCGATCAAGAAGGATGTCGGCAGCCCAAGATCACGATGCCGGTCAAACAGGTAACGGTAGAGAATGTTGTAAATGCCGGCCACGTCGTCCGTTCCGTGAAGGATGGGAAACGAAAAGCGCCGCTCGCGAGCCAGCGCTCGCACCTTTTCGGCGTCGGCAGGTTCGTCAACATTCACGGCGACCAGTTGAAGACCCTGAGCCGCCCACTGCTGATGCGCCCGGTCGAACACTTTCAGGTCTTCCTGGCAATGCGCTGGCAGTGTGAACCAGAAATTCAGTAGCACCGGCCTTCCGCGCAGACCGGCCAGGGTCCGCACTTGTCCAGACAAGTCGGCGAGAGAGAAATCCAGTGCGGCTACGGGCGCGAGCAACCAGGTTTCAACCGTAGAGGGGAGTGGGTCGCTCACTTGCACCGTGATTGCCGCAAATTGGGCGGCAGCTGAGGGTTGCGGCTTGAAGGGCTCCATTCGAGAAGGTTCCGCCCCTTCTTCCACCCACACCCTGTGGTTCTGCGGAAGGCCCTGGATCTCCTGCACGTGCCCGCTCGGCCAACGGATCGATGACCGCACAGGGCCTTTAGCCTCTCCCAGGCCGAAAAATACTTCTTTGCTGTGCTGGGACAGAAATCCCGACCCGGCTTGCAGCATGCGAGTCTGCCGGCCCAATTCAGTTTCCACCGTAACCGCTGCGCCGATGGCGTCACGATTGCTTTTCGAGCCGCAGAGGCAGAACGCAATCGACGGAGGCAGATTCTCGATCACATTCTTCAACACTCGCAACTGCGGACCGTTGCGGTTTTTCAGAAATACCTCCTGCCGCCCGTCATGATCGAAATCCGCAAGGGCAAATGCCCGGCCGTCTTCGGCGAAGTCCATCCCAACTGCGCCAGAAACGTCGGAAAACGTTCCTTCGCGGTTGTTCGCATAGAAAACATTCCGCTCGAATCCGCTCCAGGTACCGTCAGACCGGATGAGGTCGTTGATGGCGCTCCACCCTTGTTCGTAATCCTGCGAAGGCCGCGCCTGATTAGGTGATTTGGCAACCACCTGTCGCCAGAAAAAACTGTTCAGATCCTGGCGCGAGGTGCCGGAGACCATTCCATTCGCGATATAGAGATCGGCAAACCCGTCATGGTCGAAATCGAATGCATCGCTCGCCCACGACCAGCGGCCCATTCCCACTCCGGCAGAGTTCGTCCTATCCTGAAAAGCGCCTCCGCCATTGTGAAATAACGAGTTGCCCATGGCGTGCTTTCGGTAGAGTGCGCGAACTTCCTCGGGCGCATCCTTCTTAAATATTTCTTGCCCGGAAACGCGCTCTCCCGCAGCCGTCCACATATCGGCGACGTAAAGATCCTCAACGCCGTCATTGTCGTAATCGAGCCAGCCAACGCTCATGCCCGCGCCAATGTCTTCAACATCTGCCTCCTTAGCGACATCAGTGAACGTCCCATCGCCGTTGTTGCGGTAAAGATTCTTCCGGCCGAAATCGTTCACCACGTAAAGGTCGGGCCAGCCATCGCGATTGAAATCGCCCCACCCGCAGCCGAAACTGTAGCGCGTGTTATTTTTATCGAGGCCCGATTCCGCCGTGACGTCGCGAAATGTTCCGTCGCGATTGTTCCTCATCATGAAGTTGGGAGGACCATTGTTGGCATCGTGATAGGGCACGGGATAGTTGTACTGGCCCGTTCCCTGGTAATAGGCGTAGAGACAAAAATAGATGTCCAACCAGCCGTCACGGTCGTAGTCGGCAACCGCCGCGCCGGTAAAGGTTCCCTGCGCCGGATTGGCGAACTGAAACGCGTCAGCCTTCCGGCGAAACTTCCCGCCGCCTTCGTTCAGGAACAACAGCGGCCCGTCGGCACGCACCACGACTACATCCTGGCGTCCATCGTTGTCGAAGTCGGCGAAGAGCGCGCAGGCTGAGTTTTCGAGGATTCCCAGACCCGATGCTTCCGTAATGTCTTCGAACGTTCCATCTCCCCGGTTTCGATAAAGCCGGTTCGGCAGACCCGCTGGCTGGCAAACGTAGAGATCGTCGAAGCCGTCGTCGTCGATGTCGGCCACCGAGACTCCATTGTGTCCGTAGATGTCGATGCCGCTCGCGCCGTCGAGAACCGTTCGCCAGTAGTCAGCGCCCCGAAGCATCTGGGCGGAATACGAAGCGTTGCCGCCCAGAACCGGCACGGCAATGTCTACGAAAACTGGAGAGGTGGAGCGGCTTCTTGTCTCGTCAAGCGCCTGCCAGCGCCGCAGCCGGAACTCATCGGGTGCGGAAGAAGACAGATAGGCTACCCATTCGAGATCCCAGCACCCCACGCGCTGCTCGCGGTGGAAACCACTGCCGGCGCCCACTATTTCATATCGCACGCGAGTCTGCAGCCGCTCAGGAAGCCGCGAAGCAGCCGCGGGGATCGCTTCTATCTTCGTCACTTGAAATTCCGCGGTCACGATTTTAGAGAAAACACTCATGTCGGACCGCAATTCCCGCAGAAAGGCATCTCGCCCGAGATTGGTCTGGGAGGTGAACCTATTCCGGTGGACTTCAATCGCCGATCCTGAACGTACGAGCCGCGACGCAATCGGCCGCAGGGACGACCCCGAAAAATCCAGAGTAAGCACTCTATCGATCCCGCGCATGTCCCGCGGAGATTGCAGCAAGCTCGAACTCCACTCTGCAAGAATCGCCGCAATCTGGTCGTGGTACTTTTCGGTGACGAATTCGTCCAGCCCGGCTTGCGTCTTGAGCAGCAGTGCATCGAGCGGTCTCTGCACTCGATAATGAGGGTGAAGGTGGAACTCGTCGACTGACGCGAATTCAATCGAAGAGTCGAAGCAGTCGTTGAACGGGAAACCGATTCCGCGCAGGCTTGCCGGAACCAGCGCCACCGCAGCCCCCTGACAGCAGCGGACTAGAAAATTGCGGCGGCTCGGGTCTACCCGATGAAAATCGACCGGATGACGCGCCTTCCCTGCCCGACTCAGAGCGATGCCCCCCGGACATTCACGTGTAGGACCGAAATCTAACAGCCACACCTGAGCCCGTCAAGGTTGGGCAGCGGGTCTGGACCGAAGTCTTGTCGCTGTCGGATTTGCGCCTCGAGGAGCCGCTTATTTTCAGCAGATAGGCCTCTGAGATCGCCAGAACCAGCCAAGGCCCAGCTCAGACACTCGACCCCATTTAAGACCATCGCGGGAATCAACCGCATCCGTCCCGGACAGGGAACTGCAGTTCCTGAGGACGAGCATTTGCCTTGACCCAACGTTTGACAGCCAGCTAGCGTTTGAAAGCGAGCTCCGGGTAACTTGCAGCGCCGCAGAGAGACGTTCCAAACAGGCCGGAATCGGCTGCGCGGCCAGTCTGAAGAATGCAGATCACTGTGTCCATGTACTTGTGAAAGATACTGAAAAGATACGAGGTTGGTTATCAGATGGGAACTTTAGTTTCAGCGCCTTCGGGACCGGTGGCCGCGGTTTTCTTGCTTGCCGAGAATCGGCTGCTGCGTGAAGCCTTGTTGCGCATCCTCTCGAAGAAAGACGATATCCGCGTGGTCGGCGCCGGATCCTACAATCTTGAGATATTTCAACAGATTGTCTCCACGCGAGCCAACGTCGTGGTGCTTGATTCGGTCTCTCCGGTTCTATCGCAAAGGGGGATAGTTCGCGAACTGCATCAACTCGACCCCGCGATAAGACTTGTAATGGTGGGCATGGAGGCCGACGCGGCCGTTTTTCTGCGTGTGGTGCAGGCGGGCGCGCTAGGCTACGTGCTGAAAGATGCTTCCGCTATCGAGGTGGCCCGCACCATCCGAGCGGTGGCGGCGGGCGAAGCGGTGTGCCCGGTCGCGCTATCCGCCGCACTATTTCAATGGGTGGCGCGGCATACGCCCGCCATTCCGAGCTTGCGCCTCAAGAACAGCCTTGGCCTCAGCCGCAGGGAGCAACAACTAGCCGGCCTGCTGCAACAGGGACTGACAAACAAGGAAATGGCGAGCCGCCTCAACCTCTCCGAACAAACCGTGAAGAACCACGTGCACCGCATGCTGCGCAAGCTCGGAGCCCCGGACCGGCTGACAATCGCGGAACTATGCCGCAACGAGGGCCTGAGCGCTTAGCCACCGGCCCCTGGCGACTGCGCGAATCGTCCGCGTCCCCAGATAGAAACAGGATGCCCTTCCCTCACCGACTCGGTGTCAAATAGTAAGGTCTCTTCCGGACAAACGAGGTAAGATTGGTCGGGGAGAGAGGATTTGAACCTCCGACCCCCTGGTCCCGAACCAGGTGCTCTACCAGGCTGAGCCACTCCCCGACGAGGCTGCGGGCGACCACTAAGGAAGCCCCATCCACCCGCTCTTTTTCCGTGGGCATTTAAGATTATAACATTGCTGCCCTGGCTGGTTCTGTCCCGCTTCTCGCCCGCTTGTCGATACACCTTTCGCGCTACACTGAGGACGCACCGGAATCTGATACTAGCGATCTGGCGCATAACGATCTGAAACGATCATGATCTGAATCAATCATGACCTGAACCGAACACACATCCGAACCGGTAACGACCTGACCACCCATGATCGTCCTCTGCGCTCATCGTCTGTACACGCCGCAGGTAGAGATACAGAACCCAATTGTCTTCATCGAGGACGGCCTTATCTCCGCCGTTTCTTCGCGCGCTGAACAGGAAATCCCGGCCAACGCCACGGTCGTTGATCTCAATCGGGGCGAGCTGGCCGGCGCCATTCTGGTGCCAGGCTTCGTCGACATCCACATGCACGGAGGCGCGGGAGTCGATGTCATGGCCGCCGCGCACTCCGAACTGCCGCGCTTAAACAGGTTCCTAGCCACACACGGCGTCACCGGCTACTTCCCTACCACCCTCGCGGCGCCGCTCGACCAGACTTGCGCCGCCCTGGAGCGAATCGCCGGCGCGATCGAAGCGGGAAAAGCTTCCGAGCCCGCCAACGGCGATGCCGTGCAGGCTCGCCCGCTCGGCGTCCATCTCGAAGGCCCGTTTCTCAGTCACCAGCGCCGCGGCGTGCATCCGCCCGAAAACCTGGTCGCGCCCAGTCTCGAGCTCTTTGAACGTCTCTGGCAGTCCGCCCGCGGGCACATCCGCATGATGACCATCGCACCGGAACTTCCCGGAGCGCTCGAAGTCATCGCGGAAGCCGCGCGGCGCAAGGTTTGCGTAAGCATCGGCCACTCCGACGCGGTCATCGAAGTCGCCCGCGCCGCGGCGAAGGCCGGCGCTCGCCACGCCACCCACACCTTCAACGCCATGCGGCCGCTCGATCACCGCGAGCCCGGCATCCTCGGCGAAGTCCTCACCAACCGGCATTTCAGCGCCGACATCATCGCCGATGGCATTCACGTCGCGCCCGAAGTCGTTCAACTCTTCCTGCAGGCCAAAGGCATCGAACTCGCCGTGCTCATCACCGACGCCACCGCCGCCGCTGGCATGCCCGATGGCATCTATCAACTCGGCCCCATCCAGGTCGAGGTCAAGAACGGCAGATGTACGATGAATGGCAAACTCGCCGGCAGCGTCCTCACCATGGACCGCGCCGTCCGCAACGTAACCCAATTCGCCGGCTGGAGCCTGCAGAATGCGGTCCGCGCCGCAACCCTGAATCCCGCGCGCGCCGCCGGCCTCACGCACCACGGACAGCTCGTCCCCGGCGCGGAAGCCAATCTCGTTGTCCTGAGTCCCAGCGGAGAAGTGCGGAAAACCATCGTCCGTGGCCGCGGATTCTAACAAAACTCTTCCGGCGGATGCCTGAACGCAGAAATATTGCTTGCAACGCATCGTGCTAGCAGCCTAGCGAGCTACGTTACAAGTGGACAAAGCGGAAACGTTAGGCGCTTAATTCGGCTTGCGTTCCTTCGCTTCGGCCAGGTAGCGCAATAACACGGCCTCGTCAGCTCGGGTGAGCTGATCGAGAAACGACGTGTCCACCTTGCCGTCTTCGACCGTCTTCGACGCATTCGACTGGCGCAGCTTATCGCCCAGCTCGGGGTCGTTGCTCATCACCTGGGTGTAGAACCACAGGAAGTGGCGCATCTGGTCGAGCGCCTTGCACAGCACCTGGATGGCTTCTGTCTCGGGCAGCGCGCTCAAAGCTTCCATCAATTCCGGATCGCTGGGCGCTTGCATGGCGGCGCAGTTCAGCTCGCGCTGAATCACGCGCAGATCTTCGGTAACTCGCACCATCCGTGTATGAAGGTCGTCCATCGATGTATCGATTGCCATGGGGATTGCCCTTTGAACATCTCATCGGCGAAGAGCAGCGGATAGATGTCCCACGATCATGCGCTTTGGTAATTCAAGCCAATTACTTTGGTCGGGCGACCGATGCCCGCAGCGTGATTGCGCTGAACTCGGCCACTGGCAAGGCTTTTCACGCGAATCGCAGGGCCGGCAGCCGGCCATCACAAGCTTCATCCCTTGCGCTAGTTCTCCCCGCAGGCACCACTGGTTCCAAGGTCACCACCGAAGGTTACGGAAGCCAACTCACGATGAGCGGGCTTTCATGAAATCCGCAATGTGTGATACAAACTCGCGATGGTGGAATCGCCTTCGATAGCCACGCCCCGTCACGAACTCATCCGTGCCATCGGCCGCTGGAGCCTGGTCGCGCTCGTCGTCAACTCCATCATTGGCAGCGGAGTCTTCGGCCTGCCCTCAACCGTGGCCGCTCTCATCGGCAACTACAGTCCCTACGCCGTACTCGCAGCCGGCGCCGGCATGAGCGTGATCATCGCCTGCTTCGCCGAGGTTGCATCGCGTTTTCAGCAAGCCGGCGGTCCCTACCTCTACGCCCGCGTAGCCTTCGGCCGCCTCATGGGCATTCAAACCGCCTGGATGCTCTGGCTCGGCCAGGTCGCTGCACCCGCTGCTAACGCCAACTTATTTGTGATTTACCTGGGCGAATTCTTCCCCCACGCCAAAGATCCGCTGCTCCGCGCCATCATTCTCACTCTGCTCGTAGGCCTTCTCACCTTCATCAACATTCGCGGCGTGCGCGCCGGAGCGCAAGTCAGCAATCTCTTCACCGCCGCCAAGCTTGTGCCCCTATTTGCAGTAATAGTTCTGGGCCTGTTCGTGCTTCAGCGCCATCACTGGACCATCGCGACCGCACCCATCGCATCCCCCAGCACCAGCCAGTGGCTGAAAGCCATGCTGCTCCTGGTCTTCGCCTACGGCGGATTCGAGACCGCGCTCGCGCCCATGAGCGAAGCGAAAAATCCCCGCCGCGACGCTCCCTTCGCGCTCTTCACGGCTCTGCTGCTCTGTACCGTGATCTACGCGCTAATCCAGTGGGTGGTCGTCGGAGTCCTCCCCGACGCCGCGCACAGCCAGCGCCCTTTGGCCGACGTGGCGCGCCTCGCGGTTGGTCCTATCGGCGCCGCACTTGTTGCCATCGGCGCGCTCATCTCTTTCTACGGATATCTCAGCGCAAAAATTCTCGCCATGCCCCGCGTCCCCTTCGCCCTCGCCGAGCAAGGAGACTTCCCCAAAGCCTTCGCCACGGTCCATCGCCGCTTTCACACCCCGTACGTCTCGATCCTCGTCTTCGCGGCCATGGTTTGGGGACTAGCTCTGCTCGGCGACTTCAAATGGAACGTAACCCTCTCCGCCGTAGCCCGCCTCCTCTACTACGGCGTAGGCTGCGCCGCCCTGCCCATCCTCCGCCGCAAGCAGCCCGAAGGCGCAAGCGCAATGTTCCACCTGCCTGCGGGAAATTTCTTTGCTGTGTTAGGCGTGATCCTCTGCGCGATCCTGGTAACCCGCGTGGATTTCGGCCAATCCCTGATCCTAGTCGCGACTATCGCGCTGGCGTTCGTGAACTGGGCCGTGGTCCGCAAGAAGGCGGCGAATTTATAAAAGGATTTCTTAACTTGGGCGTATGACGTAGCATCGTTCCGAGGGAGCGAGCACCGATGGCTATACGGAATCCAGGGAACGACGACAACCTCCTCAAACTTCAGTACCTCCGCCTACGAGACGCCCTCGGCGGATACTATTCAGGCAAAGGGGAACAGGTCCTTAACGTAGCCACGACCCTCCGCGTGCTAATTCACGATAAGCCCTCCAGCCGATCGCTTCTTTTCCGATTGAATCCCGACTACTGGGACTTAGCAATCTACGACAAACCACCGCTTCACCCGAGAGCCGTTTTTGCCGTCCGCACCCCGATTCGGATGACTGGCGGTGGAGAGAGCCGTATAATTCGACCGACATTTGGAGCCCCATATCAAATGGTTTCTTTACAACATTGGTGGAATAGCGACTATCAGCCGCTGGGGCCCCTTCGCCTGTCAAAAAGAACGATTGTCCTCAACGTGGCCGACAAAGACGGCGGAGCACATGTGGACGACAAGGTGCCCGACAGCCACGCCACTCTTTCTGATCCCCCATTTCGCTTCGGGATGGACAACGGGGGTCGACAGCTATTCATGCAGCCAAACATGGCATACGGCATAACGGCGCAAGCGGGGTGTGAAATGCAGGAATGTTTGGAGCGCCACTTTCCCCAGGTCGTATGATTGCGGTCGTGAGCGAGAGAATTCTATGGAGAAAATGACCGAAGCCGGTCTTGCGATTTTGGCCGCGGTCGGATTCATGGGGTGGCTCGGAGGCGGACGAAAATGGGCCTTTCGCTCCATGTTATCGGTATTTATCTTGGCCGGACTGGGGCTCGCCGGGATGCTGCTCTACGGTGCTTGGACGGACAGGGTGGCCGAGCGCCGAGCGAGTAAGATCCACGATTGCGCGGTCGCTAAGATCGCGCAAGCGAAGTGCCTTCCTGGGCAACGGCGCCCCGAAGGTCCAAATTCGCTGTCCGGACCGTGGGAGGATTACCAAAAGCCGGAGGACCGACGATTCCTCTGGAGCGACGAGAGATCGACCCCTAAAGACGCCAAGAAGAATCGGGACGCCCAGAAGGAGGTCACATGGGAAGTCTGTCCGCCATACATGCTCCTTGATAATCCAACGCCCGAGCAGGAAAACTCAGTACTCGCTTCTGCGGAAGATGAATGCGCCGGAGAAATCGACGCGAAGCGGAAATCCCTACATGATCAAATTGACGAATATAAGCGCCAGCACGCAATAAAGTAAAAGTAAAGGAACGTGCCGAGTGCCCCATTTTCACGTTCTTTGCGAGAAGTGGCCTTGGTCAAAGAGAATGCGCATCAGTCGAAGGCGCCGCGCCAGCGGGAATCGGAGGACCATCGAGACTGCGGGCGGCAAATTCGAGCACCGACCGAATCTGCTCGCGCGTCACATGAAACTGCTCGATGATCTCCTCTATGCTCGAACCCGCCTCAAGATTCTCAAAAACTATAGCGACCGGCATGCGCGTATCCTTAAACACCCACGCGCCATTGCGCTTGCCGGGAATGCTCTCCACCGCTGGACATTGTGACCAATCGAGAGCCGCCATGTTCTTTCCTCCTCTCAATCTTAACCCTTTACTACGGCCTCACGACAGCACCAAGCGGGGAAAGATCAACCGAAGATACCTAACTCCCGTGTTCCGCAACCACGGCAAACTTCACCCCAAGCGCCCGCAGTACAGAGTTGATAGTTTCAAAACGTGGGTGTGCACCTGCGCTCAGGGCCTTATATAGGCTCTCCCTGCCAAGTCCCGAGTCTTTGGCGATCTGCGCCATGCCTCGCGCCTTGGCCACGTCGCCGAGCGCGGCAACGAATACATCGGGGTTCGAGTCTTCGGCAGCCGCCGAAAGATATTCCGCAATAACCGCATCGTTGTCCAGATACGCCGCCGCGTCAAATGCTTTGTAAGTTGTTTTCTTCTTCATCGTTTTGCCCCCTTGAGCTCACGAGCCATCTTTTTCGCTTTGGCTATGTCTTTTGTCTGCGTAGCCTTCACGCCGCCAGCCAGTAAAACTATAGACGGTCGATCCCGTTCTCGTGTAATAAACCCGATGCCCTGCTCCCACATGAATACGCATCTCGAAAACGCCTTCGCCGATGGGTTCGCAATCGCCGAAATTCCCAAATGCAGCGCTGAGAAGGCGAGCCAGGATTCTGGCTTTTGCCTTTTGGTCGTCCAGTTTGGATAGCCACTCGTCGAAATCGGACGAGCGAACAAACGTATTCATGTCCTGCAATTGTATCCGAGTGGATACTTTTTCAAAACTAAATTTATGGGCCCAGTAAATGGCGCCTAGGTCGCCCTGTATCACTACGACGGGAAACAGATCGTGATCCTGGCGCTCCGCCACGGACGCGAAGCCGGATACTGAATTGAATCCTCGCTAACGCGACTTGGTCAAGCGCACAATTCCCTTGACTTGGATTTCCAAACCTGAAACCCTATCTCTACACGCATTGTTCTTTGACAATAAAACAGCATAGAGACATAAGTCCCGTGAATTCAATATTTTGCGGTCGAGTCGCTGATTCCAAAGCACTTAACTCCGCTCACGCCCAGCGATACTCGCCTAAGTCCTTTAATTGGAATATTTTGCGGCTAAGTTATTTGTTTCCAATATTTTAGCCAGATAAAGACCAGACCTTGCGCCGCAAATTGTTGATTCCAGATATTTTAGCTCAACGGTCTCCACTTTATTTTAATCTGCACCGATCTGCCTGGCAGCAGGTCACTACACTCCCCGCAGCTCCATCTCCAGCAGCGTCTTCTTGCGCTCTACGCCCCAGCGATAGCCGCTGATGTTGCCATCTTCGCGGACGACGCGATGGCACGGTATCGCGACCGCCACGGGATTCGTAGCGCAAGCGCGGGCCACGGCGCGGCTGGCAGTGGGTTGGCCAATCGCCTTGGCCACTTGGCCGTAAGACTGGGTAGCCCCGAACGGGATCGACTGCAGATACGTCCACACGCGCCGCTGGAATGCGGTGGCGCGAATGTCCAAAGGCAATGCGGCATTCAGTTCCCTGCCCGCCATCTTCGAGAGCAAGGCTGCGACCCACGTCTGCAATCCACCTTCATCGGGCTTGCGCACGGCAAAGGGAAACTCGCGCTTCAAGCCTTCCAGCAACTCGCCATCGGAGCGCGCGAACTGGATCGAGCAAACGCCTTTGTCGGTGGCTGCGATCAGCATGCGTCCCAGGGGCGAGTCGGCGCAGGTGTAGCGAATGGCGGCGGCGATCGCGCCGCGGCGATATTTGTCGGGCGTCATGCCGAGTTGCGACGCCGTCTTCTCGTAGAGACGGCTGCTGGAGCCGTAACCGGCGTCGTACATGGCGCGAGTCACATTGTCTCCGGCTTGCAGGTTGCGCTTGAGCTGGCGCATCCGGCAGGAGTCGGCGTACTCGCGGGGCGTGATGCCGAGCGCCGCCTTGAAGCGCCGCTGCAAATGAAACGGGCTTTGCCGGAACGCCTTGCCCAGGCGCTCGAGCGTGATCGGTTCATCAAGGTGCTGCTCGATATAGCGGCAGATCTCTTTCGCCGAATCGGATTGCGGATTGCCGCTTAACGCTTTCGGCCGGCAACGCAGGCAAGCGCGAAAGCCGGCTTTCTCCGCCCGCTCGGGACGAGTGAAGAACGTCACATTCTCGCGCCGCGGACGGCGGGCCGGACACGATGGCCGGCAATACACACCTGTGGTCGAGACGGCGAAGATGAACTCTCCGTCGTGGGCGCTATCGCGCGTGACGACGGCATGCCAGCGGCGCTCGTCGCCTGACTGATCGTCCCTTGGTCGATCGTCGGCGGCCTTGATCGAGTTGGAGTGCGCGACGGGCATTCCGCTTGGAGGTTCCTCTGCGAGTATGCCATTCGTTGCAGGCATCGGGAAAGTCATTGTGGTTGTCATGGTAAGGCCAGCCTATGGCGAATGCGAGCGAGCGGGCTATCCGAACCTTGCGGTCAAAGCGAATCAGCAATGGAGTTCTCGGCACCCGGTTCTCGGTACTCTGTACATTGCGCCCGCCGTTCGAAACAGTTTAGAGTTCCCGTGAGCTTTCCTATACTTATACTGATCGAGGGCAAATCCATGAGGAACATGCGTTTCGCGGCGGCAGGGACTTTTGTAGCTCTACTCTTAACCTCGGGCTTGGCGCAAAAGGCCGCGCAGCACCTGTTGAGCAGTGACGAAATTAAGAAAGCGGTCCCGGCGGAGTTTTTCTTCGCCGAACAGAAGGCTCCGACTCAGGTGCGCAATGCAGCGGGATTTCAGTTGGCCAACGGCAAGATGACGCTCGCCGCGCTGGTGGATGCGTCGGGATACTCCACCGCGATCCAGCAGAAATATCAAGGGATGCTGATTACCGAATCCAAGCTAAACATTGGCGGATCCGAACTTGCGCCTGGGCAATATGGGTTCGGGTTCGCGGGCGACAGGTTCGTCGTCATGAACGTGGCCAACGAAGATGTGTTAAGCGCGCCCTTCCAGACGGACGCGGAGTTGAAGCGAGCCGTGCCCCTGAAATTAGTGGAGGACGGCGCAGGCTACAAGCTCTATGCCGGAAAGAAGTGGGTCGCGATTAAGCCGGAGTAGGCTTCTCTCTTGCAGTTGGGTCGAAGAGTTGCTCAGCACGATGAATTCGAACACGTCTTCCACGGCCTCATCTTCCGACCTCACGACTTCCATATTAGAGAGCGTGTAAGGAAGCGAGAGCGGCCTCGACGTGTGCGGATAGACGCCAGCGAACTCGATGATCCCAGCTTAAGTGTCGAAGCCTAAGTTTCCCGACTCAATTCCCCAGCGGCTGGAACGGCCCGAGCACGTTTGCCACTCCGGAGCGCTTGCGCAATTCGGCGAGCAGGGCGCTGGCGGCGTTCGTATAAGTCTTGCTGGGGTCGGAAGAATCGGCCCAAACGGCGTCATAGACAATCTGCGCCGCCTCTTTCAGGTCGATCTGCAGGGCGGCTTCGCACACATCCACGCGCTCCTGCAGGCGATCGTAGCAAGGCTTGCAGATCGAGGCCGCCTCCGCGTTCTCGGCGTGATGTTCTCCCAGAGCGCAAACGGCCGGCAAACCGGCCACCTCCGCATGTGCCGCGAAAAGCTGCGACTTGAACTCTCTCAGGAAGGCCTCTCGCTCCTGCTCGACCACGGCGGGGTCAGGCACCGGCAGGGGTTCCGCGCCGGCCTGGGTTTTCGTATTGGGCAGGACGACGTTGGGGGAAAGCCGCTCTTTGCCCTTGCAGGTGGGGCAGATGTCGAGATTGGCGGGATAGTAGAGATGGCACCTGGCGCAAGGCATGCCGTAGCCTGAGGACTTGTGCATGGCTTCGCCCGGCGCGGCTGCGCTGACGCGCTCCGGCGTTGCGGAATTCAGGTGCCGCAAGTCCGTTCGGATGCCGCTTTCCGGCTGCAGAACCGGCTGCACCGGCTTCGCTGCCGCTGCTGGTGTGGATTGTGCCAAGTCCATGATCGATATCTCCCGAAGACCACGCTCCTTCGAAAAGGCAGGCGCGAATCTTCCGCCTGCGCGGCTGGCGCAGGTCTCCGCATTCAGTGTAAGTAAGGGTGCGGCACGAGTGAAAATGCCGGGAGTACAATGCCTGACACTGTCCCGTAGTTACCCCGGTGGTTACCGCGAGTTGGTCTCTTTCATCAGTTTCATGAGTTCGTCGCGGCGGGCGCGATAGAGCTGACGCTCGGGATCGAGCCGCGCCGCGGCGTCCAGTTCCGCCAGGGCTTCCGCATAGCGGTCCATGGTCATCAGGCATGCCGCGAGAGAGTAGTGGTTGTCGGAAGAAGCGTGCAGCCGAAGCGCTTCACGGAATTCCTTTTCCGCCGCCGGCAGTTGCCGCTGCTGGAACAGCGCGGCGCCGAGAATGTGGTGCGCTGCGTCGGAATCGGGATTGAGCGTAACGGCCAGGCGAAGTTCGTGTGTGGCTTCCTCCAGCTTTTCGTCGAGCAGCAGCGCTTCGCCCAGGATGCGGTGGTCGGAGGAACTCGTGGGGTTCTGGCGGACCGCCAGTTGCAACTCGCCGATGGCGCTGCCGTAGTTCTTTTTCGACATATAGGCGCGGGCGAGGCAGCCATGGCCCTGCTCCCACTCGGGGTGCTGGCGGTAAAGCTCGCGCAATTCGACGATGGCGGCGTCGAAGTCGCCTTTGTCGCAATAAGTATTGCCCAGGTTGTTGCGGACGGAAGCTTCCTCGGGCGCAAGCCGCTTGGCTTCGCGATATTCGGCGATGGCCTCATCGAGCTTGTTTTGTTCGTGCAGGATGAGCGCAAGATTGGAATGAGCTTCCCAGAAGGCCGGCTTCAGATGAAGGGCATGGCGATAGGCGGCGATGGCGGCGGGCAAATTTCCATCGGCGTGCAGAGTGATGCCCAGGTCGTAGTAGGTATCGGGGTTATCGGCATCGCGGGCAAGCGACTCGTCGAAGGCATGAACCGCCGCGGCGTATTGTCCGTTGGAATACAAAGCCAGCCCGAGGAACTGGTAGGCCTCGGAGTTCTGTGGATCCATGCTGAGCGCGGTACGAGCTTCGGCGATGGCGTTGGGAGCGTCATCTAGTCGATAGAAGATGTACGCCAGACTGCTGTGATTCTCGGGGAAATCGGGCATGAGCTGAGCGGCGAGGGCGATCTCATCGAAGGCGTCGTCCCAGCGCTCCTGCTGGCGGAGCACTGCGCCCAGAGCGAAGTGGAAAGCGGCGTTTTGAGGATCGGAGCTCACCGCCTGGCGAAGATTTAGTTCGGCTTCGTGATAGCGTTGGGCGTGAGCATCCGCGGCGGCGTGCAACAGGGACGCGGGAACCTCGGATGTCGCGGAACTGGCGGCGGCAGGGGGATTCAGCGAGGACCGCTTCAACGACGAATTTAACTCGGTAAGAGTATGGACCAGGTTCGCGTCGGCGCCGGCGGCTTCGAGTTGCCGAATCTGTTCCTTGCCGGGGACGCTTACGATTCCACGTTCTTGAATGAGCCGGACCAGTCGACCGCTGGGCACGCCCGCGGTGAGCCAGGCCATCAATTGGGCGGTGTTGACCGGCTGGCCTTCGCCGGAGTAGGCAGCGAGAGCAACTCCTCGAAAAAAGAGAAAAAGAAGAAAGAGAAAA
>Ga0302219_10000606_pt1 | contig 15776 bp, 16 predicted proteins | sample II_Palsa_E1_2_FD_194569 | JGI IMG/M metagenome (GOLD analysis project Ga0302219, IMG submission 194569) | Peat permafrost microbial communities from Stordalen Mire near Abisko, Sweden - II_Palsa_E1_2 | ecosystem: Environmental > Terrestrial > Soil > Palsa > Peat permafrost | place: Sweden...
ATGACGCTGGCCAAGCGTCCCACGGAAGTGCGGCTGCAGCCGGGGATGGTGGAAGATTTCAAGCGCGGGGTGATGGTGGCGCAGTCGCCCGCTCCGCGGTAAGGCAAGGACGATTTGAAAGGGTGAGACGATGGCCTTTGTGCGAGCGGCGAAAAAGGACGAGGTTCCTCCCGGAATGATCCGCGAGTTTCAGATCGATGGGAAGGTGTTCGCGCTGGCCAACGTTGACGGTAAGCTATTTGCAATCAATAACATATGCCTGCACCGCGGAGGACCGCTGGGGGAAGGCGAGCTGGCTGGGAAGGTGGTAACCTGCCCGTGGCACGGCTGGCAGTACGACGTGACGAACGGGAAGCTGGTCACAAACCCGACGGTCGGGGTAGAGACGTACGCGGTGGAGGTCCGAGGGGACGATATCTTCGTAGACGCCGGATAGGATTGGACTTAGCCTGCCTCTTGCTATTTGCGTAGCACACGGCAATTTTACCGGTCACAAATTTCGCCATTTTCAGCGTTTTTCCGTTATAGTGCGCGCGACACTTTTTGACGGATGACGCAACCTCCTACAAAACCAAAGCGTTGGCTGCTGGCGGTCGACCCGCGCGTCTATCACTGGGACACTCTCTTCGTTAAGGGCAAGGAGATGTGGCGGCATGCGGGGCACCGCCCTGACGCGCTGCGCCAGCTGAAGCTGGTGCACAAGGGCGACCGCGCGCTGTGCTATCACGGCAAGGCGGAGCATGCCGTTTATGCGCTGGCGGAAGTGAGCCGCGACCCCTACGCCGATCCGCACGAAAACGACTCGAAAAAAATGGTGATGGATTTGCGCGCGATCGAACGTCTGCCGCGGCAGGTGTCACTCGATGAGCTGCGCGAAAATCGCGTGCTGCGGAAGATTAAATTTTTGAAAAATACGCGGTTGACGATTTGTCCGCTGACGGATGAAGAGTACGCCGAGATTTTGCGCATGGCGGGCATCGTGGCTTCTCCTGGAATTCCTCTACCCTGACCCACAGCGACGAAACGCTAAACCCTGAAATACAAAATTCGGATTAAGATACGCGCGGCGATGCGCTGGGTGGCGTTGCGCTGCGATTGGATCGCGATGCGATGCGCGAGGGGGAGGATTGACTGATGCGAAAAGGAAGTTTCGTTCCGTTGCTGTTGGCGGTCTGCTGCGGCGCGCTCGGGTTCGCGGTGCTGCGGCTGGGATCGCAGGAAATTCTTGCGGCGCAGGAGAAGCACGCTGGTGCGGGCGCGCCGCAGGATTGGCTGCGCGGGATTTCGAGCGGCAAGACGGTGGTGGTGGACATGACCTACGCGCTCAACGGGAAATTGCCGGCGTGGCCGGGCGACGAAAGAACGTTTGAAGCACAGAACAACGCCACGCCAGAGAAGGACGGCTACTTCACGCGTAGCTTCTGGATGCTGGAGCACTACGCCACGCACATGGACGCGCCGGCGCATTTTCCTCCCGGGAAGGAGACCCTAGACAAAATTCCGGACACGCATTTTTTCGGGCCGGCGGTGGTGATTGATGTGCGCGAAGAGTCGAGCAAAGACGCGGACTACCGCTTGACTATCGCGCGTATCGAAAAATGGGAAGCGGCGCACGGGCGCGTTCCGGCGGGGGCGATCGTCATGCTGCGCACGGGCTGGGCTTCGCGCTGGCCGGACCAGACGCGCTATCGCAACATGGACGCGAACGGAGTGATGCACTTCCCAGGATATTCGGTGGAGTCGGCTAGCCTGCTGATGGAGCGCCGGGCGGTAGGGCTGGGTATCGATACGCTGAGCATTGATTATGGCGCGTCGAAAGCTTTCGAGGTGCACCACGTGGATTTGCCTGCGGGACTCTACAATCTCGAGAACCTGGCCAACCTCGACGAGCTGCCGGAAGCAGGAGCGTTCGCGATTGCCGCGCCAATCAAGCTCGAAGGCGGATCGGGCGGGCCGGTGCGGGTGTTCGCGCTGCTGCCGCCGAAATAGTTTTGGCGATTACCGCGGCTTGCGCACGATGGCGCCATTCTTCATCACGAAATCCACCTTTCGCAGCGATTCGATGTCGTCGAGCGGGCTGGCGGGCATGGCGATGATGTCCGCGAAGAGCCCTGCAGCGATGGCACCGCGCTGTTTTTGAATGCGCAGGAGCTCGGCGTCATTGGTGGTCATGCACTTCAGGATTTCCGCGTTGGGCACGCCCGCTGCGCGCCAGACGGCCAGATAGTCCCAGGTCATTTCAGCGCGGTTTTCGTCTTTGTAATCCGTGACGATGTCGGTGGCGAAAGCGAGCTTGACGCCCACGTTGTAAGCGCGGTGAAGACGATCAATGATCACAGCGCCGAGTTGGTTCGCTTTCGAGACTCCGCCCGCTTCGAAGTGAATGGCCGGGAAGTCCGTGCTGGCGAGGAAAATTCCCTTTTCTTTCATGCGGCGGAGCTGATCGTCAGTCAAAAAGAATCCATGCTCGATGGAATCAACGCCGCCGGCGATTACGTTGTCCGCGGCCTCGCCGCCCATAACATGCACAGCGACAGGACGGTCCGCGTGGTGGGCTTCCTCGACGGCCGCGCGGATTTCCTCCAGGGAATAATGGTAATCGCTGTTGTCGGCGACGAGCTTGATCAGGTCCGCTCCGTAGAAAATATTTTCGCGCACAGCTTTGCGAATTTCTTCGGGGCCGTCGGCATCGTAGTATTCGAAACGCCAGAACGGGCCGATCTCCTGGGGGATGCCGCGGCTCTGGCCGCCGTAGGGAGCGATGATCTTGCCCGCGGTTTGAACGGTGGGTCCGACGAACCACCCGGCGTCGATGGCTTTGCGGAGATCCACGGCGGCGAAGTTCGCGTCGTTGCCGACATCACGCACCGTGGTGATTCCGGCACGGAGCAAAGTCTGAGCGGTGTAGAGACCGCGCAGGGCGCGCAGGCCGGTAGCTTCGACCAGATAATTGTGATCGAGCTCGCCGAATAGCCTGACGCTCTGGGTAACGTGGGTGTGCGCGTCCATGATTCCGGGCATGACCCATTCGTTCGCGAGGTCCACGACCTGGGTGCCCGCGGGGATTGCAACGTTGGGGCCGACCTCCGCGATTTTTTTGTCCTTCACCAGAATGATCTGGTTTTTCGTAACTGCGCCGGTCGCAGGATCAATCAGATTTCCGGCGCGGATGGCGACTGTCTGGGCCCAGGCCGGGACGGCCAGCAGCAAGCAAATCGCGAGCAGCCATTTACGCATTTTGTAGCCTCGCTTTCTGAATTCGTGGAAGCGGCAGGAGTCTAACACACGCGCGATGGATTGCCTGGGCGTGTCAGGGATTCCAAGAGTGTTTCTTGGTTGTGGTACCTTTCTTGTGAGGTGCGGGATGCCGGAGTTGCCGGAAGTAGAAACGGTGGTGCGCGGACTGCGAAGAGTGCTGCCCGGGCGGCGCATCCTGAACGTGCGCCTGGGGAAAACGGATTTCATCGAAGATCCGGCGGCGCTGGAGATGCAATTGCCAGGGAGCAGAGTTTCGGGCGTGCGGCGGCACGGGAAATTTATCGTGGTGGACCTGGAAGCCGAGAACGGGCGGGCGCATGAGTCGGCGCTGCTGATTCACCTGGGGATGACCGGGCAGCTGGTTACCTGCCCGCCGGAGACGCGCGTTCTGCCGCACACGCACGTGTTTTTCGGGCTGGACGATGGGCGGGAACTTCGCTACACGGACATTCGCAGGTTCGGGCAAATGCGAATGCTCGGGAACGGGGAGCGCGAGAGCGTGCTCGGCGTGCTGGGCCTGGATCCGCTGGAAGCGAGCGAGGAAGATTTTCGCGCGCGGATCCGGGCGCGGAATGCGCACATCAAAGCGCTGCTGCTCGATCAGCGCGTTCTGCGCGGGATGGGGAACATTTATACGGACGAAAGCTTGTGGCGCGCGCGAATACATCCGAGGCGCCGCGGCGCGAGGTTGACGGACGAGGAATTGCGCAAGCTCTACCGCGCCGTGCAGCAAATCTTGAACGAAGCGATTCGACTGGGGGGATCGTCGATTTCGGATTATGTGGGAGCGGATGGGGAGCCGGGAGAATTCCAGATCCGGCATCGCGCGTACGGGCGTGAAGGGAAGAAATGCTCGCGGTGCGGGAAGGCGATTCGGCGAATTATTGTGGCGGGGCGGAGCAGTTATTTTTGTCCAGAATGCCAGCGCGCGCCACGGAAGATTCAGCGGCGACGCAAAATGCCGCGGCGCTACATTTAAACCTTGGGGACGGAGAGATAGATCAGTACGGCGCCTGCCAGGGTGAAGATTCCTGCATATAGAAAGCCCGCATTCGGGCTGACGCTTGACCACAACACTCCGACCGCTACGCTCGAAATAAGGTCGCCAACTCCGTTTACCGTGGCCAGGACGCCGAAGCCTGAGCCGCGCGCGTTCGCCGGGAGCAGCTCGGCGGCGAGCGATTTTTCGACAGACTGCTGCACGGCCACGTGAATTCCCGCCAGGCCAAAAAGAACGGCGAGAACCGGAATGGTCGGCGTTACGAAAATAAAACCCGCGTAGGTAAGAGTTCCGACGAGGTATCCCGTTGCGAGCAGGCCGCGCTTGCCGATGCGGTCGGCGAGCGCTCCGGCGGGATAGGAGGCCGCCGCATTGATGAGATTGTAAAAGGTGTAGAGGCCGACGGCGAGGGTAGCGCCTCGCGGGGTGCCGAAGCGCGGCGTAAGGATCTGGGTCGCGCGAAGAATGAGAAGCGTGGGCGCGAAGTCTCCGATGCCGTGGGCGAAGACTCCGGCGAGGAAATGCCAATACGTTTTTGAGAGTTGGCTGAAGCTTGAAATAAAACTGGGAGCGCGGCGGCCCTCGACGCTCTTTCCCGCGGGGACGAGAAGCGCGAATGCCAATGCCGCCAAAACCCCGGGAACGAGCGACCAGCGGAAGACTCCGCGCGCGCCGAGAATGCCGATGAGAGCCGTGGCGCAGAGCGGACCGAGGACGGCGCCGGCCGTGTCCATGGCGCGCTCGAATCCGAAGGCGCGGCCTTCCTGCCCGGGCGCGACGGCGTCGGCGAGGAGCGTGTCGCGCGAAGGGCCGCGGCTGCCGCGGCCGGTCCAGCCGAGCGCGCGCATAACGAGGATGGCAGGCCAGGTCTGCGCGAAAGCGTAGCCGAAGCTGGAGAGCCCGGTGGCGAGATAGCCGATGATGCCGGTGGGCTTGCGCCAGCGGGGACGGTCTGCAATCCAGCCGCCCGCTAGTTTCGCGAAACTGGAAAGGCCGTCGGAAACGCCTTCGATGACGCCGAGCGCGTAGGCCGGAGCGCCGAGGCTCGCGAGAAACGCGGGGAGAATTGAGGTCGCCGCTTCGTGGCCCCAGTCGGAGAAAAGACTGGCGAGGCCGATGCCGAGAACGCCTCGGGTGAGCCAGCGTTTTGAGGATGAAGAGCTGATGGTAGATTCGCTCATTTTTGCCGATGTCGCGGATGCCGCGCTAAAGTCCGCGGCGCTACATTAAAACCTTAGAAGCAGCCTCGGCGAGAATCCGCTCGGCCCAGACTGAGCGGCCGCCGGCGTCGAGCCACAGGACCGGCGCGCGCACATTATTGAACGGAGCGGAGGCGAGCAACTCGACGAGCAACTCGTGAATGCGCCGCTGGAATGCGCGGTCTTCGGAGCGGAAGCCGTCGGGCGTAATGGGGGATTCGAACACGGGAACTCCGACGAGCAGCGAGTAAGTATCCATCCACCAGGCGAGCCAGGTTTCGAGCTGGGGCTGGCGGCCGAATTTGTTGACGAGATAGCAGTAGTTATCGAGGACGGAGCGGTCGGTGATGACGTTTGGCGCGCGGCCGGCCGCTTCAAGCTCGGCGGCGATTTGCGCGTGGAGAATCCACAGCTGGCCTTCGAGCGTGGTGGCCGCGTTCACGGGAAAGGGAGAGCGGCGCGCGACTTCGGTGACGAGCTCGACGTTCGAGCCGCGCTTCTTGAGCAGCGAGCAGATTTCGTAGGCCAGGGTGGTCTTGCCGACGCCGTGCGTGCCGATGAGTGCGAGCTTCAATTTTCCGCCTTGGCGCTAGAGCCATTCGGTTCTAACACACTTTCGCTCGGGTGAAAACGCGGGCGAAACGGCAGGGAAGCGGCGCGCGTCTAGAAGTTAGCGCGAGGCGGGGCGATCGCCCGGCGAGCGCTGCGTATTGTTTTCGGTTCGCGCGGCGCTTAGAATCACGAGTTCCTGACGCAGAACGAAGGAAAATTCTCGAAGAGGCTTAGCCCATGAAATCCCTAGGTATGGCTGTATGCGCTTTGGCCGCGATATTCGGAATTGGCGGCGGCTGGGTTGCGGTTCAGGCACACCAGGCCGCAGCGCCGGTGAAAGATCCGAATGCCGAGGCGGACGACAAAATCCTGGCCGAGATTCACGACCACAACGAGATCATGGCGAATCTGGAATATCTTTCGGACATGATCGGCGCGCGCCTGACCGGCACGGACAACCTGAAAAAAGCGAATGACTGGACGCGGCAGAAATTCGCGGATTACGGCTTGGGGAATCCGCATCTGGAAGCGTGGACAATTGCGCATACCTGGACGCGCGTGAGCGCGAACGGGCAGGTGGTGAGCCCGGCGGTCCATCCACTCGAGATTGCGTCGTATGCCTGGGCGGCTTCGACGAGCGGGGCGGTGCGCGGGCCGGTGGTGTACGTTCCGGCACGCACGATGGAAGATCTCGCGCAATTCAAAGGCAAACTTAAGGGCGCCATCGTGATTTCGGCGGAGCCTGCGCCGCTGCCGCCCGCGGACCAACCCGCGCCGAACCCGCAGGACATTGCGTATCAGGAATCGTTTTTGCTGGTCGCGCCGAAGCGGCCCGGACCGCCGCAGCCCGCATTTGGCCCCGGATTTCGGCAATTTATGCAGGCGCGCACGGAGTTCTACAAGAGCGAAGGCGTCGTGGCGACGCTGACCGATTCCGGCAAGCCCGATGGATTGCTAAACATGACCGGGATGGGCGGACGCAACTACGACATCGCGCCGATTCCGGCGGCGTTCGTTTCGTCGGAGAGCTACGGATTGATCTGGCGGCTGTTGCAGCGCGGGCCGGTGGAACTCGAACTCGACATCAAGAATTCGATCGGGGACAAGCCGGTGGAAGTTTACAACACGGTGGCGGAAATTCGCGGCAGCGAGAAGCCGGATGAAATCGTGATCCTTGGCGCGCACCTCGATTCGTGGGACCTGGGCACGGGCTCGACCGACAACGGCACCGGGTCGATGGTGGTGCTGGAAGCAGCGCGGGCGTTGCAGAAACTTGGCTTGCAGCCGAAGCGGACGATTCGATTTGTTCTTTTTTCGGGGGAGGAGCAGGGCCTGAACGGCTCGCGCGCCTACGTGGAGGCGCACAAGGATGAGTTACCGAAAATTTCCGCGGCGCTGATTCACGATACCGGCACGGGGCGCGTGGTGAGCATCAGCCTGATGCGAAATTATCAGGACCTGGAGGCGATGGAGAAGGTCGTGGCGCCGCTGCGTTCGCTGAACCTGCTGGAATTGAGCGTGCGCTGGATGACCGGAAGCGATCACGCTTCGTTCGAGGCCGCCGGCGTGCCGGGATTTTTCTGCGTGCAGGAGCCGGCGCAATATTTCGAGACGCATCATTCGCAGGCGGATACATTCGATCAGGCGCACGAAGCCGATCTGGTGGAGGGCGCGCAAGTGATGGCGGCGTGGGCTTACAACGTGGCGCAATTGCCGGAACTGCTTCCGCGCAAGCCTGCGCCGCCGGCGGCAGCTCCGGGCGCGCCGGGCGGAAACTAGCCGAAGGAACTTATGCGGGCTGTGGTGCAACGGGTGAGCCGTGCGCGCGTGGTGGTGGACGGCAGGGTCACGGGCGAAATCGGGCCGGGGCTTGCGGTGCTCGTGGCTGTGGGGCGAGCCGACGAGGCGGCTACGGCTGCGTCGATGGCGGAGAAAATCGCGAACCTGCGAATTTTTTCCGACGAGCAGGGCAAGATGAATCGTTCGCTGCTCGATACTGGCGGAGCGATTCTGGCGGTCTCGCAATTCACGCTGTATGGCGACGCGCGCGGGCAGCGCAGGCCGAGTTTTCTGCAGGCCGCGCCGCCGGAACTCGGCAAGGCGCTGTACGAAGAATTCGTGCGGGCGCTCGCGGCGCTTGGGGTGCGCGTCGAAACCGGCGTGTTTCAGACGCACATGTCGGTGGACCTTGCGAACGATGGCCCGGTGACCATTCTTCTCGATTCCGAAAAACTCTTCTGACAATTTCTACTGCTTGCGCGGGTGATTTGGCTGGCTTACGCTTTTCAGGGAGACACGGCGATGAGCGAGATCAGGCGAATTGTGGATCAAATGGACCGCGCGTTTTCGGGAGACGCGTGGCACGGGCCTCCGCTGATGCAGGTGCTCGACGGCGTCTCGGCTGAAAACGCTTCGAAGCATTCCATTCACGGCGCGCACTCGATTTGGGAGCTGGTGAATCACATCGCGGCGTGGAACACGATCGTGGGGCACAAGTTGAAAGATGAGCCGGTGGAGGTGACGGCGGAACGCGATTGGCCGCCGGTATGGGAGGCGGACGACGTGGCATGGAAGAGGTCGCTTGAAAGTCTGGCGGAGAGCAGGGCGCGGTTGCGCAAGCTGGTGGAAAGCTTTCGCGACGAGCGGCTGGATGAAATCGTCGGGGGCGAGAATTATTCGCGCTACGTGCTGCTGCACGGGCTGGTGCAGCACGACCTCTATCATGCGGGGCAGATTGCCATACTGAAGAAGGCGCTCGGATGAAACGCCTTTTCCTGATGCGGAGCGTGGTGCGACCGTGAATTCGCCAGCCAGAAAATTTACGGGCGAGATTCGCGAGCCGCGGGCCGAGGATCACGCGCGCCTCGCCGAGCTCGCCGGGCAGCTGATGTACAAATCGTCTGCGGATGACATCGCGAAGCGGCTCGACGGCGTGCAGCGTTCGAAGGAGCACGCCGTGTTCGTGGCCGAGCTTGCCGGAGGGGAAATTGCGGGGTGGATTGCGGTCTTCGTGTACCGCACGGTGGAAGCCGACGCGCGCGCGGAGGTCAGCGGGCTGGTGGTGGACGAGCGCTATCGTTCGCAGGGCATCGGGCTGCATCTACTCGCGCGCGCTGAAGAATGGGCGCGCGAAAAAGGATGCCGCGCGATCGGGCTGCGCTCGAACGTGATACGCGAGCGCGCGCACGCTTTCTACGAGAGGCAAGGCTACCAGCACGTCAAAACGCAGAAATCGTTCCGGAAGGACCTGTGAGCGGGGCCAGGCGCGAACCTCATTGATGCGATTCATTACGGATCCGGCGGCTGAGATTGCGTGCGCCGTGGTGGCGGTGTGCTGGATTGTGTTCGGCGGAATTTTTGTGCTGGGGAGAAGCGGAGCGGCAACGGAAGAGACCAAGCGCGCGGGAAAGTTCAGCCCGGGACTTTTGCTGCAGAGTCTCGGCTACGTTGTCTGCTTCGCGCTCGCACGTACTTTTTTTTCTCCAGTTTTCCCCGTGTCTCAAGGGGCGGAAGCGGCGCTGGCCGGCCTGACGATTTTGATCGCGGTAGCGTCCATTTGGTTTTGCCTCGCGGCGGTGCGAGCGCTGGGCAAGCAATGGGCGCTGGTTGCGCGCGTGGTGGAGGGGCACGAGCTGATTATGCGGGGGCCGTATGGGATCGTGCGAAATCCGATTTATCTCGGGATGTTCGGATTGCTGGTGGCGACGGGCTTGGCGGTGAGCCGCTGGGAAGGGCTCGCCGCGGGGGTTGTGCTATTCCTTATCGGCAACGAGCTGCGCATTCGCAGCGAAGAAAAACTGCTGCGCGAGGCGTTTGGCGCGAAGTTCGATGAGTACGCACGGCGCGTCCCCGCATTCTTTCCTCGTATTCTCTGAAAAAGAAAATCCGGGCAGGACTAGCCGCCCGGATCCGCTGCGCTCACGAAAGCGACTTAGACTTCGGCGGAGCCGCCGCCGACGTTGAGCTCGATGCCGGTGACGTAGGACGAATCCGAGGAAGCGAGAAAGGCGACGGCGCCGGCGACCTCTTCCGGCTTGCCCAGACGCCCCAAGGGGACGTGCGCAATGAATCCTTGTATCGCTTGATCTATCTGTTCCTTGGGCAAACCAGTGCGATCGAAGATGGGCGTTTTGATCGGGCCGGGCGCGACCGCGTTTACCCGAATATTCCGCGGGGCGAGATCCGCGGCGATGCCGCGCACAAACGACCGCATGGCGGCTTTGGTGGCGCCATAAGCAACACCATGTGCATTACCAATGTGGCTGGCGACGCTGGTATTCAGAATGATGGAAGCGCCGTCGTTCAAATGCGGAAGCGCTTTTTGCACGGTGAAGAAGGCACCCTTGGCGTTGATGTCAAATAGCTGGTCGTAGGCCGCTTCGGTGAATCCGGCGAAGGGAGCGAAGGTAGCGACGCCGGCGTTGACGAAAAGAACGTCGATCTTTCCGAATTTCGCGGCGACGGCGGAGAAGAGCTTATCGATTTCGGGAAGCTTCGCGACATCGGCTTGAACGACGAGGGCGTCCTTGCCGAGAAGTTTCGCTGCTTCGTCGAGAGTTTTCTGGCTGCGCCCGGAAATGGCGACGCGGGCGCCTTCCTGCTGGAGACGCTGGGCCGAGGCCAATCCGATACCACTATTGCCGCCGGTTACGACGGCGACCTTTCCATTGAGACGACTCACGGGATCCTCCGATGAATTATTGGGGAACGGCAGCGGACTTGGCTGCCGGCCTTGATGTGATTTCAATGATTGGATGAATATCGAGATGAAAGGATGCGGGAACCTGCATTACGACCCGGCGGCTGGGATCGCGGGAATGATTGACTGCTGCTAGAATCCTCCGCCACCACCGCCGCCGAAGCCGCCGCCGGACATGCCGCCGCCTCCAAAACCCGAACCACCCGAACTGCGCGGAGACGAGGCCATGGTGCTGCCGGCCTGCATGGACATCATATTCAAATCGTTCACAAGAAGCAGAGGCACGAAGCCGTTGCCGTAGTAGCCCTGGTACCACTGCGGCGGCTGCAGGGCGATGCCGGAAAAAGCCTGCACCCATTTTTTTTCGACGTGCAGGGCCATGGCATAGGGCAGGTATTTCTCGAAGAGCTCGGGCGTTTTCTCCAACCGATCGATTTGATCTTTTTGCGTGCGCCCAAGAAAATCCTCAAAGCCAATCACTTTTTCAAGGGCGCGTTGCCCGATGACGGTACGCGCGGACATGAAATAACCGAAGATGCAGATCACCAGGCCGGAGGCGATGCCGGCGATAATCCAGGTGACCGAAGCGATTCCAGTAGCCGCAGACAGAAAGCCATTTCCCGCGACCATGAGAAAACCGATCAAGACGCCCACGCCCATGTATCCCTGGCGAACGGTGTCCGGGCGGTGCAGGTAGTAACCGTCGGTCATGAGCGCGTCGAAGATGGCGCCGCGGATTCCCGGGAGATGGGAATAGAAATGGTTCTGCAAAGCGGAAAGCGTCACGTCTGTGGTCGCGCCGTTATCGAATAGCGCGGAGAGCATTTGCTGCTCGTGCGCGCGCGCGGAGGGCCATTCGGCGGGCTGCTTCTTCAGGTGAAAAACATATCCCTTGCTGTGGCTCAGTCCGAGAAGGTGGCTTTCCTCTTTCTGTTCGATCGTGAGATAGCCTTTGACAGCAAGATCGACGAGCGTAGCGGTAATATCGCGCATGGCCGCTTCATTGTCTACGAGCGTGCCGCACTCGCCGGGGCTGAGCTTGTCCGGGGGCTCGTATTGCACGGTAATGGCCTGGCGCTCCGGGCCGCGCCCGCGCGTCCACCAGAGCCAGAGCATCACGAAGAACACGACCACCGGAATGAGCAGCGGCAAATTGCTGCGCAGGAAAAGCAGGAATTTTGCTGACGCCGCCGGCGGATGCACGAATCCCTTGTCGAACCCGACCACGGCGGTCAAACCTTCGTGGAATGACAACGGGCGCGTGGTGTGGATGTCCACCAAATTGTCCTTCACTTCCACCACCGCGTCTTGCGCGCGGGAACCCACCGCACCGGTGTAGGCGGTGGCATGCAGGCCGGTGATCCCCGCGGGCAATTCGATATGTGCAGTGGCGAAATGAATGGGAACTTCCCAGTCGTCTCCGGTGACGTTCCAGTAGAGCTCGTCGTGATCGTCGAAGAAGCGCAGGGCGTCGATGACGCGATAACGGAAGACGACGGTTTGCGTGGAATCGTCGGCGTTAGGCACGTAGATTTTAAATTGGGAGTAGCGGCCTTCGCGATGTTGTTCGTAGCGGAGGGCTTGGCCGCCGATGTCGGTGACGCTGAGGGGCTCGATGAAGAGCGTGTAGTTGAGTCCCTGGGGATTGGTGTACTCGACGGGAATGGTGCGGTAAATGCCGTGCCAGGGTCCGCCGGTGAAACGGGCTTCGATGGTTTCGGTGACGTCGATGGTGCCGTCGGCATTCACCAGAACTTCGTCGTCAAAGTGCTGGATGGCGAGCTGGCGCGCGGCAGCGGCAGGCAACGCAGTGAGCAGTGCGGCGAGCAGTGCGAGAAGGCCCAGGGCGAAAATGTGGCGAGGCGAACGCATCCGGGAGCGAGGCCGCAGCAGCACTAGGATGTGCCGCTGAAGCTGACCTTGGGAACTTCACGCTCGGCCGGCGTGTTGATCTCGAAGAACTCGCGGGGCTTGAAGTTGAACATGCCGGCGATGATGTTCGAGGGAAACACGGCGATTTTGGTGTTGAAGTCGCGCACGACGGCGTTGTAGTAGCGGCGCGCGTTCTGCACGCTGTCTTCAATTTGGTTGAGAGTGTTTTGAAGCTGGGTGAAGGATTCCACGGCGCGCAGCTGCGGGTAGGCTTCGGCCAGCGCGAACACCTGGCGCAACGCGGAGGTGAGCACGCCTTCCGCTTCGCCCTTCGCGGCCGGGCCTTGCGCGCTCATGGCCTGGTTCCGCGCCGCCACCACGCCTTCGAGCGTGCCTTTCTCGTGCCCGGCGTAGCCCTTGACCGTTTCCACCAGGTTGGGGATCAGGTCGTAGCGGCGCTTGAGCTGAACGTCGATGTCGGACCAGGCGTTGTCGCACTGCACCTTCAGGCTGACCAGGCCGTTGTACATGCTGATGACAAAAATGATGGCCAGAGCTACAACGCCGAGAAGTATCCAGATCACGTGCCCTCCGAAAACCGCTGGGATAGGACGGTTCTTTTTGACCCGTGTTCAGCATACGGCGGACATCTTCCGGTGTAAAGGGATTCGCGGGAATGCTACTTGGCGGAGGCGAGAGCGGGGTCCAGGCGGTGGGCTTCCTGAAATTCCTTTTCCGCGGAAGGGGCGTCGCCAAGGCGCGCGAGGGCCATTCCCAAATTGTAATGCGCGTGAGCGAGCTTCGGATTCAGGCGAATGGCTTCGCGGTAACTGTCCGCGGCCAGGCCATATTTGCCCTCGTTGAAAAGAGCATTGCCGAGATTGAAATGCGCTTCCGCGTAATCCGGGCGCGACGAAGCAAGCTTCCCTAGGGTCGTTTCGGCCGCGTAGAGATTGCCTCCCTCGATTTGCGCGATGCCGAGGCCGAGCATGGCTTGCGGAAAATCCGGCTGGATATCGAGCGCTTTGCGGAGGGTGGCTTCGGCCTTGGCGGGCTCTTTCATATTCAGGTAAGTATTTCCGAGATTGTAGAGCGCGTGCGCGTCATTCGGCTTCATGGCGAGGCCGCGCTGGTAGGTTTCGACGGCGACGCTGAGCGAGCCTTTGTCCTGATAAGCGCGGGCGAGATTGAACTCGGCTTCGGGCTGCCGGGGTTCGAGCGCGAGAGATTTCTCAAGGCTGGTGACGGCCTCGTCGAGCTGGCCCTGCATGTAAAGCAGGTGACCCAACTCGAACCAGGCGTGCGCGTCGTTCGGCTGCTCCGCGACAATCTGGCGGTATTGGTCAATGGCCTCATCCGCACGACCCGCGCCCTGGAGCGCCGACGCATAATTCCTTTGAATGTCCGGAGCCTTGGGCGCGAGCTCGAGCGCTTGCTGAAAGACCGGGATGGCCTGGTCCCACTGCTGCTTGGAATCAAGCGCGACGGCGAGATTGTTGAGGGCGTCGGTGTAGCGCGGTTGAACCTCGAGCGCCTTGCGATACTCGGCGATAGCTTCGTCCGCGCGTCCGGAGGCGAAAAGCACGGCGCCCAGGCCGTTGTGCGCCTGCGGAGAGCCCGGATTCAGAGAGAGCGCTTTCTGGTAGGCGGCGATGGACTCCGCATATTTTCCCTGGTGATAGAGCGCCAGACCCAAATTGCTTTCGATGACCGCGTCGGTGGGCTTCAGGGCCAGAGCTTTGCCGAAATCATCGACGGCTTCGGCGTCCTTTCCTTCGGCGTCGAGGGCCTGGCCGAGATTGCCGAGCGCTTCGGGAAAATTCGGATTGATGGCGAGGGCCTGGCGGAAGAGCGCGATGGCTTCGTCCACTTTTCCTTTCTGGTAAAGCTCGAGGCCGCGATTATTGAGCGAGACGACCTGGCCTGAGCCGATGGCCTGGGTTTGCGCGAGCGCGGAGCCGCTTGCAGCGGCGAGCGCCAAACCTGCCGCCGGAATCAAAACGAAGTGAATGGAGAGCGCCTTCATTGCGTCATGGCCGGCATCCGCCTCCGCCCGCCTGCGAGGATAGCATATCCAAAAAACGGGCCGCAGGCACTTCGCGCGAGTATCGCTAGCATCACTTAGCATTTTGAGATACGCTCTGCGCAACAGAGAGGGAACCCCTTCCTCACGGCTTTGGCGGTTAAAGGCATCTTGGGATGCTTTTCAAAACATTCAGCGCAGCTGTGTTCGGAATCGACGCCTATCTGGTCGAAGTCGAGGTGGACGTGGCCCAGGCATACGAGGGCTATTTCACCGTGGTGGGGCTGCCGGACGTGGCGGTGAAGGAGAGCCGCGAGCGGATCCGCTCCGCGCTGCGAAATTGCGGCTTCGATTTTCCGTCGAACCATGCCGTCACCGTGAATCTCGCGCCCGCGGACATTCGCAAGGAAGGCTCGGCATTCGATCTGCCCATGGCGCTGGGCGTGGCCGGATGCCAGGGAACTTTCTTCGGCAAGATTCTCGACAGCTACGTTTTCCTCGGCGAACTTTCGCTCGATGGCAGCGTGCGCTCGGTGCGCGGCGCGCTTTCGGCGGCGCTGGCGGCGCGCGAGCGCGGCATCAAGAACGTGGTGGTGCCGGAAGCGAACGCGCGCGAGGCAGCGGTGGTCGAGGGGATACAAGTGTTCGGGGTGAAGTCGCTCCCGCAGGCCGTGGACCTGATCAATGCGCCGGAATCGTTTCATCCCACGAGAGTAGATACTTCGCAGATGCTGGCCGAGGCCGGCCAGTATGCGGTGGATTTGCGCGATGTGCGAGGACAAATGTCGGCCAAGCGCGCGCTGGAAGTTTCCTGCGCGGGCAGCCACAACATTCTGCTGATCGGGCCGCCGGGCGCGGGCAAGACCATGCTGGCGAAGCGCATCCCCACAATTTTGCCGCCCATGTCGCTGGACGAAGCCATCGAGACGACGCGCATTCACAGCGTGGCGGGAGTACTGGAGGATTCACGAGGGCTGGTCGGGACGCGGCCCTTTCGCTCGCCGCATCACACCATCAGCGACGCGGGGCTGATTGGCGGCGGGGCGGTGCCACGGCCGGGAGAAGTTTCCCTCGGGCACAACGGCGTGGTTTTTCTGGACGAACTGCCGGAGTTCCAGCGCAACGTGCTGGAAGTGATGCGGCAACCGCTCGAAGACGGGAGCGTGACGATTG
>Ga0302219_10000616_pt1 | contig 15621 bp, 5 predicted proteins | sample II_Palsa_E1_2_FD_194569 | JGI IMG/M metagenome (GOLD analysis project Ga0302219, IMG submission 194569) | Peat permafrost microbial communities from Stordalen Mire near Abisko, Sweden - II_Palsa_E1_2 | ecosystem: Environmental > Terrestrial > Soil > Palsa > Peat permafrost | place: Sweden...
CTATCGGGAGCGGATCTAAATTCACCTTTGCAGGTTTCGTGAATCCCTTCCATACTCTCTGTGGCGGTTATTGTAACGGGGGACACTTGCGGTTTTGCAAGAGGACTCTCTGCAGATACCGTTGACACATGCCTCAGCGGGGTTAGTAATGCTTCAGTGAGATTGAGGAGATGCCATTCCATCATTTTGACGTTAAGCCTTACCTGATTTGGGTCGGCAGCGTCACTTGAGGTTAGGTAGCTAAGATTCTGTAGGGTTTCAATATGGTTCCGGCAGCTTCTCAGAAGCTCTGCAGAAATTACTCGATCCGCAAATTGCTCTTCAACACGAGCATTGTGGCGCATAGACACCTATCTGCCCCATAAAGCCTGCTGGCAGATGTCTATATTGGATGCTCTCCTCCGTACTTGGGATACCCCTCTAACGTTGCATATACAGATTTCAAGCAAGAAAAGCTCGTTACCTCCTCTAATCGGGGAGGTAACGGGCTTTATCTTGGTTTAAGACATTGAAGAGATCAAATTCTGAGCGTACTTCGTATTGTGGCTGGATGGGAGCCTAGGTCAGTTCGGCTTTACTTTGGCGCGTTAAGAAGAAGCAGTCGACTCGCACACGTTTCGTCTCTGGCCGTCCCCAAGTCGGCCTCCGGGATTGCTGACCTTCTAGTCTCAAAGCACCGAATACAGATCGAAGCGTAAATGCCGTTCGGGTTTGCACGATGAAAGAAAGTGTGCATGTTCATGTCGGCGAGGCGATTACTTCGTGAGGGCTCCGCGCTTATCGACGTGGATTTGGGGTAAGAAGTAAATCAAAGCGTTCTGCTAGGCGCTTCCATCTTAGACATGGACCTACACGTTGCATAGGATATTGCATCGGCATCGTGAAATCGGCTCATCGGAAACTTCCGGTGAGGGCTTGACCGTCTGACTACTGGAAAACGGGGTCTAATCACTTAGCGAAGTAACAAGGGGAGATGGATCCATGTTCGTGAAAAGACAGCGCAGCACCTCGTCGGGGAAACGACGTCTCCTTGACGGCAACATATGAAAAGAGTTCTCGTCTAGCTTTAATGATGAATTAGGCGAGACTTCTAATGATCGGCAATTCTTCGGGAGTTGGACACCTCCATCACAAGGTAACTACCGTCTCCGCATAACTAACGCAGTCGCGACCAGCCGCCTTTGCTCGATACAGCGCGTCATCGGCCTCTTTCAGAAACGGCTCAACGCGAAGCGACTTGTCCCAATCTTCAATGGTGATCGCTCCCATGCTCAACGATACCGGAATCAGCCCTTGCGCCGTAGAGAATGGGAGACAATTGATGATATTCCGCACCTGCTCTGCGCGCTCTTTCAGTTCGTCACCTCTGGTGCCACCCATCACTATCAGAAACTCTTCTCCGCCATAGCGGCCAACAGCGTCATGCGACCGGACCGCATCTTGAAGACGTTTGGACACCTCCTGCAGCACCTCGTCTCCAACCAGATGTCCATACATATCGTTAACCTCCTTGAAATGGTCTATATCACAAAGTAAGATCGACACCGGAGAGTGTTCCCGTCTCGACCGGCTTAGTTCGCTTCGAAGTAACGCAAGAATGGCACCCCGGTCCCACAGCGAAGTCAGCGCGTCGTGGGTCGCCTTGAAGCGCATCTTCTCTCGCGCCTCCACCAGCTTGTCTTCGAGCTGAAGAACACGCCGCCCTGTGTGCAATCTCGCTTTTAACTCTGCGGGATGGCAAGGTTTCGTCAGGTAATCGTCTGCTCCAGCCTCCAAACCCTGAACCACATCTCCACTTGATTGTTTCGACGTCAAAAGCAGCATATAAACATATGCATCGTCATGCCTACCCCGCACCGCCCGGCACACACCTGGTCCATCTAGCCCAGGCATCATCCAGTCGATCAAAGCCAGCCGAGGTCCGCCTGCTTTGGATAAAACACTGGCTGCCTCCTGCCCGTTGTCAACTGTGATCACCTTGTAGCCACTGTTCTGCAGCATGTGTTCCATCAGGCGAAGAGAAACAGGATCGTCATCCGCGACGAGAATTCTCACTTAACTGCCTCCAGACACATACCTTCCAACGTCTCAATCACTCGGAGCAACTCTTTCTCTAGCTCGGTCACTCTGGTCCCCACAAGCGCAATATCGCCGCTCTTCCCCATCGATTCAAGTTCACCGGCAATTCTCGACGCGATCGAGGCCCCAAGATTTCCTAATGCGCCTTTTAGCGCATGTCCCACTCGTTGCAATGCAGCAGCATCGCCCTCCATCACTGCTTGACGTGCCGACTGAATCTGTCCCGGATAGTCTCCACGAAATATTTCAAGCAGCTCCGCAAGAAAGGCGTAATCGCCATCGATCCTCTCCAATAACTCGTCCTTGTGGACAGATTCTTCCAGCAAGTCGCTCGCCTCGGTCACAGAAACCTGTACACGTTCCTTGGCCACATAACAGTCCAGCACGTCGTCAAGCTCCTGCGGTCGGATCGGTTTGGTGAGGTAGCCGTCCATTCCAGCCGCCATACAACGCTCGCGATCTCCCTTCATCACCAGCGCCGTCATGGCAACCACTGCTTGATAGTGTCCCGAAATTTTCTCTTTCTCACGGAGCAACATGGTTGCTTCCAACCCATCCATCTCAGGCATCTGCACATCCATAAGCACCAGATCGTAGGACATCTTCTCCAGTGCCAACAGCGCTTGTCTTCCGGTGGAGGCGACAGCCACGTGGTGGCCCCGCTTCTCCAGCAGCCGCACGGCCAGCTTTTGGTTAACCGGATTGTCTTCCGCCAGCAGAATATGCATTCCTGTTGCGGAGCCTCCATTCTTCTGCATCGAGTATTGAGTAATCATAGGAATTGCTCCAGCCTGTTCTTTCGCGTTTAACACTCGTGCGATCGCATCTCGCAGCTCCGACTGACGTACGGGCTTCAGAAGATAGGCAGCGATTCCCAGTTCTCCGCAACGTGCGGCATCTCCCCGCTGCCCCCCGGAAGTAAGCATCATGATCGTCGCTGGAGAAAGGTCGGGCCTTCCTTTGATCTCTTCCACAAGACCAAATCCGTCCATCTTGGGCATGTGCATGTCGGTCAGGATCAGACCGTATGGCTCGTTGGCCAATCTCGCAGCCGATAGCTCAACCAGCGCCTTTTCTCCATCCGATGCCACCGTCGGATTCATCCCCCACCGCTTGACGAGGCCTTCGAGAATTCGCCGATTTGTGCGATTGTCATCCACAATCAAAACCTTGACCCCGCGCAATATCACTGGAGCTGCCGTGCTCTCGACCACCACGTCAGGCGTCACAGCAGTCCCCAGCCTAACCGTGAAGTGAAAGCGCGATCCTACTCCGGGCTCGCTCTCCACCCAGATACGTCCACCCATCATCTCGATCAAGTGCTTCGAGATCGTCAAGCCGAGCCCAGTCCCTCCAAATTCGCGAGTCGTCGACGTGTCGGCTTGACTGAACGAGCCGAAGATGGCGTTCAACTTGTCGGGTGCAATCCCGACCCCGGTATCGGACACGATGAAGTGCAGCGTCGCAGTTTCTTCCTCTATCAAGTCAGCCTGAACCTTCAAGCCGACCTCACCCTCCATCGTGAATTTCAGGGCATTCCCAACTAGATTAATCAATATCTGACGGAGGCGCCCGGGATCGCCCACCACCGTTTCCGATACCTCCGGAGAAACTTCACACAATAATTCGAGTCCCTTTTCGTCTGCACGGAAGGCCATCGTCTTCAACGATCCTTCGATGCACTCATGCAGATCGAAATTGATCTCTTCCAGATCCACCTTGCCCGCCTCGATCTTGGAGAAATCGAGTATGTCGTTAATGACACTCAGTAATGAGTCGGCGGACAACTTGACTGTCTCCAGATAATCTCGCTGCTCTGGCGTCAGCTCCGTCTCCAGCGTGAGGTCGGTCATTCCGATAATGCCGTTCAACGGGGTGCGAATCTCGTGACTCATATTCGCAAGAAACTCGCTCTTCGCGCGGCTCCCGGCTTCAGCGGCAATCCTTGCTCTCTCTCGTTCCTCGTTCAGTTTGGCCATCATGCGGAAGCGTTCTTCACTCAACCCAAGCTCCTCCGCATTGCGAGAGAAGCGCCGGTCCAGCAGTGACATCAGGAACACCAGTCCCAGAATCACTAGGGCTACGAGTGCAACTCCACCTACTCCAATATCCGAGGTGCTTATCGCGTGCGTGAGTTCGGAGGTTGGTAGCGAAGCGGGCATAAAGCTGACAGCGGCCATGCCTACGTAATGCATCACAGGAATGGCAAGCCCCATTAGCAGTGCGCTTCCAAACTTTCGCCTGCTCCAAGTCGCCGTCTGCGCTCTTACGGCAAACGTCAACCATAGCGCTACAAAGGATATGACGATCGCGAGGATGATGGAGAGCACGACCAGACCAAGAGAGTAGCTGCACATTGCAGGCAACCGCATGGCCTCCATCCCGATGTAATGCATCGCCGCAATTCCGCTGCCCATCACGAGGCTGCCGGGGATGGCTGCCGTCAGCCCCATCGTCTTCCGGCTCACCACAAACAAAGCCACAGCCGAGGCGAAGATAGCCGCTACCATCGAAAGCAGAACCGTGGGCCAGTCATACTGCACAGGTACGGGCAACCGGAAGGCTTCCATGCCAATGTAGTGCATCGACCAGATGCCGAACCCCATTGCCAGAGCACCGCCGCCCAACCAGGCATACCGAGCGATGCCCCGTGCGGCCGTCACCCGTCCAGCGAGGTCGAGTGCAGCGTAAGCCGCAAAGAGTGCGATCAAAACCGAAACTGCGACAAGGAGATAATTATAAGAACCGTGAATACTCATGCAGGACACCCTTAGATGATTCCAATTAGATCCCTCTGCGGTAACCTTTGATGTAGCACGTTCGAGTCACTCGGCAGATAGCTTGCTGTTCAACTACGAACGTAGTTCGTGATGCTGTTGAAGACTACCGCGTAAATAACGGTCGCAAGCCGCGGGGTGCATTCAGACCTGTCGGTCCGCTCGGAGCATCGATTGACTGCGGGTAGAAGGCGTACCGCAGGAAGAAACTGAGTTGACTGCTGGTGTAGTCGTAAGAGTTATTCAAAGCAAAAGCTCCACCGACATGCCAGTGATCCGTGATAAGGTACGAGCCTTCTGCGTCCAAGTTGTAATTTGCTCCTACACTGATCCGTTCAACGGTAAACGGGTTTTTTGCTGCAGCCTGCAACGCACTATCAATGGGGAAGTAAGGGCTTGCATCCTCCTGAAATGCTTGAAGTCCCAATGAACCTGCTGCTTTGTAATGAAATCTAGAACCATAGTTACCGTCGAATGTGACAGGTACGCTGCTCAGCAGATAGGCCCCTGGGCTGAAGTAGCCACCGTTTCCGTAGGTGAATAGACGTTGATTATTTTCATAGTGCATTCCGAAAAAATTCATGCCGAGCGTGAGCTTACCGTATTCTGGATGATTCCAAATCGACCAGTAGGCACCCGCATATCCATCGATGCGATAGTTTGACTCAACGTGCTGGCCCGTCATGAATTGTCCGCCACCCTGGACGTACCAACCCGATACAGCGTCACTGTGGCTCATCAGCAATGAGCCTGCATTGCTGATGACTCCGCCCCAGATATTGCCGGGATTCGAAGGGGTCGTTGAACCAAAATCGCGCAATCCGGCGTACGACAGTTGGGTATCCTCAATAGGCTGACGCTCGAAACTTAGAGTGACGGGACCGTTGTCCGGCTGAATGAGAAGCCGGCCTGTTACGTTTTCTACGAGGAACCCTCGCGGCGTGTAGCCAAGTGCGACACCGAAACTACGAGTTCGAAGCTGTACCTCTCCACCGACACCTGCCGCCGTCTGGATGTTCGAGAGAGCGCCGAGTGGAAGAGTTCCCATTTGGAAGGTGGCATCAGTAGCTGCGGTTCCACTCTGTAGAAGGGTAGGATGTACCACTACAGTAGCTCGTGCTCCTCTACCGAGCATCGTAGACTGCTCGACGTCAGCGCCGAAGGTGGTGAGATGGTCGAATCCAAGTTGACCGCTATGAAGGCCTATCGAGGAGTCGCCACCGAAATACGAACTTGAACTACTCTCGATAGCGTCCAGGTTTTGCTCGGTCTGTTGGCGTGGCGATAAAGGCTGCACCACCACATGGGAGACGCCCGAGAGAGGCGGTAACGGCTGGATCGGCTCAGGGGATAGAGGCTCGAGCATGGCGGATGTAGATGCATCGCTGGTTGAGATATTCTCGACTGCATCGCGGGAAAGAATCCTACTGAGAACGACGTTTCGATAGGTTATGCTGGCTGGCTGATCCAACGCTGGCTTGTCGTCCGGTAAAAGAGGAAGAGAGTGGGCTTCGTATGTTGGGATCTCCAGAATGGGGGAATCCGAATGTCTTTCCGGTACCGAGCGGCGCGAATGAGAGTTCGAGATATCGGTTTTAGGAAGAGCGGCGATATCGCCTGCAGGCAAATCGTATGAAGGCTCTTCCGCGATGGCTGAGGTTAGGTTCTTGTCGGAGATAATGTGATGGTTCCGTGGGGGCAAAGAAGCGATACTCGAAGGTCTCACCTTACTGGTTGTGGGGAGTGCAAGATCGTCATCATAGGCATCATGTGATGTTTCGGAGGCCAGCGTCGAGTTATTGCGGTTTTGCCGACGGGGAGTATCCATATCCAAAGAGGATTGCGGTAGATCGTAATCGGGTCTGTCGCTCTCTGAGCGCGCAATGATGTCCTTGTCGCGGATCGGTTTGGAGTGAAGAGGTGGGAGAGGTTCAAGAGCGCTGTCCTGGTCCGAATCTTCTACTGCGTGAGATCGCAGGTTAGTTTTGGGGCCAGAACTAGTAGGAGCCAACAAGTTGAACAACTCCTGCCGGGCCGACGGCTCTGTACTGCGGGAAGCGACGCCAGCGGATGACGCTGTGAGCTCCGCGATGGAGGGTGGCCCGGCTGCCTGCAAGGCTGCACGGTCGTAGGATGCTGCTCGTTGCCGATCGCCGCGCTGCTCCTCGAACCGTGCGGCGAGTTCCAACACTTTGGCATCACGCTCAAAGCGGTCGAGGGAGATCTGCAGCCATGTCTGTGCCTGTTTCCGATCGTTTGCGACCAGCGCTGCATTGACAGCTGCAACACAAACAGCGGCGTCTGCCCGTGTCATATCCTGCCGTGCGTAGAGAGCCACGGAACGTTTTGCGTCACCGTTCGCCAGATATGCGTTCGCGAGTGCGTTGTTCAAAGAAACATCGTCAGGGAATGCCCTTAGCGCAACGGCCAATACCGCGACAGCAGCGGTGCGGTTACCCTGACGAGATAGTAGAGAGGCCCGCTGTATAGCCCAGCTCGCCCATAGATGTGCCACCTGCGTTTGCTGATCTTCGGTCAGATCATCAAAACGGCTTAGTTCCTGAATCACCCCGGAGAGTCGGGCAGTCTCATCTGATTGCAGGAGCAGCCAACCTTGCTGCAGCAGTACCGCGGCTGGAGGATCGATTCCCTTCTGCGCGTAGAACTCACCGACTTGCGCTATGGCCTCGGCCGCACGCCGCCGGTTTCCAAGCGCACTGTACACAGATGCAGTGGTTTGCAGATACTCTGGATTTTGCGCGAGATTTCCATTCACATTCTCCGGCATCTCGTCGATCTGACGGAGAGCGTCACGATCGCGACCTGTAGCGTGGAGAGCTTGTATCCATCCCAACCATGCTTCGGCCGACTCGGGATGTTCGTCTGCAATCTGCGCATAAAGCTCGATCGCATATCGTTTGTCACCGTCGGACATCTCCAACGAGGCTAGTTGTAGTTGCAGCGCGGCAGACGATCCGAACTTAAGTGCCAGCTCCAGCGTTGCTCGCGCTGCCTCAATCTGTCCCAGGGACTGGTAGATACCCGCAAGCATCGAGAGGAAGCCGGGGTCTTTCAACATAGCGGCAGAGATCGTCGGCGGCGTCTGTCGGAACGCACGCAGTGCCTCTTCGTCGCGGCCGACCAGGTGGTCCGCAGTGACGACACCGCGCCATGCATCCGGATTGTCAGGGTCTTCCGCAAGCACTCGCCGATAGCTGCGGACAGCGGTGCCATACCGTTTTGCCGTCAACAGAAGCGATGCATACTGCAACTGTCTGGCGATGGAAAGCTCATCGTCACCGTCGGCCTGTGACAAAGCCAGGGCGCGCTTAAGAATGCTGTCGGACCGGGATTGTTCGCCGATGGCTGCATAATCGGCAGCTAGCGATCCCATAAACTCCGGATCAGCCTCAAGCAGAGTTCGTACATTTGACGGAATGAGCTCTGCAGTTTTGATTGCATCGGCTCGGTCGGAACCCTGGGACTGCGCTAAAAAGAGCGCGCGCCATACAGCCTGTGATCCTGCATCGGTTCGAACCGCTCGTTGCAGATAAGGAATGGCGTCTTTGGGACGGGCAGCGCGCAGTAGTATCCCGCCAAGAGCACTCATTGCATCGGTGCTCTCCGGCTTGAGCGTCAGCGCGCTTCGGTAGCCCGCGATGGCCGATTCCAGGTCGCCTTTATCCAAAGCGCTGCGCGCGCCCTCCATAGAGTTCCAGAATCTAGAATTCACAAGTGCCTGTGTGAGAGTTGCATCCCGATCGCCATCTTCATCGGCCTGCTCGAACTCTCGCACCGCGGCGGCGAAGTCCTGCTGCCGCATCCGCACATAGCCAAGACCGGCATGCGCCTGACCGTGTGTCGCTTCGCGCGCGACTGCCGCCTGGAAGTGCAGGTCGGCTTCCGATAGATTGCCGGCATTCAGAGAGCGGAATCCGGCTCCCAGCTCTGAAGTAGATGCGATCGGGGCAGTCAAGGCCTCGGTTGAAGCAGATGTTGTCGCGACATCCTGGGGAGTCTGGGATCGTTCACTCCATTTCATTGCCTGCTTGAGCGCATCATCCGCGTTGCGATCAGCTTGATAGCTCCTCAGCAGTGCCATACCTTCAATCCGTGTACGTGCGTCGTAGGTGAGAACGCGCCCAAGGGCAATGGAATATCTTTCGTCCGCGTGAAATTGGCGTGCGAGTTTTCGTAGGCCTTCAACGGCGTGCTGACGTTCTGCTGGAAGAGCGGCCAACGTATCGTAGTAGATCAGCGCAGTGTCTCCTGCGGGTGGATCATTGCCGTAAAGCTTGCGATAGATCTCCATCGCTCCGCTGTACTGGCCTGACTTCGCTAGGTCCGAGGCCTGTTGCAGAAGTGCCCCGTCAGAAGGACGAGCGTGCACAGACTGTACCTGTCCAATCACTGCCGCGCTTGCACCGGCTTTCTGCAGACGCTGGATGTATGCGTCTGCTTCCCTCTGGTGCCCAAGCTGCGCCTCGGCCGCAGCAATGCTCCTGAGTGCCTCGATATTGGCAGGATCCGACGCAAGGACCTGTTGCCATGTCGAGACTGCAATATTCATATGCCCGCTTTGAGCCTGAGTCTGAGCACGATTCAATAGGATTCTGATTGCAGATGGCTCCGCCGCTACAGCTTTGACAGGATCAATCGCAATTGCACAGACGACTATCAAGAGTACCTTGTAGAACGCCGAAGAACTTATCTTTGCCATGAGACTTCCAATTCTCCGGTGTTACGAATGCGATACCGGTGCTCCATATATCCGAGTGCAAACATCGAGAGGTTTTGATCGTAGTAACGAGGTGGTTCTCCATACAGGCCCGACCGCGAAGACCATGCAAAGTTTAAGCGCCTCTGCTGCAGTGCGGCAGCCTCGGGCGCTCGCGATGCTCGCAGAAACGGAATGAGCGCAGCAGAGTATGAGATAGGTCCAGCGTGCGTGGTGGCCAGATGGTCTTCGGTGACAAACTCAGGCGGTGCGGGGTGTCCCCTCATATAAGCGGCCATGCCTGAAAGTTCTTTTAGAACGGCATCACGACCTGGCGTTCCCGGAGCGGTAATGCCACTCCAAAGGTAGACTCGGATGGCGTCATAGCTTCCGGTCGCGATCGCCGTACTGCTGTCTGGCGCCGGGATTGGGGAGATTGTTCCGTTGGGGGTAACCTGAAGCCAATCTGCCGCAAAACCCGCGATTGAACCCATGCGAAGCAGGGAGGGCAGCGATGCTGCTAAAGCAGTCCACGGGCCCGCAGGTTGTGACTGAGCGGCGGCATGAAAGAGGAAAAGAGGCATATAGCTGGGATTTAGCACCGCTGTGCCCCCGTGTTCGAAGCCGGTCTGCGCGGGCAGGAGCACGCTGGAGCCGCGAACGTGTGATACTTCCTTATTCGCCACCAGCTTGAGCAGACCCTCGCCGGCGCTGGTGTAGTCGTGGCGCTTCCAAAGACGCCCTGCCTGAATCAGGTCATACGCCATCCACATATCCGCATCACTTGCCGAGTTGCTGTCCTTTGTTCCCCAGGTGCCATCCGGCTTCCGTCCCCAACTCCACGCTGGAAGGTTTTCTTCTAAGTTGCCGCCTGCCAGGTGGTCTACGCTCCACTGATATAAGAGATCGAAGCGGACTTGGTCATTCGCAACAAGGGCAAAGAACATCGCGTAACTCTGTCCCTCGGACGTAGTCATCTCATCGCGATCATGGTCTACGACACGACCATCCTCCTGCATAAAGTGTTCAGCATAGTGCGTCCACAGAGGCCATGAAGGTTGGGGAGCGGGACCCGACACCAATACGAACAACATCGTAACGAGCAGAGCTGTCATGTCAGGTCTCCCCGCAGGCGCTCGGTTGCTCGCCGCTTCAAATGCGCGTGCACCCAAGGCGCGTAGAGCAGGCCGATGATGAAGGGAAGAAGAACGCCAGCCCAAGGTTCCTGATGCATCCATGCGCGGATTCTTGGGATGGTGGCTATGTAACCTACGTGATATGTGGGTTGCCCAATAGAAAAAGAATCAAATCGAGAGCCGTGCTGAATGGCTACATTGCCTTGAATCTGTCCAGACGAGGATACCTTCAGGAATGCCGGGAAGAGGTTCTGTTCATCTCTACCAAGCATCACGACAACGATGGACCGATGAGGCATGGTTGGTGACTCAACAGCTTCAATCACCGAATCGGGTGTCTCGCCCAAGCTGCGATCGAGGCGTGATTCCTCGTCAGCCCCTCGTATGTCGGAGAAAGAATCTCGATCGAGATGAGAGATCCGCGTCCAAAGCCGTTGGGCGAGAGTGAGCATTGTGTTCACGCGTCGAGTTAGGGCGCCTTCCTCAAAGTTAAGCGGCAGGCGTGCGTCGAGGGCGGCCGTAGTCGGCATATCGGATTCGCTGCCTATGACCAAAAGACTGCGATCCTCATTGAAGCTTTGCAGATTGCCAACCTGTACGCGAAGGGCAGGATACCCAGTTTGAGCCCCGAAGTATGCAAGTAGGGTGAGCATCGTTGCGATCTCGCGCTCCGTTGGCTGATCCGGCAGAACAATCATGGTCTGCGAGAGGTCCGCGAAACGGGTGAAGGGGAACCCTGCATTTGCAAACAGCTCGAGATTTGGCAATGCTCCCCAATGTGGGAATTGGCTCAAGTCGAGATTCGAGTTGCGGAACAGTGTCCCGGTCGAGTTGGATGGCGGCTGCGGGCGGCAGAAATCCGGACTCGCTGGTTGAAACAGAAACTCGAAGAGAAGCGTATTCGCGAACGGCCGCAGGTTGCGGATTGGTACAGGAATCTCAACGCTCTGCGTCTTGTCGTTCCCATCCTTCATCGCGAGGGGAAGATAGCTGACTTGAGATCCATTGGCCGTCACCCGAAGGAATGTTCCCTGCGACGCGGGCGAGTCCCTGTATGCGTATTGCAGGCGCAGCTTGATGGTTTCTCTATCACCAAAAAAGAGATCGGGGGGGATCCGGACGTAGGACGCGATCGGTTGCGACCCGTTGGTGCGCAGCTCATCTGTCTCGGCGTAGCTCCACAACGAGGATTGCGCTGTGGTCTGTACCCATCGAGGCGCATCGTCAGCGGCGCGTAAGGCTGGCAGAGGATCAGGTTCAACGGTCGCAGATTCACCGTTGAATGTTCTTCCAGCAGCCAAAGCAAGAGCCGCTGCCAGCACCTGCTCTTCGTCGTCCCCGCTCACCACAAGCAGCTTACTCACGCCATCTGCCGGATTCACACGCATCGCCAGCTGAGGTCCACGAGAGCGTTGGCCGAGAAAAGCCAATAGCGGCGAGTCATTGCGCGCAAAGACAATAGAGTTGCCTGGAGGCAGATGGTCTATAAAGACGGGAAATATAAGCTTGTGGGAGTTGGCTTGCACTCCGAACCAGGAGGAAACTGCGCCTGCCGCCCGCAGCAATATAGGAGAGGGCGACGCCCCAAACGCAACCGCGATGCTGGTGGAAGATACACTCTGCTCCTTCTCGTAGAATGGGCCGGGTAGCATGGCCAAGTCGTTGGCAATCGGTAGCAGAATGCCCGAAATTTCAAATGTAGAGGTAGGTTCAATGCGTGCCCAAAGGCGGGAATCTCTTGGATTTTCACAGCGTGCGGCGTAGTGTGCTCGCAGGTGGATGCCGAGTGTATTCCGGGCTGCAAGCAGCTCTACAGGTATGGGAATGTCGGCACTGAGCGTCGATGAATCCGCTCCTGCGACTACAGCTGGCATCACTAGATCTACGAGAGCTGTGTCGTTAAACAACACGGTTATCGAACTTCGCTCTGAAAGCATGTCGGGCGAGAAGCGATATCTGAGATGCAGCGTGCCACCTTGCGCGACCTGAGAACCACTCAGAACAAGAGGTGCATTCCCGAACGTGTCCCCACCACGAAGCGTTATGCCATCCTCGACCCCCATCTCAGCCAGCGAAACCACCGTGTGGAAAGCGTGACCCGGGGAGATCGGCGGCGGTTGAGCGAGCAAAGCCGGATACAGCAAGAGACATACCAACAAACCCGCCGCTGCCTCCGCACTCGCCTTCAGAGCATTGGCGCCTCGACTCGGCAGGAAACTGGTAAAGGAATACCGGATGCCACGCAAGGACAGCCGCATGATGGCGGCGAGACTCTTGAGCGGACGGTCAGGAGGAGGCTCATTGACTGGGAGCCATGCATCGGCGCGGGAGTAGAGAACCAGGGTGAGCGACTCCTCTTCTTCCAATGAAAGAGGTCGATACTGGAAACGAAGTCTCGTTCCTTGGTGACCGACGACAGAGGCGGGGAGAATGACCTCGCCTTCATCCAGAGCATAGAGAATCTCAATGGTTTCACCCTCTTCAAGTACAGCGGGAAGCCCCAAAGTTGCTGAGCCACCGCCGAGGGACAGATCGGTGGACAAGGCTGAGATCATTGCGCCATTCTTGAAACGAACCGAGAACGTCAGTCCACGATTGAGGCGCACATTGGTGCGTAGCTGCTGGGCTTCCACAGCCACAGCGTTAGCTGTACCGAGAATCACACAGTTGAAAAGAATCCAGAAGACGTTCATCAGCACAGCACCCTTGTGGTCCGCGTTATGAACATAAAATCTCCATGGCGCTACAGCCAGGCCGATGTAGTTGAGCAAAAGAAGATATCGGTAGGGCCGCGCTATCGACTTATCAAAGTAACGCTTCTTTACGATCCCCCCCTTGGCGGTGACATTGAACTTGCCTAGTTTCGGGTTGATCAGGGCCAACAGGGTGGGGCCAAGAATGTAAGGAGCCAGCACCGTCTCATAGATCTCGTTCCAAAATGAATGCCGATACTTCCCTTGTATTCGAGAGTTCGTCATGTTGGATACAAACAGGTGAGGCAACGCATAGGCAGCAATCGTGAGCCACAATCCAGGGATATTGCGCAACCCAAGCAACATATACACCAGGGGAGCGGTGAGAAAGATCAATCGTGGCAGCGCATACAAAAAATGCGCCATCGCATTGAAGTAGCAAAGCCGTTGTGAAAATTTAAGTCCACGCGCAAAAAGAGGGTTGTCGATCCGCAAGATCTGGACCATACCTCGAGCCCAGCGGATGCGCTGTCCCACGTGGGCCGAGAGACTTTCGGTTGCCAGTCCTGCAGCCTGAGCGGTATTGATGTATGCCGTGCTCCAACCACGAATTTGCATGCGGAGCGAGGTATGCGCGTCCTCCGTTACCGTCTCCACCGCAATGCCGCCGATTTCATCGAGGGCTGCGCGACGCAGAACGGCGCAAGATCCGCAGAAGAAGGTTGCATTCCACAGGTCGTTGCCATCCTGCAGCAAACCGTAAAAGAGTTCTCCCTCGTCCGGCACAAGACCAAAGGTACCGAGGTTCCGCTCAAACGGGTCCGGCGAGTAGAAGTGGTGCGGGGTCTGTAGCATACCCAGCTTCCGCTCTTTTAGAAACCAACCCACTGTAACCTGTAGAAAACTGCGCGTAGGTACGTGATCGCAATCGAAGATCGCTACCAAGGGAGACTTTAATTTCGAGAGCGCGCGATTAATATTTCCAGCCTTCGCGTGCACGTTGTCGGATCGAGTGATGTACCCAATACCGACCTGTTCGCAGAATCCCCGAAACTCCTCGCGCCTTCCGTCGTCGAGCAGATAAACATGCATCTTGTCGTTCGGATAGTCGATATTGATGGCGGCCAGCACCGTGGACCGTACGACCGAAAGCGGTTCATTGTATGTAGGAATCAGTACGTCTACCTCAGGCCATGTCTCAGAATCTGGAGGCAGCGGAACCGGAGGTCTCCGGAGTGGGTAGATGGTCTGGATAAAGCCCAACACAAGAATGGAAAACGCATACATCTCCGCGGCCAGAAGTAGAAACATGAAGAAGAGTTCTATCCAATTCAGATCACTGCTCGGATCTGTTACCGCCTGATACACCTGGGTGACACGCCATACCGCGTAACGGCAAGTAGTGAGGAGAGAAGCAACAATGAGCATCAACGTGGTTACGTAAGCGCGAGAGAAACTGTAAAGTGCGAACACAATTACCAGTGTCAGAAATCCAACGACAGCCTGCTGCTTCCAATCAAAGCGCAGCGTAACGCACAGATAGGTCAGCACGCCGAAGATCGCGTACAGAATGGCACGGCTGAGGCTAACGTAGATGCTTTTGCTGGAACCGACCACCCCCCACAACGACGCTAGCCGCTTCACTCTTCGCTCCAGCGAAGCTCTGTCTTCTTCATATTCATCTCTGGGACCTGCAGCCATCGAGCGATCTCGTGACAGACAGATGTCGCTTGAGCCTCCGGAGCATAAAATGGCAATACAACACCGTCCGCGATAGCCTTATGGACATCCAGTTGATGGCTGATCGCTACCGGGAATAAATCCTCTCCCAGGGATTGAGCGAGAAGCGCCTGCACTTCCTTCGCATCGGTAGAGTCGTCCATTTGGTTGAGCACGAATCGTACTCGTGGGGCGGAAGTCCCGAGTTTATCGAGAAGCAGCTTGACAGCTTCCGCTAACCGCACTGCAGAGGGATCGGGCAACAACGGCACCAGAAGAATGTCGCATTCGGGGAGACAGGCATTCAACGTCTCACGCGACAAGCCTCCGAGATCGAATAGCACGCAGTCTACTGGCGTTGTGGCGGTAAAACTTTCCAAATCAGGGAAGCGAGCGCTCTCATTACAGGCCAAAATGTGGACTTTGAAGTCGCGAGAACCAGGCGCGAAGAATGTGCGCTTACCTGAGCGTGCCTCCCTCGCACCGAAATGGAAGGCAAG
>Ga0302219_10000618_pt1 | contig 15605 bp, 10 predicted proteins | sample II_Palsa_E1_2_FD_194569 | JGI IMG/M metagenome (GOLD analysis project Ga0302219, IMG submission 194569) | Peat permafrost microbial communities from Stordalen Mire near Abisko, Sweden - II_Palsa_E1_2 | ecosystem: Environmental > Terrestrial > Soil > Palsa > Peat permafrost | place: Sweden...
TATCGCTTTTTGCAGAGAGTCGCTCCAGGGCTGCTGGAAAGATTCGACAGAGCCTTGTATCACGGGAGAGCCGTTATATTGGATGCGAAATTCGCTGCGGACGACTGTGCCGATGGGCTGCACCGACACCTTGTATTGTGCCGCAATCTGATTGATGCGGGCAAGCGAAGCAGCGGCGGCGGTGACCACCACGCGGGCTCCCCGTTCGCCGAATAGCGCGGACTCGGCTGGTTCAGCAGATGCTCGCGCCGAAATCGTTATGTCCGCCGAAAGGCCAGCGGTGTCGAAGCAGGATTCCGCCAGCGTGACCGCCAAGCCGCCATCGCTTACATCGTGCGCCGACGAAATCACGCGTTCGCTAGCCAGTTTCACCAGGCAATCGATCAGCCGCTTTTCCGCCGCAAGATCAACCGCCGGTGGCGCGCCCGCGACGACTCCTTGAAGTGTTTTGGCGTATTCGCTCGACGCGAACTCGACGGCGACGTTCGCGGCATCCACTGCTTCACCACCGAATTTTCCATCGAGCAACAAAATTGCGTCGCCTTCCTTGCGGAAAGCGGAACCGAGCGCATCATCGGCGTTTTCCATCAGCCCCAGAACGCCCAGAATTGGCGTCGGATAGATCGGCTTGCCCAAAGTTTCGTTATAGAAACTGACGTTGCCGCCGGTAATCGGAGTTTCAAGCGCGCGGCACGCTTCCGCGATGCCGTCGATCGCCTCGGTAAATTGCCACATCACTTCTGGTTTTTCCGGGTTGCCGAAATTCAGGCAATTCGTCGCCGCGATCGGCAACGCGCCGGAGCAGGCCACGTTGCGCGCCGCTTCCACCACCGCGTGCATCGCTCCCAGGCGCGGCGCAAGAAAGCCCCAGCGTCCGTTCCCATCCGTGGCTAGGGCCAAGGCGCGCTTCGATTCTTTCAGCCGCAGCACCGCTGCATCGCCGGCTCCGGGTCCAAACCGCGTATTCGTCCGCACCATCGAATCGTATTGGCCAGTCACCCATTTTTTTGAAGCGATCGTCGGCGAGGCCAGCAGCTTCCGGAAATTGGCGGAGAGATCGGTGCCTGTTGCGGCAAATTTGAATCGTGCAGTCTGCGCCGCCGCCTCACTCAAGCTCGGCGCAGCCGCCTTAGCAATCGGCCGCTCGTAACGAGGACCTTCTTCGGCGATAGCGTGCGCCGGAATTTCGGCGGCGACCGCGCCATGATTCAGCACACGCAAAATTCCATCTTCAGTGACTTTGCCAATTTCTACCGCGTCGAGCCCCCACTTGTGAAACACGTCGACGACTTCCTGCTCGCGCCCACGCTCCGCGACCAACAGCATTCTTTCTTGCGACTCGCTGAGCATGATTTCGTACGGCGTCATGCCGGTTTCGCGCTGCGGCACGCGCGCCAGATCGATTTCAATTCCCAGGCCGCCCCGCGAGGCCATCTCCGAACTGGAACTGGTCAGGCCGGCCGCGCCCATGTCCTGGATCGCGACGACGGCGCCGGTGCGCATCGCTTCGAGGCAAGCTTCAAGGAGAAGTTTTTCGAGAAATGGATCGCCAACCTGTACGTTCGGGCGTTTCTGCTGCGATTCTTCGCTGAATTCCGCCGACGCCAGCAAAGACGCGCCGTGAATTCCGTCGCGCCCGGTTTTCGCGCCGACATAAATAACCGGATTGCCCGCACCCTGCGCTTTGGCAAAAAATAATTCATCGCGGCGGCAAATGCCCAGCGCCAGCGCATTCACCAGCGGATTATTCGAATAGCAAGGCTCAAATACAATTTCGCCGCCTACCGTGGGGACGCCGAAACAATTTCCGTAAAACCCAATGCCGCGAATCACTCCATCGAGAATGTGGCGGTTGCGCGCGATATCTTCCGGGGTCGCCTCTCCAGCTCCGGGGCCGGTGCTGACCGGTCCAAAACGCAGCGAATCGAGCACCGCTATGGGCCGCGCGCCCATAGTGAAAATATCGCGGAGGATCCCGCCCACCCCGGTGGCTGCGCCCTGAAAAGGTTCGACGAAGCTGGGATGATTGTGCGATTCGATCTTGAACACCGCGACCAACCCGTCGCCGATATCCACCACGCCCGCATTTTCGCCCGGGCCCTGCACCACATGCGTCCCGGTCGTTGGCAGGCGTTTCAAATGCACCCGCGACGATTTGTAGGAGCAGTGCTCGCTCCACATCACGCTGAAAATTCCCAGCTCAGTGAAATTCGGATCGCGTCCCAGTATTTTCTGCGTACGCGCGTACTCGCCAGGAGTCAAACCGTGTTCGGCGGCGATTTGGGGAGTGACTTTAATCTCGGTATCGATCATTTTTGGTTTGGAACAAGAAAAAGCTAAACCCGAACAGCAGCCGGAATGTTTTGCGGCGCATGTTCCGGATTCTTTACGGTTTTCCCGGCCAGCGTTTGCACCATGGAGCGGAGAATCACCAGGCCATCCGCCGAACCAAGCGGCGATTCCACGGCGCGCTCCGGATGCGGCATCAAGCCCAGCACGTTTCGTTCACGGCTGCAGATTCCAGCGATGGCCTGCAGCGAGCCGTTCGGATTCGCTTCGCGATCGCCCGGTGCCGCATCGTGGCCGTTGGGTGTGACGTAATGAAAAATTATCTGATTATTGCGTTCAAGTTCCGCCAGCGTGCCCGATTCACAAAAATAATTGCCGTCCATATGCGCGACGGGAATTTCCAAAACCTGGCCCGGCTCAGCGGCGCAAGTAAACGGCGTATCCGTACGTTCCACCCGAATGTGTACCTGGCGGCAGAGAAAGCGCAGCCCTTGGTTGCGCATCATGGCCCCGGGTAGCAACCCTGCTTCGAGCAAAATCTGGAAACCGTTGCAGATGCCCAACACCAGGCCGCCGGAGCGCGCGAAGCGGTCCACCGACTTCATCACGGGAGAAAAACGGGCGATCGCGCCGGTGCGCAGGTAGTCGCCGAACGCGAAACCACCGGGCAGGATAACGGCATCGCAGCCGGCCAGATCTTCGGATTGGTGCCAGATGAATTCGACGGGCTGGCCGATGACCGTGCGGATCGCCTGAAAAGCGTCATCGTCGCAATTGGAACCGGGAAACTGGACCACTCCAAATTTCATTGGCAGGAATCTCCCAGCTCATATTTTAGCACATCGGAATTTCGTCCCGTGATTTTCGCTGCGAGCCAATCAGCGTTTCGCCCCAGCTTCTTGCGTATCCTTAGAGCTATCGCATACCCTTGCACCACTCGTTCCACCACGATCCATGGCGAAATCAAATCGACGCTCGTTTCTCCAAACTTCCGCTTGGGCTGGAGCTGGCGTCGTCACGGGCGCGGTGGCTCTGAACGAGCTGTCGCCGCGGATCTGGCACGAGGAAATGCGTTTCGAGCCGAACCATAGCTATTGGGCTCAAAGCCACGCGCCGCCCAATCCACCACTAGCCGAAGATATCGAGGCGGACGTGGCCATCATCGGCGGCGGATTTACCGGGCTTTCCACTGCGTATTTTATTCGACGGAACTCACCGTCGAAATCCGTGGTCGTGCTGGAAGCCATGGGTTGCGGGAACGGCGCGTCCGGTCGAAATGGCGCGATGCTTTTGAATATGACCGCCGACCGCTACATGAACCTGAGTCCCGACCCGGCGATGGATAAGAAAATCTACGACCTCACCTCCGAAAATATCCGGTTTCTGAAGTCGCTGCCCGCAGCGACCGGCGTCGATTTCGAAATCGATACGAACGGTTCGCTGCAGGTCTCGAATACCGCGTCGGACGTGGCGGACTGCAAGGCCTACGTGGAGAAGGCCCAAATCTTAGGCATTCCCGTCGAGTTTTGGGACAAAGAACAAACCGCAACCGCGGTAGGAACGCGCATTTATGAGGGCGCGTTTTACGATCCGAACAGCGGTCAGCTCCATCCGATGAAGCTAGTGCACGCCTTCAAAACGATCGCCGAAACGAGCGGCGCCCGGATTTATGAGAACACGCCTGTAACACGGATTGAAGAGGGCGCGGCGCATCGAATCTCGACCCAAAGCGGCCAGACCGTTCGCGCGAAGTCACTGGTTTTGGCGACTAACGCCTACACCTCGCAGCTCGGCTATTTTCGCAACCGCATCGCTCCCATCCACAATTATGTGGGAATCACGGCTCCGCTGCCGCAAGCTACTTTGGAACAAATCGGCTGGCGCAAACGCATACCGTTCTCCGACAGCCGCACGCTGGTGCATTACCTGGGGCTCACCCGCGACAATCGCATCCACATCGGAGGAGGAATTTCGGATTATTCGTTTAACGATGGCATGCGCGATTCGCCGCAAAGCAGTTCGCGGTTCGCCAAACTACAGGAAGAGCTGGTCCGGATTTTTCCGACGCTCGCGGGAATTTCGTTCGAAACCACCTGGAGCGGGCTGGTCGATTGCTCGATCGATTTTTCCCCCTCGGTCGGCTGCACCGGAAAATTCAAGAATATTTATTACGGCCTGGGTTACAGCGGCCACGGTGTGAATATGACCTCGCTTTTTGGCCGCATCATCGCGGACTTAGAGCGCGGAGCGGGCGACGCCTGGAAGGATCTTCCGTTTGTGAATCACAGACTCTTTTACTTGCCCAACGAGCCGTTTCGCTGGCTGGGCGCGCAGGCATCGATGGCCTATTATCGAATGACGAAATAAAAGACCTACCGGCCGCGACGCCTTCCCGACTTGCGCGCCTTCACCCGCCGTTTCGGCTTCGTCGCGCGCTGAAGTTCGCGCCTTCGTTTCGCTGCCCAACCACGTTTGGTGCTCTGCCTCCCGCGCGCAATCGCCAAAGCGTCAGCCGGGACATTTTCGGTGATCGTCGATCCGGCCGCGACATACGCACCCGCGCCGATGCGCACCGGCGCAACCAGGGCGCTGTCGCTGCCGATGAATACCCGGTCTCCGATGGAGGTGTGGTACTTGGTCACGCCGTCGTAGTTGCAGGTGATCGTGCCCGCGCCGATATTCGCTTCGCGGCCGATCGTGGCATCTCCGAGGTAAGTAAGATGGCCGGCTTTCGCGCCTTCGTGTACAACCGAATTTTTCACTTCGACAAAATTTCCGATATGAACGTGGGCGCGGAGGTCGGACCCTGGACGGAGTCGCGCAAACGGCCCAACGGTCACGCGGGCTGCGAGCCGACTGGAGTGAATCGTGGAGTGGGCTTCGACGACTACGTCGTCGCTCAGATGAGCGTTATGCAGGACACCGCCGGTGCGAATCACGCACCGCGCGCCAACCCGGGTAGCGCCTAGAAGCTGCACGCCCGGCTCGATCACCGTATCGGTGCCGACCACGACTTCGGGATCGATGACAACGGTTTCGGGCAGGTAAATGGTGGCGCCAGCGTCCATAATCGCGGCGGCTTTTCGCGCGCGAAAAATCCGGTCAACATCGGCGAGCCCGGCGCGGGTGTTGCAGCCCAGAATTTCATTGGCGTCCGGGGCAATTTGGGCCAGCACGCGTTCGTTGCGCTCGCGCAGCAAAGCGATCGCGTCGGTGAGATAAAGTTCGCGGTGCGCGTTATTGGGGCGCAGTGCGTTCAAGCAGGGCCAAAGTTTGGCCAGCGTAAAGCAATAAATGCTGGAATTCACTTCCCGGATAGCGCGCTGGTCCGGCGTTGCGGCATTTTCCTCGACGATTGCCTGCACACGGCCTTCGGAATCTCGAACGACGCGGCCATAGTCCGTCGGGTCGCTGAGTTCAGCGCTAAGAATCGTGGCGGCCGCTTCGCCGCGCCGGTGCGTATCCAGAAGAGCCGCGAGCGTTTGGGGCCGCAGCAACGGCGCGTCACCCGGCACGACGATGACTATTTTTGCGGACTTGCGAATTTTTCGACGGGCGATCTGGAGAGCGTGACCTGTCCCGCGCTGCGGCTGTTGAAGCACGGTTTCGGCGCCCAGTGCTTCGGCCACGGCGCTGACTTCCGCTGCCTGATGACCGACGACCGCGAGCAATTGCGCCGGCTTCAACGGTTGGCACGCGCGCACCACATGTTCGAGGAGCGGTCGTCCGCCGGCGCGATGTAGCACCTTCGCGAGTTCGGAACGCATGCGCGTGCCTTTTCCGGCGGCGAGAATCACAATTGCAGTATCTTTAGCGGCCATATTGTCCACATTGTCGCTTCCCGACATGCCTTTAGCAAACGAATCAGGGAAGCGCGTTGCGTGCGCGAGTCTACCAAACTGGACCTTGGCGTTAGGCGAACTCCGAAGCTATATTGCAAGTAGGTAGTGAGGTGACGCGATGTTCTGTCCACGCTGTGGCACGGCAAATCCAGACCAGGCGAAATGTTGTGCCGGATGTGGAGATTCGCTGGCGGCCGGAGCTGTTTCCGGTGCGGCTGCATCGATTCCATCGACGGCGGCGGCGCAACCGGTGACAGGCAAACCTCCGACCAGCGGCAAAGCGATCGCTAGCCTGGTCTGCGGAATTTTCGGATTTTTCCTAGGCTCGATCGCCGCCGTGATTCTGGGCCACATGGCGCATTCGGAGATACGCAAGTCCGCGGGTCGGCTTGGCGGAGCCGGAATCGCGACGGCTGGTTTGGTGCTGGGATACCTTGGGATTGCGGTTATTCCGTTTATTCTGATTATCGCGGCAATTGCGATTCCGAATTTGTTGCGCGCGCGGATCGCGGCAAACGAATCGTCCGCGATCGGCACGCTTCGCACCATCGATACTGGCGCGCTTACTTATGCGACCCAATTTGACAATGGATTCCCGGCCAGTTTTGACGTGCTGGGCGGCACTGGCGCTGCGCGGACCTGCGATCACGCCGGGCTCGTGAATGACGCATTGGTGAGAACGCACCAAAGATTCGGCTACGTTTTTACGTACACGCCAATACTGCCCGACGATGGCCCGCCTCCGGGGGTTTCGGCGTCCGCTCAAGCGAAGGGATGCACGTCCGCCGGAGTTCCGGCTTTTGAAGTAACGGCCGAGCCCCTACAGCAGGAGTCGAGCGGGCGAAGACGATTCTACACGGACCAGACGGGCGTGATCCGATACTCGACCGAGGGCATAGCCACCGCTGATAGCCCGCCGCTACAGTGAACCTGCAAGGATTTGAACGCTAAAAACGGATAGCGCTCCTGCGTCCGGTGCGCCAATGTCTGTGCATCAGTATCGACTGGAAAAGTGATTCGTCCGGGGCAGCAAAGTGCACATTCTCGACAATTCGATCTGGGCCTCGCTGACCACGCGACAAGCGTACCTTGCGGAGGGTGACGACCTTGCGCGGCGGTACCCGCCCGAAGTGACGGCGTTAGCCGGTGTGAAAAATCACGGTGCGGCCGCGTTCGCTGCGCTCTCCCGAATCACCAAGGGAGATGTTGCAGCGTTATTTTGCTTCCAGCCGGTTTCAATTCCTTCGGGCTGGAAGACAATTCACACGTCCAATCTGGTTCAGATGGTGTGCGAGGCGCCGCGCCTGGAATCCGATAACGTCGTGGTCATCGATGACTTATCGGAGGCTAACAGCAATGAGATGGTGGCGCTTACCAAGTTGACGAATCCCGGGCCATTCGGCACGCGCACGCAGGAGCTAGGACTTTATCTGGGGATTCACCAGCAGGGGCGGCTCGCGGCGATGGCCGGCGAACGTCAGAAACTGCCGGGCTACACCGAAGTGAGCGCGGTGTGTACCCATCCCGACTTTCAGGGCCGTGGATACGCGCGAATTCTGATATCGGCAGTCGCGCAAAAAATTCTGGAGCGTGGAGAAATTCCGATGCTCCATGTCCGGGAAGATAATGCGGGAGCGATTCGGGTGTATGAAAAGCTCGGATTCAAGACACGGGCAATTTTTCCGTTTTTTGTTTTGCGTTACGAACGAGTGGAAGCCCGGGCGAGCTAACCAGGATTGGAGTGGTCAGGTCTGCAAAGTCTCGGACGTAACCGGCAGCAACTCGGGAGCTGCGGAATCGATCTTCTCCGTCGTTTCCGTCCACAACGTACGATCCGCCAGCAAACGCGTGACGAGTTGGGTGTGTAAAGCGTGGCCGGCTTTGTGCGCGACGATGCGCGCCTTTAGCGGACGCCCCACCAGCGCAAGATCTCCAATTAAATCCAGAGCTTTGTGACGCCCAAATTCATCCGCAAATCGTAACGGGCCATTAAGGATGCTGTCCTGATCCAGGACAATCGCATTTTCTATGGAGCCGCCGCGGATCAAACCCATGGCCTGAAGCCCGGAAAAATCCTTCATAAATCCAAAAGTACGCGCCGGAGCCAACTCGCGGCTGAATGATTCGCGATCGACCACCATTTCCACTTCCTGCGGTCCCACCGCGGGGTGGGCGTAGTCGACGAAGCAGTGCACGCGAAATTCGTCGGCGGGATAGATTCCGATACGGCGGTCGCCGTCGGAAAATTCCAGAGGCTTTACTACCCGGATGTAGCGGCGCTGGCGACGAAGCTTTCGAGTGCCGGCTTGGGCCAGCAATTCGATAAACGGTTTCGAGGAGCCATCGAGAATCGGCAGCTCCAGCGCGTCGATTTCAACATAGACATTATCGACGCCACAGGAATACAACGCGGCAAGCAGGTGCTCGGTGGTCGAGAGCAAGACGCCTTGCCGCATCAGGCTGGTCGCGTAGCTAACCCGCGCCACGTTACGGACGTGCGCTTCGATCTCGAAATTGTCGAGGTCGACTCGGCGAAACACTATCCCCGTATCCGCGGGTGCCGGAACCAGCCGCAAGTTGCAGCGGACCGCCGTATGGAGGCCGACTCCCGAAGTCTGTACGGGACGTTGAATTGTGAGTTGGTAAGACATTCGCACAGGAGCTGTCTAGGTTGCAAACTGGTGGCCAGACGGACCCTATGTTTCTGTAATGTAATCAGCAGCTTATGGATAGGTCAACTTCTAGTTTACCGACGGTGTTGTATGAATACAACAAAAACGCGTTAGGGTGTGACTTTTGATCAAGTTAGCTGGGGGTAGGGGTTATGCCGAAACGTTGAGGTGAGATCCGGCGGCGGTTGAGTTCTGGAATTGATTCGTCACCGGCACGTATGGCGAAGTATTAGAAGCACTTGCGGACAGCGGGGAGGAAGCGGATTGAACTGCGGTACTGGATGGGGCCAGAGAGCGGAGTCCAGCGGACGGGGCGAACGACGGCTGGAAATATTGTTGCAAGGCAGCGGGATTATCGGCCAGGCGAAGCAATTCCACGCGACGAATGAGGCTGACGCTCTCCGGGTTGATGCCCAGTTGCTGCAGCGTGCGATCGAGTTGCTGCAACTGTTCTTGCGCAGTAACGGAGGACGCCTGAGTCGCTGCCGCTTTCGATGTTTTGGGCGTTCCATCGGCTTTGACTTGCGCGGAACTCACGGCGCCTGGGCTTGGATTGGATTTGGCGTTCAAGAGGTCGTAGTGGCCAGCGGCAGCGCTCGAAGTCTCGGGCGCTGCGGAATTTTCAACGCCGAGGACGCCACCCTTTGTTGATTGATTTTGCGAAGTGCGCAACAGCGGGTTAGAGATGGTTACCGTGTCGTCAGGGAGATCGGACGGAACGGAACTCGGATTGGAGGCTAGGTAGACGGCATCTGGGGCTCGGGAAGTCGGGATTCGATTGGGAGCAGGTTCCTGGGCGAATTCCTGACGGACGCTATCCGTTCTGCTCAGTGCCAGCCCAACGAACGACATTTCAATGCCCCTTCCCGCGATCGGAAGTCCCACCAAATCAGCGGCAACCGGCGTTTCGATTCAGAGAACGCCGCGTAGGCTATTCGATTCCTAGGGAATGTATCGGCTCCGCCGCTCAATACTTGAGAGGGTTTTTGGACCTTACACCGAGATTGATTCGAGTTCGCATGCCGCATACAATTGACTCTAGACCCTAAGAGAAATGGCCACTCCTTTCACCATCCTTTCGAACGGCGCCGTTCCACCGCCTTCGGCGCACCCGCGGCCCTCATGGCTGCGCGTTCGGTTTGGCGGCGGCCCGAATTATCAGGAATTGAAACGGATCATGCGTACGCTCGATCTGCACACCGTCTGCGAGAGCGCGCGCTGCCCGAACATGGGCGAATGTTGGGAACATCGCACCGCGACGTTCATGATTCTGGGCAACATTTGCACCCGCGCCTGCGGGTTTTGCGCGGTGCCCAGCGGCAAACCCCTCGGGCCGCCGGAACAAGACGAACCCGAGCGCGTGGCCGAAGCGGTCGAGCGGATGGGATTGCGCTATGCAGTAGTGACCTCCGTCAATCGGGACGACCAGCCCGATGGTGGCGCGGAAATTTTCGCGCGCACGATTACACGGATTCGCGAACGCGTCCCGGGATGCCGGGTGGAAGTTTTGATTCCGGATTTTCGCGGAAACTGGGACGCGCTCGGCACCTTGATGGCCGCCAAGCCCGACGTGCTGAATCACAACATGGAAACGGTCCCCCGGCTTTACCGCCAGGTACGCAAAGGGGCGCTCTACGAGCGGTCTCTGGAATTGTTGCGGCGGGCCGGCGCTATGAGGCCAGGGTTGCCGACCAAGACGGGGATGATGTTGGGACTCGGAGAAACCAAGGAAGAGACCGTGGCGGCGATGCAGGACATCGCGGCGCAAGGCACCCACATTTTGACTCTGGGCCAGTACATGCAGCCTACGCCGGAACATTTGCCGATCGAACGCTATGTTCATCCTGACGAGTTCGCCGAATTCAAAAGCCTGGGCGAAGCGATGGGAATCAAGCATGTTGAAGCCGGCCCGCTGGTCCGTTCCTCGTATCACGCGTTCGAGCAAGAGCAAGCCGCCCGCCGCTAGATCGATCTAATCTTTTCCACTCCTTCGAAAAAATACCATTCTAACTTGTTGAGTAGCTAATGAGGTTCGGTAAGAAACGATCTGGCGATTTCGCGCACGCGCACATCGCAGGTGGAACAATCGAAACAGTTTTCATGCATCAGGGAATTGTGCGTCGCCGCGTGAAAATATTGCGCCGCCTTTTCCGTTCGCCCCAATTCCGTATTGAGATTCCCGAGGAGCAGTTGAAAAACTGAGTTTTGCGGATAACGCACCGTCAGTGGTTCGGCGATCGCAGCGGCTTGTTCATACTGACGGTCAAAGTTGCGAAGGTTTTTCGCCAGGTAAAAACGCATCGGGATGGGGCTCAGCACGCCGCGATCGATGCCCACCTGCATTTGGCGGATCCCTTCGTTGCGATCGCCTCCGGGAATGCCCATAAAAAACCGCAGAACCTTCACCGCGGACGAGAGCGAATCTACGTAATAGTTATAAAGGCCCAGGCCGGCCGTGGCATCGGCGTAGTTTGGATCGATTTCCAGCGCGCGCAGAAACTCCGTGCGAGCCGCAACGCCGGTGTGAGCAATCGCCCGGCCTTCACCCTCCAGCGCAAAGATCCTGGCCTTTAACGCATAGCCGCTGCCGGCGTAAAAGTGCATTTCAGCGGAATTGGATCTCGCCAGTTGCGTTAGCGACAGGGCGATGACTCGATCCGCGAGCGCCAGATAGGCTTCGTCCTCAGGTCTCTTCCCGCGTTTCCAGGCGTCGATCATTCCGTATTTCACCGAAGAATTCTGGCAAAAGATTTGCCACCAACGCGCTTCGGCTTCGAGCAAAACGGGCAGAGGATTTTCCGGTTGCAACGTTTGCAAGGTGCGCAGAATTGCGAGCGCGCCCTGGATATCGCCTGCGTAGATTTTTTCCATCGCTTTCGCTTCTTCGGGAGGCAATTGTGAGTTACGAGCGGCCAACGGACTTGAAACCAGGAGCGCGAGAGCGCCGGCGAGTCGGCATAAACGCCACGGGAGAAACCGCAGGTATCGAAGAATCATTTCATTCCGATACTGCCACGGAATTTCGCCGCGAAAGGACCCGTTCTGAACTTTGTTGAGCTACCAGTGACCTGAGGATAAGTAGGAGCAATTTCTTGTTATGCTTGCGGTTCTTTTGCCATTGAACCTAAGGATCCTGAACGTTGGCCGAAAACGAAAAACTCGAACGCGGCTTGGGGCTGGTCGAAGCGACCGCCCTGAACATGACGTTTATGGTCGGGATCGGTCCGTTCATCGTGATCCCGTTCATCATTCACGCGATGGGCGGGCCGCAATGTTTGCTGGCCTGGGTGGCAGGAGCCACGCTGGCGCTGCTTGACGGTTGCGTGTGGGCGGAATTGGGCGCAGCCCTGCCGCAGGCCGGCGGAAGCTACGTATTTCTGCGGGAGGCTTACGGCGCGAACCGTTTCGGGCGATTGATGTCGTTTCTTTTTATCTGGCAGACCTTGTTTCAGGCGCCGCTCAGCATTTCCTCCGGCGCGCTGGGATTCGCGGACTACTCGAAATATGTCGTGGGAAAAATTCCGGGCCTGACCCAATGGCTCGGCGGTCATTTGTCTGGTGTCAATTACAACCGCATCGTGGCGCTCATCCTGATTGCGATCGTCGTGCTTCTGCTGTATCGCCGCATCACCACCATCGGAAAAATCTCGACGGCCCTGTGGATCATCGTGCTGGGCACGATTTTGTGGCTGATCTACGGAGGCGTCACGCATTTCGATGTCAGCCGGGTATTCACTTATCCTGCGGGCACTTGGAACATGTCGCGCGTTTTCTTTCTGGGGCTGGGCGTAGCCAGCGTGCAATCCGTTTACTGCTACCTGGGTTACTACAATGTCTGCAATCTGGGCGGCGAAATGAAAGAGCCGGAGAAAAACATTCCGCGGGCGATTTTCATTTCGATCATCGGGATCGCTATTTTGTATTTCGCCATGCAGACCAGCATTCTGAGCGTGATTCCGTGGCAGGAAGCGCAAAACTCGCCATTTTTAGTCAGCCTGTTTGTCGAGAGAACATTTGGGTTGAATTGGGCTGCGTTCGGCACCGGCCTCATTTTGGTGCTCGCGTTCGGTTCAATTTTTTCGGCGACGCTGGGATATTCTCGCGTTCCTTACGCGGCGGCGCTGGACGGAAACTTTTTTTCCATCTTTGCGCGCGTGCATCCGACCAAGCACTTTCCATATATTTCGTTGATTGCACTGGGCCTGACCTCCGCGATTATCTGTCTCTTCTTTGATCTTTTTTCAGTGATTCGCGCCATCCTGGCTATGCGCTGCCTCATCCAATTCGTGGGGCAGGCTTGCGGGTTGATGCTGTTGCATCGAAAATGGAAAGCGGAACGCTGGCCGTTTCGGATGTGGCTTTACCCCGTGCCGGTGTTACTGGCGATTGCTGGCTGGCTCGGCATTTTCCTTTCCACAGGACTCCGTCCGATTATCAGTTCGCTCGTGGCCATGACCGTGGGTTTGCTGGTCTATATGGGACGAGCGCGAATGCTGGGCCAATGGCCTTTCGAGCAAACGGACGTGGCAAGTTAAGACAAGGAGACTCTTCGGTGACTGAAGCGAAAATTTTCGCGATGCGATTTGTGGCAGCGATTCTCTTGGCGTGGACGGCGCTCTCGTTTGCTCCGTCGGCCCCTGCCCAATCGCTTCCCGAAACAGTCGAAGCCATCAACAAATCGCGGGTCACCACCCGGATTCTTTTCGTCACCGCGCATCCCGACGACGAATGGTCGAGCCTGCTGGCCTACCTGTCGCACGGGTTAAATGCCGACGTGGCCTTGTTGACCATCACTCGAGGACAGGGCGGCCAGAACGCGATTGGCCCGGAGCAAGGCGGCCAATTGGGTGTGATTCGCACCGAAGAGTTGCTCGCCGCGGGAAGCCATTACGGCGTGCGGCAGTTTTTTACCCGCGCGCAAGACACCGGATATTTGAAAAGTCCAGAGCAGGCGATGAAAGTTTGGGACGGCTTGGCGCTCGAGGACATGGTGCGAGTGATTCGCACTTACCGTCCGGACGTGGTCATCAACGGTTGGGGCGGAGTTCATTCGGGGCACGGACATCATCAAGCTAGCGGAATTCTCACGCCGCAGGCAGTCGTGGCCGCCGCTGATCCCAAAATGTATCCCGAACAAATCGCCGAAGGTCTCTCGCCATGGAAAGCAAAATTGGACTTGAGACTGGCGCGCGAGCAGACCGCCGACGCGATTGAGCTGCCGGTGAATAAGATCTCGCCGTTATGGGGAAAGAGTTACGTCGAAATTGGAATGGAAGGTCACGCCCAGCACCGCTCGCAAGGCACCCCGGCGTTTTTTGGCAACCCTTTTTTCCGGCGGCCGATTTATCTTGTAGGCGAAAATGCGAAAGGTGAACTCGGGAAGTTCGACGGCAAGTTACTCGCCGAGCCGCTTTCTTCTCTGGGCGCGCAATTTGGGAGTTTACAAAGCCTGATGGCACCAGTTTTGTCTACGGCCGACGAGCATCTCGCGGCCGCAGCTAAGTCCATCGCGCAAGTAGACCGCGGAGCGGCGGCAAGTTCGCTGGCGGCAGCGGGGAAAAGTATCAAGTCTTTGCGAGAGCAAGTTGCGAAACAGCCGGGAGACGATGCAAAGGCCGCGGAGTGGGAGCTCGCCTGCGTCAGCGCAAAAATCGATCGCGCGCTTGCCGACGACCTGGCGATTCCCGTCGATACCCAAGCCGATCGCCACGAACTGGTGGCTGGAGAGAATTTCACGATTGAGGTGACCATCGGTGGCGCGCCCGTGGTTCCCGCCAAATGGACTTTGGATGCGTCCAGCTTTCTCGTTCCGGCGGGTTGGACGATTACGCCGGCAGAATCCAAAGCGACCAGCGACGACGCGAAATTTCAGGTGGCCATCCCGGCCGGCGCAAAACCGCCCTCATCACCCGGTGACCGAATACTTCCGTTCCCGCCGCCTTTGATCCAGCTAAACCTGCCGGTGACTGTCGATGGCTATTCATTTCGGATCGAGCGCACGATCAACTCAGTGCAGGCTTCGACCACCGGAATCCTCACCTACCCGCTCGAGTTGATTCCGCTGGTGACACTCACGCTGGATCCGCAGCAACTGATGATGCCGCAGGAACGGGCCGGTACGCCGCTGAACCTCCTGGCGCGCGTCCGTTATCACGGCTCGAAACCCACGAAAGTTACGATCGGCGTCGACCAGCCGCAGGGGTGGAAAATTCAGACGCCCAAACTTACCGGACTATTGGAATTCTCGGCCGCTGGCGACCAACTCGTCCAATTTGTGGTTGAGCCGCCCGCCGGAGTTGCCGCCGGACCTTACGTGCTACGCCCATATGCGCAGATTGGCAGCGAAACTTTTCGCACGTCGCTTGCACCGATCCCTACTCTTCCGACGCGAGATTGGAGCGAACCGGCCGACGCCACCGTCCATGTATTGAATCTGAACGTGCCGGCCGGTCTGCATATCGGCTACATCGCCGCAGACAACGACACCCTGCCCGAGATTCTGCGGCAAATCGGAATTCGCGTCGACCTGCTGGACGATGTCACCCTCGCGTTCGGTGAACTCGATCAATACGACGCAATCACGGTCGGAATTCGCGCGTATGAACTGCGTCCGGACTTGATGCGCTCCAATTCCCGGCTGCTGGATTATGTGAAACGAGGGGGGACGCTGCTTGTTCAATATCAGCGAGATTTTGCCTGGAACAAGGAAATGCCCGCCCCGTTTCCGGCCACGATGCCCGATTCGACCTCACGGGTAACCGACGCCAATTCACCAGTACGATTTCTCGCGCCGGATAATCCG
>Ga0302219_10000627_pt1 | contig 15463 bp, 10 predicted proteins | sample II_Palsa_E1_2_FD_194569 | JGI IMG/M metagenome (GOLD analysis project Ga0302219, IMG submission 194569) | Peat permafrost microbial communities from Stordalen Mire near Abisko, Sweden - II_Palsa_E1_2 | ecosystem: Environmental > Terrestrial > Soil > Palsa > Peat permafrost | place: Sweden...
GTCTGGAAGCCATCACTGGTTATGTGGTGCACATCCAGCGTGACGCCGAGGTTCTTGTGCGGGCCCAGCATGCCGGTGCTGTATTGCCCATCGACCAGCAGGGTGTTAAATGATCCGTACGAAACCCGGGTCTGGATGGACTGCTCCGTTGGCATCTCCGGAGAGAGCAGATTGATGGAACCGCCAAAGGTCGCTTGCCCGATGGTCGATGCCGTGCCAGGGCTGCGATCGAAGTTGACGCCGCCGATCCACGGTCCGGGGAAAAAGGCCCAGGAGTGATGGGTGGGGTTGTTGCTGTCGTTGAAGGGGATGCCGTCCCAGGTGATGTTGTAATCGCCGTCCACGAAGCCGCGAAAATACATAGTTCCCTGCCCGAGTCCCACCCCGTTGGAGTTGTAACTGATGGTGCCCGGGGCAATGTTGATGAGTTCGGAAAAATCGGTTGTGGCCGGCGTGAAGTTCCTGATGAACTCGCCGCTAATGTTGGATTGGACTGTTTCCGCGTCAAGTGAGCCCTGCGAGAGTGCATGCTGGCTTGCAACGGAGTCGTTGGCGTTGGCCTGCACGTCGACACTTTGAGCAAAGCTGCCGACGGCAAGAGTTACAGAGATTTCGGTTGGGTGCGCCGAGGCTTGCACGTCTTTTTGGGCCGTTGAGCCAAAACCCTTCGCATTCACGATGACCGTGTAGCGCCCTGATGGAATGCCCGTCACCGCAAAGTGCCCGGCACTGTCGGCATTTGCGTGGCTGACTGCACCGGTCGTCTGATTTTTCACGATGACGGCCGCATCAGTGACAAGCGCCCCCTTCGAGTCAACAACCGTTCCAGAAATGGAAGCCGAAGAATTCTGTTGCTGTGCGTACAGGTTGCAAGCCGATGAGATCAAATAGATTGCCGCGAAACACACAATCGCGAGCACGCGACTCAGGTAAGTTTTATGATTCTGTTTCAAGTGTTCCTCCCGTACAAATCTAGTTCAACGTTTGTCGATCTTTGAGCTGTATGCTTGCTGATCTCCGTTTGATTGCCCAACAAGCAAAGTAGAGCTTCAGGCGTGAGGCGTCGCCAGCGGCAGTCCGAGGTGCTGTCGCGTCTCTACGCGTGCAGCCGCAAGCTCTTTCTGAAAGCGTGGATTTGTCAGCATGTAGCCGAACATGACGTAAGCGATGTTGCGACTTGCCTCGACGTCACTCGCATAATGAACCCCGCAGACGAGCCGGTTGTGAGCGTAGTCGTCGGCCCGCTGCAGAATCTGCTCTTGCTTCTCAGGCACCATCTGCACCAGCGTGAACGCAAGCAGATAGCCTGAGAGCGTGTGCCCGCTGGGATAAGAGTTCGGCTCTTTACTGAGTTCGCAGACTGGGTGCAGGCTGCTGTCGAACTGGAATGGTCGCGAACGATGGAAGGAGGTCTTCAGCGGCTTGCCTAAGACCGTCTCATCGTTGCGGATGTGAGCGGAGAGAGCGGCCGTGAGAGGCAAGGCCGCTCCTGAAAAATCCTTCTCGAAGACCTGCTTGAACAGGAAGATGTCCTCTTCCTGGTCGTCCGCCTGAGCTGCAGCAATCTGCTCCTGTGTGCGGGCCTTCTCGATGCGATGAATCTCGCTGAGTTCGGCTTTCGTTATCTCTGACGTCTGCGCCGGAGGCGGCGGAAGGATCAGAGTGAGATCGAGTATGGTGGGATCGATGAAGTAAGCGTTGTGTTGAATCGGTTTGGTAGATTTGTCCACAGCAGGGTTGATCTGCTGCACTTGCCCTTGGAGAGTTGCCGACGCAAAAAGAATCGTCAACATGGCTCTCAGTCTTTTTTGTCTCATGGTGAAACCGAGCGTATGGTCGAACTATGAACGCACCACTTCATTTCTGTAACTAGGGTGTTAAATAGCCGCCAAAACAGGGTTGATTTGCATTTTTTTGTTGATATTAAGGTTTACTTAAGGACTATTTCAGCAACCTTAAGCTGGTTCCGACCGCTTTTTTGAAGGCGCGACCGAAATCGATTTATAACTAAGATTGATCTTTTTAGTGTGTGCGGCAGCGCCCTGCTCTGGCGAGCGGTCGAGCAGATTTGAAGGTTTTCAGCGGGTGAGATGGGTACGCGGCTCGATAGGGTGGAGGATCGCGTCCACGGGGAATCTGATCTGAAATACAGATCCTCTCAAGGGCGTGCTTTCCACGGTAAGTTCAGCGCCATGCGCGTCGGCGATCCAGCGCCCAATGGACAAGCCAAGACCGCTGCCCGCATGAGACTTTCGTTCGCGGAGATCGGCTTGGTAAAAGCGGTCGAAGACATGCTGGCGTACATCTTCGGACATACCAATGCCAGTGTCGCGGACATTAACGAGAGCTTCTTTCGGAGTGAGCGAAACCTCGGCGCGGATCTCTCCGTGCTCAGGGGTGTAGCGAATCGCATTATCAAGGAGAATGCCGAGCAGCCTCTGCAGGAGCAGCTCATCGCCTTCGATGTGAACCGGGTCTTTAGGGAGATACCAGTCCAACATGATGCCGCTTGATTCCGCGAGGTCTTCGACACGCCGGCAGCCGCTCACGACGAGCTCGCAAAGATCGATCTTCTTGAAAGCAACTTCATGAACGAAGTTGTCGCTCTGCGCCAGAGAGAGGAGTGCGTCGAGCAGTGTAGAGGCGGTGCGACACTCCGTAACGATCTTGTTGAGGTCGTCGCGGTATTCGTCCTCTGAGCGGTGGCGATGCAGGGAGAGCTGGGCAGTTGCGAGAATGACCGTAATGGAAGTGCGCAGGTCATGCGAGGCGTCGGCGGAAAACTGACTGAGGCGAGAAACAGCAGCTTCGAGACGAGCAAGGAGCTGATTCCAGGCAACGGCGAGATGCTGGATCTCGTCTTTTGCAGCAGGGACAGGCAGGCGATCGGAGAGGTTGCCGATGCCGATGCCCAGGGCTGCGCGCGTCATGCGGTCGACAGGCTTCATAGCGTGGCGACTGAGGAAGTAGCCACTGACAGAAGATAGAAAAAGCAGGCCGGGCATGAGCAGCAGCAGGGCATTGCGATACTTCTCGAGGATGTAGACCTCTTCTTCGAGAGAACCGCCAACTTGGAGACGGACGAGGCGGCCGTCGAGGAGAATCACGTGGCACATGACCAGTGCTGGCTGGTGTTCGAGAACGACGGACCTGAAGGTAGGCTTAGTGCAATCTTCCGATAAAGACAGCGGCCAGTCGATTGCTGTGCTATCGAGAGGAAACAGGATGCTGCCGTCTGGGTTGTAGATGTGGACGAGGTTGCCTTCGTGAGTGACGAGCGCATAATTACGAAGTTGCTCGTCAAGGGGTGCGGTGACACCGTTGGCCTTATTCTCCTTGAGCAGGCTGATCAAGCGGTCTTCGCGACCTTGAAGGTGGGTCTTTTTCCCTTGCAGGAGAGCATAGCGTAGTGCCGCAAACGACATGAGACCAAAGAGCAGCAGCCCGGAGAGTGTCACCAGCAGGTAAAGCAACATCAGTTTGGCGCGGACCGAAAGGGAACGCATCCGGTCAGTTCGCCACGAACAGGTAACCTGCGCCGTGGACGGTTCGGATGAGAGGGCGGTCCTTGTCGGACTGGTCTTCGAGCTTCACACGCAGCCCGTGGATGTAGACGTCAAGTGTATTTTCCTTGACGTCGGCTTCGTAGCCCCATCCAGCTTCGATAAGTTTCTCGCGCGAGGTGATCAGGCCGCTGCGGCGCATGAGAGTCTCCAACAGAGCAAACTGCTTGCGTGTCAAAGGGATCTCTTTTCCATGGCGGGTAGCGATTCGACGAGTGTGATCGAGCGTAACGCCGCTGGCGCAGATGGCGGTCTGGTCAATCGTAGGGACACGCCGAGCGATAGCGCTGACGCGGGCGAGAAGGATCTCGAGAATAAACGGTTTGACAAGGTAGTCGTCTGCACCGAGGTCGAAGGCATGAAGAATCTTGGGGACCGCGTCGACGGCAGTGAGAACCAGAACGGGCATCTTGCAGTGTCTGTCACGGACTCGCTTGAGGATCTGGAAGCCGTCCATCTCCGGCAGAAGGATGTCGAGCAACGCAACATCGTGTTTGCCGGCGAGGATCATATCGGCGCCTTCGCGACCGTTATGGGAGAGAGAGACGCGGTGGCCGTCCTCTCGCAGCGCGCGTTCGACTAGATTGGCAATCCTCTTGTCGTCTTCAATGACCAGCACGTTCATTTGGAGCCCTTGCTTTCAAGGCTACAAAGTTATATTGGTTTGCAATGTGAAAATTGGGTTACAGGGCAGAACAGGGAATTTGCGACAAAAAGCATATCGCCTCCACAGATGCGAGCAATTAGTCGGTTTTTCAAGCGAGAGATTGGGAAACGTCCGCCAAAGTCGTGGAGCGCTTTCGCGCCGAAGTTGGTTCAGAACCGATTAAGATGATTGCGGCTCAGTCGGCTCTCATGATCCGGAACGGATGCGACGCGCTTTTCTGTGGATCTACGGGCAACCACCTCAGGCAATGAGGCAAACGGCCGGTCACCTCACCAGAGACAGCCGAACAATCGCAGGACCAACCTCAAATAATCACTAGCTTTTAAGCGGCAAGCTGGAGGGTGACACCGACGATGGGGATTTGCAAAAGCGACAGCTACAGATGGCGAGGCTAACATGCTTCTTGACGAACGCGCCGCGTCGCTAAAATCGTAAGAAGACTTTCTCGCGCTATGGCACGATGCTGATGCCGACCTTCCCGTCTATCAACAGCGTATGGCGAAGAACATCATATTCTCTTCGTCGCCTGTCGGACTCCCGCACGGCTGCTGAATCTCCGGGATACTGCCACAGTGCGAATACAGGTGCCCCCGGGCGGGGTGTCATCACGGCACCCATCTATGACCCAGTTAAGGTTCGGCATCCTGCAATGTTCGCAAGATTGGTGTCGTGACCGACGAGGATAACAGCACTATCTCCCAATTTCCCCAAGGCACCTGGGACTGCTTTGCCGGTAGCTGTCTGCTGCAAAGTGTCAAGGGTATGAGCCAACGTGTGCGCACCTCGAAGTTGGCCGAGCACGGCGGTTTTGCCCATGACGACACCAATGTCATTCTCCTGCTCTCCAACCCCTCCTTCCATCCGCATACGATCCGTGCCGGTGTCGGTGCCGTGCAGGTGGGGCCTACTATACTCAAACCTCTGGGTATCGATCCCAGAACTCTGGATGCCGTTCGCGTTGAGGGAACGAGCGTTCTTCCGGCAGTTCAACTTCAGGAGCCTGCACACAAAAACCAGGTTAACCGACAGCAGACGATCCATTCGGCGTCCGCTGTTCTCTTAAACTAGAAACTCCCGAGCAAAATCCTGCTGCAAGTGCTCTCGCAGAACACTCCCTTTTGCCATTGCACCGACTATTCGATTTCATAAGCGCGATGCTTGATTGTTCTCCAAAGCCATTTACTTGTGGGCAACAACCAGGACTGTAAAGGTGTCTGGAATGACCATGGGGCGGGGCCTGGGATTCGCGCTTGTGGCTTCCGGCGAAGCGCCATATTCCGCTGTCACTAGGTAGATTCGGTCATCCACCGAATCATAGGCCATAGTTCGAGCACCCTTCTGTGTGGCGAGCGTCTGGACGGCTTTGTAGTCATCTTTTGTGTCCACGACGGTCAACGTGCCATCCCCATTGGAGCTAAATGCGAGTTGATCCTTGGAGTCATATCCTGCGGCATCCGGACCATCGCCAATTTCAGTCAGTGCGAGTTCCTTGCCAGTCTTTGCATCCAGAACGCCCATCTTCTTGCCATCGCATACGGTAAAAAGTCGAGAGTGTTCTCTATCCATCGCGAGACCAGATGGTGAATCGCAGCCCGCGACCGGCCAAGTGTCAGTCAGGGTCTTATTCACTGCATCCAAACGCACGATGCTGTTCTTGTCTTCAATGTTGTCAAAGATATGACCTTTGCCGTCGGCTTGCGGGAATTCGGGTTTGCCTGGCAATGCAATCGTTGCGACCACAGTGCGAGTCGCCGTGTCGATGACGGTCGCGTTCTTGCTCCGTCCGTTGAAGGCCCAAACGGTCTTTGTTAAGGGTTCGTACGCGATACCGTCGGGGTTTGTGCCAGCGGGAATGGAAGCCACCGTCGCAAACGTCTTTCTGTCGAAGACGATGACGGCGTTTGCTCCACCGTCGCTAATATATCCAAACTTGCCGTCAGGATCGAGCGCCACGCCATGAGTGCCCTTCAATCCGGTGATGGCAGCCACAGCTTTACCGGTCTGAGTGTCGATGACTTCGACGAGTGGACCATGTGTGATGTAGAGGAGGTGGGCTGAAGGGTCGGCGAGGAGGTAATCCCAACCGCCAGTGCCTCCGACCTTCCAATGATCGACTACACGATAAGGCTGCTGGGCAGATGCGCAGGTCACTAAGGAGAGTGTCGCAGCCGCGGCCAATGAGCGAAGCAAGAACGATGGCATATGTCTCCTCGCAAAACTGTTGATGCACTCAGTGAACACCATTAAGCTTAAGCTGCGCTGAAGACAACGATTACGGTCGTGCCTACGTCAACCTGACTGGTGATTGTGATCGTGCCGCCAGCAGCTTCCACTATCGATTTGCAGATCGCCAGACCAAGACCAGTTCCTCCCGTATCGCGGGATCGCGATCGGTCTTCCCTGTAGAAACGCTCGAAGATGTGTGGAAGTGCGTCTGGACCGATTCCAGAACCGGAATCAGCCACCTCCAGTACGACACACCGCGAACTCTGCCTTCTAACGCAAATTACAACGGACATGCCAGGACGACTGTGTTGAATCGCGTTTAGGAGAAGATTTGAAATCAACGCGCGCGCGCGGTCTTCTGGAAGTCGCACGAGCATTTCGGGCAAGCAATCAAATTGCAGTTCCAAGCTTTGATCTTTCGCTAAGGGTTCTAAATGCCTTAAAACCTCTTTCGCAGCTTCTCCCAAGTCAAGCGGAGCCGGACTCTCTGTGGAGGATTCTTCTGTGCGCGCGAGTTGTAACATCTGAGCTGCGAGGGATTCCACGCGAATGTTATCTTCAAGCACGCGCTCCAGGCCTGCAGAATATTCGTCCGGCGTCCTGCGCTTCAGCATCAACAACTGGACGGAAGAACGAACGACGGCTATGGATGTCTTCAGCTCGTGGGCAGCATCCCCCACGAAACGATGCTCCTTCTCAAAGGCCTCTCGAAGACGCATGACGGCATCACTTAACACTTCAGCCAGTGGACGCAGCTCTCGCACCTGAAGCACAGAAGGTGGAGGCTCGAACATAAGCGATGGCAGCGAGAGTTGAGACGCAGCGACCGCAAGATCAGAGAGGGGTTGTAGGGCGCGCCGCAAGAAGAACACGACACAAGAGACGGTTAACGCCGCAGCAAGAAAGATCGCTAAGAGCGAATAGCTTGCAGCTTCGAAGATTTGATGCCAGATGTGTGTCTTAGGAGATGCATAAAGAATGGTGATTGGGCGTTTCAGCCCATCATTTCCAAACTCAGCCCGATCGATCACGCGAAGCGCTTCACGTTGCAACACCCGATAGTGAACCCCCTCGACTTGAACGTCTCGGAATCCGTCTTTTGATCTCAAGATCAGACGTGCAGGCGCGTTGAGTGAGCTGCCGAGGATAGTTCCGCCCTGGTTGTAGACAGCGAAGATATCTTCATCCGGTAAGCTGAGTTCAGTTGGGTCAATCCGGACCGTGGCGGCGGGATCTTCCGCATCTTGAATTGCTCCCAACAGAGAGTCCGAACGTCCCTGTAGTCGTACATCGAAGGCGCGCAGGCGGGTATGGCCCTCATGAAGCACGGCCAACCCCGATAGAGCTAACGCGCATAACATCTGTGCCGTTAAGACAATGGTTGCGGTCTGGCGGGTGAGGGAACGAGCTTTCATAGACCAGTCATTGGCTCGCAAGGCGATAGCCACGGCCGCGTAACGTTTCGAGCATGTCTAAGTCAGTGCCCATACGAAGTTTTTTGCGAAGGTTCGAAATGTGAGCTTCAATCACATTTGAATGATGTTCCCATGTAAAGTCATACAGATGCTCCAACAACTCTCGTTTGGAAACGATCGCCTTTGGGCGAAACATCAGGTATTCAAGGATTCTGTACTCCGTCGGTGAAAGTTCGACTCGCGTCGTTCCGTGCCGTACCGTCTGCTCCCCGGTATGAACACTCAGGTTTCCGTAGCGAAGCAATGGCTCACCCGTTCCCTTCCCCCGGCGGATAAGAGCCCGAGAACGAGCAATTAGCTCCCCAAGATCGAAGGGCTTTGTCATGTAGTCATCTGCTCCTATGTCCAGCAGATTAATGGTTTTTTTCGTTTCGCTCATCGCGGTCAGGATGAGGATAGGGGTGGCGTTCCGTCCACCACGTAGTTGGCGAACGACTTCTTCTCCATTAAGCTTGGGGATCATCAAGTCAAGCAAAAGGAGGTCATAGCCTACAGTTCGGCAGAGGTGCAGCGCGTCTTCTCCGTTGTATGCGACATCGACAGCATAACCGGGGCCATCGCGCAGACCGTCCGCAATGTTATCCGCCAAACGAACTTCGTCTTCCACAATGAGGACACGCATCAAATATTCTCTCGCACACGGCCACGAACGGTGTTGAATGTTGACAGTAGCTAGCTTAGCTACTCTATTCTCGGCGAAGCGCTGACTGCGCGAAAATAGCTGTACCTACTCATCGCTGCAGATGCGATCGTGCTTGCCTCGTCTTGAGCAGTTGCCGGAACCAACGCTTTTACAACCTTACAGGTCGGCCTTAAGCCTTGCTTAAGATGGCTTCGCTACAGTCTCAGATATGATGAGCAGCGAGTCCCGCAAACACAGGATATCCGAGCAGCCACGCGTTAGCCTCAAGCCAAATCCTTTTCGCAAAAAGATCTTGATGAACCTGTTCGTTCGCGTCATCTCTCTTGCTTTGCCGGTCTTTGTGACGATAGCGGCAAACGCGCAGGGAGGCCCTCCATTTAGGACGGACGATCCAGAGACACCCGGAAACAAGCATTGGGAGATCAACTTTGGCTGGATCGGAGATCGCAATCCTGCCGCTGGTGCATACCAAGTGCCCGACTTCGACATCAACTACGGTCTTGGCGATCGTATCCAGCTGAAGTATGAGATCCCGATCGCGATTGAAGAAACTCGTCCGCAACCAGCTACCCCCGGAACGTCCGCTGAGCCAGGACAGGTTATTGGCGGTCTCGGCGAAAGTCTGCTGGGCATTAAGTGGCGTTTCTATGAACATCATCCCGACGATTCTTGGATCACGAACCGCTTTGGCACCGGCCTGCTGGGAGCCTTTGGCCGCCACTCGGCGGAAGACAATCAACCCGCAGCGGTATCTGGCGATTCGCCCGGGGCCGAAGACGCTGCGGGACCTGTTGTAAATTTGAGCATTTCTACCTATCCTCAGCTCTTCCTCGACAATCCGACGCGCGCAGTCACTCGCGGCCTCGTTGCTCCGGGCCCGAGCTTTTTTCTCCCAATCGAGGTCAATGCCCGTATCGGGCCGATACGACTTGACGGCGAAGTCGGTTATAACTTCGGCAATCACGCTGTTCCTCAGAGCTGGGGTCGTGGCCTGTTGGTCGGGCATGAGTTCACCGACCGCACAGAGGCCTACATCGAGCTATACGATCAGCAGGATGCTAACCGGATTTCTGCTGGGCAGGGCGTGGGGCAATTCGCCACCGGCTTCACAAAGCAGCGCGAGACGACACTTGGCCTAGGCGGACGACAGGCACTCAACAAACACAAAACGCTGAACCTGCTGCTCATGGGGGGCCGAAGCTTTCAGACCGTTTCAGCCGCGAATGATCAGCCCAGTTGGATCGCATACGTCGGTCTGCAGGTTCTCCTTGGGCCGAAGGAACCGGCCACGCATCAGGTCGAGCAAAAGCTCCCAAACGAAGGCGGCCCCTAGTTGTAACATTAGTAAGGTTTGCCATAACGCGGCAGGTCGTACTGTTGCATACAGAGTTCCATTCTCGGACTCGGCAAGTATCCCCGGCTCCTAAATCTCCGTCTCAGCCAGCGTCCGTAAAAAGCAGGTCGTGGAGCAGCGTTGTTTGCTTTGATTTTGGCACTTTTCTCAAGTGAGTTCGATAAAACGAGACCATGCTGTACTCTGATGGGACGAGTACAGCATACGTCAGGTTAGGGAATTGCCTGAGCCGGCTCCGGCTCAAAAGCCAAGCTGCGCCTACGATCTGGAATATAGTGCTGGTTGCGTAAGTGTCAGGAACCTCGCTCCACTCCTGCTATCGGGGCCACGCTCGCTATTTGCACTGGAGCCGTTCAGAAGCCGCATGCAAGAAAGTGCATGAGGAAATGCAGGAGTCATTGTCGCCACCTACATCTCTCTCAGACACCTGGTTTCGACAGAGGTTTGTTAGAACTTCAGTTTGAGCGCCATCTGCAGAATCCGAGGATCGCCGGCAGAGGAGATCTGACCGAAGTTGCTGTCTGTAAGTCCGAAATCCGGATTCCCAAAATTCACATTGTTGAAGGCGTTGTAGAACTCCGCTCGAAATTCGTACGAGACCCGTTCCCCAACCTTTCCGGTTTTGAGTAGTGCTAAGTCCGTGGTGAAAAGTCTCGGCCCGCGCATAGAATTCTTGCCTATGTTTCCGTAGGTGCCGATGGCATTGGGGACAAAATCCGCGGTGTTGAACCACTCGTTGATCAACGCAGCATGGGAGCGCCTGGTACTCAACTTGGTAGCCGCAATGTTTGACACGGTGATGTCAGGACGGTCATTGCCCATGGCACTGAAGGAATTATCATCCTCTGCGAATGAGGTAAATGGAAAACCTGATTGCCAGTTTGTGATAAAGCTCAGGTTCCATCCGTTAACCACCTTGTCCGTGATGCCGTTGACTGGAAGATGGTGAAAGGCATAAAGTCCCGACAGTCTGAAGACGTTGCTATCGTCACCGGCGTCTGGACCGTAGTCAAGAGAACGGCCGCAGCCGCATGTATTGATGCCGACGATCCCAAACAGAGCGTTCTGTCCATTGGGACCGAAGTTATTCAGTGCGTGCGACCACGTATAGTTGGTTTGGAATGAGAGGCCATAGCCCAAGCGCTTCTCCACTTCAATCTGGCCGGCGTTGTAGTTACTGTTCACTCCGGAGTTGATTGAACCGATAAAGCCGAAGTTCGGATAGAGACGACGTTGCTGAATATTATTCTCCGTCGACTGACCTGGAATGTAGACCGAGGGATTCAGCTGCAGCAGCCCTGACTCCTGATCTCCGGTACCACCCAGATGAGTTCCGTGGTTTCCCACATATTCCATACGCACGAACCAGTTGGCGCCAAACTCATGTTCGAGCGTGAGGTTATACGAGAGGATCTGGGGAAGCCGGAAGTGCCGATCGAAGATCTCTGAGAAGGAGATGTCCTGAGGGAATGTTGCCGTTGGGCCAGGATTGATTGGTCCGAATGATGCTGGAAAAGGATCTGCTATACCAGCGGCGGAGTAAGGATTCGTAAAATTCGTGTTGGTGATATTCACGACTGGTGCAAAAGGAGGAATGCCGACCACATCTTGAAAGGCTACGCCGTTAGGCGCCTGATAGTAATACCCTGCTCCACCACGGATGCTGGTCTTGGCATCGGACGTCAGTTGATAAGCAAAGCCCAGCCGGGGACCGATATTGCTCAGGTTGTTGTTGATCGAAGATGCCGGACAGCCAGGATCGTGATTGCTTCCGCCGAAGATCAGACCCGCGGGTGAATTGGGATAACGCGTCGATTGCGCTCCAGGGACGAAACATCCTACGCGTCCCTCGCTATCCGTGTAAGGAGAGAACGGATCCCAGCGAATACCGGCGCTCACTGTAAGCCGTGAAGTCGCATGCCAGTTGTCCTGAAAGAAGGCACTCCACTCGCTTCCGCTGAAGTTCAAATACAGCCCGCCTCCCTGCGTAAAGCTGGATGCAGCTCCAAGCAGAAAATCTGAAAGATTGTTTCCGCTCAGATCGCCACCAAAGCTGTAATCGCCGTCCGCCTGGAAGCTATTTCCCATGGGCAGGTGAATATGCGACCATTCGCCGCCAACCTGGATTTCATTTTTGCCCTTGATGAAGGTGACGAGTTCACGATCGGAAATCTCGCTGTTGTCCCACGTTCCCGTGGCGGGTTGCTCTCCCACGGTGAACCCGCCAGATACATCGAGGTTGAGCGTGGCCGGCAAATTGGTGGGTTGAGAAATATTCGCACCCGCCTGCGCAATGTTGAAAGGCGCCGCCGTCTCGGTCAGACCGGTCTTGCTGGTCCATCCGAAATAGCTATTGAGAACCACTGTGGGCGAGATCGTGTAGATGTCGACAACGCTGATGTTCTTCAGTCCCAGGTTCTGCGGAGTTTCTAGATTGCCTTCAAGAACGTTGCTTGCCGGCGGAAGGATGATGGGGATGACGTACTTGAGTTGAAAATAGTGCCCGCTGAGATGATGCTTGCCAATGTTGTAGTCGATTTTGGCAAGGTACTCATCAGTATTCTGGATGGACGGGGCACCGTTGTAAGTCAAAAAGTTCGGCCCCATCGACGGGGCGTTGGGAAGAGGAATGTGATTCAGCACAAAGAGCGCCGTTGGGTCAAACGCCGCCGGATTGATCTGGTTGTTGCTGTTGAACTGGTAAGGTGAAAGCGGGTTGGGGTTCGTCAACACCGTGCCCGGGAGAAGTGCCGAGAAGTCTCCGTTACGCTCAGCCTGGGTTGGGACCTGCGCATTGAGGCCATTGGTAGCAGTGTTTTGGCGTGTGCCTTGATAGGAACCAAAATAAAATAGCTTCCCTTTCAAGATAGGTCCGCCGATGGTTCCTCCAAATTGATTTTGCTTCAACGGATTGGGAGAGGTCGCAAAGTAGTTCCTGGCATCCATTGCATAATTGCGCAAGTACTCAAAGACATCGCCGTGAATCTGGTCGGTTCCAGACTTGGTGACAACATTGGCAACTCCACCGGTGGCGTTTCCGTAAGCGGCGCTCATGTTATCGGTTTGCACATTGAATTCCTGCAGCGCGTCCGGACTGGGGAAGGGCAAATTGGCGTTGATGTACATATCGTTGTAGTCCACGCCATCCAACAGGTAGTAAACGCCGTTGGCACCGCCACCGTTGACCTTTGCATATTGCTCGCCGGGAAGAATGCCCCCTTCACAACCAACGCCGCAGTTCTGCGCTGTTACATCCACTGCACCGGGAACAAGAAAGACAAGCTGCTGGGCCTCGCGACCATTCAGCGGCAAGCTCTCTATGCTCTTCTGACCGATAGTATGCGTGATCGCCGCATCGTCCGTGGTCACCTGGTTGGAGTTGGCCTCCACTGTGACTTGCTGGGTTACCTCTCCAATCGTCAGAATTACCTTCTGGCTGGCAGCCTGCCCCACAGTCAATCCAATTCCCTTTTGGACGTAGGTGTTGAAGCCAGTCATGCTAACCGTCAACTGGTAATCGCCAACGGGCAAACTCGGAAACAGGTACTCTCCTACGACTCCGGCTTTCACTTGCTGCTGATATCCAGTTGCTGTTTGTTCCACAGTCACCGACGCCCCTGGGACTGCCGCGCCGGTGTTGTCCTGAACCGTACCGCTCAGACGCGCCGTAGTGTATTGGCCGAAGGCCGTCGTGACCGCTAGCAATAGAAAGAACAGCGACGAAAAGAGAACAGCTGGTTTGAACCGCATGTCGTTAAAGAGTCGACGCCCTGCATTCGAGCTTTCATCAATGGGTCTCATCCGTGCTGTCCCTCACTCATCTAAAGTATTTTGGCCCTGTAAAATGCTACGGCTGCTTGCTTTTGCGAGGATCTAGTTACACAATCTTTGTTTCGTTAGATTGTGAAATGTTTCGATCATGTCTGTTCTTTTACGATTTATCGACTGCGAATGTCAAGGGAAAAAAGAACACATTAATCGTAGGGTGATTCGTTCAGGGCATGATTACGTTGCCAGTGGCCTCTTTGTTTCGGCGCGGTGGAGAAAAAGCTGTGCGTGCGCCCCACTATATGGCTGAGCGCAGCGCGCTGCTCAAGCCTCCCGACAGCGGAAATTTACCTGCTAGGATTTAGCCGGCATGCCGACATGGCGGTGGCAACCCCGTCTAGCCCCCCCTACCCACGACAAAGGTAGATTCATCTGTATATTTTGTTTTATTACGTATATGTTGATTATTCCTTTGCATCTGCTAAAATGGAGCAATTCGAAAACACGCTTCAACGTGCGGCAGAGGGTCAGGGGCACGTTTCCAGCGGAGCCTTGCGAACCTATTGGTGCAGGAAGCCAGCGTCAAATGTATCGCCGGCACCCACTGAATCTTTCACTTCCACTCGAAGCGAAGGCACGTCGATGCGCTGGCCCTCGAAGTACGCGGAGGCCCCCGCTGCTCCTCGCTTCACAACCAGCAACGGCACCTTGGCAGACATGCGTTCGGCGGCGGGTTAGTCTTGGCCAGCTCGCTCTCCGTGCACAACAGCACGTCCACCAGAGGCAACACATCCTCAAGCACACCGGCCCACTTGTCTTCAGGGTCATCGTTCGTATCGAGAGAAGCGGTCAACCCGCGCCTTTTCATCTCTCTGAATAGCTCCGGGCGGCTGATAACTTGCGATGCAGAAAAAAGAAAGGATAAGTGAAAATGTTTGGCCGTTGCCAGATAGTCCAGATCCAGATCGTCGATTTTCATCTCAAACATGGCGCCTGGGGTAAGTGAGTATCCGGCGAGTAGACTTCCTTTCGCAACTCTCCATTGTTCATGTCTTAGAACAGGCGTTGCTCTTTGCGGATGAAGACCACGTCGAGCGTGAGGCCTAGGTATCCTCGCTCATCGAGGATTCGATTCTTGGTGTTGTGGAGCTCTGTTCAAGATCCAGCACGAATGCTTATTGTTCACTCGGGCGCTTTTTATCCACCGGCACAAACCGTGTGGGGATGGTGCCTGAGACCGAAACCGCAACTGTCTTGGAGTTCGCGACGGCATCGATCCCGATCGCAGTCACCTGCACAGCATATGCTCCGGACTTGGTGTAGGTGTGTTGCACTTTCATCCCGTCTAACGTAACTCCATCGCCGAAATCCCAGTGGTATGTCAGCACCGGCTCGTCCACAAACGTTCCCTCGGCGCTGAAATTTATCGTTTCTCCTGCTTTTGCTGAGGCATCCGCATGCACCTCAAACGCTGGAGCCGCAGGCGCAGCAGCCTTGTCGATCAGCTTGTACATTCGAACCGAATGCGGAGGCTCGACTAGATTCATCTTTTCAGATGAAGCCTCACAGCAGGGTTTGTCGTCGAACACTTCCGTGATCTGATAGGCACCGGGCTCCTTCAAACCAAGAGCCTTGAAGTCTATGGAACGCGTGCGCTCCTCTTCTGTCCAATTGAAAACAGTAAGAATGGACTGGCGCTTATCCTCCTTCAGCAGAAAGACGCTGGGCTGCTTGTCGGCCTGCTCATAGGTCATCAGGTCGACGGGG
>Ga0302219_10000628_pt1 | contig 15450 bp, 13 predicted proteins | sample II_Palsa_E1_2_FD_194569 | JGI IMG/M metagenome (GOLD analysis project Ga0302219, IMG submission 194569) | Peat permafrost microbial communities from Stordalen Mire near Abisko, Sweden - II_Palsa_E1_2 | ecosystem: Environmental > Terrestrial > Soil > Palsa > Peat permafrost | place: Sweden...
ATTTTGCTGCGCGGGGCAGAGCGTTTCCCACCCGGAGAGACAATAGTCGCAATGTCCGCAAGCGCTGTGCAGCCAAGCGATGCCAACGCGGTCGCCTTCCTTCAAGTGGGTGACCCCGGCGCCGAGAGCTGCGACGATGCCCGCTCCCTCATGGCCCGGGATGAATGGTGGAGTGGGCTTGATGGGCCAGTCACCGTCTGCCGCATGCAAATCTGTGTGGCAGACTCCGGTGGCAAACACTTCTACAAGTGCCTGCCCTGGTTCCGGCGTTGGAATGGGGACTTCCCGAATGACTAATGGCTCGCCAAATTTTTCAACGACTGCCGCCTTCATGGTTTTTTTGCTTGGCACTTTCTCATCTCCATGTTGCCTGGAATGTTTTCACTGTAGTCCCGGTTCAATTGGCGGAATGTATCATTTCGCACAGTCGCGTGTGACGCGGGTCACAAAGTCTAATTTCATTCGCCGGCGCGCGAATTCGGCCGCTCGGCCTTGCGAGAGGCGCGACCGGCGCACTATAATCGCCCGCCGAGAAATTTGGCGTTTTGCATGCATTCTTGGCCACGACAGGAGCGAATGTGCCGATAGGAACCGCGGTCCACGAGAGAACTTCGAAGCTTTGCGAGAGCATGAACTATCGCGAATGGTCGGGCTACTACGCCGTGAGCGTGTACGAAATGCACCACGACCACGAATACAACGCGATTCGAAACGCCACGGCCATGATCGACGTTTCGCCGCTCTACAAATACCGGCTGAGCGGCAAGGACGCGACGAAACTGGTGAACCGCGTGATTACGCGCGACATCAACAAGGTGGCCGTGGGCCAGGTGATTTACTGCTGCTGGTGCGATGAAGAAGGAAAAGTAATCGACGACGGGACCATTTCGCGGCTGGGCGAAAATGTGTATCGCTGGACGGCGGCGGATCCCAGCATGCGCTGGTTTCACCAGAACGCGCTGGGGCTGGACGTGCAGATCGAAGACATCTCGAATAAAGTGGCGGCGCTCGCGCTACAGGGACCGACGTCGGGACGCCTGCTGATGAAGGCGGCGGAAGCGGACATCACCAACTTGAAATATTTTCGCTTTACGCAGGGGAAGATTGCGGGCGTTCCGGTGGATATTTCGCGCACGGGATACACCGGCGATTTGGGCTACGAAGTCTGGATCCCCTGGAATGAGGCGCCGAAAGTGTGGGACGCGCTGATGGCGGAAGGGCGGCAATTCGATTTGCATCCGGCCGGAATGCTGGCGCTGGATGTGGCGCGCATCGAAGCCGGGCTGATATTGATCGAGGTGGATTACTTCAGCAGCAAGCGGGCGCTGATCGAGTCGCAGAAATATTCGCCGTACGAAATCGGGCTGGGGCGGCTGGTGGATTTGAAAAAAGAGCATTTCATCGGGCGCGCGGCGCTGGAGGAAGAAAACCGGCGCGGGCCGAAACGCGTTTTGATGGGGCTGGACATTAATTGGGAGGACGTCGAGCGTCTTTACGATGCAATGGGACTGGGCCCGCAGGTGCAGAGCACGGCTTCGCGCGCGGCGGTGCCGGTCTACCGCGGCGGATTGCAGGTGGGCAAAGCCACGTCCACCACCTGGTCGCCGACACTCAAGAAGATGATCGCGCTCGCGAGCTTGAACCGGGAGCACTCCAAAGCCGGAACGGAACTTCACATGGAACTCACCGTCGAAGCGGTGCGCCACAAAGTGCGAGCGGCGGTGCGGGAGCTGCCGTTTTTTAATCCGCCTCGAAAGATGGCCACACCCGTAACCTAAACGCCCTGGCCGGAAACGAAGCAACGGAGGAAGAATGCCTGGAATTATTCGCAGGAGCACGGTCGCGTTCCTGTTCATGGCCGCGGCGATCCTGATTGCGAGCGCGGGCGCCCGAGCGCAAACGCCGCCGGGACCGATTCGCTTGGAGGTGGATTCGTCGCAAGCGCCGCAGAAAATTCTGCACGTTCACGAAGAAATCCCGGTGAAGCCGGGGCCGCTCGCGCTCTATTACCCCGAATGGATTCCGGGTGAACACATGCCCGACGGGCCGATCATCGAAGTCGCAGGACTCAAGTTCAGCGGCGGCGGAAAAACGATTCCCTGGCGGCGAGATTTGGTGGAAATGTTTTCGATCCATCTGGACATTCCGGCCGGAATAAGCTCGCTCGAAGCGGATTTCGATTTTCTTCTCTCGGCGCCTACCTCAGGATTTTCTGCGGGTGCTTCCGCCACGGCTTCTCTGAATGTGCTCAGCTGGAATCAGGTGCTGATGTATCCGAGCGGGTTTGCGGCGCGCGAGCTGACATTCGTGCCCAGCCTGCGGCTTCCCGCCGGATGGAAATATGGAACCGCGCTGCCGGGCGCGAAGCAGAACGGCGACACGATCGATTTTTCGCCGGTGCCGCTCAATACGCTGGTCGATTCGCCGGTGCTGGCCGGGCGTTACTTCCGCGAGATTCAGCTCACGCCGGGGCAGGACCCGCCGCATTACATGGACATTGCCGCGGACAGTCCGGCCGCTCTCGCGATGACGCCGGAAACTCAAATGCATTTCCGGCAGCTGGTGGCCGAGGCGGGCGCTCTTTTCGGCGTGCGGCACTATCGCGACTATCATTTCCTGCTGACGCTGAGCGATGATGTGGCGCACTTTGGCCTGGAGCATCACGAATCGAGCGACGATCGCACCGGCGAACGAAGCCTGATCGACGAGTCCGAGCGCATCGGATTCGCCGGCCTGCTGCCGCACGAGTTCGTGCATTCGTGGAATGGAAAATATCGCCGCCCCGTAGGATTGGCCACGCCGGATTACCAGCAGCCGATGAAAGATGATCTTCTGTGGGTGTACGAGGGATTGACCGAATATCTCGGCAGCGTTCTCACGGCGCGCAGCGGGCTGCTCACGCAGGAACAATCCATGGAAGAGCTCGCCGGGCTGGTTGCCACATACGAGCATCGGCCAGGGCGCGACTGGCGGCCGTTGCAAGACACCGCCGACGCGGCGCCATTTCTTTACAACGCCACTTTTGACTGGTCGAATTGGCGGCGAGGCACGGATTTTTACGAGGAAGGCGAGCTATTGTGGCTCGATGTGGACGCAACGCTGCGGGGCCTGACGCAAGACAAGAAATCCATCAACGATTTCTGCCGAATTTTTCACGGCGGCGCGGGAGGGCAGCCCGAGCTCAAGACTTACGACTTCGAAGAGGTCGTCGCGACGCTCAACAGCCTCGCGCCTTACGATTGGGCCGGATTTCTGCGCGCGCGGCTGGACGGAGTTGCCACGAAAACGCCCCTGGAGGCCGTCGAGAAAAGCGGATGGAAGCTCGTTTACAACGAAGAGGAAAACGAAGTCGAGGAGATTGAAAACGCCACGGAGAAGACGGTGTCTTTCGTTTATACCATCGGGCTCGTGGCCTCAGAGGAGGGCACGGTGCAGGATGTGACGCGCGGCGGGCCGGCTTATAACGCGGGGATTGGGCCGGGCATGAAAATCATCGCAGTGAACGGAAAACAATTTTCCGCGGGACAGATGAAGGAAGCGATCGCGGCGGCCAAATACGCGCCCGCGCCGGTGCAACTCATCGTGTCCAATGGCGCCGAGTACAAAAGTTATTCGGTGGATTATCACGGCGGCCTGCGCTATCCGCATCTCGAGCGCGACCTGAACAAGCCGGATTACCTCGGCGAAATTCTGCGTCCCCTGGCGCCGGGACCGGCGACGGCGCAAGCGGCCCCATGAAAATTCATCCGTTCTTGTTGTTCGGCCTTTTGCTGATCGCGCTCGGCATCGGCGGGCTGGTCCATCCCAACCTGAGTATCCATTCGAAAAAGGATGAGGTGCAGATTGGGTCCACCAAAACGATCATCGAGACGCAACATATTGTGCAGATCCCCGCGATTTTCAGCGGCGTGCTGATTCTCGCGGGCGGCTTGCTCGCATTTCTTGGCGCGCGCCAGCCTTGGGAGACAAATTCCTCGAAGACTCGCAAGTGACGGAGTTCCACGGCTTGGAAAATGATGCGAGAAGTGCAATCATCACACGTTTTGGCGTCGCGGTAAGGTACGTTTGCTACCACGAGCAATTATCGGGAGGAAACATGAGAACTAGCGCGCGCAGGATTAGCAAGGCGATGGCCGCGCTGGCTGTCGTTGCGGCACTAACGGCGGCAGCACCGTTTGTGGCGAAGGCGCAGGCGCCGCAAAAGCGCGCGATTACGTTCCATGATTTGATCTCGTTGCACCGGCTGAGCGATCCGCAGATTTCGCCCGACGGCAAATGGATCACTTACACGGTGGCGACGCCTATGCTCGAAGCGAATCGGTCGTCGCACGATATCTGGATCGTGAGCGCGGCGGGCGGCGAGCCTCGTCCCTTGACGCGGGGCGGCAGCGACATGCGCGCGCGGTGGTCACCCGACGGCAAGAAAATCGCATTCCTTTCCGGGCGCGACGGCGCGCCGCAAGTGTATTGGATTGGCCTGGAGGGCGGCGAAGCCACGCGGCTGACTTCCCTTTCCACCGGTGCGGACAACGAGCTGTGGTCGCCGGACGGCAAATCCCTTGCGTTTGTCTCGAGCGTCTATCCCGATTGCAAGGATGACGCCTGCAACGCGCAGCGCGACACCGAAAAAGAAAAGAGCAAAGTGAAAGCGCGCATTTACGAAACGCTGCTCTACCGGCACTGGACCACCTGGTGGGACGGCAAGCGCAGCCATCTCTTCATCGTCTCGACCGAGGGAGGAGCGCCAAAGGATTTGACGCCGGGCGCGAACTACGACGTTCCGCCGTTCAACCTCGGAGCGCCGGAGGCGATTGCGTTCGCGGCGGATGGGCAGGAGCTTTGCTTCACCGCCAACACGGACAAGGACGAGGCCAGCAGCACGAATGGCGATCTGTTTGTCGTCGGGATCAGCGGCGCGAGCGCGCCAAAACGAATCACCACGAATCCGGGCGACGATTGGGGTCCGGCGTATTCTCCCGACGGAAAATGGATCGCTTACCACGCGCAATTCCAGGCAGGATATGAAGCGGACCGCTGGCGCCTGATGCTGTACGAACGCGCGTCCGGAAAGATCGTGACCGTCACGGAGAACTTCGACAACAATGTGGACTCTTACCAGTGGGCGCCCGACAGCCAGACCATCTACTTCACCGCCGAAGAAAAAAGCGAAATGGGGCTGTGGAGCGTGGCGCCTGCGGCAAAGAGCGAAGCGAAGAGAGTGTTGGGCGGTTTCAACGCAGAATTCGATCTGAGCAAAGACGGCCACACGTTGGCGCTGATGCGGACAAGCTTGACCATGCCGGCGGAATTATTCGTCGCCACCATCCCAGATTTGAAGCCGCGCCAGATTACGCATCAAAACGGCGTGCTGCTTTCGCAACTCGATCTGGCCGCGCCGGAATCGTTCTGGTTTGAAGGCGCGGAGAAAACGCAGGTGCAAGGAATGATAATCCGGCCGCCGAATTTCGATGCGTCCAAAAAATATCCGGCGCTGTTGCTGATTCACGGCGGGCCGCAGGGCGCCTGGACCGATTCGTGGGGCTACCGCTGGAATCAACAAGTGATGGCCGCGCCGGGCTACGTGGTGGTGGTGATCAATCCGCGCGGCTCGACGGGCTACGGCCAAAAGTTTGTTTCCGAAATCAGCCGCGACTGGGGCGGGAAAGTTTACGAAGATTTGATGAAGGGCATGGACGCGGCCATCGCCAAGTATCCGTTCATAGACGGCTCGCGCGTGGGCGCGGCGGGCGGCTCGTATGGCGGCTACATGGTGGATTGGATCGCCACGCACACGGGACGCTTCAAATGCCTGATCAGCCACGCAGGGCCGTACGATGAGGCCAGCATGGCCGGAGCTACGGAGGAGCTGTGGTTTCAGGACTGGGAGTTCGGCGGGATGCCCTGGGCCGCTCCGGAGCTTTACCGCAAATGGTCGCCCAGCGAATTTGCCGGCGCGCTCGGAAAGTACAAGACGCCCACGCTCGTGATCGGCGGCGAGCTCGATTTTCGAGTGCCGTACAACCAGGACCTGGAATTCTTTACTGCGCTGCAACGGCAGGGCGTGCCGTCGAAGCTCCTCATTTTCCCGGACGAAGGCCACTGGGTGATGAAGCCTCAGAACAGCGAGCTGTGGTACAAGACGGTCCTCGATTGGTTCGCGACGTATTTGAAATAAATGCCGAGTGAAATGATAAGAGGGCGGAACATGTCCCGCCCTCGGTTATCACGCGTGGTGTTGAGTATTAGAACTGAGCGGCCTGCGTATCTCCGCCGAAATCCACTTCGGTGATTTGGTTGGAAGTGAAGAGAACTTGAGATTGGCTGGGCTTGGACTGAAGCTGGACCCAGTGGCAGGGAACCTCAGCGACGACTTTGCCGCGGTGCACGATGCTGACCTGGCTCGCGCCTTCTTCCGCTTTCAATTGATATTCTCCGGGCTGAAGCTGTGTGGATCCGATGGTAGAGGCTTCCGTGAGATGGACGTCCACGGATTTTGTACGGGCCCAGACCGGCGCCGATAATGCCAAGACTGCGAGAACCGCAAAAACCTCCAAGAATCTAAAGCGCATTTCGTATTGCCTCCCTAAGTAGTATTTGTGCCGAGTTCTTAAATCAGACATCAGCGGCCTTCGGCACCAATATGTCCGCTCTCTTGATTGGATTCCGGGACACGGAGCTTGGGTGCGTTAATCTCCAGCCCCGAGACTCTAAGAAGCCTTTTATTTCCCTGTAGTTGCTACTGTTGTAGTTTCTCGCTCATTATTTCTATCGAGATGCAAATGCGTAGTTAACCGGATTGACGGCAGCGGAGGCGAGTGAGACTTTTGCTGCTCCTCTCGATCGGTTTGGAGGTGCCGCGTGCCGGCATCTAGGCGGGGCTGCATATTCGCGTCGTTCGCGCTGCTTGGGATCGCGCTCGTGTCCCCACGAGCGCGCGCTGAAACGCTGACCATCACCAGCTCGCCTTCGGGCGCGAGCGTGGAATTCGAGGATGTTCGCGGAACGACGCCTTATCGCATCGAATATCCCGGCGGCTACTTCCACAAAACTCATTCCGTGTTTGGGACCAAGCTGGAACACGCTCTGGTTCTGAAGATCTCCAAGGACGGCTACGTCACACAGCGTATCACCCTAACGGAAGGGCCTTTCGAGTGGGTGGGGCTCACCGGAAAGCGGCACGGAAATTACTGGCTGCTCAAGACCGACCGCTTCGACATCAAGCTCGAAGCTGCGGAGTCATGGGGCGCTGACGACACCAAAGGGCCTCTGCGTCCACATGACGATGGCGCCAGTTCCAAAGCCATTGGCACGAGCACGCTCGGAGGAACCGGGAGCGTGACGATTGCGTCTGACCCGCCGAGCGCGGAGATTTTCGTGGATGGGCAATTCGTGGGTCAGACTCCGGCGACCATTCATATCCTGACCGGGATTCATCGCGTGGAAGTGAAGTCCAGCGGCAAAAGAAAATGGGAACGCGACATTGAAATTTTGAAGGACAGCCAAGTGACGCTGCATCCGGCACTCGAGAAAGAGCCGTGATGTTTGCCGCGAGCTACTTGGCCAGGCCGGTGTAGGACCAGGCTTTGCGCAAGTAGTGGTCGAATTCCGGGACGCGAAGGATTTTGAGCAAGACTCCCAGCAAGAGAATCCCCGCGAGCGTAACCAGGACCAGAAGCAACAAAGCCCCCCAGAAACGTTGCCAGGGCATGAAGCCTTCGAGCCATTCGCTGAGGCGATAACAGGCAAAGCCGGCGACGCCGGAAGCCGCCGTCATTTTGAGAAAGAAGACAACCAGCGCGCCCTCCTCGGGATTTTTCGTGCGGCGGTTCAACAACACAAAGAGAACGATGGTGTACACGATGATGCCGAGCGAACTCGCCAGCGCCAGACCGAGGTGCTGCATGCGTTGCGAAAGCCACCAATAGACCGGAATGTTGAGCGCGGTGATCAGCGTGCCGACCACGGCGGGAGTAACGGTGTCGCGCGTGGCGTAAAAGCCGCGCGCCAAAATATATTGCGCGCCCCAGGCGAACATGCCGATGGAGAAATAGGCGAGCGTTTGGGCGGTGGCGGCCAGGTCCGCATCATGCATGCGCGTGTGCGAAAAAACGAGATGCAGGAGCGGCAGGCTTTGCGCGATAGTCAAAGCGGAGATGGGAAGGAGCAGGAACATGATGCCCTTGAAGGTGGTGTTGAGCACGCGATTCAGGTCCTCGAACTTTTTCTCGGAATAGAGTTGCGCGAGGAACGGGAAGGAGGCCACGCCCACTCCTTGTCCCACGAGGCCGAGCGGCACGCGCATCAAATTCTTGGCATAGGTCAGCCAGGTGATGGAAGCGGCCTGCAGAAACGAGCCGAAATAGCGGATGATCCAGTCGTCCGCGAAAGAGAGCGAAACGGCCAGCATGATGGGCACGGAAAGTTTTAGAAAAAGCCAGAACCCGGGATGCCGGACGTTGAAGCTCGGGGAATAAATGGCTCCGGCGCGGCGCGCTCCGTAAATCTGCAGCAGAAAATTCCCGCACAGCGCTCCACCCAGCACGCCCACGGCAAATCCGGTAATTCCGATTCGGGGTGACAACAGAACGCCGCCCAGGATGATGCCAATGTTGTAAATGAGCGGCGCGAGCGAGGGCACCACGAACTGCCCCTTGGCGTATTGCACCGCGCTCAGAATACTGCCTTCGTAGAAAAAAAACTGCGCGGGAAGCATCAGGCGCGTGAGGAAGACCACGCGAGCGCGCTGGTCCGGACTGAATCCGGGCGCGATCCAATTGACGATGTGCGGCGCGAAAACTTCTCCAGCGAGCACGAGCGCCACGAGCGCGAATCCCATCACGGTGACCACGGTGGAAAAAACGCCCCAGCCTTCTTCCTCGCGCTTCTCCGCGGCGTACTTGGCGAATACAGGAATGAAGGTGACGCTCAGCGAGCCGCCCGCGATCAGATAGTTGAGAAAGTCCGGCAGGGTGAAGGCTGCGTTGTAGGCGTCCGTCGCGGCATTCGAGCCGATTTGATGCGCCAGGGTCCAATCACGAAAAAATCCGAGCACGCGGCTGAGCAGCACGCTGGCCATCACGATGCCGGTGGCCGCGGCGATGCGGCGGTGCATGGTTTCCGTCGTCACGACGGACATGGTAGATGGTTTGCGGCGCGCGGACTAGAGGGTTCGCGCGCGGTGTTTCCGGCGCGGCGTGACGCGGCTGGGTTGCGGCCGCAGGATGATTCGGCAAAATGTTTGGAAAAGAAAAGGCGCCGGCCTGACCCTTCGCTAAAGCACTCAGGGTAAAAGGCCGCCGCTACGAAAGCAAAGGCCGAGGCAAAACAATCGCCAGAGCGGCTATTCGAGCCGGGCCTCGCTCTCGCTGAGCGTGTCCATGCCTTCGGGCGGAGGAACGGGCTCGCGCGTGGGCGTGCCATCCGGCGCAGCGCGCAGATATTGCACCGGCCAGGAAACCGGGAAGCCCAGCTCGCGCGCAACCTCGAGCGGCCAGTAAGGATGGCGAAGAAATTCGCGCGCCAGCAAAACCACGTCGGCGCTTTCCTCGCGCAGAATCGCGTCGGCCTGAGCCGCGGAGGTAATCAATCCCACGGCGCCGGTCAGAATGTCCACCTCGTGGCGAATCTCCCGCGCAAACTGGACCTGGTAGCCGGCATGAATTGGAATCTTGGCGCCCGGCGCGATGCCTCCCGAAGAGCAATCAATCAAATCGACGCCCAGCGGCGCGAGCTGCTGCACGAGCTCGACGGATTGCTCGAGATCCCAGCCTCCTTCAATCCAATCAGTGGCCGAGATGCGTACGAATAGCGGATTCGAGGCGGGCCAGACCTCGCGCACGGCGGAAACAACTTCGCGCACCAGGCGGCAGCGATTTTCGAGCGACCCTCCGTAGGAATCGGTGCGCTGATTCGAAAGCGGCGAAAGGAATTCGTGGAGCAGGTAGCCGTGAGCGGAGTGGATTTCAATCACCTGAAATCCCGCTTCCAGCGCGCGGCGAGTGGCATCGGCAAAGGATTTCACCACGCTCTGAATTCCCTTTTCGTCGAGCGCCGCGGGCATGGGATATCCGCTTGCGAAGGGAATGGCGCTGGGCGCCACGGGCTTCCATCCGCCTTTCGATTCCGGAACCGCTCCGGAACCTTCCCAGGGACGAACGGTGCTTCCCTTTCGTCCCGCGTGAGCAAGCTGGATGCCCGGCACAGTTCCCTCGTCGCGGAGAAAGCGCGTGATGCGCGCGAGCGGCTCGATGTGCTCGTCCTTCCAGATGCCGAGGTCCTGCGGGCTGATGCGTCCCGCGGGCGAGACGGCGCACGCTTCGGTGAAAACCAAGGACGCTCCGCCCACCGCGCGGCTGCCCAGGTGCACCAGATGCCAGTCGGTGGCGAAACCGTCGGTGCTGGAATATTGGCACATGGGCGAAACCACGATGCGATTGCGCAGCGTGACGCCGCGGATGGTGAGTTCATCAAATAGGGGCATGCAGGCTCCTTGCGGGCGCGGATTTGCGGAACGCCGTGCTTGCAGATCCGGGATTAATCGTTCTGGCGGTGCGTCTTCATGTGCTGGTGGTCTGCCACGGGATCGAGCAGGCGAAGAATGTGCACGCCCGCTTTGGAATCGAAACGATAGAGCAACGTAGCATCGGCGGCTGAATCGTCGCCCGCGAGTTCGAGCTCGGGATTGTCAATGATGATGTCGCCGTTGTTTTTGATGCGCAGCTCGCTGCCCACCTGCAGAAAAAGCTTGGTTTCGTTCTTGGGCGCGTTCTTCGATTCATTTTTCTTTGCGGTCATGTTTCCCCCAGCACCGGGGCGAGTGGCCGCGGCGTCAAATTCTGCGAACACCGGATTGGATGATACTGCGGGAGACAAAGTGGCAGAAATTATTTCAGAGCCGGCGGCGCGGCAGTGCCAGCGGATCGCGCGGGAGCGGGAGCTCAAGCTCAAACGAGCATCCCGCGGCGAAATTTGTGGACCGCCTTAGAACTTGAAAACGATGCCGGCGGAAACCTTCGGGCTGTACTGATAGGTGTTGAAGTAACGCGTCCCGATCATGTCCGCTTCAATTCGATAGGCCAAGCGACGGTGATGAGCGTTGATGTCCAGGCCGCCGCCCGCTTCGTAGGCCAGCGCGTGTTGATCGCCGTAGGCCGTCTGCGGAGTAAAGTGGGAGTAGCCGCCCAGCACATGGCCCCAGACTTCGAGTCCGCGCGGCGCCGACCAGCGGAAGCGAGGGCCTCCGGCTCCGACGAGAAGCCAGCCGCTATAATTCTCCTGGGTAAGATGCGTGGCATCGAATTCGCCGTCCACTCCAAACCAGTCTTTGATGTAGTAAACCATGCCGAAACTGAAACCGTTCGTGTTCTGGGTGATGGCCGGAATCTCGTAGAAGCGCACGTAGGTGTAACCAATATAAGCCTGCCAGGCATAGTTCTCGAAAACGCCCTGCACCAGCTGCGGTGGGTCCGCTGCGGGAGCAAGCGACAAAGTTACCGGCGCGCCCGTAATCCCCGGCTCAACCGCCACCGGCCCGATGGAGGCCGGCGAAGGCGCTGCCGGTGGCAGGATCATCGCCTCAAACGAGGGGGAGCCCAACGGCGAACTGTTTGGAGTGTTTAGTTGAGCGTTTGTATTCAGTGCACAAAAAAGAATGGCCCCCAATAAAAGACTAAGATATCGCATCGCCTATACCCCCTCAGACTTCCCCAAGTCCCACACTCATAATTTGAACGAGAATGGGTAGCTCTGTCCACCCTAAATTCCCGTGCACTTTCGAGTACACCACACCCTGCTCCGGGCGGGGAGCGGCGTTCGATGATAGTGTAGTCCGGCGGGAACGGGCCTGCGGCCGCCTCTACCCTGCCGAGCGGCCATGCGCGGAGACGAATTCTGAATACGAAGACTCTCTTTTTCGTCGGGTTCATACTCTGCGCGACGGGGATGATTTCCCCGCCGTTCGCGCTGGCTTTGGGTCTGGTTTACGGATTGTCCTTCGTTCACCCTTACCACGCGGATAGCCGGAACCTATCAAGATTCCTTCTGCAGGCCTCCGTAGTGGGCCTGGGTTTCGGAATGAACCTCCACGAAGTGATACGCGCGGGGCGCAGCGGTTTTGTGTACACGGCTGCCAGCATCGCTTTTGCGTTGACCGCCGGATTGCTCGCAGGCCGATTTTTGCGCGTGAATCAAACCGCGTCCATCCTCATTACCACCGGGACGGCCATCTGCGGAGGAAGCGCCATTGCCGCCGTCGCACCCATCATTCAGGCCGATGCGGAAGAGACCGCCGTTTCGCTGGGGACGATTTTCATCCTCAATTCCATCGCGCTGCTGATCTTTCCGCTGCTTGGCTGGGCCCTGCATCTCTCGCAGCAACAGTTTGGCTTATGGTCGGCGCTGGCTATCCATGACACAAGTTCCGTGGTAGGGGCCACGTCACGCTACGGTCCGGAGGCATTGACCGTGGGAACCACGGTGAAACTCACGCGCGCGCTGTGGATTGTGCCCATAGCGGTGGGCGCGGCCTTGCTGAAGCGCTCGAAGAGCCGCATCCAGTGGCCGTGGTTTATTGGTCTTTTTTGCGTGGCGGCAGTCGTCAATACCTATGTTCCGGCCCTGGCGAATTTTTGGGCGGCTCTTAGCAAATTGGGACGCCTGGGGCTGACCGCGACTTTGTTCCTGATCGGCACCGGAATCTCGCGCGCCACGCTGCGGCAGGTGGGTGTGCGTCCTTTGTTGCAGGGCGTGATTCTTTGGATTCTGGTGGGCCTGACCTCTCTTTGGCTGATCTCTCGAGGATGGATCTCGTTGTAAGCTTGAATTGCTTGCGGCGGCGCAGCACAAAGGGCTGAAAAGGAGCGAGGCACGCATGAATGTGGATGATTTCCGCAGGATTGCTCTCAGTCTGGAGGGCGCAGAAGAGAGCTCGCACATGGGCCAGCCCGATTTCCGCGTGGGCGGCAGAATTTTCGCCACGCTCGCTTCGGCAAAGCAAGGCTACGGAAACCTGATGCTCACTGTCGAGCAGCAGACGGACTTCGTGCAGGAAGCGCCGGACGTTTTCCTTCCCATCGCCGGCGGCTGGGGACGCCTGGGAATGACGCACATCCGGCTGGCCGCAGCGGGAGAAGACGTGCTGTACGGAGCTTTGCACACGGCCTGGAAGCTGCGAGTGGAAAAGAACGCAAAGTCAGGCCGCAAGCCGATAGCTCGTACAGCGAAGAAACCGCTGGCGAGAAAGCACAGCGAGAAGCCGCGCAAGAAGGTAGATAAGCGTCGGGGAAAAAGCAGATAAATTTGAAAACTCGCTGCCCTTTTGGAAATAGAGCGCGGCGCCGCTTGTGCTAAAATTTATTTCAGAGGGAATATATGTACGTATTTGGAAGAATCTCGCGGCGAATGTTGGTCGCCGGCGCAATGCTGTCACTCGTCGCGTTGAGCGGTGCGCGCGCCCAAGCGCGCGTAGTGTCCTCCGGCCCGCCAGCCTCCGCAGAGAGCCCCGACCATCGCCTACGGCTTTACAACACGCACACCGGCGAGCGGCTGGACATCGTTTACCGCCGCGGCGACGAGTACGTTTCGGACGCTCTCGCCAAGCTCGATTATTTTCTCCGCGATCATGTGACGAACGACGTGCGGCACTTTGATCCGCGCCTGTACGACATCCTCTCCGATCTCACCGCTTCGATTGGTAAGCCCGGCGGCGAGATTGACATCGTTTGCGGCTACCGCACTCCGTCAACGAACGCATCCCTTCGCGAACGCACTACCGGAGTGGCCAAAAACAGCCTGCACATTCAGGCGGAAGCGATCGACCTACGCATGCCCGGCGTCAACACACTTACCTTGCGGCGCGCCGCTCTCGCTCTGCATCGCGGCGGCGTGGGCTACTATCCTCACTCGGACTTCATTCACGTGGACACCGGCCGGGTCCGCCAGTGGTGCTTCGACTGCTCCGCCGATCTGATAACCGGCGATTAGCCCGGGTACGGATATCCTTTTTGCAGGATTTTTTCGAGCGTGCCGTCGTGTCCGTAGATGTCGTCGTAGAAATGAACGGTTCCGTCCTCGGTAACGATCACCGTGGCGTAGACGATCAGAACCGGAATGGGATGCGCAAGGTTCACTTGCTGATTGGAAGCGCTTCCATTCATGGCCGCACGCACGCGAGCGATGTTCCAATCCCCCGGATTATTCCGCAGCACCCACACCGCCAGGTCCGCAGGCCTTTCCAACCGGATGCAGCCGTGGCTGAAATCGCGGCGAGACTTCGAGAAAAACACCTGTTCCGGCGTATCGTGCATGTAGATGTTGTAGTCGTTCGGAAAAATAAATTTCACGAGTCCCAATGAATTTTTGGGGCCTGGATTTTGCCGGATAAAAAGCTTCCCGGCCCGGAGCTGATCGAGGACCTCGTTCGTCACGGTTCCGGCCGCGACGACCTCCTGGCGGCTGTTGACCACCTCGAATCCTTTCTTCGACAGATAATCGGGATCGCGAGCGATGCGCGAAAAGAATTCAGCTCGCGCGATGGAATAGGGGACGCTCCAATAAGGCCGGAACACGACGTAGGCCATCTGGTTCTGGAACACGGGCGTGCTGTGGTCGTAGGCTTTGCCCACCACCACGTTCATGCTCAGTCCGATTTTGAAGTTTTCGTCGTAAGCGCGCAGGCGAAACTCGGGAATATTGGCGACGATGGGAGACTTTTCATAAATCTCGGGCAACCAGCGCCAGCGCTCGAGGGTGAGTTGCATCTGGCGCACACGGAAACTGAGCGGCACATTCAAATCGGCCAAAGTTTGCGGGGTGATTCGTCCGTCCGGCGTTCGGCCCAGCCGCAGCTGGAAATTCTTCACCGCATCCACGATCGGCCCCTGATAGACCGATTGGTCGGCGGGAAGGGTTGCGTCCGCGGGGAGGTCGCCGGTGAGGCGAAGTAAGCGGACGAGTTGAGGAACGCCGGGATAGGAATCGCCCGGCGCAATTGTTTTCGCTGAGGCGGGAAGCTGCTCGCCGTCATATTGCTTCTCGAGTTGCAAATAGCTTTGCAGTGCATGAATCGTGCGCTTGTAACCCGGATAGGGAGGTTCCACTTGCGAGAGCACGCTTGCGACATCGAGAGCATCCACCACATCCGTTTTCAGAAATTCCGGCAAATCGAGTTTCTTGGACTCCACATCGAAACCAAAGTCAAAATGTTTAGGATTCACTTTGCCGATGTGCAGGTCCGAGATATACCGCATCACGCAAACGGTGAGGGCGGCGTCGAATCGGACGGCATCTGCCTCAGATGGTTGTGAGGCATCAGGCTTGAGTTTTGCCAGGCGCTCGCCCCAGCGCGATCCGTCGTAATCCTCGGCGGACAATCCCTTCTGGTCCGCATCCTGCAAAACCGCGATAACCTGCCTGGCCTGCGCGGTTGGCTCCATTCCCCGCACCCACACGAGC
>Ga0302219_10000653_pt1 | contig 15241 bp, 18 predicted proteins | sample II_Palsa_E1_2_FD_194569 | JGI IMG/M metagenome (GOLD analysis project Ga0302219, IMG submission 194569) | Peat permafrost microbial communities from Stordalen Mire near Abisko, Sweden - II_Palsa_E1_2 | ecosystem: Environmental > Terrestrial > Soil > Palsa > Peat permafrost | place: Sweden...
CAAAAAAAAATGTCTTTCACATAAAAAATAAATAAAAAACTTCCTTTCAATGGCAGTTCCAAAAAAACGTACTTCTATGTCAAAAAAACGTATTCGTAGAAATATTTGGAGAAAAAAAGCATATTTAACTGCAATAAAAACCTGTTCTTTAGTAAAATCACTTTCTATTGGAAATTCAAAAAGTTTTATTCAAAAAAAACCAAATAAAAGAACTTTTGGTTTTTACGATGTTCCTTTTTTTTTTTTTGATAGAGAGGGATTCAAAATAGATATAGATGAAAATGCTATAGATTAGAGAACTAGCTTTGAAATAACTGATTCATATTAATTTAAATCCCTTATTTTTTGAATTACTTTTTTTATTTTATTTAGTAAAATTTTAGTTAAGATTAGACTCTAATTAGAACTACTATACTGTATTATATATACAGTATAGTTTTGAATATTTTAGAGTTTCAAATATTTAAATTAGTGAATGTTTCACAATAGAAGAAAAATCTTTTCTTTTTTCTATTGTGAAAAGTTTAATAGAACTTCAATCAATATAAATTGAAATTTATATATTCCCTATATATCTTTCTAGAAATTTTGATAATAGAGTTATAAATTCTTACCATCAAATTAAAATGATAAAAACTTTGCATTTATTTTCTTATTCTACTAAGATATTAAATAATTAAAAAGACTCAATTATTTTTCTTTTTTGTGACATGAAGAAATAAAAAAATTTTATTCTTATTATTCTTAATAAGATAAATACAAAAAAAGTAAAAAATAGTATAAAAAATAGTATATAGTAATATATATATATATATTATGTAAAAGAAGCAGGATTTTTTCTAAATAAATATTGAGGATTTCAATATAAGATAAAACAAATCTTTTTTCTTCATTGATTCTAAAGTTTCTTAGAATTTTTGAATCTTGACAATTGATCATGAATTCAATTATTATTGAAAATAAGCCGCCATGGTGAAATTGGTAGACACGCTGCTCTTAGGAAGCAGTACATAACGTATCTCGGTTCGAGTCCGAGTGGCGGCATAACAATATATATGTTAAAATATATTGAAAAATTCAAAATTTATTATTACACATTAATAATGTAATGTGTAAAATTTATTAATGGAATGAGAATTCTTTATTGATTCTCAAAATTCTTATTTCAATATCGAATTTTTTGAATCTTGAGAATTTCTTATGAATTTAACTAGAATTTAAAATAAGCCGTCATGTTGAAATTAGTAGACATGCTGTTCTTAGCAGTAACGAACATATCTAGGTTCGAGTCCGAATAGAATTTTGGAATCTTTACAACTTCTCAAGATTCAATTCAAATTCAAAATGAGCCGCTATGGTGGAACAGGGTAGACACGATTGGTATAGACTGCCAATATGTTGAGTTCACACATTGCTGAGCTTACAACACAATTCTCATCAGTGTCTGACGATTGACCACTGCTCAAAGCTGAATTTCAAGTAAAGCAGCAGTACGCTAGACTAAAGCAGGACGCTGCTCTGAGCAGTGTACTGGGGTATTTATTACTCATTGCTTACTGTTGGCACGTGAGCAGTATCTGCGCCCCCTGCGGTGTGGTGCAATGCGTGGATACACTGCTGTAAACAGCAGTTAGCTTATTGCTCTTACCACTGGTATTTTATTTATCAGTGGTATTTGAGTAAAAGCTTTCTTTGTGGTAAATATTTCGAACCAACTTATCGATCGAAGTTTGAAACCAATTTCTCGCTTCGAATCCGAGTGGCGGCATGGCTATATATATGTTAAAATATATTGAAAAATTTGAAATTCAAAATCCTGTAAGGAGAATTCTTTTATGATATTTCTAAATATAGAACATATATTAACTCATATCTCTTTTTCAATTATTTCAATTGTCATTATAATTAATTTGATTACCTTATTATTTGGCGAAATTTTTGAGTTACGTAATTCCTTAGAAAAAGGGATGATTATTATTTTTTTCTCTACAACCGAATTATTAATTTTTCGTTGGATTTATTCAGGGTACTTTCCATTAAGCAATTTATATGAGTCTTTAATCTTTCTTTCATGTAGTTTCTGTGTTATTCATATGGTTCCAAAGACTCAGAACCATCAAAATGAGTTAAACACAATAACTACACCAAGTACCATTTTGACTCAAGGTTTTGCCACATCAGGTTTCTGTCTCTCAGCAGAAATGCATAAGTCCACAATATTAGTACCTGCATTGCAATCTCAGTGGTTAATGATGCATGTAAGTATGATGTTGTTGAGTTATGGAGCTCTTTTATGTGGATCTTTATTATCAGTTGCTCTTTTAATTCTTACATGTCACAAAAAGATTCATTTTAAGAAATTACGTCATTCCGTTCCAAACGGCGAAATTCATTATTGGAAAGAAAAGATAAATATTTTGAAAAAAAACTCCTTTGCTTTATCTACAAACTATTACAAACATGAATTAATTGAGCGTTTGGATTATTGGAGTTATCGTGTTATTAGTTTCGGATTTATCCTTTTAACCTTAGGTATTCTTTGTGGAGCAGTATGGGCTAATGAAGCTTGGGGATCCTATTGGAATTGGGATCCCAAAGAAACTTGGGCATTTATAACTTGGATTATATTTGCAATTTATTTGCATATTAGAATGAATCAAAATTGGAAAGGTAAAAATTCTGCGTTTATAGCTTCTATTGGATTTCTTATTATTTGGATATGCTACTTTGGTATCAATCTTTTAGGAATAGGTTTACATAGCTACGGTTCATTCAGATTTATATAATAATTGAATTTTTCTATTAGAAAACAGACCAATATCTATAGATATGAATTCTATATATATATATATATTAAAAAAAAGTAAAAGAAAAAAATCTTTTTTTTGAGTTTTTGAGAATTTTTTAAAAAATTCTCAAAAACTCAACATATATCTTATCTGATTAGAATTTTGTTCATTTTGGAATAAAACAAAAAAGCTTTTATGTAATTTCAATAGAAAAATTCTATTTTATTTTTTATTAAAGAAGCTTCAATTTTCTTCCAAATGAATAAAATACTATCCATGATAATAATTAGATAAGATAGTTTGCACTCTCTCAATGGATAACGATAAAATAAAATCAGGATAAATACCAATTCCTATTATTGGTAAAAAAAGACAGGTTGAAAGGAAGACTTCTCGTGATCCAGAATCCGAATCCAAAAAATTCGAGTTTGAAACATGAAATAACTTGTAGCCATAGAACATCTGACGTAATATAGATAAAAAATAAATTGGAGTTAATATTATTCCAAGAGCCATTACGAAAATAGTTATGATTTTTGATATTAAAAAATATTTTTGACTAATAATAAGTCCCAGAAATACTAAAAATTCTGCAATAAAACCGCTCATTCCTGGTAATGCAAGAGAAGCCATCGAGAAACTACTGAACAAAGCAAATATTTTAGGCATTGAGATAGATATCCCTCCCATTTCTTCAAGATAAAAAAGACGAATTCTATCACAACTCGTCCCTACCAGGAAAAAAAATGCAGCACCAATAAATCCATGAGAAAGCATTTGTAAAATAGCTCCATTTAATCCTATGTCGGTCATAGAACCAATTCCTATAGCTATAAAACCCATATGAGATACAGAAGAATATGCTATTCTCTTTTTGAAATTGCGTTGACCAAGAGAAGTTGAAGCTCCATAAATAATTTGTATCGTTCCTATTATTACCAACCAAGGAGAAAATATAGAATGAGCATGGGGTAATAATTCCATATTAATCCGAATTAATCCATATGCTCCCATTTTCAATAAAATCCCAGCTAAGAGCATACATGTACTATAATGTGCTTCTCCGTGGGTATCTGGTAACCATGTATGCAGGGGTATAATTGGCAATTTGATAGCATATGCAATAAGAAAGCCGATATAAAATGTTATTTCTAATACGATAGGATATGATTGATTAATTAATCTTTCAAAATCTAGTACTGGTTTATTGGAAGCATACAAACCCATACCTAGAACTCCAGTTAATAAAAAGATAGATCCTCCTGCTGTATATAAAATGAATTTAGTAGCCGAGTAAAGACGTTTCTTACCCCCCCACATAGATAAAAGTAAGTAAATGGGAATTAATTCTAGTTCCCACATGATAAAGAAAAGTAAAAGGTCTTGAGAAAAAAATAATCCCATTTGACCGCTATACATTGCTAACATTAGAAAATAAAACAATTGGCAATTTCGAGTAATTGGCCAAGCTGCTAAACTGGCTAAAGTAGTAATAAAGCCTGTGAATAAAATAAGTTCTATGGAAAGCCCATCAACTCCCAATCTCCACTGGAAATCAAAAACATCTATCCATTTCAGATTTTCCTTAAGTTGTATTAATTTATCATCAAATTGGAAATGAAAAAAAAATACATAAGCTGTTAGAATAAGTTCTAGTAAACATATACATAGAGTATACCATCGATATATCTTGTTCCCTTTATGAGGAAAAAAGAAAATAAAAGAACCCGCAAATATGGGAAAAATAACAAGTATTGTTAACCAAGGAAAAAAATTCATGAATGATTAAGAATGAGATACGTTTTGACTAGAGAAACCCGTGCTCGAGATTATAGCTTTTATCGAGTACGGGTTTTTTCGGTAAATAGGAATCAAATGATTCAGGTGGAACTTTTTGTAACGTATCAATAAGCTAGAGCCATGCTACGAGTTGTTTCAGGCCCTAAATAAACACGAATACTTAAAAAATCTGTTGGACAGGCAGATTCACATCTTTTACAACCTACACAATCTTCCGTTCTTGGTGCGGAGGCAATTTGCTTGGCTTTACATCCATCCCAAGGTATCATTTCCAATACATCCGTAGGACAAGCTCGTACACATTGAGTACATCCTATACAAGTATCATAAATTTTTACTGAATGTGACATTGAATTTCTAAATTAGAATTTTGAAAATTAAAAATTTTCGATCTGGTCAAAGTAATAAACGGGTCAATTATATTCTAGACACCAGATGAAGCAGTGGCTTATTAAAAATATTTCAATAAATTGAAATAATTCTTGTAATGGAATCGACTTAAAAAAAAGGCCAAAAGATTGAGAGTTGGATCTCAACAATCGTTATCAGATGAATTGCACGTACTAAATGCGAATTTTCTCACGAATTGGTTTTTATTATTTGACTAAAAATAATTGAATTGAAAAATTCAACAAAACAAATAAAAGAATCAGTAAAAAACTTTAAATTAATAAAGTTTTGAAAATAAAGTATTGAAATTCAGTTTTTTTGGATGGTTTATCTATGTGGTAAATATAACTAATTTTTTAATAAATTTGATTGATTAATAGTAGTTGATTTTCTGTTACGATAAATAGATGAAACAATTGCTAATCCAATAGCAGCTTCAGCAGCTGCAATAGCTATAACAAAGATAGATAAAATGTCTCCTTTTAATTGTCGATTATCAAACATGTCAGAAAAAATTAAAAGATTTATATTAACGGAATTAAGTACAAGTTCAAGGCACATAAGTGCCCTAACCATGTTTCGACTTGTAATTAATCCATAGAAACCAATAGAGAATAAGTAAACACTAAAAAAAAGCGTGTGTTCAAACATCATTAATTGACTCCTTAATTTTAATTAATTAATTATAAATATAAAAGAAAATCAATATTTTTATTTACTATATATTGATATTGCATATTGCTATTTTATATTTTTTTTAAACTTACTTGCTTATTTTATATTGATATTTTTTTATTTGAAATTGAATAGAAAACTTAGTTGCTTATATTTTGTATTTTGAACTGAATTTCTATTTACTTATTTCAACTGATTACTTAAAACTTATTTCAACTGATTACTTAAAATCAGTATTTTAGACCAAAAATTTGGATTTTTTTGATTTAGAATTGAGAATTCTAAGAATTTGGAATCGTTCTAAGTATTTATTATTGTCGAGCCATAGTAATTGCACCTATCAAGGAAACTAAAAGAATTATAGAAATGAGTTCAAAGGGAAGAAAAAAATCTGTTGCTAAATGAATCCCAATTTGTTGAACGTTATTTATGAGATCCTGTTCTATAATTTGGTTTGATCTTGTAGTCCAAAGAATCCCGTACCATGATGTATCTGGGATAGTAGTCATTAGTGAAAAAAGAATAGTTGTACAAACCAGTGAAGTAACCCCATCTCCAATGGTCCAAAGATAGGAATCTTTGGAATATTCTGAACCATTCATGAACATTACAGCAAATAAGATCAATACATTTATGGCTCCGACATAAATAAGGAGCTGTGCGGCAGCTACAAAATAGGAGTTCAATGAAATATAGAATAAAGATATAGAAATAAGAACCAATCCCAACGAAAAGGCAGAATAAATTGGATTGGTAAGTAATACTACCCCTAGACCCCCTAATACAAGAACTGATCCCAGAAATACCACAAGAATATCATGTATTGGTCCAGGTAAATCCATTATGTATAAAAAAAACAAAGAACTTGAAATATATCATGACCGTACTAAAAGGTCCAGGAAAGGAAAAGGGGTTACCCTGTTTTCTTCTTGTATATAATATAGTTTCTAATACATTTGTCATAGAATGAAATGGGAATATGGATTAATGTAAATAGAATCTTTATCCGAAAAAAGACTAGTTTGAATAGTGGTTCAAATTGTATATTTCGAAATCATCCCATCACGAAAAATAGATTCTCAGTTTCAATCAAAGAGTGATTTTCGACAATCAATAGTTATTAGTTTTCTTTGTAGTTACTGACTAACCAAAAAAAAATCTTAGTAATTAGTAATCGTTCTTGAATCAAAGGAATTCTCTTTGTCTATTTGGATTTGAGTCGAATTCATAACAGTTTGAATTGTGTAATCTCCAATTATTGAGATTGGTAACCGACCCAAAGCAATTTGATTATAATTCAATTCATGACGATCATAAGTAGAAAGTTCATATTCTTCAGTCATTGATAAACAGTTTGTTGGGCAATACTCGACACAATTACCACAAAATATACAAACCCCGAAATCAATACTATAATTAAGCAATTGTTTCTTTTTAATATCTCTTTCCAATCTCCAATCAACAACGGGTAGATCTATCGGGCATACACGAACACATACTTCACAAGCAATACATTTATCAAATTCAAAGTGGATTCGACCCCGGAAACGCTCTGACATGATCGATTTTTCATAAGGATATTGAATAGTGACAGGTAAACGATTTGTGTGGGATAAGGTAATTATGAAACTTTGACCAATGTACCTTGCAGCTCGTATTGTTTGTTGACCATAATTCGTGAACCCAGTTACCATAGGGAACATATTGTAAATATCAATGAGAAAATGGGAGTTTCTTTCTCTTGTTTGAGAGAGATTATGAATCGAGAATCTTGTTATCGTATTCTGTTATTTATAGTGAGACAAGTTGAGAAGAAGTTGTTAATAACAGATTACCTAGAGAAATAGGTAAAAGAAATTTCCATCCAAGATTTAATAACTGGTCTATTCTCATCCTAGGTAAAGTCCATCTTGTTGTGATAGAAATTAAGAGAAAAAAATAAGCCTTAGCTAATGTAATAAAAATACCAATTGTCATTCCAAAAATTCCAGTCATTTTATTGATTCTGAAAAGTTCAGGAATAGATATGTACGGAATAGAGAAATTCCACCCACCTAAGTAAAGAATTGTGACAAATAATGAAGAAACTAATAGATTTAGGTAAGAAGCAAGATAAAAGAGAGCATATTTGATACCCGAATATTCGGTTTGATAACCTGCTACTAATTCCTCCTCTGCTTCTGGTAAATCAAAGGGCAATCTCTCACATTCGGCTAGAGAAGAAATTAGAAAAACTAGAAAGCCTATAGGCTGACGCCACAGATTCCACCCCCAAAAACCATATTTGGACTGTGCTTCAACTATATCAACTGTACTTGAACTGTTAGATAATCATAGTCGAAAATAACATCACTGTTTTCATCGCTATTTCAAAACCGTACATGAAACCTCAGCTTCATACGGCTCCTCTATGGCCACAAAAAATGTAAGGACTAGTTCGGTATTATCGGCATCTTTCTTTGGGGGTAGACAGAATAAAGATACATCGGAGAGTCCCAAGACCAATGGAATTCTGTCTGCTAGAATAATCAAAAAGTTGCTTCCGAATTGATCTTATCCTTTATAATGAGAATCTCTCTTTGTTCGGTAATAACTGAATCTTTCAATAAAATACTCGTTATATCAATAAATAGAAAGAATTAGGGATTAGTTCATGAATCATGATAAGAATTGTATATGTATGAATATGGAAGAAAGAATAAAGAAAGATTTTTTTTATTATTCATTCCATATATGGCATTCCATTTCTTTTTTCCTCTTCTTCTGTCTCAGGGGAGGGTACTTCAAAAAAAAATAAAAGATTAATTCGTTCTTGATAGTCATTTCTTTAATCAGTGAATAGGAGCATACTCTAGATCGGAATCGTAGGGAAGTACTACTTGATCATTTCTACCAATTTCAAGTCCTTATTATGATTCGTTTTATGTGGAAAAACCTCTTTTTTGATACCTTACATTATCTCGATTACTAATCTTTTGTGTACCTTGGTGTTCCTAACTGTCCACTGCCTTTTGATTGATCGCCGGTATAGTAATAAATACAAGAAAGTAGTAGAAACTCCATACAGTTGATCTTTTGTTTGCACCCGCTTCAAGATATGATGACTAATCAAAAAATCGGAATCTTGGGGTAAACAGGTTACGCTGCTTATGTTTAGATTCTTGTACACAGGGAATGAGATTTTTTCTTCTTACTACAAATGGATAAGCTGTTTTGTTTCACTCATATAACTATCTGGTTTAACTCATCAACCTGAATGCTGAATCAAAAAATGAGAATATCTATTCAATACATTGAACCTCTTTTTGTTCTTTGATTTCTAGAAGAAAAAGAGGTAAAAGTTCATATTCCAACGAATCACACGTAGAGATATTGATAATACACATAGAGTTAATGGTATTTCATAACTAATAGATTGAGCAGCAGCTCGTAGACCACCTGAAAAGGAATATTTATTATTCGATCCATATCCTGACATAAGAAGACCAATAGGAGCAATACTTGAAATGGCGATCCATAAAAAAACACCTATACCGAGATCAGCTAAAACAAGACGATACTCAAAAGGAATTACTAAATAGCTTAGTAGAACTGATATGACTGCTATAGACGGTCCGACACTAAACAGACGAATATCTCCTCGAGATGGGAGGAGGTCCTCTTTCAAAAGTAATTTAGTCCCATCTGCTATAGCTTGAAGAATTCCCAACGGACCAGCATATTCAGGCCCAATACGCTGTTGGATCGCTGCAGATATTTCTCTTTCTAACCAAACAATTACTAGTACCCCTATTGTGATTCCCAATATAAGGGTCAAAATAGGTACAATCCATATCAGTCCATAGACTTCTTTGAAAAATCCCAATGTAGAGAAAGAATTGATAGTTTGTACTTCTGTCGTATCAATTATCATTTCAACGATCAACTTCTCCCATAATGATATCTATACTACCTAATATCGTCATGATATCAGCCAATTTCATTCTTTTAACTAGCTGAGGAAGAATTTGCAAATTGATAAAAGCGGGTGGACGAATTTTCCATCTCCAGGGGAAAACACTATTATCTCCTATCAAATAAATCCCTAATTCCCCTTTTGGGGCTTCCACTCTCACATAAAGTTCTTGTTTCGACAATTCAAAATTGGGTGAAGGTTTTTTACTTATAAATCGATATGCAAAATCATTCCATTCGTAATTCTTTGCTCTATCAAAGCGTCGGACTTCTAAATTCTCATAGGGTCCTCCAGGAATTCCCTCTAGAGCCTGTTGAATCATTTTGATGGATTCCCTCATTTCACCGATTCGTACTAAATAACGAGCTAATGAATCTCCTTCTTTTTGCCATTGGATTTCCCAATCGAATTCATTGTAACACTCATAATTATCAACTTTACGAAGATCCCATTGGATTCCAGAAGCTCGTAACATTGGCCCGGATAAACCCCAATTTACTGCTTCTTCTCCACGAATAATGCCCACTCCTTCCACTCGTTCCAAAAAAATGGGATTCCGTGTAATCAGTTTTTGATATTCAACAACTCCTGTTAAGAAATAATCGCAGAAATCGAAACATTTCTCTATCCATCCATAAGGTAAATCAGCAGCTACCCCCCCGATGCGGAAATAATTATGCATCATTCGCATACCTGTGGCGGCTTCGAATAGATTGTATATCAATTCTCTCTCTCTGAAAATATAGAAGAAAGGAGTCTGTGCACCGATATCTGCCATAAAAGGTCCAAGCCATAACAAATGAGAAGCTATACGGCTCAATTCCAACATAATAACTCGGATATAGCTAGCTCTTTGAGGTACTTGAACATTTTCCAATTTTTCTGGTGCATTTACCGTTATTGCCTCTGTGAACATAGTAGCTAAATAATCCCACCGTGTTACATAAGGTAGATATTGTATAATTGTTCGGTTTTCCGCTATTTTTTCCATTCCTCTGTGTAAATAGCCCAATATGGGTTCACAATCAATAACATCTTCACCATCGAGAGTAAGGATCAGTCGAAGAACACCATGCATTGATGGGTGGTGAGGACCCATATTGACTATCATGAGATCTTTTCTTGTAACCGGTACAGTCATATCTTTTCTTCCTGAATTCATTATTCCATGAATTCCTCAAAGTGAGGCTCATCAAAATGAAAAATCGAATACTACTCAAAAAAATTCAAACGATGAAATTAACGAGTTTGTGGCTCTCGAATATTCAACTGATCAATTAATTTATTATAACGTACTCGATTTTTCTTTGACAAATAAGCCAGCAACCGTTGACGTTTTCCCAGAATTTTTCGTAGACCCCTTTCCGATAAAAAATCTTTTTTGTGCAATTCTAAATGGGAAGTAAGCCTCTGTATCTTATTGGTGAAACTGAATACTTGAAATTCAACAGAACCCTTGTTTTCTTCTTGTGGAATAATAGGAGTGAATGAATTTTTGACCATAAATAACAAAATTTTTCTATCTTTTTTCTTTCTTTTTCATGGATGATTTTTCCGATCAGGAAAAATCCAAAAATCAGAATTATGCCAGTTATTTGAATCTAGTATACACAAAAACTTGGATTGATTCATATACTACTTTCTTATTCTATCCAAATCAAATCCTCCATTTGATTTGGATAGAAGGAGGTAATACATTTCTCTATTATTGGTATAGGAAATAGACTATTTTCGAATTCTAGATTGTGGATACATATGTATCCTTAACATACTGAAACGACTTCCATTATTTGTATCAAACCAATAGCGATTCATACATAATAAATCTTCGAATCGGTAATTGGGCCAAAGAAAAGATTGACATTTAATGAATTCATCTGCATCTGTATTAAGTTCCTTCTCATTGAAAACATTGAATAATTGTCCAGAGTTTTTTATGTTTTTTTTATTCAAATCGAATCGATTCATATATTTATTTCCATAGAATGGCGTAACATTTCGATTAGGGTAATTGAAAGAACTGAAAATTCGCAATTCTCTACAACGTCTAGAAGATAGAATATCTTCAGGACGAAGGAAGTCCTGAGTTTGATCCTGATTTTGATTGAACAATGAGGTATTGATACTTATCATTTGATATAAAATGGATTTCCCATCTATTTTCTGACATAGACGAAATTCTTCGAAAATCATCAATTTATTTTCTAACAAAATGGGAACACTGTCACCTGGATCTTTTAAGATGGCCATTAGTTGCAAATCAATCTCGTTTTTCTCTATCGAGGTGAAACTCATTTTTTCCGGATCTCTTCTCCGGGATATAGGAACTCCCTCTTCGTTTTCCTTTCAATATTCTTTCCACAGTCTAAGCAGGCGATAGGTCACGTTTATAGTATTCATTATTTTTTTCTTGGTGCGCCTATTCAATCTGAATTGATGAAGGAAAGATTTTTTCACCAAGAAATCCAATTCTTTTATGTCGTTTACTTTTCTGGCTTTTTTCTTTTTCTCTTCTTCTTCACTTATGTTTTTGTTAAGGTTTCTCCAGCATAGACTTGTACTATCAAATCTTCTTCTTTGCTATTTCTATTTTTGACATCAAAAGTTTTTCCTTCCTGAACAGGTTCTGGTTCCTTTTTTTTGCCGTCTTTTTGGTCTTCTTTTTTTTGATCTTCATGAGGATCCAAATCCTCAAGAAGTAATTTGATTGGCGTAATCCATGGTTTTTTCTTATATACATTAAAAAGGAGTACCAATTCTGGGAAGAACCAAGATTCTCTAACTGACCTTTCTTCATGCCTTTTTTTCCATTCTTTATTCATTTTCTTCCAATCCAAAAAATCTTTTTTTTATCCGAATTGTCTTTTTGATCTTCTTTTTCGCCCATATCTTTTTGATCTTCTTTTTGGCCCATATATCTTTTGTTCAAATTGTTTTGGATTCTTTCTTCTTCAGTGTGAGTATTTTGATAACCACCTATCAGTATATTGACCCAGGTCTTTATCAGTTTATTCTGATTATCTATATTGGTATAGGTATCTATGGTATAGGTATCTATATTGGTACTGGTATCTTTATTGGTACTGCTATCTATATTGGTACTGCTATCTATATTGATAAAGGTATGTATATTGGTAGAGGTATCTATATTGGTACTGGTATTTATATTGCTCTCTTTTGTAAGGAGAATTCTACAATCAACATATTTTCTATCTCGATTTTTCCATGGATAAACAGAATCTTCTAGATGATCACTAATAGCTATACTCAAAATTTGAGAAAGATATAAGTCCTTTTTATCGCCATAATTCATATTTTTATCCCTATAACTCATGTATATATTTGATAAAAGATCATATTTCCAGTTTTTTCTCTTTTATACTAGGGAATGAATCAAATTCATAGGAATCTTGTCTCACGTAATCAATGCTGTTGTCTTTTTGTTTTTTATAGGAATCCAATGGCATTGAGTCTTTATTTGGAATCATACAATGTTGCTGAATTCTATTTCGCCATTCTTGCAGTTCTAATTGGGACCATTTGGTCTGAGATAAATTGTATTGATAATGACCCCTTAACCAGTTTTTCCACAATTCACTCTTAGTCATTTTCTTATGACTTGATTTGGAATCAAATATCCCTCGACAATAATCTTTGATTTCATCCTTAATAAAAGGATAGGTCTCATGATATTTAAGTAAAGATCTCAAGTCATATTTGTTAAGTAATGGGTTTTGTGATAATTTGTAAAATACATATGCTTGGGACAAGGAGGATAAGTCATAATCCATTTTGAAATGATTCTTTTCTTGAGTCCAAAAAAAGTTCATCGTATTTTGATCTCTTTCCTTCCTCCCTTCTTGATTTGTTTTATTCTTTTTATTGATCATTTTTTTGATTGATTCAAAGAAAAGGTGCGAATTTCTCCTAGTCCTAGGAAGATTTTGAATCATCCATAGCAAGATATTTATGGATGTTTTTTGAATGAAAAATTTTCGAAAATAACGTGATTTACGTATTAATCGAACACTTTTTCTTTGAAATATCTTCCAGTGATTCCGGTCTTTTATCTAGAAGTATTTTGTTCTTTTCTTTTGTGATTTCTTCTATTTCATTCCTGATTCTGATTGTTCTATCAGAAAGATTTTGCATTTTTCTTTCTATGAGTGACTCAATTGTCAGTGAAAGTACGTTTTTTGGTCATCACTTTCTTGATGCTTTTCGAGCTCTTGAAAAAAATCTTCTTTGGTTTGAATGCGATTGTTGTGTACGAGAAGTATTTGTTTTATATTAGACCATAACTTTTGTATATCCATACGCAGATATTTCTGAAAAATTTGTTTAAATATCAAAAAGAAATCCTTTTCATCCCTTTCTCTCAAAAAGAGATTTTCTTCTTCATAAGAGGGGGAAAATTTGAAAAAAATCAATCAAATGAAGACAAGCTTCACGAAGTGCTTCTACAGGAGTCAAACTTCCATTCGTACTTATTTCGAGAAATAGTATTTCCTCGGAGTCAATTTTTTTTCTAACCGGATCATAATACTGTTTATTCGCATGATACGTATAATTGACCTGTAGCACAGGAGTAAATGTGGTATCTATGGGAAAAGTAAAACTGCAATTTTCATCGCTATAATCGCCATATTTGACATTGTCATTGACGACACTTCTTTTTACATTTCCAGTGAAACTTCCACTTTCAATTCCCCTTTGATTTCTAATCTTCGAAACAGTATCTAAGTGTCGAGGGTGATACCCTCTATCTCGTTCTAATATCAATTCAATTGATAAATCTATTGGTCCTGTTATATACGCAATAGGTTGGTCTTGGTTGACTATGTGAACAAAATCCGGTAGGTTTATATTTTTGGCAGTAAAAAGCATTGGACCACTCTCCGAAATCGATATCGATGCTTTGATAACTCGATTGGTGAGGCTTTTAAAGACAATTGTCTTTAAATTTTCTAATATTTCATCTACAGATTCTCTTATACCAGGTATGGTACTATATTGATGAAAAGATTTTTCTTGTTTTTCTTTCAATTTAAATGTAGCATGTGTTATACGTGTTCCTTTTATTTCTGCAAGTAGAACTCTTCGTATGGTAGTACCTATTATATTAGCCTGACCTTCCTTAAGCGACGATAGCATGAAACGACCATAATGTAAACTACTACTTTGGCGGATAAAGGAAACAGATTTCCATTCATGTTTATTGGTCATAGATTCGATTGAACCTCCTTAGTATTTCGAAAAAAATAAAAGTTTAGTGATTGTATGGCCAACCATTGAGGGTATAATAGTAGATGCCCGAGACCAAGTGACTATTACTAAAAATACTACAATTCTTTTTTTGACAATTCTTTTTTGAATTCTTTTTTTTTTGACCAGCTGATTACTCCTTTTTTTGCATGTTAAAGATTAATTGTCATTCTATGTCCTATAGAATGATCTAAGTATCGAGGTCAGAATAAATACAATAATGATGAATGGAAAAAAGATAAAATCCTTTCTTTAGCTAGATAAGGGGCGGATGTAGCCAAGTGGATCAAGGCAGTGGATTGTGGATCCACCATGCGCGGGTTCAATTCCCGTCGTTCGCCCATCACATTATTTCGAATTCCAAAAA
>Ga0302219_10000675_pt1 | contig 15050 bp, 8 predicted proteins | sample II_Palsa_E1_2_FD_194569 | JGI IMG/M metagenome (GOLD analysis project Ga0302219, IMG submission 194569) | Peat permafrost microbial communities from Stordalen Mire near Abisko, Sweden - II_Palsa_E1_2 | ecosystem: Environmental > Terrestrial > Soil > Palsa > Peat permafrost | place: Sweden...
TTACCGATGTACCCGCGCAGGTTTGTACCGTACCCGCATTTGCTACTGCTGGCGCGGCAGGCGCAGCTTGTATGGTTACCTGTGCCTGTGCCCTGTCCATACTGGTACAGCCTGTGCCGTTTACCGCCGATACAAAGTAAACAATCGGGCTGCTTATAGGCCCGGTTACGTATGTAGCACCGGTGAATAATATGGTGGTTGATGTAGCAGAATCGTACCAATTATAGGTTGTACCTGCCACCGGCGCGCTCACCATTAATGTTGCATTGGCACCTGAACAAACAACAACATTAGCGCTTGCCAAAGTTGGATCGGTTGGTAATGCGTTTATCGTGATGGTTACCGCGGTACGTGTTGCCGAAGTACAACCGGTGCTGTTAGTTACTTGTGCATAATAAGTGGTATTACTATTTAAAACAGGAGTAGTAAAGCTATCGCCTGTTGCTAAAACTGTACCACCGGTTGCAGCGGCATACCAGGTTATGGTAGCGGTAGCATCGGTGCTGGTAGCGGTTATTGTTGTGGCGCTATTAATACAAATTGATGTGCCTCCCGTACCGGCAATTGCTGCATCAGGAGTTGGTGATACCGTTACTGTTACTGGTGTGCGTGTTGCAGATGGGCAGCTGCCGCTGTTATCTGCTTCGGCATAATAGGTAGTGGTAGCGGTTAATACAGGTGTAGTGAAGCTGTTGCCAGTGGCTAACGCTGTACCTCCTGCTGCATTGGCAAACCAGCTTATGGTCGCGCTTGGGTCGGCACTTGTAGCGGTTATGGTAGTGGCATTACCTGTACATATAGCTGTACCGGTTGTGCCAGCTGTTGGCGCTGCCGGTGGTGTAGATATGGTAATGGTTACCGCGGTACGGGTATCTGAAACACAACCGCCACTATTTGTAGCTTCGGCATAATAGGTTGTATTTGCTGTTAATACTGGTGTGGTAAAGCTGGTACCCGTAGCTACTGATGCCCCGCCGGTTGCTGTTGTATAAAAATTATACGTATAGCCGGCTTGTGGGTTAGCAATGCTTAAGGTAACCTGTGTACCTGTACAGGTTGTTACTGTACCCGTATTGGTTAAGGCAGGTGCCGCAGGTGCTGGCGCTACCGTTACCTGTGCAATAGCCATATTGTTGCTTGTGCAGCCTGAACCATTTACTGCCGATACATAAAAATTAGTTGTATTGGTGATAGGCCCGGTTATGTAAGTGGTACCGGTGAACAACAGGTTTGTTGCTGCCGGAGAATCGTACCAGTTATAGCTAACCCCTGCCTGTGGCGAACTTACTGCCAATGTAGCAGTGCTACCCAAGCATACCGATGCCGCGTTATTAACCAAAACAGGATCGGTTGGTAAGGCATTAATGGTGATGGTTACCGCTGTAGGGGTGGATGGATTACAGTTACCCGCGGTAGCCGCTTCAACATAATAGGTTGTAGCGCTTGTTAAGGCTGGGGTAACGTACTCAGTACCGGTAAATAGCAACGTTCCGCCTGTTGCTGCATCGTACCAATTGTAAACGTTGCCAACCACCGGACTAACAATAACTAATGTGGCTGATGAGCCTGAACAAACCGATGTTCCTCCTGCTGAGGTTTGAACCTGCGGCGGAGTTGGTATCGGTGTTACATTTATATCTGTTTCGGTACGGGTTGGACTTAAACAGCCTGTGCTATTTACGGCTTCTACATAGTACTTAGCATCGACAGTAACATTGTTCGCGGTGAATGTAGTACCGGTAAATACCAGGTTTCCGCCTGTTACAGCATCGTACCAGTTATAGGTTAAGCCTGCAACCGGGCTGGTTACACTTATTGATACACTACCGCCACTACAAACCTGGGTTTGCGTAGCGCTTAGCGTTGGCGCAGCAACCGGACTGGTTACGTTAATATTCACCACCGTTCTGCCACCGTTATTGATACAGCCTGTTGTGGTATTTACAGCATCAACATAGTAAGTTGTATTCGCGGTGATAGCCGGAGTGGTATAAGTAACACCGCTGCCTAAAATAGTACCGCCTGTTGCTGCAGCGTAGTAGTTATACGTTACGCCAGTTTGCGGACTGGTTATAGTAATAGTTGCCGGGCTGCCTGAACATACTGTTATGTTGTTCGACTGTACACCCGGTTGCAATGGCAATGGGTTAACAGTAACCGTAGCCACTGCCCGTGATGGGCTGGTACAAGTACCATTGGTAAGCTCGGCATAGTAACTGGTGGTTGTTACCGGGGCTACCTGGTAGTTTGCACCGGTGAACAATAAGTTGCCACCTGTTGCTGCATCGTACCAATTAATGGTGAAACCTGTGCCATTGGTTACCGATAGTGTAACATTACTGCCTGCGCATATTTGTACAGCGCTTTGGGCCAGTACCGGAGTAACCGGTGATGGTGTTACATTTGCGGTAGCCGCTACTTTATTAGGATTGGCGCAACCTGTTGCAGTACGGCTGCTTTGCACATAATATGTTGTAGTTGCTGATAATGCACCGGTGGTATAGCTTGTACCGGTATGCACCACTGTGCCGCCGCTATTGTACCATGTATAGGTTAAACCTGTGCGGGCATTACTTACGGTAAAGGTAGCCGTAGTCCCGGAACAGATATTTACGGTTGATGCGGCAAGCTGTGGTTTTTCAACCTGCTTGGTAGCATAAAATACATCTAAGGTATTAAGCGCGCCAAGCACATTAGCAACAAGGGTTATTTGAACGGCGTTGTAAACTGCGCTAGGAACAAATTTTACCAGCACATCCTGACTGCCTGATAGTAATTGAATTTTTATCAAGGCGCTATTTAAAGTAACCGCGTCATTATTAGCAGTAGTACCATTATATGATTGTATCTGGATATTGCCTAATACCGCGGCAGAAAGCAGAGCGGCAGGTATTCTTAGCCTGAGAGCAACAGTATCGCCCACTATACCCGGATCGCTAAATATTAGGGTTTGCGATACAGAAGCATTCAGTAAGGCCACTGTTAAATTCAACTGAGAATAAGTTGTGGTGTCGGCATCAACGGCGTTGTTGGGGTTAATAACACCACATCCTACACAAAGCACACCGCTGGTAGTATTAGTTTGTGATGATGCAAAATCGCAAGTAGTGTTAAAAATAGTATTAACTGTTATGGTAACCGCGGTACGTTGCGGGCTCACGCAGCCTGTGGTGGCATTTGCAGCCTCAACATAATACGTTGTGTTTGAGAATAAAGCAGGTGTAACAAAGGTTGCCCCTGTAAAAACTGGCGTACCACCTGTGGCTGTGGTGTACCAATTAAACGTTACACCTGCAGTAGCTGATGTTGCGGCAAGTGTAGCAGTTTGTCCGGATGTTACTTGCCCGTTTGCAGGGGTCGTGGTAACAACCGGGTTTGCAGGGGTAGGGTTTACAATAACATCGGCTTTGGCCCTTGTAGCGCTAACGCAAGTGCCTGATGCTGCCTCAACATAATAACTTGTATTCGCGGTAAGCACCGGTGTAGTGTATTGCGCACCGGTAAAAATTGGCGTACCGCCAGTTGCTGTTGTGTACCAGTTAAAGGTTACACCTGATTGTGCCGATGTAGCCGTTAAAACAGCTGTTGAGCCTGAACAGGTTTGCACCGGAGTTGATGATACTGTTGGCACTGATGGTGTAGTGGTAACATTGGCAGTAACCAATGTACGGGTTGGACTGGCGCATGATCCCGCGTTATCAGCTTCAACATAATAAGATGTTGAGGCGGTTAAAGCCGGAGTAGTAAATGTATTGCCTGTAAATAGCAGGGTACCACCTGTTGCTGCGCTATACCAATTAAAAGTAACACCCGCTACCGGCTGGGCCGCAAAGGTAGCCGTAGAGCCGGAACATATATTTTGTGTTGGCGCGTTTACTACCGGCGCCACAGGCGATGCCACCACATTAACAGTTGCCGGGGTACGTACCGCCTGGGTACATCCATCAGCTGTGCGGCTGGCTTCGGCATAGTAGGTTGTAGTGGTTGTTAGTACAGGTGTATTAAATACATTGCCTGTATATAATGGTGTACCACCGGTTGCGGTGCTATACCAGCGCACTGTCGCGTCTGCAGTTGCAGTAGCGGTAAGCGTTGCTTGTGTTCCCTGACAGGCAGTAACTGATGATGTACTGACAACAGGGGCGGCAACTTCTTCATAAGCATCATAAATATTCAGCGCGTTTAAAACGCTTACAGCTGAGTTCAGCCTGATCTCTACCCTATCAAATGGAGCGGTAGCAACAAAGGCATATCTGAAACGGGTACTTCCGTTAAGTACTGTAACACTTAGCAACGATGCACTAATAGCGAACCTATCGTTATTATAAGTAGTACCGTTGTAGGTAGCCAGGGATATGCCGGAGAGTACCCCTACACTGGCCAGCGTTCCCGGTACGCCTAATTCCACAACAACGGTATCGCCTGCAATACCTGTGTTGGCGAAACGAAGTGTTTGCTCTGCGTATGCGTTAAGTAAACCTACCGGTACCTCTAACTGAGAGAAGGTATTACGGTCAGCATCTACTGCGGCGGCTTCATTATTTACCGCGCAGCCTAAGCAAAGTAAGCCGCTGGTGGCATTTGTTTCGGCAATTGCGGCATCGCATGGTGTTGGGTTTATTGTTGATGATGTTAAAGTGATAACACCTGCTGCACGGGTGGCAGATACCGCTCCGCTAGCGGTTACAGTAGATTGCGCATAATATGTTGTGCCTGCAAATAATGGTGGGCTGGTAAATGTTGCTCCGGTATAAATGCTGGTACCGCCTGTTGGGGTAGTAAACCAGTTAAATACAGTACCCGGCGTGGTTGATGACGCGGTTAATGTAGCCGTAGTACCCGGGTTTATAGTTTGGGTTGGTGGAGTTACCGTTACATCGGGCACTACAATTGGCTGTACTGTTACTGTAGCTGGCGTACGTGTGGTTGACACGCAACTACCCGATGAGGATTCGGCATAATAAATAGTATTGGCGGTTAAAGCAGGTGTTGTAAACGTTGTACCTGTATAAACAGACGTACCACCGCTTGCTGCTGTATACCACTTAACGGTTACATTATTTGGAACAGTAGCTGTAAAGGTTGCTGTTTGCCCGCTGTAAATACTCGTAGTTGATGGATTGACAACCGGGGCAGCCGGCGGATTATCAATCAAAATTTGTACCGGGTAGCGGTTAGGGCTTGTACATGTACCGCGGGTATAGGCTATATAATAAGTAGTGTTGGCGGTTAAAGCAGGTGTTGTAAAACTAGTACCTGTACCTGCCAGTGTTCCGCCGGTTGGGGCGGTATAAAATTGGAATGTACCATTTGTTGGTGAAGTAATATTGATGGTAGCTGTGCTGCCCATACAAATTTCAGGACTGGCAGGGGTGAATACCGGTTTTGGATATTCCTGCACGGCGTAATAAACATTTAAGGAGTTTATTAAACCTGCCACGCCAGAATTTAACGTTACCTGCACCCTATCATAAGCGCCAGTTGCCGGTACATAAACCGCATAGCGAGTGCCGCCGGATAACAAACTTACTGTAAGCAAGGCATTGTTTAAAGCATAGCTTGCAACCAGCGTGGTACCATTATAGAGTGCCACTTGCACATTAGCCGCTACGCCTACACTCAGTAGGTTTGCAGGTGAACCCAACTCTAATTTCACGGTATCACCAGCGTAGCCCGGTTGCGGGAATATGAGCTGTTGCGATGCCGAGCCGCCAAGCAATCCCACTAAAACACTTATGGTTGAAGCGGTGGTGGTATCGGCATCTACCGCTAGCGCGTTATTGGTGACGCCGCATCCAATACAAATATTATTAACACTGCTTGCCTGATTGTTTGCAAATGCGCAAGGTGTATTTGTGTTGATGGTGACCGTTATGGTAATAGCCACCCTATCAGCCGACTGGCAACCTGTAGCATTTACCGCTGCTACATAGTAAGTAGTATTACTGTAAAGCGCAGGTGTGGTAAATGATGTACCGGTATAAATGGATGATGCCGCTGTAGACGAAGTATACCAATTATAGGTAATGCCTGTTTGAGCATTACTTACATTTATAGTAGCTGTTTGCCCGGCACTGATAGTTTGATTATTGGCAGTTAAGACAGGATCGGCGGGGGCCGGACTAACAGTTGCTGTAGCCTGAGTACGGGTTGCACTTGGGCAGCCAGTTATATTTTCGGCTTCGGCATAATAACTTGTGGTAGCCGTTAATGCCGGGGTGGTAAAGTTAATACCTGTATATAATGATGTACCACCTGTGGCAGTGCTGTACCAATTATAGGTAGCACCTGTTACAGGCGAGGCAATTGAAAATACCGCGACATTATTTGGGCAGATGGTTACATTAGGTGTGGTTATTCCTGGTGCGGCAGGTAGCGTGCTAACTGTCGCAGTAACCAAGGTACGGCCAGGGCTTACACAAGTGCCTCCGGATTGGGCCTCGGCATAATAATTTGTAGTTGCTGTTAATGCAGGGGTAGTGAAACTGTTGCCGGTAGCAATTGGCGTACCGCCTGTAGCGGCAGTATACCAATTTACGGTTACACCCGAAACTGCCTGCGCCGTAAAGGTGGCCGGTTGGCCGGGGCAAACGGTTACCGCCGCGTTAGTCACAGTAACATTTCCCGGTACGGCATTTACACTTACTGCAATAGTTGTTCGCGCGGATTGATCCGTACAGCCCGAGCGCATGGCGGCAACATAATAAGTTGTATTGGCGGTTAATGCAGGAGTTGTAAAACTACTACCTGTGTAAACAGGTGAGCCGCCTGTGGCTGTTGTATACCATAAAAATGTAGTATTAGGCTGCGCAACAGCAGTTAGGGTAGCCGAGGTGCCACTACATATAGCCGCGTTATTTGTAACTACATTATTAAATTGTATAACCGGGCGAGGTATCAGCTTTTGAGCCTCGTACAGGTTTAAGGTTGACAGCACGTTGGCTATACCCCCTCCTAAGGTAACCTGTACCCGGTCAAATATATTTTTCGGGGCATAGGTGACCGTAAAATTTTGGGTCCCGCCTATTAGCCCAAGTAATTGGAGATTTAATAAAGATGAGTTTATGGTATAAGTTTCGGCAGTACCGTTGGCACCGTTATAATCGTCATAGGTGGAGACTGAAATACTTGATAATACACCCGCAGAAAGCAGCGATTGTGGTACAGACATTGTCAATCTGATAGAATCACCAACCACGGATGGGGCTTCGTAGATGATGGTTTGTTGCGCGTAGGCACCCACCAAGCCAACACCCGCATTAAGGGTTGAATACGTGGTTAAATTACCATCATCGGCATTTTGCGGGTTTTGTACTCCACCAACCGCCAGGCCCAGATTAAGCAAGCCCGATGAAATGCCATACAGCTCATCGACTGGCGAGTTACACGCGCCAGCGGCATTGCCGTTATAAAAACCTTCATATAAATATAAACTGCTTAATGCGCCAAGCAAGCCGCCATTGAGTGTTACCCTTATGCGATCATAAGCTGCAGTTGGGGTTATGCTTGCTTCTATCTGGTCGTTATTAGCTAATACACTTACCAGGGTTGATACAGAAACTGGCTGGCCAATTGCCGTTGTGCCGTTATATGCCTGTAACGAAATCCCGCCAAGTACTGTCGCGCTCAGCAGGTTATTACCTGTACCCAACTTAACCGTTACCGGTGTATTGGCTGCAACTTTAGTAGTGCCAAATATAAGCTCCTGATAGGTGGTTGCCGCTAAACCAACAGTAACATTGAGGGTTGAATACGTTTCCACATTACCATCGGCAGCGTTTGCCTGGTTGGTTACATTACAACCAAGGCATAACAAGCCGGTTGAGCCAACATCCTGACTGGAGGCGTAGATGCGTTGAGCGCTGGAAGTTAAAGCGTAAAAAAGTAGCAGGCACAATATCAGAACGTACCTGGCCACACAGGTAAAGGTTTTCATGATTGAGTTGTTTAAGTTAGATAAACTATTTTAGTCATCTAAAATTAAACAGCTCTTTCAGCATATCCCCAAAGCACTTTGTTCAGTTATTATTGATTGCCGGCACTTTGTTCAGTCTGTTCAGGGTGTAACATTGTTGTTCACAAAATTTATATTTTGTTCAGTTTATTCATTGGCTTTAAAAAGAATTTGATATAAATTAGGGCCGAGGTATAAAACCTAAAACGTTATTAATCCCGTTTTAGCATAATTAAAATAAATAACCTTCATCACATTCTTAACATGAGCACAAACAATCTAAATGAAGATCCGGAAGGAACTATCCCTGTTAATCAGGCTGTACAATTAGCGGCAAACTGGCGCGTTTATCTTGCTACATCGGAGCAAGCTTTTGTAGCGCAATCTTTTTTAATCCCAATCATCAATTTTCAAAACATCCTGCAATATAACCCTGACGCTGATGGTGTTAGGGCATATATAGGGCTTGATGACCCAACCGACCCAACTACCGCGCAGCTATTGCTGGTACCGGTAAGCGGGGGACAGGATATTGTTTCTTTGCCACATGGCAATGGTGGCAAACATGGTGGTGCAGGTAGTGTGTCAAGTAATGTATATGATTTCACATCGGTTTGCCCGCCAATGTGCGCAGCCCCGGGAAGCCCATTATCTGAATAATAATTATTGGGATTTATTATGTTTATTCTGCTTAAATAGCAATATTTAGGCAGAGTAAACATATCTAATGACTTTTCTACGTTACTACACCCTTTACCTAAGCCCGGCTTCTATTGTAATACCTATTATTATAGCGTTATTAAGATATAAATTACTTAGCCCTCCGTTTAAAGTACTTTTGGGGTTTCTGGTATTTTCAGCCGTTGCAAATGCAGTTAATGTTATACTTAGCTTGCATCATATACCCACCACTATAATGTTTCATATTTACACCCCTATTGAATTCACTCTTATATCCTTGTTTTATAACTATTTATTTAAGGGAGCATGGCAGAAAATCATGGTGACGTTGGTGATCGTTATCTGCATATTTTGCCTGGTAGATTTCTTTTTTATTCAGCCTGGTATTCAGGTAGATACTTATCCCGATACCGTTGAGGCTATTATAATTATAGCATACAGTGTTTTATATCTTAACCAGCAAAGCAACATTGAAACTAATGACAGTTGGGGGCAGAGCGGACTAAACTGGGTTAACATAGCATTTTTAATATACTATGGCTGCGGGCTATTCATGTTTATTTCCATCAACCACCTTATACATGCCAGTTTAAGTGTAAATACTATCGTTTGGTCGGTTTTTGATACTATTTTAGTAGTTGAATCTCTTTTAATCGCAACCGGATTTCACAAATGCAGCACGTAGATAATATATACATACTGATAATACTAGCCATGGTGGGTTCATTTTTAATGGTGAGCTCATTCATATTGCTATATGTCAGAAATCAGAACAAAATTTTAAAGCAGCGCCAGCAGCTTCAGTTTAAAGAGATTGAGCACCAGAAGGAATTGCTGCAGGCCATTATCGAGTCGCAGGAGACAGAACGCAAGCGTATAGGCCAGGACCTGCATGATGATGTTGGCACGGCGCTATCAAGCCTGAGGCTAACCATTGAAATGTTTAACCCAGTGGGCGAAGAGGACAATAATAACAAGCATGTAAAGCTGAGTAAGGAAATTATTGATAAGGTGATACGGGACGTTCGCTACATATCACACAATTTATCACCTCCGGCTTTGAGCTATTATGGTTTGGCTGCCGCCATTGAAGAAAAAACGTCATTCATCAATAATTCGGGGCAGTTAACCATAACCTTAATTAATGATGCTGAAGAAGTGCTTAAAGATATATCATTACCGGTATCGGTTGCCTTGTACCGGGTTCTAGAGGAATTAATTAATAATACAATAAAACATGCCGGGGCCACACAATCTATTATAAAAATAGCGCCTACCGACAATGCATTATTAGTTACTTACAGTGATAATGGGAAGGGAATGGATGCATCCTCAATAACTGTTGGGATGGGCATGCAAAACATTGAGAGCCGGTTAACCGTAATAAACGCTGACTATGTAATTGATACCGCCGCCGGGCAAGGTTTCGGGGTAAGTATCAATTACCCGCTACCGGCTAACTAAATATGAACGAAATAAAAATCGCTATTGTTGATGATCAAAACTTGTTTAGGCAAAGCTTGGGTTTGTTGATTGATTCGGTAGAACAATTTAGGTTGATTTCGGAATCGGAGGATGGGAATTCATTTTTAGAAAAGCTGCATACCAAAGGATCGGAACTACCTGATATAGCCATTATAGATATGGATATGCCCGGTATGAACGGTATTGAGTTAAATACCATTTTACACCAGCAATATACCCGTATTAAAGTAATAGTACTATCGGTACATATACAACCTTTGCTTATTACGCAAATGATAAATGCTGGTGCGGCGGCCTACCTGGCAAAAAATTGCGATAAAAATGAATTAATAACCGCTATTGAAACGGTTTATAAAACCGGCTTTTATTTTAACGCTGGTGCATTATTGGCGCTTAGAGAAAGCGCTAATTACCGAGCGAAAACACAAAAAAGCATCAGTAATATACCAGTAAAATTAACAGCGCGCGAAAAACAGGTATTAGAATTAATTTGTAAAGAATATAACAATGCTGAAATTGGTGAGCAACTATTTTTAAGCACACGCACTATTGAAGGGCATAGAAATAATCTTATAAATAAAGCCGGCTGCCGAAATACAGCAGGGCTGGTGTTGTTCGCTATAAAATATTCGTTGTTCCAATTGCCGGTTTAAGTCTTTTTTGCGCATACGTATTTATACGCGAATCTTAAATAACGTATAAATACCCGGCTCTAGTTAAAGCTTGTATTAGTTATTGATATTGTTAACTATTGAATAAATTTTTTATCCGGCTACCAATATATTTCATTGCAGGAAATAGAAACCTTTCTTAATACTATATATTTTTTTAATCTTTTGCGACATTATAAAACATAGGTTTAATATTTGCGTATAAAGTACTTATATATACCTAAACTATTAAATATGCATATGGTGATGGATAAGATATTTATCAGTAATCAGATTAAACTGGAGATATTAAGAATAGGTGGCCAACCTACGCACAAAGCCTATAATTTGCCGGGCAATCTAACCCTTGACCTTTTTAGTTACGCCCAAAACGAGGAGCTTTGCCGTGTATTAGAACAAAAACTACAGGAAATAGCCTCGCAATACCAAACAGGGAAAATAATACTATCCGGTGATGTATCTAAACATCATACTGTTAACGAGTGTATTAAAATGGTTTTCGCATAGTTTCATTTTTAAAACTTTTTAAATATATTTAATAACTGACCTGCCTAATATCCGCGGAGCGATAAACGCACTAAATTTGTTCATTTTGTTCATTGCTTTGTTTATAGCAACCAATAGCTCTACAATTTCGGTATATATGGTAATATAAAAACCAATAACAACTGCACTATGTGATAGCAATAATTATTTAACGTACCAAAGTCAACCTTATCTTAATCGCCATGACATCATTTTTAATTCAGCACTTCGAAAAGCTAAAGAAGCTCGTACTTTCTATCGCGGAATTCAAAAATATTTCACCATCCGATTGTAAAAGCCTTTCCATATTAATTTTTCGAAAAACCAATCAGCAGGTAAGTGAAACCACTTTAAAACGAGTATATGGCTTTGCCTACAGCAAATTTAAGCCATCGTTATTTACAATGGATGCTATGGCCAGGTATTGCGGGTATGAAGGCTGGGCTCAATATTGCGATAGCAACAACACTAAAGCCAGCAATGCCGCCGGCGCCGATATAGGTTGGAATACTATTAAACAAAGTGCCGATAAAATAACCAATTTTACCTTACAGGCATTAAAAAACAGATCAGGTATTCCTTACCATCAAACCATAAAAAGAAAATTTATTGACGACCATTTTGATGCTTTTTTAAAAGATAACTATGCTGCCACCATTATTACCGCACCGGCCGGGTACGGTAAAACCATTGCGCTTTGCCACTGGGTTGAGGAAAAGATGGCCATAAATACCGCCGGCAAAAGCAATGATATTATTCTGTTTTTTAGTAGCAACGCGCTTATAAATGTCTTTATAAGCGGTAAAGATATTAATGATTGGTTACTATCGTTGCTGGGCTACGGTAGCTGGAATGATTTGTCGGCTCTGCTTGACGTTCGGCAAAACCATAATGGCAATTTTTACCTGATAATAGACGGGCTTGATGAACACATGTTTAAAAGCGATCAGTTTCAGTTTTTATTGAACCAGATAATGGATATTTTTTCATTTTATGAGCAACATGAGAGCTTTAAAATGATATTAACCATGCGGGCAGCCACCTGGCTAAATAACAGGGGCGAACTTGAAGACTTTAATAAAAAATGTTTTTTAGGTTTCCCGAGTCGCGAGGACCTGCTCACTAATGTACCTTTGTTTAGCAACCAGGAAATAAATGAGCTTAGTTACAATATAAACCCCGACTCAAAAACCAATTCTGATTTTGAGATATTGAAAAACTTTAGCTATCCGCTTTATTTTCAATATTATTATAAACAGCACAAACTTGATTTTTCGCTGCAAAAAGCCGACCAGCTAAGTATATACGACCTTGTTTCAACATTTATATTAAACAAAATTTACCTGGGGACATACGCCGTTGAAAAAGCACTCTTTGTGAAAATGCTATTGGAAAACATGGATTTTGCAAATGAGAAGTTTGTGGTCGACAAATTCAAGATAAACGACTTTATTAAACAATATCATCATGCCTATATCGAGCTTTTAGGCATAGGATTTATATATGAGCTTAATAGAAGCGGCGACATGCAATACAATACTGTTATTGAGTTTGGCAATCATAACTTTCTTAATTATAGTATTGCCCGCCACCTGTTGTACCAAAACAATAATACCTTAAACTCAAACCTGGTATCAAACCTGAATAGCTTATTTAAAAGCGATCGTAAGGTATCTATTTTAAAATGGCTTATCATTTACGCGGCTAAAAACGGGCAAACCAACGTTTGTGAGTATTTGATAGAGATGGGTTTATCCTCTAAAGAAAAAGCAGACATTATTATTTTTTTGGGTGAGGTTATTGCTAAGGAGTTTGCCTCATTAACCCGGGCAGAGGCGATAACTGAATACTTTCAGGGGGATTGCACTGATAGTTTGTTTAATTACTTTTTTGGGCTTGAATTTATAAATACCGATTATAAAAAGGCACTGCAAGTATTACTATCCTTTAATTTATCTACCAAAAAGAGGATAATGGTTTATAGCGGCCTGGCCGTAATAGCGGTTATGCAGCTTGATATAAATAAGCTTGAAGAGTATTTATTAAGGTTAAAAAGCTTTCCGCAGGAAGAATTACAGCAATTAGCGATTAACCCACTGAGCTGCCTTGAAACCATATACTACTATTTTAAATACGGAATAATTAAGAAAGAAGCTTTTGCCGAACTAACCACATTTTATTTTAACCCGCCAAAACCAGGTGATAAATTGGCTAGAAATACCGAAAATGATGTTTTATATCTGTTAGCCGTATACACACTTTCTATTTGCAAAAGCCCGGTTAAGCTACTGCGATTTACCAACATGCTTAACAAAGTATATAGGAGAGAGAGCCGTGACACTGACGCCTATAGTTTTATTTTAAAAATGATGGTAACCGGCGCTAACATACAATCTGATAATATGGCGCTTGCAACAACCATTTATAATGATGTTGTGAAATTATATGATAAAGAAAGCCATACCTATACGCCGTTTATGTTGGCCTCCTTTTACTTGCTTAAGGTTAACATGAATTTATATGCCAATAACAAGGCATCTGTTCATGAATTAATAAAACCCCTGGTCCGTTTAACCGATGAAGCGGATTTTAAATTAATTAAAACAGAAGCACTGGTTTCTATTTTAAAAAGTAAATTTTTGTATGATAACGATAGTGATTTTTACAAACGCTCTTACTTTGATTTTGTAAAAATCGTGCGCGAGAGTGGTTTTAGAGAAGATAGCTTTATTAATAACGATTTAATAATGGCTATTAAATAGCCGGTTTTCGACAGTTTATTAGGTTTGGTAGTTTATTTTCATGCTGATACTGATTGCTTTTTATAATCTTTTCGCCAATCAATGTATCCTAACAGGGCTATAGGCACATATATGGCGTACATGAAAGCTGTAGCATCAAGGCCTTTAAAAATGTAAACACCTACATAAATAATATCCACAAAAATCCAGATCAGCCAGTTCTCTAAAACTTTCCGGGTTAAAAAAACCTGCGCTACTAGGCTGCAAGCCGTACAAAAGCTATCCAGATATGGGTACGATGCCGGCTGATAGTGAAGTATAGGCGATAATCTTATCAGCAAAAACCCCAGCGAAGGTGTTGCTACCGCGATAATTAATACAGAAACTATGGTTTGCCTGGCTGTGATAAGTTTTACGGGTATTTTTATTTCGGTAGCGGTATTCCTGCTCCAAAAGTACCAGCCGTAAATATTAGTAATCAGGAAATAGATCTGCAGGCCCATATCGGCATACAGGCGTGATTGCATAAATATAAAAATATAAATACCTACGCTGATTATTGCTATCGGCCAGTTCCATATATTATTCAGGGCCGCTAAAATAACACATAACAGGCCTGTGATTACACCTACAATTTCTAACAAGCTTTGATTTGCCCACCACTGCTGCAGGGCATGAATAATTTGCATGGCTAAAGGTAATAATTAGGCATTACAGATGGCGAGAATATAGGATGCATCAAGTAAAAATTACTACATACTTGTATAAAATTTAATACATTGCTTGTATGGAAAAAAAGAATTGATGTTTTTTGGGGACAGAAATCAGGCTCAATAAGCTGTCTTATGAATGTAATGAATAAGTTATACTTAAGGGTAATCATCTATAATTCATACTCCTTAAAGTTGTTAAGCTTTAATTTATTAATTATTGGGTTAGTTTTTTTGTTACCGTTAAAATAATGGCAACATGTTTGTACATACCAACTCGGTC
>Ga0302219_10000682_pt1 | contig 14984 bp, 7 predicted proteins | sample II_Palsa_E1_2_FD_194569 | JGI IMG/M metagenome (GOLD analysis project Ga0302219, IMG submission 194569) | Peat permafrost microbial communities from Stordalen Mire near Abisko, Sweden - II_Palsa_E1_2 | ecosystem: Environmental > Terrestrial > Soil > Palsa > Peat permafrost | place: Sweden...
ATCTGGTTGATCTAATCCTAATGTAATATCCTCAAGAGGGCTGCTTGGAAATTGTTTTTTGATTTCTTGATGTGCTTCTTGTTTTTGCTGTTCAAGCAATGCATTCGTTAAAGGGCTGATATTACCATTTATAAATAAGTCAATTAATCGACCAGATTCAGAGCTGCCAAATTTTGAAGAAAATATTTCCATCAATTGGCTCCGAACAGAGGCCTGTTTCGATTTTGTGTACTGAGAGGCAATATCCGATCTTTTTGCATCAATAATTGCTTTGATCTCAGACCAGGAATAACCACGGCTATTTCTATAGCTGTAATCGTATTGACGTTCACATTCTTCATTCACTTCAGCTGAGTAGGCACTAAAATGTAATGTCCCTACATCTTCTTTAATTTTTCTTATCTGATCTCTGCATTTTTGATACAGCGCGGTAGTAGAAAGAGACTTACTCCAGGTTTTAAATATACCCTTGATCTTTTTATTCATACTTATATAAGCCTGACGAAGCCGTGTATAGGTATTTGTCGCAGGCGGTGCAGCACTTGATGAAGAGCTTGACGAAGAACTCGACGAAGCACTTAATATATAATCCAGCGCCTCTATAGATTCTTTATTGGAACTACGTATACCATTCATAACTCGAATCAAAGAGGATATTTTGCTAAGCTCTTTTAAACGCGCAAATTCTGGCAAATACTGTGCAAGCTCATTATAGTGCGTCGTAAATTCGTGCGCAAAAATAAATTCCGGGGAATAACGATGCGACAACCCTGCCTGATGCGCCATTTCTTTGGTCGCACGATACCGTAATCGGGAATTTTCTGAATTTTCATCTACTTTTCCAGATCCGTTTCTTGGCTCTTTAAATAAGTAAATAAGTGTTTCACGATAATCTTGCGGTGCGACATGGGCCTTTAAAAGTTCGTTGTTTTCCCAGAAATACACTTTAAACTCTGCATAAATAAAAATCAAAGCGTTCCCATTTATGACCCTAGCTCCCCGTTCTAATTCACGCCATTCTTCCCGACTTAAAACGTAAATAGGCCAACCTTCGTCTTCATTACCTACATCTTTCAGCTCGCCGTGGATGTCACGTTCCATTCGATGCTTTTTTACAACCATTTTTAAATCTTCAACACCAACCCTAGTTAGATTTTTATTGTCTATACCTTCATCTGAGAAGGCAACGTCAATCTCTTCCGCTTCAATCCAAAAACGATGCATTGCTCCAGCATGTTGTTCTTTATGAAACTCCTTGATAAATCTAGTTAAATAATCTGGCAAATGTTTGATCATTGAAGCAACAGGACGCTGATCAAAAGGATGCTGTCCTTGAACTTCTTGATTAGTAGTTAAAAATTTTAACGTATAATCGGTTAAAAGCATGGTATTTAAAAGCTCACTCTCCAAAAGCTGAGAGGGGGAAAAGCGCATCAGGTTATAGGGATGAAATGGTTTATAAGGATCAGCAGGATCTAGGCTAAAAATAGCTCCTGAAACATTTTTTTCTAACATTTGCTCTAAATCAAATAGCGTCAACACTCTTTCAAAAGCATCGCGATCTTCAGTCCATGGGGTCATGAAAAACCTTATTTCACCGGTTGAATTATTGATCTCCATGCCATTAATTGTTCTGTAAGTACTACATTCTTCCTCTTCGGCATAAGGCAAGGCATCAATGGGTCTGATCCAGCCGGCTTCATCCCGATCAACCATGATCCAGGGAAAATCAACCCGTTCTTCAACATCAGAAGGAGTCCAGCCATTCTCATGCAACAACTCGCCCATCAAATCCAGACGGAACTTTTTTTCAACAGCGGGATCAAATTCTTCCTTATACCAATTCTTTAAACAGGCTTCATAGACCTGATATAAAATCGTTACTGCAGAATGCTCGACTGAAATAGCTTCTGAATGGGTTTTATTGTACTCATAGGCAGTAACCATTGCATTAAGTAACTTGCGCATTAAATGTAGGGTTTTATTTTCATTCCTTAAAAAGGCAGTATTTGATTGATTATTGTCAAAAAAAGGAAACACGTCTACGCTAATTAAGGTGCGCTTTTTTAAAGCGGGTAAGACTTCGCTCAGCATTTCGTCTTGAAACTCAAAGACCGAAATATATTTTATTGCTTGAGTGTTGGCATATATCCCAAGGTCTGGGCTGGTATGATGGCCAATCTCTGCAGCAGTTAAATATAATTTAAATGCTAGTCGTTCATCGGCCATTTTAAGAGCCTGGTGAACTCCGATCCTTGATGCCTGCTGGAATCGTATTCCAATTTGTAAAAATATATTGGCAATAATATTCTTGTTACCGTGGTCAATAAAAACGGGTAGCCAATCCAATAAGTGAAAGGCACCCTCTCTATATTCCTCAGCTGTTTTTAACTTCCCGATCTCGTGCTTGTCTTTTTCAAAGTTGAAAATTAATTTTATGTACCGAATTAACTTCGATAAGTTTTCATTGCGATCACTGTTGGCCAACCGATCTCTGAGTACTTCAAGAAGCTCTTTTGCTTCCTGGCGACCATCAAATAGATCTAAGTTATTTGACTCAAAAACGTCTTCGCTTGCATTCCAATGTAAATGCATAGCGTAGGCATAAAGGTTTCGGAAGAATTTATTATAAAATAAAGGAATAATTTTTCCCAATAAAGAATCATCTAAATTTTTTGCATAGTCGGTTATTTTTTTAATAGAAAATATTAAACTGCTCCGTTCATCCGGCGTTTTTTCGGTCATTAAAACTATTTCAAAAATACCTTCATATAGTAATAATTCGGGTTTTCGTAAAGCCTTAGATGCGATCCCTCTGATCTCCGAAGCTAAATGCTGTTTTAAGGATATTAATTTAGCCCCATAATAACTACCAGATAAAAAGTCCATAAATACTCTTAGAGTACTAACGGGTGTTAAGGCTTCCCTGGAGAGTGGTGAGTCATCTTCCGCGCCAAGCGCTGTTATAGCCTGAATAAAAGCATAAATATCGTGATACTGTATCCTGCCGGTGCCTATTTCTTCAATAGAATAAATACCTGACTCAAAGGCTTGAGCAGGGTGATCTAGGTCCTTTTTCATCAAAGGTTTTGATTCATATTGCTTTATTAATGCTTGATGTTGTTTCCTAAATGATTGTGAATAAGGAGCTGCAGTACCTGCTTTGAGGTGGCCATCCGGTTCAAACTCAGATTTTTGATCAAGATCAGATCCTTGATAGGCTTCCCAAGCGGAATTAAAGGCGCGTCTTTTCTCGGGATTGATCAAGGTCTGATAAGCCTCATTAAGTAAGCTCATCTTTTCCTCATCACCGCCCTTATCGGGATGCAAGTCTATTGCTAACTTTCTAAATGCTTTTTTTATCGTTTGTTGAGATGCGTCTGGTTTTATTCCAAGAATATTATATAAATCTTTCATACTATTTAACTACCTATTATATTATATACGAAATTTAAATCCTTCTACTTGCTGAGCTTTAGCGAGCCAATAATCCGCTTTTTTATTATCATTAAAAGATCTGTATAATGCGCTTAATCCCATTTTCTTTTCAGCGCTCATTTCTCCACCCATACGCTCTAGAGTGCCCAATGCACGCGCATGGCCTAACTTTGCTGCTTCCAATAAAAAATCAAATGCCATTGTGATGCCGATTTTTTCTTGATCATCTTCTGACGAGTCTGACAAGAGCGCTTGGGCTAATTCAAACTTTTCTTTAGCATTCTCTATTTTTATTTTTTGAGCCGTTGTGTCTTTTAATGTATTGCTTGTACCTGAAAAAAAAATATTTTTTGGTACAACACCTGCGATCAAACCGACTGTTCCAACGACAGCCGCCATACCAGTGATAATACCTGCCCACTTAAGCATAATTTTAAACATAATTAATTCCTCAATACTTACTTAACAACCTAAAAATGCCACGCATAAAAGCTTAAATAAGCGTGATACTACGCGGAAACTATCTTTCGCCCTAATAGAATAGCGTTCCCAGGCTCTAAGCGGTGACAGTGATAAAAAAACGGAAGGTACACTACAAATCTTCATAGAAATGAAACAGCCAGAATGTAGGCAATCGATATAAACCCTAACATAAGTTATCCTCATAAGTATTTATTATGAGGCCACTATATTGTCACAATATATATTTGTCAATATAAATGTCGATATTTACAGGGTATTTGCACGTATTTACTTAAGTGTAAAGTCCTGGTCTCTTAAAGCCAGGTCCGCCACACTATCAAGATTATCCATAAACTGTACAAATAAAGAAAAATACCAATGAAGGTTAAAGAAATAAAAGGGGCTAGGGATGAATGTGGATAAAGAGTTTTCGAATATCGAGCTTCCTTGCTCTCCTTATGGGTTGCAAGTGTGTGCCGATCCTCAGCATGCGCGGTGGGACATCCAAGTCTCCCCCGCGCGCCTTCGGCTTCGGCACAAATATGCGGCGTCAGGCTCTGCCTGCACCGCCCTCGGCCGTCCTGCGTCCGCTTCGCTCCCACACCAGATGTCTCTTTATCATTTTAACTACTGTAATTATAGGTTTTAAGCGAGAGCATGTCGCCCAAAAATACCAGCCGTCAAAAAACTTGCGCGCAGAATCTTGACCAGGTTTGATTACTGGTTTACCCACACAAGAGTCTAAAGAACCCTTTATTTAATGCCTACCAAATGGGAAAACTTAAGACGGGTGTTGCGCGAGCACCTTAGACACTTAGAAAATTGCGGAATTTCTAAATTAAACTTTACCACAACTTTCTCAGCAATTAGCCGACAAGAGATGGTTGATTTCGGAACCATGTTACCCCCGAAGCTAAGCATTGAGGTTTTCAAGGCTATCAGGCGTCACCCAAAAGCTGCAACTCATACACCACCGATATTAACAGCCTTTAACACTCAGGGATCAACAACCAGTTTTGCAAGCGAATCTGGAAATACCAATACGACTAGGATCTCAAACCCAGAATCAAGTTCAGCTCCAACGGCGGGCATTTCTAGGCCAAGCTTATAAGCGAGCATCAACCGAAGCAAAGCCATTGAAAGCCTGAGGGCCTAGGATAAAAAAAGCAATGGAATAATTGTTTTCAGAAAGTCCTTCATCAGGCAAACTGCTCAAATAATTTTTTAATTTTATTTTTAGGGTAATTTTCAATCTTTGCAAGAAAATCAAAATCTGGCTCACTGTCTATAAGTTTTGAAATATGATTTTTGATATACAACCAGAGTTGTAAGGTTACCATCACATCATCGAGTGCACGATGTGCTTGATGCCCTTTAGAAATCTTGAGATTTAAATGGGATCTGAGGGTAGTAAGTTTATAATTGGGCGCTGAAATCAATCTTCTTGCCAACTTCAGCGTGCACAAGAAAGAATTTTCGATTGTTTTACCGATGTTATCCATCTCGGAGAGTAAAAATTTCTTATCAAAAGATGCACTGTGTGCCAATATGGGCCGGCTGCCAATAAATTGGTGTAAAGTGGGCATAAAGTTTTCTGGGCTTGGTTTCCCTTTAACCATGGCATTGGTAATGCCCGTAATGCCGGTAATAAAAGAAGGTATAAAACATCCTGGATGCATCAGTTGTGATAGGGTGTCGATCACTTGGTTGTCTTTGACAATGACGGCAGCCACTTCTATCACTCGGGCATAAGTTGGAGACAAACCAGTGGTTTCAAAGTCTAAGATCACATATTCATTGGAATTATCTTTTGCCATCAATTGCTTATAGCCCCGCCACCATCATTGCTTCTAATAAAATAGAGCCGGTTAAGATATTGCCGCGCTTATCGATATCATTACCAATATCGACGATATTTTGAAACATATCTTTTAAATTTCCAGCAATGGTGATTTCTGCAACCGGATATTGGATCACACCGTTCTCAACCCAAAAACCAGTTGCACCTCGAGAATAATCGCCGGTCACCAAATTCACCCCAGGCCCCATCAGCTCGGTTACCAATAAGCCGGTTTGCATTTTTTGCAGCAAGGCTGCAAAACTTAAGCCGGTATCCTGAACGATAAGATTGTGTACCCCACCTTGATTGCCGGTGGTTTTCATACCGAGCTTGCGCGCTGAATAACTGCTTAACACATAACTTTGCAAAATACCTTGAGACACCAAAGCTCGCTCACGAGGTGCTACGCCTTCACCATCAAAAGGTGCTGAACCCAAGCCTTTTTTAATAAAAGGCTTTTCATGTAATTCCATAAATGTGGGGAAAACAGCTTTACCCAAAGTATCTAGTAAAAACGAAGATTTTCGATACAGACTACCGCCTGAAATAGCAGAGATAAAATGTCCTAAAAGTCCTCGAGCCGTATTCGGGGTAAAGATAACCGGCACTGAAGCTGTTTTTAACTGCTGTGGATTTAAACGTTTGATGGTTTTTTCAGCAGCACTTTTGCCAACAAATTCCGGAGTAAATAATTCAGTGGCATGACGCGCTGTCGTGTAATCGTGATCCCGTTGCATGACTTGTCCATCTTGCCCAATAACACTACAAGACAGGGAATGCCGGGTAGAAGCATAACCTGCTAAAAAACCATGGCTGGTCCCATAGACATATAAGCGACTGTGGGTGCTGAGACTGGCACCTTCTGAATTGGTAATACGTTTATCAAAACCCAAGGCCGCAGCTTCACAGCTTTTGGCCAATTGAATGGCCCCTACAGCACTCATATCCCAAGGATGATGGAGATCACAATCTGGAATATCTTGAGCAAGTTCAGTTTGGTCAGCAAGGCCACTGCAGCTATCTTCTTGGGTATATTCGGCAATATCAGCCGCCGCTTGAATGGCGTCTTTAATCGCATCCCAACTGAAATCAGAACAAGATATGGAACCTTTACGCTTATCTTTATAAAGTGTTAACTCTAAACCTTTGTCTTTGTGAAACTCTAAAGTATCAATTTCCCCCAGCCTAACCGTCACCGATAAACCGGTAGCCGAACTAATACCTGCTTCACAGGCTGTAGCGCCTAGCCGCTTGGCTTCTTGTAAAATATCGCTGGTTAAGTTTTTTAAGTTGTCGATGTTCATGTCGATATTTTTCATACCCATATACTCCTTCTATTTAGATTTTATGCGTTGTTGCTTGCGGAACCTCGCAATCCTCATTACACAACAAGGTAACTCCTTGGGCCATTTATTCTCGTCCTACCTTGCTTTTATGAGGGCTTAACTGACGGATTGTGGCAATGCCACACTCCTAAAGCTCGCGGTCCTTAGCTCCTAGCCTAAAACCAAACTAGAAGGAGTATAACCCTTCAAGCTTACTTTAAGCTTGAGTACCACCAACCGTTAAAGCATCGATACGCAAAGTAGGCTGGCCGACACCAACCGGTACGCTTTGACCTTCTTTGCCGCACACACCGATGCCTCGATCTAAGGCCAAATCATTGCCGACCATACTTACTTTGGTTAATACCTCAGGGCCATTGCCAATTAAAGTCGCACCTTTCACCGGACGGGTAATTTTGCCATTTTCAATTAAATAAGCTTCACTGGCACTGAAAACAAATTTACCCGAAGTGATATCTACCTGGCCGCCACCAAAACTGACTGCATAAAGGCCCTTTTCGACCGAGGCAATAATATCTTCTTTCTCATGAGGGCCGGCCAGCATATAGGTGTTGGTCATCCGTGGCAAAGGCAAATGCGCATAAGATTCGCGCCGACCATTGCCAGTAGGAGCCATATTCATCAGCCGAGCATTTAATTTATCTTGCAAATAACCTTTTAAAATTCCATTTTCAATCAGCACGGTGCATTGAGAAGGCGTGCCTTCGTCATCTACAGTCAAAGAACCACGCCTACCCATTAAAGTTCCATCATCTACCACCGTACACAGAGGTGTTGCCACCCGTTCACCCAATCTGCCTGAAAAAGCTGAACTGCCACGACGATTAAAATCACCCTCTAAACCATGGCCGACGGCTTCATGCAATAAAATCCCCGGCCAACCGGGCCCGAGCACCACAGGCATCGTCCCAGCAGGGGCTGGCACTGATTCTAAATTTATCAAAGCTTGGCGCACAGCTTCTGCGGCATAAGCCAAAGCGGTATCATCTTTTAAAAACATCTGATAATTACCGCGGCCACCACCACTGCAATTACCCTGTTCACGCCGGCCTTTATCCTCAACAATCACCGTCACACTTAAGCGTACTAAAGGCCTAACGTCTGCGCTCATTGTGCCGTCACTGGCAACGACCATCACGACTTCAAAATTGCCGCCTAAAGAGACGATCACTTGTTGAATACGGGGATCCAGCTTACGGGCCAGCTGTTCTACTTGATGCATCAAAGCTATTTTTTCACTGTTACCTAAAGATAACAAAGGGTTATCAGCAGCATAACGAGCAATCACCGGGGTAGCAGGCCGCCACGGCTGCATCGCTATTTGACCACCGCCCTGAATAGCAATGCTGCGCGCTGCAATGGAGGCTTCTTCTAAAGCAAGTAAGCTTAAATCGTCGGAATAAGCAAAGCCAGTTTTTTCACCGCATAAGGCCCTTAAGCCCACTCCGGCTCTTGAAGCATAATCGCCTTCTTTGATAATGCCATCTTCTAAAATCCAAGCTTCATGACGAATACTTTGAAAGTATAAATCTGCGTTATCGATGTGACTATTTAGCATGCTGCCGAGCACGCGCTCTATAGAACTTTCGTTTAAGCCGCCCGGCTCTAATAAATGTCGACGAGCTACCTCTAAAGCATTTTGCATGTTTGACTCTCTCAAAAAGACCAAAGGTTTGAAGTTTGATGATATTTAAACATAATAGCAGGGAATAGCTTATCTTTAATCGAGATCATTTGCAAAATAACGCGGGTTATCAGCAGGCAAGGTATTGATTTCTGAGGAAGTGGTTCAATTGCACAGGGCGGCTTCCAACTCCTCTACAGATCTAGTTAAGAAAATTTTCTTCCAATCCGCTAACCGCATAGATGCACTTTTAAAAATGATTGATTGAGAAACATCGCCAAGTTTGTCATATGGGAAACTAAATGTCAAAATGTTAGCTGTGCTTAAAAAGCTCAATCTTACAGCTATTGAACTGTCTTTTCTAAGGGCTCATAATAGCTTCCCCTATGCTCACTTTAAAAATTTTAAATATCGTTTTGAAAACCAGGAAAAATTATGCCTTTAACCAATACTCCATTGAACCCTAGCGAAACTGCTAATACTGCTAATACTGCTAATACTGCTAATACTGCTAATACTGCTAATACTGCTAATACTGCTAATACTGCTAATACTGCTAATACTGCTAATACTGCTAATACTGCTAAAATTTACCAGGATATTGAATCGGCCTTGTTAACCAACCAAAAAGATTCACTCAAAAGAATTTTGCAAGAATCTTTTATTGACACCAAAATCCGGAAGATGTTGCACTCAGCAATCCTCCGTGTTAAGCCCGATATTTTAGAAGCTTTTTTGCAATACGCTGTTCCCTTGGGTTTTGACGTCAATATGGAGCCAGATCTAGGGCTCGCCCCCCCTTTAGAAGCTGCCTTTCAACAAGACAACACTGCAGCAATCGACGTTTTAACAAGGATGCGCCTAGAAATAAAGCTGGATTTAAAACATAGATTTAAACCCGATAATAGAACCTTCTTACATCGATTGCTTGCCATCAGAAACTGCAAAGCTATGGACTCAAATGAAACTACACCATTTTTTAATCCTCAAACTTTAAAGAAATTTCTCGAAACGATTGAAGCCCATGAGTTGGACATCAATGCGACTAATCATTATGGGTGCAGCGTTTTATCCTTGCAGGATAATGGGGAGTTTCTTCAGATTTTGCTTCCCCTGGGACACAAATTTGGCTTAAACATCAATTCTGCAAAAGAACGGCCATCCCATTTTGAGGAATGGCTAGAACTCCCAGCTGCCATTGACATTTTTAAATTGCTGTTCCTGCATGGTCAACAATTGGGATTAAATGTCAATGCTGTAGATTCCGAAGGAAAAACCTTACTGCATTGCATTGCGGGCTCTAAAAATAGTGAGTTGTTGCGCTTGGCTTTGTCTTATGCAAAGACTTATCCTTTTGATTTAAAGGCTAAAGATAAAGAGGGTATGACGCCTCTCATGATAGCGGCAGCAGTTGATTATCAAAGCTTTATGCTGCTTTTAAATGCAGATCCGGACATTGAGCTGCATGATTGCTCGAAAGATGGTATTGATCTCGTCATGCTTGCAGTTTTTAGCGACAAGCTTGAAACCTTAACGTATCTGCTCTCGCATGGGGATTGGAATTTCAATAGGCAGATCCAAATTCGTGAGGACAGTGAGTTTCCAGAAAAATATCAAGGCGCAACGGCACTGATAACAGCCATAGAAGGCGAAGAACCTGATTATGCTTTAGCTTGCGTAGCAGCATTATTAAAATATCGAGACAAACTGCAAGATAAATCATCTTTTGATTTATCTATCAAAAATCGAGCTGGCCATGATGCTTTAAAAGTGTCATTGTTGCGAGGTTATAAACTTATTTTTCAATTACTATTTCACAGCATACCGCCTGATCTGCAACAAAAAGACCAAAATGGTTTTACTATCTTTTTGTTAGCCGTTGCCATGGGTCAGTATGATATTATTCAATTTTTATTGAGCGCCGACGCTGATATCAAAGCAGTTGACCATAAAAATCGCAACGCCCTGCACTGGGCCTCTAAAATAGGGCACCCTCAGCTTATCAATTATTTTATTGCTCAAGGCTTATCTCTAGACGCAAAGGATCAATGGGGAAATACGCCCCTATTGATAGCTGTTCGAGAAGGTCTCTTAGCGACCAGTGAGCGTCTCATATCCCAAGGGGCACAAGTAAATGCCTATAATACTCAAGGATATACAGCCCTACATTTAGCTATTCTTGCTGATGATCTGGCCATGATCCGATTATTATTAAAATTTGGAGCTGATCCTCAATTCTCAAACCCCTTAATGCAAGAATCTCCTCAGGCATTGGCAACACGGCTTGAGTTTTCCAACATAAGAGATGCATTGAACGCTCAGGCAGAAAATAAAGCTGCAGCGCGATTAGAACAAGTTTTGGTTCAACTCGCTCCCAGACCCCAACAAACAACTCATCAGGCGGTCACTTTTTTGCGACTGTTTCCCTTGTCAAAAAGGGCACAACTATCTCCCTTCAATACTTTAAATCTACTCACTCAGACGCAAACTGCTTTATCGATACAGGGTAAAACCTCAGAAGAGATGCTTCAAAGTGTGCCACAAGCCAGAGCCTATCTGCCCCTGGAAGATTTAGAGAAAAGAGAACTCTTGGCCCAATCTGTAGGTGATATTCGAGATCTGCGATTAACCCTGTATACCGGTTGTAGTTATTCAATCTTGTTTTTCCGGTTGATACTGCGAGAACTGGCCAGCCTGATTGGCAAAGATCCAAGTCTTAACCCTTATTTTCAGGCTTTTTTTAAATATCGGTTCATACCCACCCGAGCCCCTGATCTCGCCCGTTTCCAACACAGTCAAATCGATAAAAGTTCTGTAATGAAAGAGGGAGACTGGTGTAATGCTTCTTTATTTGGCAATGGTGCTCGCAAGGGAGCTTGCTCACTGTATTATTACTTGGAAAGCCACAACAATGAGAATAAAAGTTTCAAAGAATTAATTTCTCAGCTCTTCAGCTGCATGAAGTGGGATGTTCAGGGAGAACTGGCTTCAGAATTCCTGAGAAAAATAGACTATTTCTACCAGCGGCTCTATAGCCCTTTGGGTGGTTTTCAGACCATCGAAATACCCTATGCTTTGGTGGATGCTGTCTGTCATCCCTTACATTTTAAAGGCTTTACCAATAAAGATAAATTCTCTGAATATGTGTTGAAGGCGAGAGCCAAGCCTGCTCTGCATCAACAGTTTTCTAACTTGGAAATTATTGTTCTTCCTGACAGCATATTTAATCCCGATAATGGAATTTCATCTAGGATTTATCATACTTTAGATAGGCTGCATCCAGATGCTTTCCAGGAATTCAAGCTCCATATAAAAAGCTCCTTATGGGCATTGCTAAAGCAATATCCACTTATAGCTGCTCTAGATCCAAAAGTGTCAAAATATCACAAGAGCTAGTGGGCACGATGCATCTAAAACCTTCCCTACCCATGGATAACCCGGCTTCAAATCATGGGTACAGCGGGAAGTAGAGCAATGGGTGACGCGGAAGGCGGATCCCTTTGTGCGCCCGCAGCGTTAGCGAGGACGAATTTAAGGTGCCGTAAGCGGCTAACCCATTGCACAAATTCGGCAGGACATTGCAATCCAGAGGCAAAAACCATTGCAAATCCGTCTCAGATCAGATGTTTTGGCCGGACGGCTAGGATATGAGAGCTGTCTAGCAACTCACGGATCTATGAGTTGTCTTGCAAGAATAAATCCTCTAAGGTAACAAGCCCGCTCACCATATCCTCGGAATATATAGTTGCTTTAAGCCCATGGGCCGAAATCATAGTCAAAAATATTTGTTTATTGGTCTTGGTGGTTTTTTTAAATATGTCAATCTTTTTCTTTAATTTTTCAGCATAAGATTTATCGGTCACAAAGGGACTATCTGTATATTTAATTTCACATACGTTAATTGCGTCATCAGATCGATCGATCAATAAATCGATTTGTGCGCCCTCTTCCCCCTTGCTTCGAGTCGTTAATTTCCAAGCTGATATATTTTCAGCTGTTTTGATATTCAAAGCTACCAGAACCTGAGCAATATGCTTGTGGCACACGGCTTCGAAAGCGTACCCTGCCCAAACATGATAAATTGGTTTATTCACCTGCTTTAACCAATAATCTGGAGAATGGCTTTTGGTGGTAATGGACGATAACCAATAAATATAAAATAGACTAAATTCGTCGATAATTTTATAAAACTCACCCCTCTCTTTATTCCAAGGCACATAACTTTCAATAAAGTTGGTTTGAATCAATTGATCTAGGCATTCAGTCAACCTCCCGCCACCGCGAGACAGTTGGGAAGAAGATTCGAGTTCTGCTCGACTTATCCCATGCTTCTCTTTTGCAATCAATTTAATTAATTGTATATAAATTTCGGCTTCCGTAAAAAGTGAAGTAAATATTTTTCTAAATTCATCTTTTAATGGGGCTTTTTTATCAAAATGTATGTGTTGAATATTTTCTGCCGCAGTTAACCCAGGTTCCACATATTTCAAATAATAAGGTATACCTCCGAGGGCCATATAAATATCAAGCACATAATTCTTTTTCAGATTGATCCCCCTGCTTTTAAGATAGGCATTGGTTTCAGATAAATTGAAAGGATCTAATTTTATTTCACAGGTGCAACGATTGTGCAATCCTCCTTTATTGTAGATAATATTTTTAATGAGCCAAGAAGCACTCGATCCGCACACAATAACAACAATATTGGAGCTTGTGGACCAGTACCGGTTCCAATAGTAATCCAATGCTTCTAATAAGCCTGAGCGTTTTGTCGCCATCCATGGAAGTTCATCTAAAAATATAACAAATTTTTGTTTAGTTTTCTTCTCGGTAGATTGTTCAATAAATTGAGATAAAGTGCTAAAGGCTTCTCCCCATGAACTTGGAGGCTTGATGGCAACACCTTTTGTAAAGATTTCAGAGAGAGATTCTGAAAAATGAAGTAACTGTTTTTTAAGAGATCCTTTTTGTAAACCATTTGACTGAAAAAATATACACTTTTTTTCAGCAAAAAATTGCCGAATTAAAAAAGTTTTACCAATACGCCTTCTTCCATATAAAACAACCAATTCAGCTTCTTTCGAAGAAAAGACCTTGTTGAGTCTTTGTATTTCAGCTTTTCTACCAATAATCATAATAGACATTCCAAATTACCGGACACTTATAACCATATTATAATTGTCCGGTATTTAGAAATTAACAGATTATACTGGACACTTATAGGCCATCTATAGTCGTCCGATATTCGGAAGTAAATAGGTTATACCGGACACTTATAGCAATCTTATAAGTGTCCGGTATAACCTGCCCCTGGGTGCTGTCATTTGAAAAAGCGAAGAGTTCATACAAATAACTATTTGAAATTTTATATTATAATCAAATAGTTATCTTATATTAAGGGGTGGGTAGCCAGCAGCGCCGGGAAATAAAAGCTATGTAACTAATAAATCCTAAATAACCAAGATGGAGCCTTAAGACGCCATCATAAATCTAAAGATAAATGGTCTTAATCTCGCTAAAGTTTACTGGGTATTTTTCTGGCAGCAGGCTTAGCGAGCGCCTCAGGACTGCCATGAGCTGGGTTATCCACCTCCACTTTATGTTGAGCAATTTTTCCTTCTTTCTCCTGTTTAAATTTGTCATATCCAGGAGTGATCCAAGGTTTTGAAACCAAAGCAGGCGCTATCGGCTCTAAAGGAAATTCATGCCCCTGTCCCAAAGCATCGATGCGCTTAATTTTACAGCCTTCATTTGCTAAAAGTTGCAACTGGCCAGTGGGACCCACTAAGTGATAGGCCCCCCATACAAACAGGGCCGGGCTTTTTTGAGTTAAATGATAATGCATAATATCCGGCAACCAATTGATATTTCGTGCTTTATTTGATGGTGAATTAAGCATAGCCATAGGCGTACCCGAAAACAATTCAATGCCTTTTAAATTTCCGGGTTGATATTGGGGATTAAGTATAAAAGGTAAATCTAAATCTCTCATGACTTTGGATATTAGCTCATAGACGGTCCCTTGCAATAGGGTCCCCCATTCTTTCTCAGGCCAGACTAAACCGTACTCAAGATCACCACTGGGGTTATCTAAACTAAATCTTTGAGACATGGGAAATGAATGCAGCAAACCATCGTCCATCCCTCCATAATTTCCCCGCCAACTTAAAAGTATAGAAACTGCGCCAGGCGTTAAATGCGCCGCCAAACCTTTTAACCCAAATGAAGCAGTCACTCGGTCGACAGCTAAATCAATATAATCGCGAATAGGATC
>Ga0302219_10000702_pt1 | contig 14723 bp, 3 predicted proteins | sample II_Palsa_E1_2_FD_194569 | JGI IMG/M metagenome (GOLD analysis project Ga0302219, IMG submission 194569) | Peat permafrost microbial communities from Stordalen Mire near Abisko, Sweden - II_Palsa_E1_2 | ecosystem: Environmental > Terrestrial > Soil > Palsa > Peat permafrost | place: Sweden...
AAGAGCGGGCTTTCCGCGAGGCCCATACTGAAATTCCAGTCGGGCAGGAGAGCAGTCCACATATTTTCCCAGTAATTCGCGCAAGACCCCTCTGGCAGCCGTGAACTGGTCTCGATCGCGTGGAAAAAGAAACCTGCTGGCGCGAATTGTTTCGTCCTGCGAGAGAATCGATGCGCATCGGCTGAGAGTTTCCTTCTCCAAATCGAGAGATGCGCGCCAAACGTGAATTTCGGATTCTGCGAGTTCCAGCTTCTTTGGAGGAAATGACCAGACGCAGGGATTATCCATGTTCAAAGACTTTTATGAAGATTTTCAGCGCACAATGGTCGCAGCAATTGGTTTTAAGGCGCGCGCTTCCGCTTTCTCCACTTGGACCATAATCTTTCGAACTAATTCGCCGACGTTGGGTTCCATGTAGATTGTGTAGTGATTCCCAGGAGATTCGCAAATCTCCAACTCGTTACCCAGAGTGTCCGCCCAGCCCAATCGGATATCTTCGGCAAAGCCGAAAGTTCGCTCAATACTTCTGAAAAGCACAACTGGTCCCCGGTATGGTTTGGGCTGGTAACTTTCCACCGCACCGTAGAGCGCTTCGACAGGGCTCTTGTCACTTCGAACCCCATCAGCTGCACTCGATGACCTGAGCCAGTTCCACATAGACCGCCTGATTCCGGAAGCTTTTCTCGATAGGCGTCCTGCAATGTATCTAAATTGCTGTGCTCGCGAAACCTGCCCAAGATATGCGTATTCGAATTGTAGAAGATGCCATTTTAGCTGTGCGGTAGAAATAAGCCGTTTCCATTGGGGATATTCCTTTCGTCGAATGGGATGCGTCACTTCGATCATCATCAGAAGAGCGATCTCTTCACCCTGTTCCCGAAACTGCTGTGCGATTTCAAGCGCGAGCAATCCGTGAGCGCACCAGCCTGCCAGCATATACGGTCCCTGCGGTTGGCGAGCGCGAATGGCGCGAACGAAATGTTCGGCGATGCCCTGCAAGGAGGACGGACCCCTCCCACCCCGGACAAAGGAAGCCTGCATCCCAAGGCTATTCAGTCCGTGTACAGCTCTAAGGCCCTGTGAAAGAGGCAAGAACGTAGCATCGCCACCCAGGAAAAAAAATGGAAGGCGCGCGGGAGACTCGTGACCACTATGAACCTCCTCGCGACCTGTCTGTTCTTGTCCGCCCGGGCCAAGAATGAGATCGGCCTGTTGTTCGATGGTCTGAGCTTCCAGTAGGGACGCCAGCGAAAGCTCTTTGCCGAACGATTGCTCGATACGAGACACCAGCCGTATGGCCAGCAATGAATGTCCACCCAACTCAAAAAAATTGTCTTTTATGCCGATTTTCTGAATGGCCAGCAGATCGGACCAGATGTCAGCAAGCCCTTTCTCAATTTCGTTCCGCGCCGCGACGTAGTCGTGAGTCTCCGGATGATTTTCAACCGAAGGCGCTGGAAGGGCTTTACGATCAACCTTTCCATTCGTGGAGAGAGGCATCGCCTGTAGAACAATCACGGCGGGAATCATGTAATCCGGAAGTTGGTTCTTCAGGAACCCTTGCAGCCCGGCGGTTTCAAATTCCCCGATTTGAGCGGGGACTACGTAAGCGACGAGACGCTTATCTCCTGGAGTATCTTCACGAGCGACGACGACGACCTCTCGGATGCCCGGGTACCGGCTTGTGACAACTTCGATCTCGCCAAGTTCGATACGGAAGCCACGGATCTTAACTTGGTGATCGAGCCGTCCGAGATATTCGACATCTCCGGAAGGAAGGAAACGGGCGAGATCGCCCGTCTTGTAAAGCCGCGCATTCGGATCATCGCTGAATGGATTACGAATAAATTTCTCCGCGGTCAGTTCTGGACGGTTCAAATAGCCGCGCGCCAAGCCAATTCCGCCGATGTGTAATTCTCCTTCGGTCCCGGCTGGAGTGGGCTGTAACTGTTCATCTAGAATGTAAATCTCGATATTGGAGATCGGACGGCCGATGGGCACAAAGGAGCGTTTGTCATCACGCCGGCAGGTCCAGTGAGTCACGTCAACAGCAGCCTCAGTGGGGCCGTACAGATTGTACAAATCCGCATCCATGCGTGCGAAAAACTGATGTTGCAAGTCTGCCGGCAGCGCTTCTCCGCTGCAAAAAATCTGCCGCACCGTGCTGCGCTTCGGAATTTCGACAGCTTCCAGAAAACTCCGCAACATCGAGGGTACAAAATGCAGCGTGGTGATTTTCTCGCGAGAAATTATCTCGGCCAAATATCGTGGGTCCCGATGGCCGCCAGGTCGCGCAATAACCAATCGGGCGCCCGTCATCAGGGGCCAGAAAAATTCCCACACAGAGACGTCGAAGCTGTAGGGAGTTTTCTGTAACACGCGATCGTTGCTCGTCAACCGGTACGCATCCTGCATCCACAGCAGGCGATTCACAATGCCTTCATGGACGTTCACAACGCCTTTTGGTTTTCCGGTAGATCCTGATGTGTAGATCGCGTAGGCCGCATCGCTCGAACGGATCGCGATATTAGGATTCGAGGCGCTCTCGCTTGCGAGAGCCTTCCAGTCTTCGTCGAGACAGAACGTGGGTGTGCCGCTGCTGGAGAGATGACCAAGCAGCTTCCGCTGCGTCAATACGCCCGGCGTTTGAGAATCCTCAATCATCATGGCCAGCCGCTCTGAGGGGTATTCGGGGTCGAGGGGTACGTAAGCTCCGCCGGCTTTCAAGACGGCGAGCAGCGCGACGACCATCTCGATCGACCGTTCCATGCAAATTCCCACGAATACGTTCGGGCCTATTCCTTGCTTTCGCAGATAGTGTGCCAACTGGTTGGAACGTTCGTTGAGCTCACGATAACTGACATTCTCATTTTCAAAAACTAACGCCACTTGTTCCGGTGTGCGCAACACCTGCTCTTCGATCAAAAAGTGCAGGCTGCGGTTTCGTTCCGGATAGTCCACGGTCGTATTGTTAAGTTTGAGGTTCAACTGGGGACTGTCTATCATACTTTTCGGCTGTTACAAGCATTGCACGTGATCACCTCAAACAGGGGGAAATAATTCTCGCGGATGAGGGTTAGCAACTATAAAAGCTAGCAATCGAGTGTCCATGTTCTGCCCCCAAAAAGTCCGTCAAATCACGAAATTCTCCCATCTGTTTTCTTACACTTACAGACATTCGCTCCGCGCGGGCCGTACCTAGGGAGCAGCAGAGTCGATCGCAACCCCGCTTTTTTGCGCACAAATGTATAGCAAATAAGGGAATTGCTCAATATCAGCGCTAGAATGACTATAGCCTAGAGAATGGCAAAGAGTGGATAGCCCAGGACCCCTTTTGAGAAAACTATTTCCACTTTCTCTAAGGGATTCTTCGGCAGGATGTGCCAAAATATGTCCCTAAGTGCCTTATTTACAGTGGATTAACTTCCGTTGTAAGTGGCCGAACAGTTGCAGAATAAGAGCTAACCAGCCCCTTGCTCGGAAGCGGGTTTCGGCGCTGGGTAATATACGTTGTGTTTCATGGAATCGGCATAGGATCTTAGCAATGAAGAACGAAGTCTATTTCTTAAGACCAAATGTGATGATGGAGCCCCTCGTCGACGGATGGTACGCCTGGGCACATCTGATTCCCCCAGCCACTACGGCGCGAAATCTTACCGAGCGACATTTGCGGATTATGGATTCCTACATCGACTCACCGGAAACGCATGAATCGGCGGTCAAGAATCCGGCCTTGCTCGGCGGTCCCTTCATGGATTTCGATCGCAATAGAGTGGAAGACGTAAAGAAGCTTCGTGAGCGCACCGTAAGCCAACGAAGTCATTTGATCAACCTCTCTCGCGCAATAGAGCAGCTGGATGCCCTCTTACGCGAAAAGGCGGACGGTTACAGCTTGGAATCGCTCTACGCCGAGGTGCCCGCCTGCCTGCAAGGATACGTGGAGCTCGTTTACGATCTCAATAACCATCCATCTTTCAGGCTGATTGAGCCGCTGCTTTACAAGAGTCCGTTCTATGATTCATCGTTGCAAAGCGTGATGCTGTCAGAAATTTCCGGCGATGACCGGCCGTTTGTTCTGAGTACTCCGCGCGTTGACAAAGGTGATTCCCTCAATTTGCAGGTACCTTTTGCAAGCGAACAGCTCGACACGTTGTTTCGCATGAAAAACGAGCCTTCGTCTTTAGACGCCATCTGCGACGCACTGAACCTCGGGGATGGAGATATCCAACGTTTTCGCTCTTTTCTCACTACCGAAGCGCCGAAGCCGTATGCGAAATATGAAGGCGACGGCGCGCGCTGGCGATATTTTGGGCATGCCTGCATTCTGCTGGAGACGCGCGGAGTAAGCGTCCTGCTCGATCCAATGCTCAGCTATACCTACGACACACAAATTTCGCGCTACACCTACTCCGATCTGCCCGAAGTGATTGATTACGCACTCATCACGCACAATCACCAGGACCACATCTTATTTGAGACACTCCTGCAACTTCGCCACCGCATCCGAAATATTGTCGTGCCGCGAAACGGCGGGGGAGCGTTGCAAGATCCTTCGCTGAAACTGCTGCTGAAGCAGTGCGGATTTAAGAATGTGATCGAAATTTCGGAAATGGAACAGGTCCCATTTGAGCGCGGTTCGATCACCGCTATTCCATTCCTTGGCGAGCATGGCGATCTGAACGTCATGACCAAATCCGCATACTTGCTGCGAGTGGACGATCACAAACTGCTCTTCGCCGCGGACTCGTGCAACATTTCCCCTAAAATGTACGAGCACATCCAGCGTGAAATAGGTGACGTGGACGCATTTTTTGTGGGAATGGAATGCGACGGCGCTCCGGTTTCCTGGATTTATGGCCCGCTGCTCACACAGCGGCTGGACCGTCCCAAGGATCAGTCGCGGCGCTTGGCCGGATCAAATTTCGAGCGCGCCATGGCCATGGTGGAGCAATTCCATTGCAAAGAGGTTTACGTCTACGCCATGGGTCAAGAACCTTGGTTGAACTACATTTCCAGCATTAAGTACACTGAGAAATCGAATCCGATCGTTCAGTCCAACCGTTTAATTGAGACCTGCCGCAAGCGCGGCATCACCGCGGAACGACTGTTTGGAGAGAAGGAGATCCTTCTGCCGTAGTTTTTCTATGTTCTTCTATTCGGCGAGACGCTTTGTATGAAATTCGAATCTCAAAAAATCGCGAGCGTAGCAAATGGAGAAACCGGGGCTGATAAACTCCCGGAGCCGTTTCAGACCTGGAACGCCACTCGCTCCGAATACCCAAGGAACAAGACCGTCGCTCAGCTCTTTGAACAGATCGTCTCAGTGCAACCTGACAGTGTCGCGGTGGTATTTGGGAAGCAGCGGCTCACCTATCATGAACTGAACGTCCGGGCAAACCGCTTGGCACATCAGCTCCGTCGCATGGGCGTTCGCGAAGAAATCATGGTTGGGTGCTGCATTGATCGCTCTCTCGAACTCATCGTTGCTCTGGTCGCCATACTGAAGGCCGGTGGTGCGTATGTCCCGCTCGATCCTTCATATCCCAAAGAGCGCTTTGATCTGATGCTCGAAGACACGAATCTCAAGGTAATACTCACGCAGAAGTCCTTCACATCGACAGTTTTTAAAGGAATCGGCACTTCTTTACTGTGTATTGACGGTCTCGATGACGCGTCATCTTCCGGTGATGACTCGAATCCGGTATCTATCGGCGGCCCGGAAAGCCTCGCTTACGTTATGTACACATCCGGGTCGACGGGCAGGCCGAAGGGCGTGATGATCGAAAACCGCGCTATTATTCGCCTCGTCCGGAACACGAACTACTGCGGGTTCGGCCCCGAGGAAGTTTTCATTCTGTTCGCTCCAGTTGCTTTCGACGCTTCCACGTTTGAAATTTGGGGCCCCTTATTGAACGGTGGGCGTTTGGTTGTGACGCCGCCGCGTGCCACTTCGCTCGACGAGCTGGGCCGCGTACTACGCGAAAACGGTGTCACGACTTTGTTTCTCACCACTGCGTTTTTCAATCTTATGGTGGATCAACGCCTCGAAGACCTTATACCTGTTCGTCAACTTTTCACTGGTGGTGAGTTTGTTTCCCCTCGCCATTTTCGATTGGTGCACGAACAACTGCCAAATTGCGCCCTCTATCACGTGTACGGACCGACTGAAAACACTACGTTCAGTACGTTCTACCAAGTACCCAAGGATCATGCGTCATTCATTTCGATTCCAATCGGCCGTCCAATCTCGAATGCGCGTGTCTACATTCTGGACGAAATGCTGCGCATCGTGCCGGTCGGAAAAGCCGGCGAAATCTACACTGCCGGCGATGGTGTCGCACGCGGGTATTTAAACAACGCGAGTGAGACCACAGAAAAATTCCTGCCGGATCCTTTCGCAGCCAATCCTAACGAACGAATGTATCGCACGGGAGATCTCGCTCGTTGGACCGAAGACGGCAATGTAGAGTTTCTCGGCCGAATCGATAACCAAGTAAAAATTCTGGGCCACCGCATCGAGCCAGGCGAAATCGAAACCGTTTTGACCATGCACCCGGGCGTGAAGCATGTCTCCGTCGTGGCTCAAACCGATGAAAACGGCACGAAGCGCCTGATTGCTTACTATGCTTGTTCGTCTGAGGGTGGACCAGCTCCGCGCGAACTTCGCCAATTTCTCCAGGGAAAGTTACCTCAGTACATGGTGCCTTCGCTTTTCGTTGCGTTAGAGTCCTTGCCTCTTTCAACCAACGGAAAAGTGGACCGCTCCGCTCTGCCGGCCCCGGTATTTGGTGCTGCGGATAGCTCCTCCGCCGAGGCCCCGGCGAATGAGATTGATCAGACGGTGTTGGATCTGTGGCGCAGGGTGCTGCGTGTGGAGCGTGTCGGGCTTGACGATAATTTCTTCGACATCGGCGGCGATTCATTACTGCTGGTTGCGGTTCACTCAAATCTGCAGAAGCTGCTGAACATTGAAATTCCGGTGACTGACTTGTTCGAATACACCACGGTTCGAACACTGGGCAAGCACCTGCGCGACGACACCACGGCGGAACACTCTTTTTCAGGCGTGCGCCAGCAGGCGCAGAAGCAGCGCGAGGCTTTTGCTCGAAAGCGCGAACGTCACGATGGCGGTGCCTCGTGAGCTCGCGCGATAATCAAAGCCCTCTCCTGGAGGGCGTCGCAATCATCGGTATGGCCGGCCGCTTTCCCGGTGCGCAAAGCGTCGCCGAGTTCTGGCGAAACCAGCTCAACGGCGTCGAAGCAATTTCTCATTTTCGAGTGGAGGAGCTGGAAGTTCCAAACGCAGCCGAATTGTCGAGAGATCCGAATTACGTTCGTGCCCGGTCGGTTCTCGAAGATGTCGGTCTCTTCGACGCGGAATTCTTCGGCATCCTTCCCCGTGACGCGGAATTGATGGACCCGCAACAACGCCTCTTCCTTGAATCCTGTTGGCAAGCTTTCGAAGATGCCGGTTACGACCCTTCGATATACCCGGGTCCCATCGGCGTCTTCGCAGGCAGCAGCCAGAGCACGTATTTCCTTACCCGCCTCTGCACCAACCCAGGCTTCATTGCTAAGTATTCCGGCGGCTACCAAGTGGGAAGCTATCCGGAGATGATGGGGAACAATCCCGATTTCCTCTGCACGCGCGTTTCCTACAAACTGAATCTCCGCGGCCCCAGTTTCACCATGGTGTCGGGCTGCTCCACCTCGCTGATGGCCGTCACGCAAGCTTGCCAGTCGCTGCTCACTTACCAGAGCGATATGGCGCTAGCCGGAGGCAGCTCGATCACGTTCCCCCAAAAGCGCGGCTCGTATTATCAGGACGGCGGCATGGTTTCGCCGGACGGCCACTGCCGCACATTCAGCGCAGACGCGCAAGGAACCGTTTTCGGAAGTGGAGTTGCCGTCGTGCTGCTGAAGCGGCTGGAAGATGCGGTTCGCGATGGCGATCAAATCTATGCCGTCATTCGCGGTTTTGCTGCGAACAACGACGGTTCGGCGAAAGTTGGTTACACGGCGCCCAGTGTGGAAGGACAGGCGCGCGTCATTGCGCTGGCCCACGAAGCGGCCGGGGTGAACCCCGAAACCATCGGTTACATTGAGGCGCACGGCACCGGCACGCCGCTTGGCGATCCCATCGAACTGGCTGCGCTCACGCAGGCGTTTCATGCGCACACGAAAAACCAAGAGTTCTGCGCCGTCGGCACCGCGAAGACAAATGTTGGGCACCTGGACATTGCTGCCGGCGTAACCGGTTTGATCCACGCAGCCCACATCGTGCGCCATGGAATCTTTCCGCCAACCCTTCACTTCAATGGACCGAATCCACAATTCGATCTGGAACACAGTCCTTTCTACGTCAATTCAAAGCGCAAGGAATGGAAATCGCAGAGCACGCCTCGGCGGGCCGGCGTCAGTGCATTCGGCGTCGGAGGAACCAACGCTCACGTCGTTATCGAACAAGCGCCCGAACGCCGTTCGCCTGCTTCCGCGCGTTCTGTGCAACTTCTTACCCTTTCGGCGCGTTCAGAAGCTTCACTGGATCGTGCCACTGAGAATCTTGCTGAATATTTTAAGACTCACTCGGACGTGAACTTCGCAGATGCCGCTTGGACGCTCCAAGCCGGCCGCCGCGCCTTTCCTTGCCGACGCACTGTAGTGGCACGCGATGTTACCGAGGCGATCGCTGCGCTAACGCAGAAGGACCGCAAGCGCATGCAAACGCGGCTTCGCCCCAGCGAAAAGCCCGAGGTTTATTTTCTGTTTCCGGGTCAAGGCTCGCAGCACCCGAACATGGCGCGCGAAATTTATGATACCGAGCCGGTTTTCCGCGAAGCCGTCGATCGCTGCTCGAAGATTCTTCTGCCGCATCTCGGCGCTGACCTGCGCACGTTGCTCTATCCGCCCGATGGAGCCACTGAGGAAGCCAAGCGCCGCGTGACCGAAACCATCGTCGCGCAGCCTGCTATTTTCACCATCGAGTACGCGCTGACCCAGCTCTGGATGAGCTGGGGAATTCGGCCGCAAGCCATGCTGGGACACAGCATCGGTGAATTTGTCGCGGCTTGTCTCGCCGGTATTTTCTCGCTGGAAGATGCGCTGAGCTTGGTAGCCGCGCGTGGCCGGATGATGCAGGAAGTGCCTGCGGGAGGAATGCTCTCCGTGCGCATGCCTGAGTCGGAAGTGCGCGCGCGGTTAACTGGCGAGCTTGCACTCGCCGCAGTGAATGCCCCAAGCCTTTGCGTCGTTGCCGGGCCATTCGACGCGTTGGAGAAATTCGAGCAAGAATTGGGCCGCCAGGGAATTGCCTGCCGGCGCCTCGTGACTTCGCACGCCTTTCATTCGGCCATGATGGATCCGCTCATCGAGCCGTTTACCGCGCGTGTTGCGCAAGTGCGTCTGCATGCGCCGAAGATTCCCTACGTTTCCGGCGTCACTGGCAAGTGGATCACACCGCAGGAAGCGACGGACCCGTCCTACTGGGCTCGCCATTTCCGGCAAGCGGTGCAGTTTTCTGCCGGTGTGTCGGAGCTGCGCAAGAATCCGAACGCGGTCCTGCTGGAAGTTGGCCCCGGGAATGTGCTGAGCACGCTCGCACGTCAGCACGCAGGACCCTCGGCCAAACCAAGCGGCGAGCAAGTGATTGTCTCTTCCCTTTCCGATGGCTATTCGGGTGAAGGTGACGCTCCGAATCTGATGAACGCACTCGGCTCGCTGTGGCTGGCTGGAGTGCGCCCGGATTGGCGGGCCGTGCACGCAGGAGAACAGCGGCAGCGCATCTCCTTACCGACTTATCCATTCGAACGAAAACTCTTCTGGCTGGATGCGCCAGCGGCTAATGCGTCTCTCCAGCAGGAACACACTGCAGCGCAAACGGATCAACCAAGTTTCGTCGGAATTCCTGCGACGGAGGAAAAAGCACCAGTGAACGCCAACACACAACCCCAGGCGGCTGCCGCAAATGCTCCAAGCCGCACTAACAGAATTCGCGCAATTCTTGCCGAACTCTTCGAAGAGCTCTCCGGCGTACAGATTTCGCAAGCCGATGCTTCAACTACGTTCCTCGAGATGGGTTTTGATTCGCTTTTCCTCACGCAGGTTACGCAAGGGCTGCAAAACAAATTTAACTTGAAGATTACGTTCCGGCAGCTACTCGGCGATCAATCCACATTGGACGCGTTGACGGCATATGTGGACGAAAAGCTCCCAGCCGATGCGTTTGCCGAGCCCGTACCGGCTGCCGTTCCTTCTGCTCCGGTCGCAACATCATCTACAGCCACAGGAGCAGGATTGACCTCGAGAAGTGCGAATGTTGATTCCGTGTTTCCGGCCGGTTCTCCCGCAGAGCGCTTGGTGCGCGAGCAGCTCGAAGCCATGAACCAGCTATTTGCCAAACAGCTCGATGCTTTGCGCGGTTCTTCGCAAGTTCCCTCGGCTGCAATTTCGGCCTTGTCCAAACCGTCTGCCAGCCCATCCTCATCGCAGACCGCAGCATTGGTGTCGAACGCACTGCCTCCCGTGCCGGTGGAAAGTCCAAAAGAGGAATTTAAGCCCTTCGGTCCGTACAAGCCACCACAAAAGGGAGTTTCGGGCGAGCTCACGCAGCGGCAGAAAGAAAGTCTCCAGTCACTTGTCGAGCGATACTCGAAGCGGACCGCCAAGTCCAAGAGTTTCACCGAAGAACATCGCCAGCCGCTCGCTGATCCGAGAGTGGTTGCAGGCTTCCGCTCGCAGTGGAAAGAAATCGTCTATCCCATCGTCACGGATCGGTCGGAAGGCCCTCACCTGTGGGATTTGGACGGCAACGAATACGTGGATGTGCTGAACGGCTTCGGTCCGATTTTCCTCGGACACCGTCCAGCCTTTGTCACCGCCGCGATTGAAGCCCAACTAAAGAAAGGCTTCGAAATCGGACCTCAGACACCGCTCGCCGGCGAAGTCGCCAAAATGTTTTGCGACATGACCGGCAATGAGCGCATGACTTTTTGCAACACCGGTTCGGAAGCGGTGATGGCCGCCTTGCGCGTCGCGCGCACGGTGACCGGACGGAAAAAAGTAGCCCTATTCGCGAATGCCTATCACGGCATGTTTGACGAAGTGCTGGTAAAAGGATTTAAGCGCGGCGGTGTACCGCATTCCTCGCCAGTAGCGCCGGGCATACCTCAAGAGAAAGTCGACAACATTCTCGTGCTTGATTACGGCACACCCGAAGCTCTGGAATTAATTCGCCAAAACGCCAAAGACCTCGCGGCGGTTCTTGTGGAACCGGTTCAGAGTCGCCATCCCGAGATGGTTCTCCCCGAATACTTGAAGGAAATTCGCAAAATTACTGAGCAGTCTGGCACCGCCCTGATTTTCGATGAAGTCGTCACCGGTTTCCGGACGCATCCTGGCGGATGTCAGGCGCTCTTCGGAATTCGGGCCGACCTGGCCACCTACGGAAAGGTTGTCGCAGGCGGAATGCCCATCGGTATTCTTGCCGGCAAAGCGCAGTTTATGGACGCGCTCGACGGCGGGGCCTGGCATTTCGGCGATGATTCCTTCCCCGAAGTCGGCGTCACATTCTTTGCCGGCACTTTCGTGCGTCATCCGCTGGCGCTCGCAGCGGTAAAGGCCGTGCTGCAACATCTCAAAGCGGAAGGGCCCGAGCTGCAGGAACGGGTCAGCAACCGGATGCAGTATATGGTTGGCGTCATCAACGAGTTTTTCGAACAAAAAGGCATTCCTACACGTCTGGCAAATTTTAAAAGCGTTTGCTACTTCAGCTTCCCCGGCGAAGAACGCTTTGCCAGCCTCTTCTACTACTATTTGCGCTTGAAGGGAATTCATCTGCTCGAAGGGTTCCCGGTTTTCCTGACTACCACGCACACCGACGAAGACATCGAGAAAGTGATTCGCGCGTTCAAAGAAAGCGCTGTCGAAATGCAGGAGGGCGGTTTCTTTTCCCCGCCGTCGGCAACGCCGCGACCGGACACTCACGAAGTTGCATCGGGCGGAGTGCTCACCGCAACAGGAATGCCGTCCGCTGTCGTTTCCGACGCACCCCTTACCGAATCGCAGCGTGAAGTCTGGCTTTCAGATCAGCTTGGTAAGCAAGCTTCCTGCGCCTACAACGAATCCTTCACACTCCGCATGCAAGGCTCTCTCGATGAGTCGGCTTTGCGGGTATCGTTGCAAGAACTGATAAACCGGCACGACGCATTGCGCGCGATCGTAGCCGCGGATGGGTCATCGTTGCATTTTGCACCCCAGCTTCCGCTGGATATTCCGGTCACGGATCTTTCTGCCCTGGCTCCGCCCGAACGCGAAGCTCGCCTGGAAGCCGCGACTGCGGAAGAAGCCAACACGCCGTTTGATTTATCTCGTGGCCCGCTGGTTCGTATGCGTTTGTTCCATTTGGATCCGCAAGTTCACGCGCTAATCGTCACTAGTCACCACATAGTCTGTGACGGCTGGTCCACAAACGTCCTGCTAGATGACTTGAGCAAACTTTATTCCGCCCGGCTTAAAGGCGCCAACGCCGCGCTCCCCGCTGCGGTTCAGTTCAGCGAATATGCCCGAACACAATCAAGCGCTCCAGTGTCTGCTGAATTAGCTTTGGTCGAATCGTATTGGCTCAAGCAATTCGAGCAGCTTCCCCCGGTTCTCAATCTTCCGACTGACAGGCCGCGTCCGGCAGTGAAGTCGTTTGAAGGTTCTACGGTTCGCGCGTTCATCGACGCCGCGACATACAAGCAGATCAAGAAGGCCGGAGCGCAACAGGGCTGCACGCTGTTCGTCACGTTGCTCACGGGTTTTGCCACGTTGCTCCACCGCCTGACTGCGCAGGACGATATCGTGATCGGAATCCCCACCGCGGGACAGTCGCTTCTCGATGATGGAAATCTTGTCGGCCACTGTGTCAACTTCCTGCCTGTTCGAGCGCGTATGCCGGAGAAGCAAAAAGCATCGGAGTTACTGCAACAATTGAAACGCACTTTGCTCGACGCTTACGAAAACCAGACCTATACCTACGGCACGCTCGTGCGCAAACTGAAGCTCCGGCGCGATCCCAGCCGCCTGCCGCTCGTCGAAGTTCAGTTCAATCTCGAAAAAGTAGGAACGGGCCTGGACTTTCTTGGATTGAAAGTCGAAGTGGACTCAAATCCGAAAGCCGCCGTGAATTTCGATCTCTTCCTGAACATCGTCGAATCTGAGCACGGTCTTTCAATGGATTGCGACTACAACTCAGAACTCTTCGATCGGGAAACCGTCGGCCGCTGGATGCGCCACTTCGAAACTCTCTTGCAAGGCATCGCCACGGACTCAAATCAAATTGTAGATCTGCTTCCAATCCTGACCGATGGTGAGCGATCCCAGATACTGGTCGGGTGGAACGCCACCGCAGCAGAATATCCGCGGTCAAAATGCGTTCACCAGCTCATTGAGGAACAGTCGCTGCGTTCACCCGAGGCTGTAGCTGTAGCATGCGAAGGTCAGACTCTTACGTATTCGGAACTCGATCGTCGCGCGAATCAGCTCGCGCGGTATTTGATCAAGCTCGGCGTCAAGCCTGGTGCGCTCATTGGAATTTCCGTAGATCGCGCGCTTGAAATGATGGTCGGCTTACTGGGGATTTGGAAAGCAGGCGCTGCTTATCTGCCTCTTGACCCGTCTTACCCGGCAGAACGCCTCTCGTTCATCCTTGGTGAAGCCGCTGTGCCGCTGCTGTTGACTCAAGCCAAGCAAATGTCCGGTCTGCCCGAGGCGCGCGTAGTCTGCCTCGATCGCGATTGGTCCCTTATCGAGCGCGAGCAATCCACCAATCCTAATGTCGCTGTCAGTCCCGAAGCGCTTGCTTACACTATCTACACTTCCGGCTCGACCGGTAAACCCAAGGGTGTCGAGGTCACGCATCAAAATGTAGTTAATCTACTAAGCTCCATGGCCAAGAAGCCTGGCCTCGCCGCGCGCGATCGCCTCCTTGCCGTCACCACGCTTTCCTTCGACATCGCCGGCCTCGAACTTTTCCTGCCGCTCGTTGTCGGCGCGCAAGTAGTTCTCGCGGGGAAAGAGACCACCGTTGATGGAGGTTTGCTGCTCAAACTCGCTTCCAGTTCCGGGGCTACCGTGATGCAGGCCACTCCGGCCACTTGGCGCCTGATGCTCGAAGCAGGATGGAACGGCACGCCAATTCTGAAGATCCTTTGCGGCGGCGAAGCTCTCCCGCGCGAACTCGCGAACCAGCTCGTCGCGTGCGGAGAGGTTTGGAACATGTATGGTCCCACGGAAACCACGATTTGGTCCGCGACGTCCCGAGTCGAATCCGGCGCAGGTCCCGTCACAATCGGGCCCCCGATCCAAAACACTCAATTTTATGTTTTAGATAAACAGAACCAGCCGCTGGGCATCGGCGTTCCGGGCGAACTTCACATCGGCGGCGACGGCGTAGCGCGCGGCTATTTCAAGCGTCCGGAGCTGACTGCCGAACGTTTTGTGCCCGATCCATTCAGTGCAACGGCGAATCAGAGGCTCTACAAAACCGGCGATCTCGTGCGTTACCGAACAAATGGTCACCTTGAATTTCTCGGCCGCCTTGACAATCAAGTCAAAGTCCGTGGCTTCCGCATCGAACTGGGAGAAATCGAATCCGCGCTCGCAAAAGTTCCGGGAATTCGCGAATCGGTCGTCCTGGCGCGCGAAGATGCGCCCGGTGTGAAACAGCTTGTTGCTTATGTCGT
>Ga0302219_10000704_pt1 | contig 14683 bp, 9 predicted proteins | sample II_Palsa_E1_2_FD_194569 | JGI IMG/M metagenome (GOLD analysis project Ga0302219, IMG submission 194569) | Peat permafrost microbial communities from Stordalen Mire near Abisko, Sweden - II_Palsa_E1_2 | ecosystem: Environmental > Terrestrial > Soil > Palsa > Peat permafrost | place: Sweden...
CCGTTCCAGCAGCGGCTTGTATCCGTAAGAGTCCGCGCCGTTGATTTCAAGATCCTCGATGCGCACACCCAGCTCAGCCAGCGGAAAATCGAGGACGCCGCTCGAGCCCAGGTTGTATTTCGCCGGCGCACGCAGCTTCGACCACTCGATATAGGCCGAACGAATTTCTCGTCTCTGGCTCATGGGAACTCAGTCGGACCCGGCGAGCCGCCTTGTGTGCCCGCGCAAAAGGAAATAGATGGCAACCCCGCCAAAAGCATACACACGCCTCCACCCGCATGACGAAAGTATTTTCACGACATGTTGAGAGATATTAACCGGCTGGCTAGCTTTATTTGCAGTGAACCCCGCCCCGGCATTATCCGTGTCGGTCGAAAATATCGCCTTCTACCCTTCATTGAGACGCACCGCTTGCAATTCCGTCCGTTGCGCGTAAGCTTTTCAGTTGCGTCAGATGGAGCGATCACATGGCCAATTTCAATTATCTCGCAGAGCGGCAGATAGGAATCGCGGGAACTCGAGGTCACCGCGGGCGGCTGGCGCGGATGGCATTATTGCCGCTGATGGCATCGATTGCTTTGTTACCCGCATCGCCCCGTAGTGCCGCCGCGCCACAGCAAGCGGCTCCGCAGCCGGCCACGGCAGCGCCGGTGGCCCAGGCGAGTGCGGCTTCGGAGGGGCCGGCGTCCAAGCCTCCCACGCAGGATTATCTCGTTTACGTCGTCTGCGAAGCCGCGGACAGAGTCGTGCTCCTGCGCTTCGGGCCCCAGGGACTCAAAGAAGAGCACGAGACGCGCATCGGCCTGATGCCCACGGATATCAATGGCCCGCATGGCATAGCCGTTTCGCCCGACAAGCAATATCTTTACGTTTCGGTTGGGCACGGACGCCCCGATGGTTCGGTATGGAAATTGAAAACCGGAACGGACGAAGTGATTCGTTACGCGCCGCTCGGTTTGTTCCCCGCGACCACCGACATTTCCCGCGACGGCGCCTTCATCTACGTGGCCAATGCGAATTTTCACGGCGACATGGTGCCTTCCTCCATCTCCGTCGTCGCCACCGAACCCATGGTCGAGGTGAAACGCATCACCACTTGCACCATGCCGCACGGCTCGCGTTTGAATCCGCAAGGCACCAAGCATTACTCCGCCTGCATGATGGACGACATGCTGGCCGAAATTGACACGCAAACCTTCGAAGTCTCGCGCCATTTCATGCTCGGCGCGGGTAAAGAGATGGGCATGGCCGGCGCGCCGGACAAACAAATGAAAATGGGCGATCTCACCTGCGTGCCCACCTGGGCCCAACCTTCGAACGACGGCTCGGAAGTGTACGTGGCCTGCAATAAATCGAATGAAATCGTAGCGGTGGACGTGGCTTCCTGGAAAGTGGCCCGACGATTTCCCGCCGCCACCGGCGTTTACAATCTGGCCATGACCAAAGACGGCCGCTTGGTTGCCACTAACAAACGCAGCCAGTCCGTTTCCATCTTTGATCCAAAATCGGGTAAGGAACTCGTGCGGCTTCCGACCAAGCGCAAGGTGGTTCACGGCGCGGTCGTGACGCCCGATAACCGCTACGCCTTTATCTCTGTCGAAGGCATCGGCTCGGATCCCGGCACGGTTGAGGTGATCGATCTAGATTCGATGAAGACAGTAGGAACGCTCGACGTCCCGCAACAGGCCGCCGGCATCGACTTCTGGAAGACCGAGCCGAGCAAACCCTAGTCCAGCGAAAAACTCGACCCGCGCTCAACGATCTTTTTAGTCCCGCTCGCGCCATTGCATGGAAGAAGGCGCCGCGCCGCTCGATTCCGATTCCGCGTTCGCCTTGTCCCATTCTTCGCGCGTCAGCGTCTTAATCGCCCCGAGTTTCTTCTTCCCGAGCGAAGCGTTCGCTTCCTGGATGTCTTTGGCCACAAAAGCATCGAATTCCTTCATCACATCACCGAGCTCGTGTTCGAGCGAACCAATGCGGGCTACCTGATAATCCCCCGGACGCCCCTCATAACCCACCAGGTCGCCGTAGAGTTGCGCGGTCTTTTCGCGGATACGCTCTTCGCCCGTCACCGCGCCGCCTTCCTTGGTAGCCACGATTTTCTTGCGAATTTCTTCGGTTCGCCCGGCCAGGTCCTGAAGCCGCTTGCGCAGCGGATCGCTCTCGCCGAGCTTGCCTGCCCGCTCGGCCAGTTCGTCGCGCACGCGGTTGATGCGGTCCACATCGAAGCTCATGTCGCCCAGCATGTTGTACACGCGCATGGCCGTCTCGAAATTCAGCTTGCGGTCTTCCACCGTGAATTTCGCGCGCGGATCCAGCGTAATAACCAGCGGCGTCGTGTACGTTTCCTTGCCGCGTGTCATCTTCACCGTGTAAGTGCCCGGCAAAATTCTCGGCCCTTGGCTCGCCTCGAAAGCAGCCGTAGCCGCCGGAGGAACGTGCGGCGCCTTGAGTCGCATGGGCCACTCCACGCGGCTCAGTCCCCGCCGGCTATTGGCCGGGACCGTATCAATCAGCTTGCCCTGCTCGTCAAATATCTCGATCTTCATTTTCCCGAAAATGTGCCGCTTCCTCTGAAAGTAGGTGATCAAAGCAGCGTCCGGCGGATTCGCTCCGGTGAACACGGCACTCCCATCGCCCCAGCCGCCGCTGGCGTTCAGCCGCTGCTGGGCCGGTTTCCCCGGGACAAACGCGGCCTCCTGTACCAGCACATCTGGAGTCAGTTTTCGCAGCGGCGTGATGTCGTCCACGATCCAGATGCCGCGGCCGTGCGTAGCCAGAACCAAATCCGATTCGCGGGGCTGCACCACGATGTCGCGCACCGCCACCTCCGGAAAATCGCGGCCCTTGTACTGCGCCCATTGCTTCCCGCCGTCAAGCGACACCCACAATCCGAATTCCGTGCCCACGAACAACAAATTGGGCGATTCACTGTCCTCCTTAATTACGTGCGCGTAACCGCGCACTCCGCTGTCCTTCGCCACCACCGGCGTCCACGTCTTGCCGTAATCCGTAGTCTTGTACACATGCGGGTCCATGTCGCCGAAGGTGTGCCGGTCGAACGCGGCATACGCAGTGGCGGGATCAAAGCGGCTCGCCTCCACCCAGGAGACCCATGAGGCCTTGGGCACGTCCGGGACATTCCCCACCACGTTCGTCCAGGTTTTCCCCGCATCGCGTGTGATCTGCAGGTTTCCGTCATCCGTGCCCACCCAGATGGTTTGTCCATCGCGCGGGGATTCGCTGATGGAATAAATCGTGGTGTGCGTCTCGGCGTCCGAGTTATCCACCGTCACGCCGCCCGATTCCTCCTGCTTCTGTTTCTCCGGATCATTGGTGGTCAAGTCGGGGGAAATGCGGTCCCACGTTTGTCCGTGGTCGCGCGAACGGAACAGAAATTGCGCGCCGATGTAAATGGTGCCCTTTTCATTGGGGCTCATGTGGAGGGGCGTGTTCCAGTTGAAGCGCAGCTTGCCTTCGCCGTAGTTCGGCTGCGGCTTGAGGCCGCGAACTTCGTGAGTGACCCGATTCACGCGCCCCACTTCGCCGCCTTGCGATTCGGTGTAGACGTAATGGTCGTCGGACGGATCGGGGAAGGCCCAAAATCCATCGCCGCCGTAGAGATTTTCCCAGCGACCGTTGGAAATTCCTCCGGGATACGCGGAATCGCCCATCCACACGCTGTTGTCCTGCAGCCCGCCAAAGACGTGATAGGGATCGTCCGCGTCGACGCTCACGTGATAGAACTGCGAAATGGGCAGGTTGGCCGCCTTCCACCAGGTGTTTCCGCTGTCGTAGGAGTACCACACGCCGCCGTCATCCCCGGCGATCACGTGCTCGGTATTGTCCGGATCGACCCACACGTCGTGGAAATCTCCGTGCGCGCCGCCGGAAATCCCGCTGAAGCTTTTCCCGCCGTCGTTGCTCATAATCAGGCCGAGGTCCGGCTTGTAAATTTTGTTCTCGTCCTTGGGATCCACAATCAAGTTGGCGAAGTAAAAAGGACGCCAAACCATCAGGTTGCTGCGGTCGCGCTCTTGCCAGGTCTTGCCGCCATCATCCGAACGGAAAAGCGCGCTGCGATTGGATTCGATCAAGGCGTACACCACTTGCGCATTGGACGGTGCAATAGTCACCGCGATGCGTCCCCAGGGCTTCGCCGGCAGGCCTTTGGCGCTTTTCTCGTCCAGCTCCGTCCAAGTCGCGCCGCCATCGTTTGTCTCGAAGAGCCCGCTGCCGCTGGGCGCCGTGGAATTTTCGCCTCCGGAACGGAAGGTCCAGCCCTTGCGCCGGAAATCCCACATGCCAGCGAAAATAACCTTCGAATCGCGCGGGTTCATGGACATCATGGAGCAGCCGGTCGAGAGGTTCGCGCCCTTCAGGATTTTCGTCCAGCTTTGGCCCCCGTCCGTCGTCTTGTACACGCCGCGAGCTTCGCTATCGCTCCACAGTTTTCCCGGAACGCAGGCATAGACCGTGTTGCCGTCCTGGGGATCGATAAGAATTTTGGAAATTCGCTCCGATTCCTTCAAACCCATGAACGTCCAGTTTTCCCCGCCGTCCACGGATTTGTAGATTCCATTCCCGATGGAAACGCTGTTGCGCGTCCACGGTTCGCCGGTGCCCACCCAAATGGTCTTGGGCGTTTGGGGATCGATGGCGATGGCTCCAATCGATTGCACCGGCTGTTTGTCGAATACCGGCTTGAACGTTGTCCCGCCATTCACCGACTTCCATACTCCGCCGCTCGCCGCGCCGATGTACACGCTCAGGCGTCCGTCTTCTTTTACCGCCGTCAGCGCCGCCACACGGCCGCTCATCTCCGCGGAACCGATGTTGCGCGCGCCCAGGCCTGAAATCGTATCCGAGTCAACTTTGGCTTCCTGCGCCGCGGCGTATTTCGAGGCTGGAAGGATAGCGAGCACTATCAGGGCGCCGATTCGAAGGCCATTTCTTGCAGTCAGGAGCGTTCGGGAAATCACTGTGCACCTCCCGGGGCCTTGGCTGCGGGCTTGGCGGTCGGCATGGCAAAGACCGAATCATCGAGCGGCACGTTTATTTCCACTTTATCTGCCGCGTACTTCACGCGATTGGGATCGCCCTTTTCGCCGGCCTCAAACGCAAACGAGTAGTACAGTCCTTTTACTTCCTCGTAATCTCCAAAGTACGTTTCGGAATATTGCACCGTCCCGCGGATGTTGCTCTCCGTCTCGATTTTGAGTTCGAGAAATGAGTCGGCGTCCAGAAAGTAATAGCGCACGTCGCCGTTCTTGAGCGATAACTTGATCTTGTAGCAGTCCGTCCCTTCCACCGAATCGTGTCCCACGAGTTCCGCCTTGTGCCCCTTTTCCTTGTAGTCCACCAGCGGGCCGTCAATATCGGCATCCTCTTCGAGGCTCTTCAAATCATCGCGGGACATCAGCTCCGCGTCCCGCCTGCCGCCGAAAGGATTCACCTGCCAGCCGACCTTGCCGTCATACGCCTGGATTCCCGCCAGGCCTTGGATGATTTGTTCCTCGCGCACCTTCCCGGGACGCTTGTTCTCCTGCATGAACCCGGCGCGGAACGAGCCTTGGCTGAACTTCCCGGTCATGCGGATGGTTTGCACCGACTTCATTTTTTCCATTCCGCCGTGCGCTTGAATGTTTTTGGCGATGATTTCATCCACGCTCTGGGCGCGCACTCCCAAGGGCAGGAAAACGACTGTGGCGATGGCGATCAAAAACGTGCGAAGCATCCGTAAGCTCCTTAGCGGTATTTATGCAAGCCGGTACGCTCTCAGACGAGCCCGGAAAAGCATGGTTAGCACTTTCGTTCTGGTTATTGGCGCGAAATCCGCCGCGCGCGAGTGTATTCCAATCCCCGGTCAAACGCCACTCGGGGGCCCTCGCCGGCATCCAAAAAAGGCACTCGCCAGGCGCATCCGTAGCCGGTCTTGGCACCCGGTGCTTCCTTCGGCGTTGCAAGAATCCCGGTACATTGGCACGATATAGCGGTGCCTTTACCGGCAGGTGAGGTCACGCCGATAAATTTTCGGCCGCAATCATGCATCGAAAAGGGATCATGGAATGAATTCAGGGGCCAACTCCGGGGCTGAGAACTCAGACGCTCCCTCCCGCTTCCCAAATTTGCCCGAGCGCATCCGCGGGCTCGAACGCCTTGCTTACAACTTGTGGTGGAGCTGGCAGCCCCACGCCCGCGAACTCTTCCGCTCGCTCGACCTCGCGGCGTGGCGCGCCGCCGAACACAATCCCCTGCGCATGCTGACGCTCCTCCCCCAGCCGGTCCTGGAAGACGCCGCCAGGGATGCGGTCCTGGTAAAAAAGTATGACCAGCTTATGGCCGAATTTGACGCCAATATTGCCTCCAAAACCGGCTGGTTTACGGTCGAATACGGTTCTTCCGTGGTATCGCCCCTGGCCTATTTTTCCGCCGAATATGCCTTCCACCACTCCCTGCCCCTCTACGCCGGCGGCCTCGGGGTGCTGGCGGGGGACTATATAAAGGAATGCAGCGATCTGGCCATTCCGGTCGTGGCCGTGGGGCTGATTTATTCGCGCGGGTACCTGAAGCAAAAACTCAATGATGACGGCTGGCAGGAAGACGACCAGAAAACGCTGGACCGTTCGTGTGATCCGGTGAGAATCGTGCGCGACGAAAACAATCAGCCGCTGGTGGTGCAGGTGCCGCTGTTCGATCCGCCGGTGCAGGTGCTGGTTTGGCGCGCGGACATTGGGCGCGTTCCCGTGTATTTGCTGGACACGGAAGTGGAGAGCAATCGGCCGTGGGACCGCGCTATCGCGAACCGGCTTTACACCAATGACCCCGAGCAGCGCTTGCGACAAGAAATCGTTCTCGGAATGGGCGGGATGCGCGTCCTCGAAGCGATCGGCATACGCCCGGCGGCGGTACACATCAACGAAGGGCATCCGGCGCTCGCGTTCCTGGAGCGCGTGCGCGCCCTAGTGGAGGAAGGAACAAAGTTTGAAGATGCGATTGCGAAGGTGCGCGAGACGTCGGTTTTCACCACGCACACTCCGCTTTCCGCGGGCACGGACGTTTTCCCGTTCCCGCTGGTCGAGAAATATTTGAGCAGCCACTACGCCAAATTCGGCACCGACCGCGAGGGTTTGCTGAGCCTGGGGAGCAACCCCGCCAACCCCGACGCCGGATTCAACATGACCGTCTTCGCCCTGCGCCTTTCCAAATTTTGCAACGCGGTGAGCAAAAAGCACGGCGAAGTGGCGCGGCACATGTGGGCGGGTTTGTGGCCGGACAAGAAAGAGCAGGACGTGCCCATCACCGCCATCACCAACGGCGTCCACCTGCGGACCTGGATGGACACCACCTGGCTGCAGCCCATGCTCGATAAGTACGTCGGCCCGGGATGGTTTCGCGATCAGGACCGGCCCAAGATTTGGGAGGCGGTGGACAACATTCCCGACGATGAGCTGTGGTGGCTACGCTTCCGCATGAAAGTTTTGCTGATCGATGAAATCAACAAGCGCGCGCGGGAGGAATGGACCAGCAAGCGCGTGCGCGCGCAGAGCGTGATTGCGTTCGGAGCGCTGCTCGATCCGCGCATTCTGACCATCGGATTCGCGCGGCGGTTCACGGGCTACAAGCGGCCGGATTTGATTCTGCAGGATCTGGAGCGGCTCAAGCGCATCCTGACGAATCCGCTGCAGCCAGTGCAAATTATTTTCGCCGGGAAAGCGCATCCCTCCGATACCGTGGGCGCGCAGCTGATTCAAAAGGTTTTTCATCTGGCGCAGGACCCGGAATTTGCGGCGCGCATCGCGTTCGTGGAGGATTACGACCAGCACTTGGGTCAGCGCATGGTGCGCGGCGTGGACGTGTGGCTGAATAATCCGCTGCCTCCGCTCGAAGCCAGCGGCACGAGCGGAATGAAAGCGGGCGCGAACGGCGTCCCCAGCCTTTCAATTCTGGATGGATGGTGGATTGAAGGGTACAACGGCAAAAACGGCTGGGCCATCGGCGAGGCGCCCGCCGGCCACGAGCCCCAACCCGACCGGACGCAGGCGGATGCGGAATCGCTCTACCGGCTCCTCGAAGAAAAAGTCATTCCGCTGTACTACGAGCGGTCCGACGACGAAATTCCTCACGACTTCGTGCAGGTGATGAAGGCGGCCATCAAGAGCGTGGCGCCGCAATTCAGCACGCGGCGCATGGTGAAGGAATACGTCAGCCGGTTTTACATCGAAGCGCTCGGACTCGAAGAACCCATCGCGTCCGGCGGTAAAGGCCGCTGAAAAATCCAGAGTGAAAATGCCCCGCATATCGCGAACTCTGTGGCTCGCTTTTGTGCTGAGGATTTTGATTTTGTCCCTGCCGGCGCATCCTCCGGTGCATGCGGCTGATTCCGGGAACGATTTGCCGCAAGAGGCATCTCACGCAGCAAATTCCGCGCAAACGAAATCTACTGACGCGGTTACGTGCCATGCGGAAGGCAACGAAATCACGCTCGCCTGCGACTACGCGGCAATCGCGACTCCATCTGGAGACGCGGGCGGCGAAGCGCGCATAGTCCTGAATCACGCGGAGTTTTCGTTCAAGACGAAGCATGACAATTGGATGCGCGTGGAACTCACGTTCTCGAACGCAGGCGCGGCAAAAATGGCGGAGTCCCGGCAGGTCTATCTCGCGGTGGACGACGCCGAGGGCCACAACTACATCCGGCGGCCGCTGCCGCATGTGGATTTGCGCAGCCTCGCGCCGGGCGAGCGCCAGACATTCTCGGACCGCCTGCTAATCCCCGCCCTGCGCCCCGGCAGCTACGTCATTCATCTGTGGATCCCCGATCCCAATCCGTCGCTGCAATTCAACTCCGCGCACAATTTCCTGCTCAGCAGCGTCGGCGTCCCTGACCAAAAGTCGGGGCTAAACACGCTCGCATCATTCACCGTCGTTCGCTAACGGACTATCCGATCCCCATCGGCCTCCGAAGACATTCATCGACTTAAACTTCTGCTGAGATTCGCGTCCCCCGTCAGATGCCGGCGTACCAGGAATAGCCACCTTCTGGGGCGGCGGAGCCCAGGCCCTTTCCGAACTTTTTCAGGCTGTCGGTGACGGTGATGTGGGTGACGAACTTCACGCTCTTGTAGCCGAGCTGGCGTGGGACGCGCAGGCGCAGCGGGCCGCCGTTGGCGATGGAAAGTTCGCCGCCATTCATGCCGTAAGCGAGAAAAGTTTGCGGATGCAGGGCGTCGGCCATGTCAATGCTTTCCCACCAGTCGGGCTCAATCGAAAAGTAAACCACGTAGCGCGCTTGCGGCTGAATGCCCACGCTTTCGAGCACGTGGGAGAGCGGCACGCCGATCCACTCGGCGATATACGACCAGCCCTCCTCACACGCGAGGATAGTGATCTGGCTGCGAGAGGGGTAGCTCCGAAGCTGGTCGAGCGAGAACGAGGCGGGATGGTCAACCATGCCATCCACGGAGAGCCGCCAGTCAGCGAATCCTCCGGCCTGCAGGCGCTTGAACGCTTCGGGCGGCGGCGCAAGTTCATTTTCGACCGGCCGCTTCGAAATCTGGCCGCGAGGGAATTCACGCGCGAGCGAGTGCCGGGTGAGCAGGCGCTGGGAAGCGTAGGTGAGCGTCTCGCCGAGGCCGTAGATGCCGCCGTGATCGGGCGGAACGAGTCCATATTTTTCGGCAAGGTTCGCGGCGACGCACAGGCCCGCCACGCCGGCGGTCGCGGCGAGTCCGCCAAGGATGAGTTTGCGGCGCGAGATATCTTTCATGTGCGCTCCTTCTGTGCAGCCGCCGGCCCAGCGGTCATGTTTTCTGTAGTCACCCGCCCCGTAATCATGGCTCGCATGCGGCTCCTGAATCCGGCAACGCAGATCATCACCACGTGGACCACCAGGAAGAGCACGAGCGCGATGGAGACGAAGAAGTGAATGGTGCGCGCGGATTGCTCGCCGCCGAGCAGAGTGACGCTCGCCGGAAACGCGGAAACAAACGAGAGAGACATGGCCAGCCCGGTCCAGATCACCAATGGGAACAGAATGAAGACCACGATCAAGTAGCTGAGCCGCTGGAGCACGTTATACGACCAGGCTTCGTCCGTGCTCGGGCGCGCGAAACGCACGTGGCTCGCGATTGCGGCGGAAAACGCGCGCCAAGAAAGATCGGCCTTGCGCGGAAGCAAGTCTTTGCGCCAATGCCCGGTAAAAAAGCCGGAGATCACGTAGAGCAAGCCGGTCAACACCACGATCCAGGCAGCTTGAAAGTGCAGATAGCGGCTCCAGCCGTTCTGGTCCGGCAGCACGTAGCCGTAGCCGGTCTTCACCAAGGCGCGCGAGGATGGGATCGGCAGTTGGAACAGTGGCGTGGTCAAGATGTTGCCGGTTTCGCCCCAGTAGAAGCGCGGGTGAGAGATCACAATTTCAATTCCGGTGACGAGCAGGGCGAAAAAGCAGAGAGTGGCGATCCAGTGAGTGACGCGAACGAGCGCGGAGTGGCGCAACGCGACCACGGCCGTTTCTGGGACGGCGCTGGCCGAGCTTGGAACGGAAACTGCCAGCGGCGCCTCCGGCGGCAGCTCCACGAATTCAGATTCACCCATTCTCAGCCTCTTGCTGGAGTTCAGACTTGCCTTCCCAGGGTGGGTGCAATACTAACACGCTACAGTGACTGCTGAGATAGTCGTCCAGTTTAGGCGCACCGGCGCGGTTTCGCCCGCGCTGAAGGCTGGCACAAGGTTATAATTTTCTCCACTATGGCACTGGCTCCGGGGACCAAACTCGGGTCGTACAAAATCGTCGCGCCGCTGGGCGCGGGCGGGATGGGCGAGGTCTATCGCGCGCGGGACACGCGGCTCGAGCGCAATGTTGCCATCAAGATTTTGCCCGCGGAATTCGCCTCAGACGCCGAACGCTTGCGCCGGTTCGAGCAGGAAGCACGCTCGGCGTCGGCGCTGAATCATCCGAATATCGTGACCATCCACGAGCTCGGGCAGGAGGGCTCCACGCATTACATCGCGATGGAGCTGATCGAGGGCAAGACGCTGCGCGATTTGATGGCGGCCGGCTCGCTGCCCATTCGCAAGGCACTTGAAATCGCGGCACAGGTGGCCGAGGGGTTGGCCAAGGCGCACGAAGCCGGCATCGCGCACCGGGATTTGAAGCCAGCGAACTTGATGGTCACGGAGGATGGGTTCGTCAAGATTCTGGATTTTGGGTTGGCGAAGCTGAGGGCCAAGAGCGGCGAGCTGTCCATGACGCACGATTTGTCGGCGTGGGAGACGCAGCCGGGCGTGATTGTGGGCACGGTGCAATACATGTCACCGGAGCAGGCCGGCGGCGGGCAGCTGGATTTCCGGTCCGATCAGTTTTCGTTTGGGCTGGTGCTGTACGAAATGGTGACGGGAAAGCGCGCGTTTCCGCGAAGCACCGTGGCCGAGACCATGGTAGCGATTCTGCGCGAGCCGGTCGAACCGATTGCCACAAAAAATCCGGAGGCGCCCGCGCCGTTGTGTTGGGCCATCGAGCGCTGCCTGGCCAAGGAGCCGGACAAACGCTACGTCTCCACGCGGGACCTTGCGCGCGAGCTTGCCGCCATACGCGATCGCCTCTCGGAAAGGCCGGCGGCGCAAGTGGAGACGCGGCCTACCAATATTCCCGTGCAGCGGACGCGGTTTGTGGGGCAGGAGAAGGAAGTGGCGGCGGCGAGAGAACTCCTGCTGCGGCAGGATGTGCGGCTGGTGACGGTCACGGGGCCGGGCGGGATCGGCAAGACGCGACTCGCGGTGGAGGTGGCCAGCGGACTCGTCGAGCGTTTTCCCAGCGGGATTCATTTCGTGCCACTCTCAGCGGTGAGCGATCCGGGATTGCTTGCTTCGGTGATCCTGCAGACGCTCGGGATTCGCGAGGCGGGAGGCCAGTCACCGCTCGATTCACTCCGGAAGAATTTGCAGGATACGTTGCGCGCGCCGATGTTGCTGGTGCTCGACAATTTCGAGCACCTGATGCAGGCGGCGCCTACCGTGGCGGAGATTCTGGCCATGGCTCCCAATCTTAAAATTCTGGTGACCAGCCGCGCCGCGCTGCACGTTTACGGAGAGCAGGAATTTCCGGTACCGCCGCTCGGGCTGCCGGACTCGAAGTCCATGCCTGCGCTCGAGGTGCTGGCACAGTGCCCGGCGGTTGCGCTATTCGTGCAACGCGCCAGCGCGGCCAAGCCGGATTTTGAATTGAACCGCGAAAACGCGCAGGTTGTCGCGGAGATTTGCGCGCGACTGGACGGCCTGCCTCTCGCGATCGAACTTGCGGCCGCGCGAGTGAAGGTTCTTTCGCTCACTTCCATGCGTACGCGCCTCGAGAGCCGCTTGCAATTATTGACGGGCGGCGCGCGGGATCTGCCCCAGCGGCAACAGACCCTGCGCGCGACGATCGATTGGAGCTACGACCAGCTGAGCGCCGCGGAGCAGAAACTTTTCCGCAGGCTCTCGGTATTCGTGGGGGGATGTACTCTGGAAGGAGTCGAGGCCGTCTGCGACACGAAGGGCGATCTCGATTTGGACCTGCTCGACGGCATGGCCTCGATGGTGGACAAAAGCCTGGTGCAGCAGGTGGAGCAAGCGAACGGCGAAGCGCGCTTCATGATGCTGGAAACGATTCGCGAGTATGCGCGGGAAAAACTCGAGGCCAGCTCGGAAAAGGCCATGACCAAGCGCGCCCATGCGGCCTACTGCCTGGTGCTGGCCGAAGAGGTCGGCGAACAGAGCGGAGTGGCGGGAACGGAGTGGCTGGGACGTTTCACGCTCGAACACGACAATTTTCGAGCAGGGCTGGAGTGGTTGATCGAAACTGGAGATGCGGAGTGGGGCTTGCGCCTCGGCGCGGCTTTGTTTCAATTTTGGGAGACCCGGGAGTATCTGGCCGAGGGGAGCGAAAGTCTCGGCAGGCTATTAAAGCTTAAAGGCGCGGCAGGCCCCACGAAGGCGCGACAGCGCGCGCTATTTGCGGCAGGCGTGCTTGCGCACGAGCAAGGAGATTACTCCTCAGCGGAGGAGTTCACAAAGGAAAGCCTGGACATCGCGAGTCAGTTGCATGACCAGCTCGGCACCGCCGTTTCGCTAAACGCGCTGGCAGTCCAAGCTCGGGACCTTGGCGATATCGCGGCAGCCCACTCTCTCTTCGAGAAAAGCCTGGCGATGTGGAGAGAATTGGGCGAGCTGAAGGCCATCGCCCGCGCTCTGAGCAATCTGGCGAGCGTGCTCAAGTTGCAGGGAGAGTACGACCACTCTCGTTCGCTGTACGCGGAGTGCCAGGGAATCTTCGAAGGATTGAGAGATCAAACCGGCGTGGCGTGGTCGCTGAACTCTCAGGGAGATGTCGCTCGCGAACAAGGTGAGTTCGCGGCCGCGCGGGAGCTCTACGAACAAGGTCTGGCGATTTTTCGTGGACTCGGGGATCGCTGGGGCATTGCCGGCACATTGGCGGATCTGGGAAACATGGCCCGGGAGCAGAAGAATTGCGGCGAAGCGCAGCAGCTGTATCGGGAAAGCTTGAAGATTTTTCAGGAGCTGCAACATAAGCGCGGAATCGCGCGCCTGCTGGAATGTTTTGCGGGTTTGGCAGCCGCCCAACTGCAAGCGGAGCGTTCGCTGCGCCTGGCTGGTGCAGCGGCCGCGTTGCGCCAGAACATCGGCGCTCCGCTCACCTCCGTGGAACAGGCCAAGCTGGAAGCGATTTTGGATCCAGCCCGCCAGGCGTTGAGCAACACATCGGGCGCGAGCGCGTGGTTGGAAGGTTGGGGAATGCCGGTGGAGAAAGCTATTGAGGATGGGCTTGTCTCTGGGGCGGGATCGCCTTCGAGCTAGCGGCCGCGCGAACTACCACCAACGAAATTAGGACGCGCTATGGGCGGGGTTTATTCCGCCGAGGATGGGTCGATGAGCCGGCGCACGGCAGAAACGCGATTGGCGGGAATGCCGGTGCGCTTGGCGTGTTCGCGTACGGTTCCTTCATCCGGAGCGAGGTAAACGCAATACACCTTGTCCCCGGTTACATAGCTATGGAGCCACTGAATTTCGGGCCCCATCCCCCGCAATACGTCGACCGACTTCTGGGACACTTCCCGCAGTTGGGCGTCCGTCAGATTGCCGGCTCCGGGGATTTCGCGTTCAATCACAAATTTGGGCACGAGCGTTCCTTAGCTTCTAACGCATGCTAGCATGCGCATAGAGCGGCTTCAAGACGGCCCGGCCAGGGCCGCTCTGGTCACCGACAAGATCGAAAGAAATGAGGCTTGCCATGGATCTGCGAACGATACAGAAGCCACTCAAAGAGCAATACCGCCAGGACTCGAACGCATCGCGAATTACCCTGCGCGCAAAGGGCGTGCAGAAGGACGTGCCGATAGCGTGTTCGGTGGATCTCGGACGCGCTATCTACCAGGCCGAAGCGCACAAAGGCGTTGGCGGGGCCGGCGCCGGGGCATGTTCCGGCGACCTTCTGCTCGGGGCGCTCGCTGCTTGCGCGCAGATCACCTGCCAAATGGTTGCTGCTGCGATGAGCATTCCCACCGAACGCATCGAGGTCACGGTGGAGGGAGATATGGATCTTCGCGGCACGCTGGGAATTTCCAAGGATGTTCCGGTTGGATTTGAAAGCATCCGTCTTCATTTCGACATTATGGCGCCCAGGGCG
>Ga0302219_10000715_pt1 | contig 14606 bp, 13 predicted proteins | sample II_Palsa_E1_2_FD_194569 | JGI IMG/M metagenome (GOLD analysis project Ga0302219, IMG submission 194569) | Peat permafrost microbial communities from Stordalen Mire near Abisko, Sweden - II_Palsa_E1_2 | ecosystem: Environmental > Terrestrial > Soil > Palsa > Peat permafrost | place: Sweden...
CGTGACGCGCAGGCTCGGGGTGAAAGGCTGGCCGACCCGGCTAGGCGCGCCCGCCTGGCAGAAGATCAGGCCCGCATCGATGCGGCCCTGGCCGGGACCGAACAGTAGCTCATGCTGCCGCGCCGCTTCCCATGCTCGGTCGCGGGTGCTGTCTGCGGTCCGGGTCGGCTTGCCACCGGACGACTTGGACTGAGCTGACAGCAACGGTGACAGCAACATCAGCGACCATCGGCGACCGGCAGCGATCGGCGACAGTGCATAACACCCGCACGATCCGCGGCAACTGGGAGCATGTCCGGCCTGAAAAACGGACGGTCGTTCGACGGCGCCATCCCACCGAGAACTTTGCCTGCGCACTACGGACGCGTGCCCCCGAGATGCCCCCAAACTGCCATCAACAGCCAACGATCGCCACAAGCAGCAACCTGCGAACATGAAGCTGAGGCGGCCTTTGACCCCGCGAGCAACGCACGAGAACACCCTCGTAATGCGTAGCTCTGCCGCGCCGCTTCCGGTCCCCGGGCCTGGTGGCTGGGTGAAGGCTGAGGTGTCACGCCCAGTGACGAGGCAACCGCTCCGGTGTGGACCGGCTCGTGGACCGGCGGGCTGGATAATCCCAGGACCACGTGAGCCGTCAGAGCGACGGGGCGTGCTATCGGTGCAGCGAGCGCGGTTGCCGCACGGTAGCGTACTCATGGTAAGGAGAGGGTCAGGTTGGCTTTGGACGGCCGAACATGCCCGATACGTGCCTAGACCAATCCACCAATGTTGGTTTGGCCTGCTCAGAGAACGAATGATCGGCCGCCTGTTAGTGAATCGCTCACCTCCGTTCGCCCTAGCCCTAGCCCTGACAAATTTTCTGTACGGGCTTTTTCAAGGGCACGCCCTCCGGGCGCGCCGGGCCGTTCCGGCCCCGGCCGGTTCCGTGCAGGATCGCGATGCGCTGCGGGAGTTCGTGAGACGGCCGAGGTTGCCGCCAGGAGCCGGGCAGGACGGCGGGGCTACTAGTCGGCTCTGGGGCGGGCGGCCTGCCCGCGACCTGCGAGCGGTAGCCCTCCGGTCGCGGGCCTATCAGGAGGACGCACCCAAATGAGCACTACCGAATCACCCCCGAGAGTGCATATGCCCCAAGTCCGAGCGCTAAGCCGACGCGTCCAAACCGGGCAGAGTATCGGATCAGATGGAGATTCGAGACGAACCGGAGCTAGAATCGCTATCGTGGTTTCATGGATGAACAAAACGTAATTAAAGGCTTCTTCGTAGCAGTCGCCGCTGCGGTCGTAGCTGGCATAATCCTAGCTATAATACACTTTGGGCAAGGATCGTCCGTTTCTGCAGGACCGTCCGGTTCGCCGAACTCAGGTGGCGGGTCAAGCTCCAGCGGCGGCACCGTTACACCATCCCCGCCTAATCCGTCGCCAACTGAATACATGCTTCTCTGGAACAGGTCAGTAGCGATTAGCCTATTTACGGTCGATGGTGCGACATTCCAACAGAATGGTGCTGTCCTTACTTTTCCCAGTGATATAAGCTATGGCGGGACATGGAGTACAACTAATGGGTCGTTGGACGAATGGAATTCTAACTCCACGCCAAGCCCGAGTGATTGCGCCCATGAGCAAGGTGTCAATACCGCGAATGGTACAACTGCGGCGATCGGAGCCAAGTATTGTTACGTCAACACCGGATCTCCGAACGGGCCAATAGTAGTCGTGTTGACAGTAACTGGAACGTCTCAAACCGGTGTGATATTCGACGCCCGGGCATGGGCTCCGAAGTCATGATTCGCTAAGCGGACATCCTCGATGCTAACCTACTACGAAATGCGCAGCCGCCCAAATCGGAGATTGTGTAATTCAGCAGGATCTGGTTAGCGAACAACTTCGCGTAACCACCCCAGTAAGGGCGCGGCTGGCTGATGAACACACTCCTAATCACATTGAGGTTTTCTCAGCAAGGGTGAATCCGGCGTTTCAGTCATAACGCCCATCTGGGCGGACACGCGGACATGCATGCAGATCCCCGGGGAAACGCGGAGCCCCCGGTAGAAGAGGTCTCGACCAAGATCCCTCGCCGGCCCGGAGGCTCCGCGTGCTGTCCTATCGTGTCATCCTTGACGTCCCGCTGCCACTGGCGGTGTTCGTGTCGGGCCTGCTGGCCGCTCACCGCCGCGAGATCGGCACCCGGGACGGGACGCGTGCCCTGACCTGCTGGAAGCAGGCGGTGTTCACCCTGGCGTGGTTCCGGGACCGGCCGGACATCCGCCGGCTGGGTCAGGGCTTCGGGATCTCCCAGGCCACCGCCTACCGGTACAAGGACGAGGCCGTCGAAGTCCTCGCCGCGGAGGCGCCCACGCTGCGCGAGGCCCTGGAAAGGGCCGTAGAGCAGGGGCTTCCCTACCTGATCCTGGACGGCACGCTCGTCTCCTCCGACCGGTGCGCGGACAAGAAGACCAGCAGGAAGGGCAGGGAAATCGACAAGTGGTACTCCGGCAAGGCCCATGAGCCCGCCGGGAACGTGCAGGCGCTGGCCGCACCCGGCGGCGTCCCGCTGTGGGTCAGCGACGTGCTGCCCGGCAGCACCCATGACCTGACCGCCGCCCGCAAGCTCGTCCTGCCCGAAGCCCGGCCTTACCTGAAAGACCTGCCCATCCTCGCCGATTCCGGCTATGAAGGGGCCGGCGCGGGGGTGCACGTCCCAGTGAAAAAGCCAGCCCGCGGCGAACTCGATATCGATACGAAAACCCGCAACGCGCTCCTGCGGTCCGTGCGCTACCAGGGAGAACGCGGCTTCGCCCTGATGTCCCAGCGGTGGCGCGCCATCCAGCACGTCAGCCTCAGCCCGATCACCATCGGCGACATCGCCAAAGTCGCACTCGTCCTCACGCAATTCGAGCACAAGATGATCAGCTGAAAGTTACTGAGAAAACCTCGATGAACGACGGGCCGGCGGTTTCTGCGCTAGGTAACGCTCTTGGCGTGGACCGGCGCGTGGACCGAGAGGCCACGAAATTCCAGTGGAATCAGTGCTTCCCGCGCTATCGGCCGTGCTGTTTGTGCAGGTAGCGGCTGTGCGGCATGGGAGCATGCCTCTCGTAATGCGTAGGTCATCGGTTCGATTCCGATAGGCGGCTCCAGTCCAGAGGAATTTATCGAACATCCTGTTCGAAGTCGTGGAACGAATGACCCTAAGGCGGGTTATCGTTCGCCCATGGCCAACACCGTCCGCGGCCACATCGAGCAGCTGCCGAGCGGGTCTTTTCGCGTGCACGTGTACGCCGGAACCGACCCAGTCACGGGCCGACCGCGTCGGCTGAGAGAGACCTGCCCGGACGAGGCGGCCGCCGCCGCGACGCTCGGGCGCTGCTGAAAGAGGCCGATGGCGGCCGGTTCCCCAACCGGGCCGCGACACTCGGCCAGGCCCTCGACAAGTACCTAGAAGTCACCGACCTGGAGCTCTCGACCAAAGAGGCACACCAGGGCTACATTCGCCGCACCATCGGGCCAGTCCTGGGGGACGTGAAGGTCCGCAAGCTCGGCGCGGACTCCCTCGACGGGCTGTACACGGCGCTGAAGAAGTGCTCACGGCTCTGCGGCAGGCTCCCGAAGACCGAGCACCACGCTGCGGGTGAGCACGCCTGCGACCAGCGGTGCGGCCCGCTCCGGGACCACCGCACCAACCGGCCCCATACGTGCGACAGCAGGTGCCCTTTGCATGTGTGCAAGCCGATGAGCCCGGCCACGATCCTGCGGATCCACTCGATCATCTCCGCAGCCCTGGACCTGGCCGTCCGGTACGAGTGGATCGACCGCAACGTCGCGAAAAACGCCCGGCCACCGCACCCGCGCAAGCCGAACCAGACCCGCCGAGCCCGGAACAGGCCGCGCGGCTGCTCAACCTGGTCTGGGCCGAGGACGAGGAATTCGGTCTCTACCTGTGGACCGCGTTCACCACGGGAGCTCGGCGCGGCGAAGCGACCGCACTGCGGGAAAGCCGGTTCGACTTCACCCATCAGCAGGTCCGGGTCTCAGCCAACTGCATCGTCAAGCAAGGCACTCGCATCGAGAAACCACCCAAGGCAGGCGATGGGCGCCTACTGTCGCTGGATCTGCTCACCTGTGAGCTGTTCCGCGAGCGGTTCCAGCGCCGCCGGGCCGAGGCGGACCGTTTCGGTGTGGCGGTGCCGGAAGACGCGTACGCCTTCTCCCCGGACCCTGCGGGCTCAGCCAGCTTCGTCTGCGCGAACTTCGGCCGGTGCGAGGCCGGGTAGTCGCCTCACGCAAGAGCGCAAGCGTGGGCGACCCAGCGCTTATCGGTGAATGTTTGAGCCGCCGGGCGAACCTCTAGATCTAGAGCCCGATCGCGACGCCGTCGAGGCGGTGGTCTGTTCCGCCTTCCAGCGAGCCGTGGTCACGATGAAAGCGAATCATCTGGGCGCTGCCCTTGAACCGCCTCCCAGGCGGGAGCTTCTCAGAGCTCGGCAGCTGGTGCCCGCGTCGCTCGAGGTCGGCGATTACCTCCGGATCAAGCCCGTCGTCGACGGACACATCGAGTCCGTCGAGGATCCGATAGCGGGGCGCGTCGATCGCCTCCTGGAGGCCCATGCCAGCATCAAGGACGTTGACCATGAGCTGGATGTGGCCCTGCGGCTGCATCATCCCCCCCATGCACCCGAACACGATCTCCGGCCGGCCATCGCGCAGCGCCATCGCGGGCAAGATGCTGTGGCGAGGGCGGCGCCCGGGGGCGATCAGGTTCGGGCTCTTGGGATCGAGCGAGAACTCCGCACCGCGGTTGTTCATGACCACACCCGTGCTCCCTGCGACCACGCCGGCGCCGAAGGCCGACGAGACGCTGGTGATCAGCGAAACGGCGTTGCCGGCCGCGTCGACCACGCACAGGTAGGTCGTGTCACCCAGGTCGCGTCCTATGTCGGGCTGTGGTCGCGCCGTCTTGGGATCTATCCGGTCGCGCAGGCCCGAGAGCGCTGATTCGGTAAGCAGCGAGGTCACATCGACCTCCACGCAGCGGGGATCGCCGACACGCGGGAATGCCTCGCCGAATCCGATCCGGGTGGCCTCGATCTCCAGGTGCATCCGCTCGGCCGGCGAGAGCTTGCCGAGGTCGTCGAAGGACAGGATGCCCAGCGCGACGAGCGCGATGATGCCCTGGCCGTTCGGGGGCATCTCCACGATCCTCCGGCCGCGGTATTCCAGACTGATCGGCTCCGCCCACTCGGCGTGCTGAGCTGCGAGGTCGGCTTCGGTGAGACCACTGCCGCCGGCCGAGGAGGCGCGGACGAGCTCGCGCGCGACCGGGCCGGTGTAGATCCCATCGCGGCCCTCGCGGCCGAACAGCTCCCAGGTATCGGCCAGTGCCGGGTGCCGGAAGCGTTCTCCCGGCGCCGGCGCTCGCCCGTCGACGAGATACTCGAGGCCCCCGAACTGCTTCAGCTTGCCGGCGCCGATGGCCCAGGTGGCAGCGATCGTTTCCCCTACCGGGAACCCGTCACGGGCGTACGCGACCGCGGGAGCCACCAGCTCGGCCAGCGGCCGGGACGCGAAGCGTTCGTGCAGCGCGGTGTAACCGCCCGCGGCCCCCGGCACGGTGACCGTCTCCCAGCCCGCCTCTGGCATCGTCTTGCGGCCGGCGAAGCGGGAGGCGGACAACCCGCCGGGGCAGCGTCCGCTGGCGTTGAGACCGTGAACGCGCCGATCGTCCTCCCACCACACCATCGCCCACATGTCGCCGCCCAGCCCATTCATCATCGGCTCGACGACGCCCAGGACCGCCGCAGTCGCGAGCGCGGCATCGACCGCGTTGCCGCCGTCGGCGAGGATCCTGAATCCCGCTTGCGTTGCCAGCGGCGAACTCGTCGCCACCATCCCGCCGGAGGCAAAGACCGATGAGCGGCGGTCGAAGACGTCGCCGCTTTCCGTAGCTCCCATTTCCGCGGCCCCCCATCACAGATCCACCGAATTTGCGTTCCTCCACGATCAGCAAGTCGCCTAGCGTCGGAGGTAGCGACAGGAAGGATCCCCTTCCGGTGTCGGAGGAAACATATTTACGCCCGGTTCAGGAAACAAATCTCAAGACCGTCTGATCGTCCTGCTGGTAGGAAGCGGGACAGACCAGAGATAACGCAATGAATTCCGGCCCTAGGGCCATCTGATCAAGGGGGAGGCATATCATGACCGCGAAATCGCCCCATGTGGCGTCATTCTCTGCCATCCGGCCGGCTTTCGAAAGCGAGCTGGGCTCGGTGACCCAACTCGACGCCGCCTCGCTGCCGATACTCAGCGGCCTGTCCATCAAGCGCATCATCCTGGAGCCCGGCGCCATCCGCGAGCCGCAGTGGAATGTCAACGCTAACCAGTTGGCCTACTGCATTTCCGGCACAGTGCTGGTTGCCGCGCTCGGCAACGCCGACAGTTTTTCCTCATTCGTCGTCAGCCCCGGGCAGATGTATCACGTGGAATCCGGCGCGGTTTACCATATCGAGAACGTCGGAGACACCAGGGCAGAGCTCATCCTGGCGCTGCGCACCGAGCGCCCCCAGCATTTCTCCCTGCGCTCCAGCTTCAGCGCCATGACCGACGCGGTACTCGGGAACACCTACGACCTGCCGGCCTCCGCGTTCACCGCCTTCGACCGCTCGCCCTCCAGCCAGATCGTCCGCCGCGACGGCCCGCCCGACATACCGTCAACCGCCGGGCTGCCGAACGCCCGCCTGTTCGACGCCGAGGGCCAGCACGCGCCGCTGTCGTACACCTACGGGCAGGCGAAACTGGCCCGCAGGCAGTACTGGGCCGCCCTCGAAGACCTGTCGATGTACTCGCTGCAGATCAAGGAGAACGGCATGCGCGAGCCGCACTGGCACCCGGTCACCGCCGAGATGGGGTACGTGGCCAAGGGGCACGCCCGGATGCGCGTCCTGGACCCGGACGGCACGCTCGACGAGTACATCCTGAGCCCCGGCGATGTCTACTTCGTCCCGCGCGCCTACCCGCACCACATCGAGGACATCGGCGAAGACGACATCAACTTCCTGATCTTCTTCGACCAGCCCACGCCCGGCGACATCGGCTACCGCGCCACCGCCAGCGCGTTCTCCTACGAGGCCCTGGCCGCCGGCTTCGGCATCCGCGAGCGCGACCTCCCGCAGTTCCCGTTCACCCCCGTCGACCCGCTGATCGTCGCACGGCGCAACCCGGTCGACCCGGTCCCCTGATCCCCGCGCTGTTGGCCTGGCGAACGCGATGCGCGCCCTCATGCCGCAGACCCGCGGCGGGCTGCCACGGGCCGAACTGGCCGCTGAGACCGGCATCTGCAAACCAGCAGACGGCCAGAGCGCGCGCCGCCTGGCCGAGGCCGGGCTGATGGCAGACACCGGCCAGCGGACCGCCGAAGGGAGCGGCGCCGGGCGGGCAGCCCGGTCACCCTTGCGCCGGGCTGTCCTGGGACCCCGATCCTGATCAGCATAAGAACGGCGGGCCGCCGACGCCGTGCTCGCGGTGCGGGGACGAGCCTGGCCGGCGCGCGGGACGAGGGCTCGTCGTGGGCGCAAGTGGTGAACGTTGGAACCATCGCGCGCTGGCAGGAACTCGCTCGGCATCCACGCGACAAGAGCAGCCTGAAGCTCCCCGGGCCTGCAAAGCACCCGGAGGCTGAACCAGGGATTGGGGCTGTCCATGTCGGTGGCCACCGAGCACGGCACCACCTTGCGGCCCGCGCGTGCTCGGCCCACTCAGGGATCGGGTTGGCCAGGTCCTTGCCGGTCACCCTTCAAAGGCCTTGCCGTTCCCGGGCCCGTACATGCGGCCCAGCACGTTATCCAGCGACCGGTTCTCGAATACCACCACGACCACATGATCAAGCGCGTGCTCCCTGCTCCGATCCGCCGTTCCCGGCCCCCGATCTTCCTAGCGCGGGCGCCTGGCGACCTCCGAACCGAGTCGGGCAAGCCTCCATCGCGGCGGCTCAGCCTCATCAGCTTCCGGTTTCGGGTGACAATCGCAACCTTGATTGGGTTGGCCGGATCGGCGGCGGAAATATCCGCCCTTCTTATTCTCTATTTGGGTCACTAGGTTGCCGGTAGTGTCTACGTGCTTGCGGCAACGATTCTGCTTGTTGTTGCGGCGGCCGCCGGGCCGGCGTATAAGTTCTTGGATACCGCGTCTGACGTCTACTATGAGATCAAGGGCGACCGCCTAATGTAGGCAGTCGGATTGTTGGCACGGCCGAATCGTTGATCCGGCGTGCCCAAAATGCGGCCAGCGTGGCCGAGTGACCAAGCTCGTTCGATTGGCGGTCGACCGTCAAGGAACGGTTGACGTTGACTCCTGTCGATTGCCCGGCCTGTGCGGGTCATGCTGGTTCCCAGCGCCAGCCATCATTGTCCTCGCAGGTGATCTGCTCGCCGTCACCCGCTACGCCGTTCATGTCGTGATCTGAATCGCGGCAATATGCACCGGGCTGCAGGACAGGCGGACGCCGTGCGGGCAGGTCCGGCCGTTCCGCCGCGGACGGCAGGCCAGTACCCGGTCGCCCCGCTCGCGCCGGGCGTGGACGGGGCCAAACGATGGTGCGGTGAGGGTGACGAACACGCACGGATGGTGGGCGACCTCGGCGGGGACGCCTTTGCCGCCGGTCAGCCCGGCCCGGATGAGCTGATAGGTGTCGGCCCGGTAGACCTCGGCGCAAGGCGCGCAGCGGGAGGCGCGGCGGGTCTTGCAGGCGACGGCAGGAGCCCGCCGGGCTCGTGCACGGTCGTGTAGCGGTGGATCAGCTCGCCGGTGGACCCGTCGATGTGATCGACGCGGCCACGCAGCAGCACGGGTGCAGGCATCCCCCGGCGTGCCGGATCGAGCCTGCTGGGATGGGGACGGTGGGCAAAGGTGGTACTCCTCTCGTCGTGCCCTTGCGGGCGGTGGACGAGCGGAGGCAGACCGCAGCCAGGTCGGGTGAGTGTCGGGACGCGTGGATCAGCGGTGCTGTGCCGCATGGGTGCCTGGCTCGGATTGCCTGCCGCTCAGGACTTCATGTGTGGCTGGTGCACCGTGACCCGGGTGCCCGGTGGCTTACCGGCCCGGCTTCTGCACGGTCATCCCTCGATGAGGGGAGGCCTCATGGCCTCGATGCCTAACACGTACCCAAAGTACGTGCCTGATAAAACCGATACTAGCTCAATTATCTGACGGTGAGGCGTTCCGCCAGGCCGCGTAGCTCCCCGCTGGGCGGGTCCTGCATGGTGAGCAGGTCGGACACGGTCTGGCGGGCCAGGTCATGTCCCCGGATCAGTTCGGACGTGATGTCCTCGGCCTGGATGAGTGCGGCGACCGCCGCACCGGTCTGGCGGCGCTGGGCGTGCGCGCGGGCGACGTCAACGAGCATCCGGCTTTGCCGTTCGGCGGACAGCCCGCTGGTGTTCACGGTGGCGGCGGCGCGCAGTGCCCGGCCCGCGTCGCCCAGCTCGACCGCGACGGCGATCTCGTACAGCCGTACGTTGACCGGCCCGAACTCGGTGTTGAACTCGTTGTGCCCGTCGCCGACCCGTTCGGCCATCTTCCCGGCCCGCTCAAGCTCGCTGTAGGCCGTGTCCGCATCATTGGTCCGGGCCGCGATGACGGCACGCTGCAGAGTCAGGCCACCCCACAACGACATGGCCTGCGGATCGCCCTGATCGGCTTTCGGCCGCAGGGCGGCGGCCGCTGTGCGGGCGGTCTCCTCGGCTTGGTCGTAGTGCCGGGCGGCGATGAACACGAACACCAGCCGGAACGCACCGGCGGCAACCAGCAGGGGATTACCGGCTCGTTCGGCGGCGGCCATCGCCCGGTCAGCAGCGATCCAGGCGGCATCCGGTTCGCCGATCTTGGCCAGCGCGGCCGAGCACGCCTGGTAGGCGGTGGCCAGCAGTTCGAAGGCTTCGGCTCGCTGGCTCTCGGGCACCGTCCGGGCGCAAGTCTCAAGATCGGGGACCAGGCCGCCCAGCAGGTCGGTCAGCTCGGTGTAACGACCGGCATGCGTCAGCTCCCATGCCTGATGAGTTCTCGTACGAAGCGTTCGGAGCGCCAGGGCTCGGGGTCCATCGAGCATGGCCCGCAACGCATGAGCCCCGGACAGGATCAGCCGCAGCTGCCCCGCGCCTGGTGGCTCCTCTGTCACCGCGGCGACCACCGGCGCCTCGGCGGCCAGCTCAGCGAGCGGGATGTCGAGCGCAACAGCGACGGTCTCAAGCACCGACATCCGGTCGACCTTGCGGACGCCCCGCTCGACCTGCGAGACCCAGGCCACCGACCGGTCGATCATCCGGGCCAACTCAGGCTGGGACAGGCCCCGCCGACGCCGTTCGGCGGCGATCCTCCGTCCGAGCGCTTTCTGGTAGTCCGGGCTCGTCACCCGCCGGTGCCCTTGCCGGTCTGGAGGGTCAGCCAGTCGACTTCGGTGCTGGCGAGGTACTGGTCGCGCTCGTCCAGGTAGTGGCGGGTGTGCGGTGATACCTCGTGCGCTTCGAAGGCGGCCTTGTCCCGGTACAGCTCGTAGAAGATCCGCTGTAGCGGCTGCCCTTCCACCAGGTGAGAGGCGTAGACGAGCGTTCCGGGCTCGTTGGCCTTGATGGCCTCCACGGTCTCGGCGACCAGCCGGTCGTAAGCCTCGGCGCTGGCCTGGTCCTTACATGTGAACCGCACGAACAGACCGAACATCGATCTCCTCCAAGTCGTGTCACGCCATGCTCGCACCGAATGTGCGTGGCCTGTACAAGAAGTAACACGTACTTATAGTACGTTCCAACGATTAAGAGTACGGTCGTGCCCAGCTAAGACCGTGACCATGCGCTCAGCGAGGACCCATGCACACGCCAGTAGCCAGAGCACTCGCCCTCTGCACCAGCGGCGTCACCTATCCAGGCAGCATCGAACACGTCAGCGCGGTCCGCGCCGACCTGCGCGCCTTACTGCATGACTGCCCAAGAGCAGACGACGTGATCATCTGCGCTTCCGAGCTGGCCGCCAACGCCGCCCTGCACAGCGACTCCCGCCTCCCCGGCGGCACCTTCACCGTCCGAGCCGCGGTTCACCCCGGCCGCCACCACATCCGCATCGAGGTAGAAGACAACGGCGGTCCCTGGATCTCGGCTCCGGACGACCCAACCGGCCACCACGGCTTGGACATCCTCCGCGCCCTCGCCAAAGAGTGGGGCATCACCGGCGACCACGCGGCTCGCACGATCTGGGCACGCTTCGACTGGTCGAAGTAGCCCTGATCGCAGGGCTCGCGCCCACGATGCCGTAGTTGTGAGAATTTTCTTCACGATCATCAAGGGCGCACCTTCGGCGCGCCGGGCCTGACGGCTAGGCCGTGACCAGCGACGGATGGGCGCGAGCAATCGAGGGGAAAGGAGGGGCCTGGGTGACCCGCCGTAAGCGGCTGAGGTTCAACCGGGGGACTCACCGTTGCGGGGCGGCCCGCTTCGCTCGCGTCCTTCGGACGTAGGCCCTACGGACGCGGCGGCGGGCCTCGCACGGCACCCCGGTGACCGGCCGCCTGCGGTCCCCGCCGTACCTCCCCGGTGCCGCGCCCGCCAGCATCACGGCCAGGCCGTCAACGTCACGCCGAGTTCGCCAGTATCCGGGAGGGTGTCACAGGCCGGGCACCGGAACGCCACGCATCGTCCGGGCTGGCCCCTCCAGCGTCAAGGGCACCCGGAGATCGTTTCTAACCGCTTCGCAGATACGATCTCCGGGATCCACCCTTGAGCGCTGGAGACCTCTGCCAGCCCAGCGGGCCTGACGGAGGGCCAGGCCAGAGGCCAGGCCCGAAGCGGCGCGCGGCGAACCTCTGCAGCGGCAGCCCTGTCCAGATTGTGTAGCCGGGCGTAGAGTGCACCCAAGTATCCGCTGTCGGGAAAGGGCTCATGAGATGCCCTATCAGCGGTCGATGCCCGACCAGAGGACGCTCCACTGAGCCAGGCATGGGGAAAGCGGCGAACCGGCACAGCCGCACCCAGGGGAGGGGTAGTCATGCGAGTCATGGCCAAAATCGCACTGCCGATCGAATCCGGTAACCAGGCCCTCAAAGGCGGGAGCATCGGCAAGCTGATCCAAAGTGCTGCTGAGCGCTGGAAGCCGGAAGCGATGTAACTTCGGCGGCTTCGAAGGGAAGCGGACAGCGTTCATCGTGTTCGACATGCCAGACTAATCCGACATGATCCCATTCGCGGAGCCGTTCTTTCAGGGAATGAACACAGATGTGGTCATCATCCCGATCATGAACGCCGACGACATGCAGAAGGGGCTCGGCCAGCTCGGCTGACGAGCAAGTATCCTTAGGAGCGCGCTGAATAAGCCCTATTTTCCTATGATCAATGTCGCAAAGCCGCAGGTCAGCTGCTTGCTCCTTGATCGCAAAACAGGGTTATTCAGGGGCCTCCCTAGACGCTGAAGGCGCGACCGAAGGCGTCCCCGAGACCAACGGCGCGATCACCATACCCTGACGACGGATTCGCAGACAGCGATCGCGGCAGGGAACCCAGTGACGACGCTCCAGGCGATCTGGATGCCGACGTACATCACCCGGAAGATCTGGTTCGGTACCAACACGTCGGGTCCGCCGAACTACACCCTGACGATGACTCAGGGCCAGACATACACCTACACACAGGAGTTCGGCGGCAACCAGTTCGCCGGGCACTGTCAACATTCCCAAGTCCGGTAAGCAGGAAGTCATCATGAACCTCTGGGCGCAAGGCCAGAACGTTGACGCTCAGGCCACGCTGATCATCCGGTCATTCAGTTACACGCCATCAGATTAGGAGCGGGATATGAAACGAATAACAGCAATATGCATAGCGGCTCCCCTACTCGCGCTGGCTGCTGCTGGCTGTAGCAGTTCCAGCAGTTCGAGCGCCGCCCCTAAGGCCACGCCATCGACAATGACCGGCACCGAGACGTTCACCTCTGGGAAGGTGACCAACGCGAAGGTCCTGGAGGCGAACAGCCCGACGGTTCCGCTCACCTACACCGGAGTCGTGTCTGCGACCGGCTCGTTCAACCTGGGAGGGTCCGGGCCAAAGAAGGGCCAGATCAAGACGTTCGTCACGAGCAAGGGCAACCTCGTGCTCATGGTTGCCAGCGATACCGTGAGTGCCAAGTTCGTGGACCCTAGTACCTGCCTGGCCCAGGACATCACTACTGTTCATTACACGGTGGCCGGGAGCCAGTCAACCGGATCGTTCAAGGGCGCTTCCGGCAGCGGAGTCGTCAGCGCTACGTTCCAGGCCAATTCAGAGCTGAAGGGCAAGTGCTCTCTGGCCAACAATGCGGAGCCGGCCACGATGAACGGTGCCTACATCCTGTTCACCGGCACCGGTCCACTGACCGTCAAGTCATAGAAAGGAGGGACCGGCAGTGAGCAACCGCTACGACAGCGGGTCGTGACAGTCCCGGTCGCGATCATCGTTCGGGATGCTCACAGCAGGATCGCTATCCGCTGACCTATGCTTCTGGCACGGTAGCGTCCGCCTCGCGTACCTCGGCTGTTCGCAATGCGGTTGCTACTTTGTGTATTCTCTGAATCCGCATAACCAGGTTTTCATAACTGATTTCGTAGCCTGCTATGGCTAGACTTTTCTCATTGAGCCACAATAGATCTAGCTGTTCATCAGTAGTTACGTCGTTTGCTAGCTGTTCTTCTGTATGTTCGATAGTATCGCGAACTCTCTTAAGCTGTGTTTCAGCGTTCTGCGCTGCCCGCCAATCCGTACGGTCTAGCTTGGCAGTCTCTATGTGCAACCTAAGCCGCTGCGCATGCCTAGTTGCTCGGTACACCGAGTTTATGCAGCTCTCAATATGTTCTATAGCCCGAAAGAAAGGGCCTACTCTACCCTCATTCTTGTGTGCTTCAAACTCAGCTCACGCCACCGACCCGCAAGCAACCGAATAACCAAGTGAGTACCAATCACCATCGCCAGCAGTGGACGGCAGCGGACACTGACGGACGAGCGTTCCCAGGTCAAGCATGCCGCAGAGCTGGCGGTCCGCGCCGCGACTTGGCTTCGGGACGAAGAGGCCGCCGGTTCAAATCCGGCCACCCCGACCCAGCTCACAGGCCAGTTCCGATCTTGGAACTGGCCTTCGTTGATCTTGTACAGCAGCAAGGACGGGGCAGTGCGAGCCCTGCCGTCCCCTCCGTGCGACCGTATGACTGTGCCAGGTTGATGCCGTACGGTGGCGCAGATGGGTGCCTCTGCGCGCATTGGCCGACTGCGGGCAGTGGTCGGGCACGAGGTGCTGCACCTACCGTCGGTCTCGGTGATTCCTGTCGATGAAGCAGGCCGGGTGCTGCTCGTCCGGCACGCGGGTCTTCATGACGGATGGGGCGGTCCCTGGCAGTGCTGTCGGAGTGGGCGAGTCACCAGCAGATACAGCCGCCCTCTCTGCCAAGCTGTCGTGAGGCACCCGCCCCTCCAGTAACTACTGACTCCCCGAGGGCGGGGATGGAGACAACTTCCCGAGATGACCATGACCGTGCTCGACCAGGCGCCGGTGACCGGCGATGCTGGACGGGTGACCGGCGAGCGGCAAGAGCGCCCCGATCCGGAGGTGCCC
>Ga0302219_10000724_pt1 | contig 14497 bp, 15 predicted proteins | sample II_Palsa_E1_2_FD_194569 | JGI IMG/M metagenome (GOLD analysis project Ga0302219, IMG submission 194569) | Peat permafrost microbial communities from Stordalen Mire near Abisko, Sweden - II_Palsa_E1_2 | ecosystem: Environmental > Terrestrial > Soil > Palsa > Peat permafrost | place: Sweden...
GTGTAAGGCAGCCCCCTCCCGTTCCTTCAACCCAGGCTGTGCCTTCGCCGCATGAAAATCCTGAAGTCAGCAGCAGCCGTGATGCACAGCAGCAGCCGAGCTTCGGCCAGCCAGCCGCAGCGGCGGCGCCTTCGCCGACGGCCGCTCCAGCACCGACGCCAATTACCGCCAAGCCACAACAAACTTCGCCGCAAGCGCCTGGGGCTGAGAGTCCCAGGAAGCACCGCAAGTGGATCCGGACTTCATTCGTGGGAACCAAGGCTTTCGCGATTCTCATATACTCGTCGTCGAAAGATATCGCGACCGTCACCGATCTGAGCTACGGGGGGGTGACCCTGCTTCTGGATGACCCGGACGAGGTTCCCATTCAATTCACTGCCGTGCTTCATATCCCGATTTTGCCCCCGGTCCGAGTCGTCTTGCGCAAAGTATACAAGCAGCGGATGTTCGGCGGTGGTGCTCGGATCGGGTGCTCGTTCGTTTCGTGATTGCAGCCTATTAGATGAGTGGCACGATTAACTCGGCGGTGCAGTCGAGTTGGAGCTTGAAATTCGCATTGCGCAAACCATTCGGTCAGTGGTTGTATGTTTGCCACATAGCAGCGCGGAAACACGGTTTGAACAACCCGCTCCCTAAGGGAGCGGGCGCATGTGCGACTCGGCTCTGCCCGGAGCCAGCCAGCTTCATGGGGAGCGCCGGCGAGCATGAATCGTGCTCTTTTCTTTCAGTCGTGCGTACTAGCACTTGACATTTATCATTACGCGGAATATTAACTGCGCAGTACAAAAATGCTCAGACCCTGTACGTTCACCGTTCCCTCCGATCCAGTGGAAATCCCAGCTTGGCTTTCTAGCCTCGAAGAACTCGCGCACGAATTGAGCAATACTAACGGCATGGTCATGAGTTACCTAACACTCGCGACCAGTATGAAGGGAGAGCAGGCTGCGGCTGGAATCCAGGTTGCAACCACCCTCTCAGTTCGTTCCGTTGAAGTCCTAGAGCGACTCATGCGAGAAATTTATAGTCTGCGGGCTACGTTTCATCTGCCGTCGAGGCAGGTGTAAACAAGATCTTGCGACTTACCTTCCGTTCCCTCGAGGAACAGAAGAATGCCGAAACGGGAACGGAATTCCCCCAATGTTCCACATCGGCACAGTGCAACTTGCCTTTGGTGAACCTACGATCCCTATCGCATTGACTGGGTTGCAGTTGCTACAGATGTCACTTTGGCTGATACCGTGCATCCCTGGTCCCTTACGGTCCCGCGCGGTCGCTGTTCGCATGGGTTTATGTCTGGAAAGGGCAGTTTTTCGGTTTGTCGTGCCATCCGTGTACTGGTTGGTGGGGTGACGCAAATGAGAGCAAAGCGATAAGATGGAATCGACCTCATTTTTTGGAGTCTCTCTGCAAGGCGTGTCGAAAGTAGACACGGACGGGCGATGCGTCATTCTCAATCAAGCTTACGCAAGAACTTTTGGCCATGAGCCTTATGAACTGCTCGGCGCGCATTGGAAATCAATTCTGCAAACCGAAGAGATCGAGACAGCAGTGCACTCCTATCAAGATATGCTCGCAACCGGTATCGGAGAATTTCAGGTGCGGGGTCTCGGCGAGGATGGAACTCCGTGCCTCAAGCGTATGCTCCTGGTCAAGAGATACGACCGAGAAAATGCCTTCTGCGGTCACCTGTGCTTCGTCCAGGATCCTGACATCACCATGGGGAAAGAACTGGCGCTTCGCCAAGGCGAAGAAGTCTTTCGAGTCGCCTTCGAGGATGCACCTATTGGTGGAGCGCTCATAGATCTGGAGGGCGGATTTAGGCGGACAAACAGAGCTCTGTGCGAGATGTTGGAGTACACCGGGCTCGAACTGAGTGGAAGAGACTTTTCTGATATCACGAATCCTCAAGACTTTGAGAAGAGTCTGACTCTTCCTTATTTGGTTCTCAAGGGCACGCTGTCCGGGTGCTTCTTGGAGAAGCGGTTGTTGAGGAGGAAAGGAGCGACTTTTTGGGTCAACCTCACTGTGAGGGTGATCCGTAGTCTGGACGGCAGGCCGATCTATGCGATATCGGTGATTCGAGATATTTCTGTGCATTCAGAGCTGCGTGCTGCAACAGAACCGACAACAATCGCCGCACTGAAGCAAGCGGAAAAGTCCTTGCGCGAAAGCGAAGAGCGCTATCACGCTGTCGCAGAGCAAGGTTGGGAGGGAATTTTTCTCTTCAACCCCAACAACAAGAAGATTGTGGAGGCCACTCGATCCTTTCTGCAGCTGGTCGGTTACAACCGCGCGGAGGTCGCTCACCTGACGATCTACGACCTCATCGTCGGTGACCGAGAAACCATCGACAGAGATGTAGAGCAAGTCTTGGTGAATCAAAATTACTCAATTGGCGAACTCTCCTTGCGGCGGAAGGACGGTTCAGCTGTTCCTGTAATGGTGAGCGCTAACGTCGTGTACCACAGCGGGATGATACTCCTGCGTGCTGTCACCCGGGATTTGTCCGAGCGCAGACACCCGGAAGAACAGCTTCGCCGCGCAGTCAAGATGGAAGCACTCGGACACCTCGCGGGCGGCGTGGCCCACGACTTCAACAACCTGTTAGTTGGCATACTCGGGTACAGCACCCTACTCGTCGAGAAACTGAAAGAGACTGATCCCCTGTCTAGAATGGCCCGGGAAATCCACAGCGTCGCCTTGCGGGCGAGGGATCTAACCGCGCAGTTGCTTTCATTCAGCCGGGGGCAGGTCCTTCCAATTCAGGTGTTGGATCTTAATACTATCGTGGGACGCGCAGAGAAGCTGCTCCGGCATATCCTGGGTGAAGACATTGAACTTATCTGTCATCTCGATCCCTCGCTAGGGCAAGTGAAAGCCAATCCGGGGCAAATGGAGCAGGTCATCGTCAACCTTTCCGCCAACGCACGGGACGCGATGCCTATGGGCGGCAAACTTACGATTAGGACAGCTGACATTCGCGTTGATCAGTCGGGAGCGTCCCGGTCTCCTGATTTAATTCCGGGAGACTATGTACTGCTCTCTGTCAGCGACACCGGATGCGGCATGGACTCAATGACACTGTCCCACATTTTTGAACCGTTATACACAACCAAGGCTGGAGTGGGAACGGGCCTAGGGCTTTCCACTGTGTACGGAATCGTAAAACAGAGCGGAGGCTACATCGCCGTGAACAGCCATCCAGGAGCGGGAGCGACTTTCGAAATCTACCTCCCGCAAGTGAGAGAGCAGGGATTTTTATTCCAGCCAATAGAACAAGTAGAAGGAGTTCCCGAGTTATTGCCCCAATCAGCGACGGTCCTGGTTGTTGAGGACGAAGGAGTTGTCAGGTCCCTTGTCGGGGAGATCTTGAAGAACCGCGGCTATCGGACTCTGTACGCACGACATGGTGCAGAAGCACTTGCATTGGCTCGCGCGTATCAAGACCCAATCCACCTATTGGTCACTGATATGGTGATGCCGGGAATGACTGGCTCTATGCTCGTAGCGGAATTTGTGAAACTCAAGCCTGAGACAAAGGTCCTTTACATGTCAGGCTATCCCGATAGTCTTGGTCGGCTCGTGGACACAACGTTGTTTATTCAGAAGCCGTTCACACCAGAGGAGTTTTATGGACGAGTACGGGACATTTTGAATGTCAAGCCTGCTACCGAACGCTAATCGGGGACGATCCCGGTCCGGAGACTGAGGGCAGCGGAGACCAGAATGAGCCTGAGGAGAGGCAGGGCTCGGCCGCAAGCATTTTGGCGAATGTATTCGCCGCATGCGCACGTTTCGACCGGGTCTTCCAGGAGCTTCATCGCTGCGTTACAATCGCCCTCGAACGATCCAATAACCGCAAAGAACCGCTGCACCAACTGTAAGGGCATAGTCCACGGTCCGCCGAACCATTTCCAGCCAAGCAGGTTTCTCTCTATGAGTTGCTTCGATTAGCATGCGTAGTCCGCTGCATGAGCTTGACCATATTCAACTTTTTGATTCTCCGTAAGTTGAGGAAGTATCAGGGAAGAATCGGGGGCCGCATTTCCGATTCGATACATTCGCTCCCTCTGGAGGAACTTCATCTTTTAGCTAGCGCGCAAGGCCGTCCAGCGAACTGAGGTATACCCGGTTGAAGATCGCGATTTCGATCAATTCGTCTGCGCCTGGAACTCATACTGTTTCAGCTTTCGATAGAGCGTGGTTTTACCAATTCCGAGGAGCCGTGCTGCGGCTAGTTTGTCACCACCGGCTTCTTGCAAAACCCGCAGAATCGCCCGCCGCTCGAGCTTCTCAAGCGGCAACACCTCGTCGTTCTGAGGCAGCTTTTCCCCGCTGGCATGATGAAGATTGGACGGCAGATCGCCGGTGCGTAGAATTGAGCCCGATCTCAGAGCGATGGCGTGCTCGATGGCATTCTCAAGCTCTCGTACATTTCCGGGCCAGTCGTAGCCCATCAAATGGGACATGGCATCTTCGGAAATTGTGCAAGTTTTGTCAGTGGCTTCGCAGTGTTTCTCTAGAAAGGAATTTACCAGAATCGGAATGTCACTCTTCCGTTCGCGCAGCGGCGGCACCTTGATTTGAACCACATTTAGCCGAAAAAAGAGGTCCTGCCGAAAACTACCCTGCCACACAGCAGCCTCGAGATCGCGGTTCGTGGCCGCAATAATACGCGCTGCCAGAGGCAGACTATCGGTCGAGCCCACGGGCCTGATTTCTTTCTCCTGCAAGGCACGGAGGAGCTTAGCCTGCAGGTTCACGGGCAGGTCTCCGATTTCATCGAGAAGCAGTGTGCCGTTGTGGGCCACTTCCATCAGCCCCGGCTTGTTATATACCGCTCCGGTAAAAGCTCCTTTCACATAGCCGAAGAGTTCTGCTTCGATCAAAGTTGGTACCAGCGCGGAACAATCTACAGGCACGAAGGGTTTGGCTTTCCGCACTCCTGAGAAGTGGATGGAACGCGCGACCAGTTCCTTGCCAGTTCCGCTTTCTCCCAGAACAAGGACCGGGTAAGCATGCTGGCTCACCTTTTCGATGACCCGGTATAGGCGCTGCATCTTAGGCGAAACACCTATTAAACCCCCAAAGCCTGGCTTGGCGCGAAGCTGCTCGCGAAGCATGCGGTTTTCCTGGTTTACTTCAAGGAGCCGGACTATCCGATCGAGCTTACTCCGCAATTCAGGGACGTGGAAGGGTTTCGTTACATAATCTGCAGCGCCCATGCGCGTGGCCTCGACAGCGCTCTGAATCGTTCCGAATTGGGTTAGTACTATCACAGCTGCATGCGGATAGGTTTCTCCAACACGCTTGAGCAATTCAATTCCACCGAGTTGAGGAACCTTCAAATCGGTAATGACGATATCAACAACCGACTGATCGAGAATGTCCAGTGCTTGCTCGGTGGTCGAAGCCAATTTGGTGTGCAAGCCAGATTCCACCATGACGTCTCGGCAAAGACTTCGTATTGCAACCTCATCGTCAACGATCAGCACCGTAGCGGGCACAGCGCGTTCCGCTGCGAAAGACGCCTCCGTTCCACTCGCCATAGTTTCGATTCCCCTTTCCGTCCCCGGTCGCGTTCAATAATGCAACGCGCATACCAATTAGGGAACAAATCAAATGCTCAAATCAAAGCTCTTAAGTGCTAGCGGGAATGTATGGCGAGTGGATTCTAGTGTCGATTTGGCACGGCTAACACTTACCCAGTCCATATCGGCACACTTCCGAGACTCATCCATCGCCGGGCGTTAAGTTACTGGGTAAAACTACTTATTGTTTGAATTTTGTCCGTATAATTACGCACATTTTATGTTGTCTGATGAGGTCATAATTTCTTCCACGCTTCAAATATGGCCAGAAACTCCTGCATAGTATGGAATTTTCTTGACAGCTTTATTAGCATACGAGTAACTTATTCAAACATCTGTATCTACGTTGACGATGCCTTTGTGGGCAAATCTCCCATTACATTGAATCTCAAGCTCGGGCACCATTACGTCCGTATGTTTGTAAAGGACTACAGGAATTGGTCCGAGCAATTCACGATAGTGACCGGACCGGAACTGCTGCTAACAGCGGTTTTGGAAAAGTCGAACTAGTCAGCCAAATTTAAAATCGCTGAGTGATTGACTTTTTTCCTCTTCGTTCCGACGTGATTCAGTATCGTCAGAAGATCCGCCGTCTTCCATTTGGCGGACGGTCTAGGTTTCGACCGGAGGGGAGCAAGAAAGGGCGCGGAAACGCTTCTCAGGCGATAGGTATCATAAAATGAGACCAGAACTTTCTATCGTGATCGCAGTTCGAGACAATTGGCGACAACTTGCGGAGTGTGTTGACAGCATCGCCGCTCAACACTGGCCGCCTAGCTTGGAGGTTGTCATAGTTGATGATGGCAGCATAACTCCTCCCCCTGCTAAAGCAGTGGAGAGCATGTGTCAACTACAACTCCGACTGGTGCGTCAAACTGGGCTTGGAATTGCCGCCGCGCGAAATCGCGGCCTCGAATTGACAAAGGGCGAACTCGTTCTTTTTGTTGACTCGGATTGCTTGCTGGAGCGGCGCTGCCTCTGGAATCTGGTAGAAGCAACAAAATGCCATGTTGATGAGGTTGCTTTCCAGTTCTCGGTTTCCTCACTGGAAAGAAATCTGGTGCAAGAAATCGACGCACTTCGACTCCGGATGGTGCAGGAATCTCTTTTGCTCGGGTCGAGGCATATTCTCTACGTTAACACTTCGGGGTTTGCAGTTCGTTCGTCTTATGTCGCCGAGACTGAGGCCTTCTTCGATGTTAGCGCGGTGAGAGGATCGGACACCATCAAGTTAGCCCAATTGATACGTCATGGCAAAAAGCCTCGATTTCTTTCCAAGTGCAAAGTTTTCCATTGTCCGGAAACACCCTTTCTGAAATACGCGCTCAAATGCTTTCGCGTCGGTTACCACGATTCGTATTCCCACAAGCAGCTAAGGGCTTCGGGGGATGTTTTGTTGGGTTGGACCCAAAAGTTTCAGGCACTGCGCCGCACTTGGTCAGTGTCACCATGGAATGGGAAACGTATCCGTTGCACTCTCAGTGCTCTCTTGTGCTTTTCGATCGAAAAGTTGGGACGCGCCACATCCCGCCTAATCGGCATTCGTCCCGGCAAGACAACCCTTCTCTCCGTCCGAATGGATGTGATTCGACGATCCGAATTGATTTATCGCATTGTGACCAACGCAGAACGCAACCGAGGTCTATTGGTTTCCTATGCGAATGCGTGGACACTCGTGCAGGCTAAGAGGTCGGGCAGTTTTCAGTCCCTCTTGAGTGCCACCGACATTTGTCTCGTGGACGGAGTGGGCGTCAAGCTGGCTGCGATTCTGCTGAACCAGCCCAGGGTTCGGAAGACATCGTTTAATGACGCAATATTTGATCTTTGCAGAGAGCTAGCCAATCGAAATCTGAGTATCGCCCTTATCGGCGGCGAAGAAGCGGTCTTACGCGAGGCGAGTGCCGCGATTTCTAAGGTCGTGCCTCACCTTAATGTCATATTGCAATCATCGGGATATTTCTCGCAAGCCGAGGAAGAATCTCTGAGGACTGAATTGCTGAAGCGAAAACCAAACGTGATACTTATTGGCATGGGGCAACCTCGGCAAGAACAGTTGGCAGCTACGATCAGACCGCTGTTGCCTCAGAGTGCTATTTGCTGCGTTGGCGGCCTTTTCGACTACATTGCGGGACCAAGAGAGTGGGCAGACCTTGCGCGGCGGTTCGGTCTGGAGTGGGCTTTCCGCCTGTTCAACTCTCCGAAGAAAACTGCACAGCGGTATCTCTTCGGCATTCCTGCGCTTTTCGGTTACATCATAAAGGAACAGGCCAAACAGGCGACGAGGTTTGTACACCGCGCGGGGCATCCTTAGTCCCTCTCGGCCAGCTAACTCGAGATGAAAGATGGAAACTGACGGTAATCATCAGCCTATCTTTGTTGTCGGTGCATCTCGCTCCGGGACCGAGCTGATGCGATCAATTTTGAATCAGCACCCATCAGTTTGTATCAGCACTGAGACACACTATTTCGATGATCTGCGGGTCAGGTTACGGGGTCGTGAGCAACGTGGCTTAACAGAGAAGGAAGCCCGGCAATGCGAGAACTATTTCAGGGCTTTGATGCATCGCCCGTACGGACACTGCGGCGAGCCAGAGAGTTCGCCGCTGTCACGGCGAGCGTTGCGCGAAACGGCTGCGATGATCGGAACGGGGGCAGATGCATTCTTTGAAGGGTTTTGCCGTCTCGATGCGGAGCAGAAGCGAGCGGCCCGGTGGGGTGAAAAAACACCGCGTCACATTTTTTGCCTGCCGGAAATCTTCCGCGCCTTCCCACGAGCGCAGATAATCTGCATGGTTCGCGATCCCAGAGGCGTAATCGCGTCTTATCGCGATTGGAAAAACTCGGGCGGCTTCGACTTTGAAAAAGACCCAGGGCACAGGGCGGCACTCGAGCAGGAGGAGCGGCGCGTTCGACGCTCCTACAACATCCTGATTGCGTGCTTGCTGTGGTCCGGGAGCGTCCGCGCGGCGATCGATGGCCGGAAGCGATTTACGCCTGATCGCGTATTTATTCAGCGTTATGAGGACCTCATTAGCAACTCTCAGTCCGCATTAGACGTTCTAACTTCGTGGCTTTCTCTAGATCTCCATCCTGCCATGTTAAATGTTCCCGTGACCAACAGCTCTTTCACAAACTTTGAACGCTCCGCTGGATTTGCGAAACAGTTCATTGACCGGTGGCGGACGAAGCTCAACCGCCGCGAGATTGCCGTCATCCAGGCCAGTTGCGCACGGCTTATGCGCTATACGCACTACGAACTCGACCTCAATGGTACGCCTCTTGGACCTCTGCTCTGGGAATGTCTGAGGCTACCGGGTGCAACAATCAGTGCTGCCGCAGCCAATCGCTCGCGCATCGGTGCTCTTGGACCTTACCTTTACCGGAGGATTCGGTTCGCAATTGGCGGCCTGTTAGGAGTCGAACCGTGAATCGCGTAAAGTAAATACTTTCGTTAAACGATGTGAACTGAACTATCTGCCGAAGAAGTGCCGGGCGGGTGGAATGATGGTGTATGAATTACGCTGAGGCTTCTGCATGGCGGGCTCATCCTTCCAAATTGATCACTTACAAGCTCTGGAGGCGGAGAGTATCCACATCCTCCGCGAGGTTGCGGCGGAGTTTTCGCGGCCAGCGATGCTTTATTCTATTGGGAAAGACTCTTCCGTCATGTTGCGGCTGGCGCAGAAGGCATTCTCTCCAGGGAAGATTCCATTCCCCCTGTTGCATATAGACACGACGTACAAATTCCTCGAGATGATCGCTTTTCGAGATCAGACATGCCTGGAGCTTGGCGTCGATTTGATTGTCCATACAAACCAGACGGCAATTGGAGGTGGTACAAACCCATTTCGACTCGGTACGGCAAAATGTTGCGCGTTGCTCAAGACAAAGGCTTTGTTAGATGCCTTGCAAGCAAACGAAATTGACGGAGCCATTGGGGGTGCGCGTCGAGAGGAGGAAAAATCGCGGGCAAAGGAGAGGGTATTTTCTTTTCGTGATACTGCGGGACAATGGGATCCAAAAAACCAGCGTCCGGAGCTTTGGAACCTTTACAACACCCGCATCGAGAAGGGACAAAGTGTGAGGATTTTCCCGATTTCGAACTGGACCGAACTCGACGTCTGGCAATACATCGAACGGGATAATATTCCGGTCGTCCCTCTTTATTTCGCGAAAGAGCGGGAAGTGCTGGTTAGAGGTGAGTTGCTGATTCCGGTAGAACATTCAATGGAGCTGCTGCCCGGCGAAAAGCCTCAGAGGGTAATGTGCCGAATGCGCTCACTCGGCTGCACGTATTGTACCGGGGCAATTCGCTCGACCGCTGATACGCTTTCAAAGATCATTGAAGAATTGAAAACGTTTCGGCGTTCTGAGCGCGAGAATCGCGTCATTGACCACGACCAGGAAGGTTCGATGGAACTAAAGAAGCGCGAGGGGTATTTTTGACCGTCCGGATTGAGACAAAGGATATGCTTCGATTCCTGACTGCTGGAAGTGTGGATGACGGGAAGTCCACGCTCATCGGCAGGCTGCTCTTCGAATCTGGCGGGGTTTACGAAGACCAATTGAACTCAGTTCGAAAAGTGTCTTCACAAGAGAACGGTCAACCGGACTTATCGCTAATTACGGATGGGCTGAAGGCCGAACGCGAACAAGCAATCACGATTGATGTGGCCTACCGTTACTTTGCCACTCCACGAAGGAAATTCATCATCGCCGACGCGCCGGGTCATGAACAATACACTCGCAACATGGTCACCGCTGCTTCGACCGCGGATTTGGCATTGCTCCTCGTAGATGCACGAAAAGGGGTTCTTGATCAAACCCGCCGACACGCTTACATCGCGTGGCTTCTCGGAATCCGGCACATCGTTCTTGCTGTTAACAAAATGGACTTGGTTGGATTCCGCCGCGATGCTTACGAGGCCATTTGCGACGACTTTGCAAGAGGCATGCCTTTCCTCAGCGGCACCAGCGAAGAGTTTGTTCCCCTAAGCGCGTTGGAAGGGGACAACGTAGTCACTCCTAGCAAGCGAATGCCTTGGTACGAGGGCCTTCCGTTGCTGAGTTTGTTAGAAATGATAACCATCGAAGATGACCGGAACCTCAAGGATTTTCGGTTCCCCGTGCAAACTGTAATTCGTCCGAATCAGGATTTCCGCGGTTATGCAGGTCAAGTCGTTTCAGGAATCGTGATCCCGAATCAAAAGGTGATTACTCTACCTTCGCTGCAATCAGCGGTTGTCGAAAATGTGTTTCTTCACGGCCAACCGACGACAAAAGCCTTTCCACCGCTTTCCGCGATGCTCTCACTTTCCACTCACGTTGACTTGGGACGTGGAGACATGCTTGCCGATCCGGAGCGAATGCCGACCATTTCAAAACGTATCGTGGCCAATTTGATCTGGATGTCTCGGATTCCGCTCCGGCTAAACTCGCCCTACTTGATAAAGCACACGACTCAAACACTTTGCGGATGCATAACGCGAGTGCGTCATAGGAGCGAAATTTCGAGTTTCGAGCAGCAGGAGGCCAAGACTCTGCAAATCAACGATATCGGTTTGGTCGAACTGGAAACGCATAAGCCAATGTTCTGTGATCCATACAAATCGAACCGAGCGACCGGTAGTTTCGTCGTAATCGACGCTCTAAACAACGATACAGTCGCCGGGGGCATGATTCTGGAAACTGCGGTCTTCCGAAACAGAGGAGAGTATTCAGATGCTACAGAGATTTTCCAAAGCACGACGACCCTTCCTCAAAATAAAGGTCTTACGGTATGGTTCACGGGGCTGAGCGGGTCTGGCAAAACTACAATCTGTCGCTCGGTTTACACTGAATTGCTGGCGCGCGGTATCCGGGCAGAGTTCCTCGACGCCGATGAACTGAGAAAACATCTCAATAGCGATTTGGGCTTCACCAAAGAAGATAGAGACGAAAATATCCGCAGGATCGGTTTTGTCGCAGGTCTGTTGACGCGAAACGGCGTCGTAGCATTAGTGGCAGCTATCTCCCCATATCGAGCCAGCCGCGAGGAAGTACGGCGTACAATCGGGAATTTCATAGAAGTGTACGTAGACACATCCTTGAGCATTTGCGAAGACCGCGATCCAAAGGGCCTTTATAAGCGTGCGCGTGCAGGTCAGATTCAAGGCTTCACGGGGATTGACGACCCCTACGAGCCCCCTCTTACACCTGACGTTCGGTGCGATACTGAGCATCGGAACATCAAAACGAACGTGCACACAGTCGTATCAGCCATTCTCCAGTTCCTTCAGTCAGTAACATCATAAAAGACACATGAAGTCTAGCAGTCTTGACCACCCGAGATTCAGGGTAGCTGACTCAACTCCTGATTGATGTCATAACGACGTCGGCCTCGCGACGGCCCGAGTAGACTGTTCGGTGTTCACCCCAACAGTGCTCGGACCGAAGGAGGCCGAGATGCAGATTATAGGATGTGATTTGCACGCTCGCCAACAGACGTTGGCGATGTTGGACACCGGAACAGGGGAAGTAGTGAATCGGACTCTCAGGCACGAAGGCAACAGCGTGCGGGAGTTTTATTCCGCGCTTCCCGGTCCGGTGCGCGTAGGCATCGAAATTACGGCATCCGCGTTCTTTTATTGTCTAGGCATTCACTTTTTTAGCGTCGTGGCCCGAGAAGTTTACGACCAACTTCCCAAGTCACGATGGAGTTGGTTCGCATCCCATTCTCTCCTTCTCCATCGCGAGTACTACCCGGACAGCTGGCTACGGACGAAATTTTATTTTTGTGGTATCGGGATGCTTGCGTGCGGCCTTCTTGCCTTCTTTTTCTGGATGAAGTAGATCAAGACAAAGCATGGATTGCGCGGAGTCACGGGGCACACTGCCCAACAAACCCTGTAACCAAGCATTTTCAGTGCTGGGGCCGGACATGTCCGGTAATCCGACTAATCAGGAGTTAGCGATAATCTAGCGCTTTGGTTAACAGTGCGTACTTCTAATTCGACATCAATCACGCGGTTGACCGTAGCCTTCAAATAAGCTACTTTTCGCGGTATTCATGATCTCTCGTCGCATCGAAGTCTTCTTCTACGGGTTATTCATGGATGCTGATCTTCTGCGCACGAAAGGTGCCGATCCCCAAAAGATCCGGTCAGCTTGCGTTTTCGGATTTGAACTTCACATTGGACAACGGGCAACGCTGCTTCGGAATACCGATGCCCGCGCCTACGGCATGGTAATGGAACTCACGCACACCGAGATCGATCAACTGTACTCAGAAGCAAGCGTCCGCGCCTATCGCCCGGAGGCCGTACTATGTGAACTTGCCGACGGCTCACGCGTTCCAGCGTTGTGTTTCAATCTCGTCGTGCCACCAGGCCCAGACGAGGCCAACTCCGAATATGCAGCGAAGTTGCGTGGTCTAGCCCATAAACTCGGGCTCCCGTCTGATTATGTCGACGCCATCCGGTAAACAGAAATCCGCTTTAAGAGTTGAGGCGCGCTTTCGAAACCCCATTTCTGATAACCGGTATTCCTTTGTCCGGTTACGCGACTTACCAGGATTTTGGTCCACAGCGCCCGTCGGATCGAGATGCTCGGAGGTCCACGCGAAAGAAACGCAATCCTCCGCGAGACAAGAGCAATGAGAAGAAGGAATGACTTTGCCAAAAATTTAACTTGGCCCCGGGGGAGATCAGGTTTTCACTTCGTCTTACGCGACAACTTGAGCGGGAGGATCGTCAGCCTTGTCGTTCCCCTCACGGTGTTTTAGACGCCAGCCCCTATGAGCGATGCTTCTGAAGCGATGTCCACGCCGCCGATGCCGCACTACGGCATTTTGAAAGGGCCAAACGGTCTGCGCGCAGGCTGGCGGCTACTGATCTTTGTCGCCATCCTCGTGCTGCTCGGTTACGGTATGAGTAGCAGCGTCGATGCTCTCACCCGCCGCATGCATGCCGACTTTTCGACCCCATTAGCTAACGTCCTTTTGCTGGACTTGTTTCTCCTTCCCCTGATGATCGCAACCTGGATTATGGGGCGGATCGAACGCCGCACCTTTGCCGATTACGGCTTGCCATGGCGGCGAGCCTTTGGCCGACAATTCTGGCACGGAGCTGGTCTCAGCTTCGCGTCATTTACGATTCTGCTGCTGGTGATGCGCCTAGCTGGCGTGTTCTTGTTCGGCGCCATCGCACTGCATGGATGGGATGTGTGGAAGTACGCCGCCGCGTGGGCAGTTCTAGCATTCCTGAGCGCATTACTTGAGGACTTTTTCTATCGCGGATACCTGCTGTTCACGCTGACGACAGGGATCGGCTTCTGGCCGGCAGCAGTGGTTTCATCCTTGTTCATGGGCGGGATGCACTATTTCAATCCCAGCGGTCATGGACTGGGGCCGGTGTCTGCGACCATGTATTGCCTGGTGACCGTTCTGGTCTTGCGCCGAACCGGGAACCTGTGGATGCCGCTGGGAATCCACGCGGCATGGACCTGGGGCGAGGTTTACTTCTATGGCGCAACGGACAGCGGTTTCCGTTCCAACGGGCATCTGCTCACTGCCGCCTTTCACGGTACCCCATTGCTGACCGGCGGTGGTTTTGGTGTGGAGGCTAGCATCTTCACCCTGGTTTTGCTGGCACTTTGGGGCGTCATTTTCTCCGTTTGGCTGCGCGGAGTGAGGTATCCCAACCCCGCGGCAGTTCAGCAGCAGCCGTAGCCGTCGCACAACGTCAACTGACGTTATCAGGCCGACGCTGCTCCGTCCGACATCAAAGATGGATTTGAAGAAAACATCGAAATTCTTTCTTCGCGAGTCCAAGTCCTGATTGATGTCATAACGACGTCGGCCTCGCAACGGCCCGAGTAGACTGTTCGGTGTTCACCCCAACAGTGCTCGGACCGAAGGAGGCCGAGAT
>Ga0302219_10000747_pt1 | contig 14292 bp, 18 predicted proteins | sample II_Palsa_E1_2_FD_194569 | JGI IMG/M metagenome (GOLD analysis project Ga0302219, IMG submission 194569) | Peat permafrost microbial communities from Stordalen Mire near Abisko, Sweden - II_Palsa_E1_2 | ecosystem: Environmental > Terrestrial > Soil > Palsa > Peat permafrost | place: Sweden...
ACGGTGGGCTGCACGGTTTCCTGCTGATCGAACCGCGTGACAACCCAGCTGCCTACGATCGGGAGGTCTTCCTTGGACTCCATGACTGGAACGGGCAATTCCTGAGCAGTGACGACGGTTATATGAGCCCGGTCTACGATGTGGCAACGATCAATGGCAAGATGCTCGGCTTTGGAGATCCAGTCAAGGTCAAACAAGGCGAGCGCGTCATGTTGCATATCCTCAATAGCAGTCCGACCGAGGTTCACTGGATTTCGTTCTCGGGGCATACCTTCAAGGTAGTAGCGCTGGATGGAAATCCAGTAGCCCAGACTCAGACAGTCTCCATGCTTCGGCTCGCACCCGCGGAGCGCGTCTCTGCCATCGTCGAGATGAACAATCCCGGCGTGTGGGTCTTGGGTGAAGTCCGCAAGCATGTTCAAGCCATCGGAATGGGCGTTGTCATCGAATACGCCAATTCTTCCGGCAAGCCGACATGGACGCAACCGGAGGATCTTGTGTGGAACTATCGCCAGTTCGCTGCGGCAGGTGATGTCACACAACATCAAGACGCAAAAACGATTGAACTGGTTTTTGACTCCAAGTTCCAGGGGCACGGTAACGAAGAGCTCTGGCGCATCAACGGTCTGGGCTATCCTCAGAACTCGACACCTGCCAACTCATCCATTCTGCAGACCGGACAGCTATACCGTCTGGTCATGAAGAACAAGAGCATGGACGACCATCCCATGCACCTGCATCGGCACACGTTTGAGGTGCGCCGAATCGAGGACAGCCCTGAGATCGCTGGTGTGCGCAAGGATGTGGTGCTGGTGCACGCCGGTGGAACCGTCGAGGTAGAGTTTGTGGCCGACAATCCAGGTAAGACACTCTTTCACTGTCACCAGCAGGACCACATGGACCGAGGATTCATGATGGTCTTCAACTATGCGTAGGGCAACGACCAAGCTCGCCGCCAACGCAATCCTCGTGATCGCGGCCATCTTGTGTGCGCAAGCCGCTGTGGCACAAGGAAACTATGAGATCCAGGTTTACGGTGCAGCCACCGTTGCGCCGAAGACATTGATGACGGAATTGCACTCCAACTTCACCCCGGAAGGCCAGAAGTATTACATCAACGGCGTTATTCCGACCAATCACCAGGAGCATGAGACGCTCGAACTCACCGAAGGCATTACGAACTGGTCGGAGATCGGCTTCTATGTCTTCACCAGCGAACAGGATGGTCACGGTGTTCAGTGGGTCGGAGACCATATCCGGCCGCGCGTTAGGGCGCCGGATAGCTGGCATCTACCGGTGGGTCTCAGTCTGTCTACTGAGATTGGTTACCAGCGTGCCGTTTACTCGCCGGACACATGGACGTGGGAGATACGGCCCATCATTGATAAGACAGCCGGGCGGTGGTATTTCGCGATAAATCCTGCACTGGAACGCACCTTGCATGGCCCTGATGTGAAGCAAGGGCTCGGTTTTTCTCCGGGCGTGAAGGTGAGCTATGACTTCACGCGGGTGGTAAGTGGCGGGATCGAATACTACGCCGACTATGGACGCCTTGGAGCGTTTGACTCAGTGCATTCCCAACAACAGCAGATCTTTGCGGTAACGGACCTGAATGTCTCTCCCAAGTGGGAGATTAATATTGGTGTCGGCGTGGGTCCCACAGCGGCGACCGATCACCTGATCGTCAAGGGAATTCTCGGCAGACGCTTCGATTGGGGAAGAAAATCAGCGATTGAGTAGGTAGTTAAATATATTGATCTATGCTCAGGCCCGAAGGAGAGACGATGACCGATTCGGACAATAAGAGACTACTCGCAGCGCTGGGGGGCAACTGGCAGGCGGAGATGGAAGGTCATCATACTTATTCGGCGCTGGCCAAAGGAGAGGCTGATCCACAGCGGCGAAACGCTTTACGAGGTCTGGCCGGTGCAGAAAATCACCATGCCGGTCTTTGGGCTGGACGCATTCTAGAACTCGGTGGACAAGTGCCCCGGTACAAGGGGAGTAAATCTGGACAGGCCGAATCCTTGGCAACGCGCATAGGTGGAGCGGACCTCGCCTTGCGCCGCCTGGAGATCGACGAGGGTCGTGACATTGCCAAGTATGGAAAGCAGCTGAAGGCGCTCGGCGACGAACCAAGCATCGCGATTCTCAAGGAAGTGATCGCCGATGAACGAGAGCACTATCAAACCTTGGGAAATCTCATCCGCTCACGACGCCCCCTGCTTGCAATGTCTCCTGAGCAGGCGCAGGAAGAGCTCGACGCTCTCCTCAACGCCCGGAAAGAAGGCCATCCGCAAGCGGCAGGCTGGGTTGGCGATGCCATCTACGGTGTGAACGATGGCCTTGGCTCTATCTTCGGGATCGTCTCCGGTGTCTCGGGAGCGACACTTGGTAACAGTCACTTTGTTCTCATTGCCGGCTTGGCCGGAATGGTGGCTAGTGCGCTCTCCATGGGATCTGGCGCGTACCTTGCCGCAAAGAGCGAGCGGGAGATCTTCGAAGCAGAGTTTGCAAGAGAGCGGGAGGCCGTTGAGGATAACGAAGCTGAGGCCCGCGAGGTGCTTTCTCTCAGCTATCAAATTCGGGGACTCCCGGAAGAAGATGCAGAACGCTTTGTCGAGCATTTAGCGAAGGACAAGGAGCAACTCATCAAGGCGCTTGCGCGTGAGCGTCTGAATACAACTGAAGAAGGGCTCAGCAAGCCGCTGGTCTCCGCTGTCTCGGGAGCGCTCTCCACTGCGGTGGGAGCACTGATCCCGATTATTCCATTCTTCTTCATGGCAGGGATCCCGGCAGTAATTGTTGCCGCGATAGTGTCACTGATCGCACATTTTGCCGTAGGTGCTGCGAAGTCTTTGATTACCATTCGCTCCTGGTGGAGCAGTGGTCTTGAAATGACGATCGTCGGGGCAGTTGAAGGCGTCGTAACTTATGTAATTGGAATCGGCATAGGGAAAATTGGAGGCGGCCAATAGATCTTGGCTGACAAGTTTTGATGCGGCGGTTCGGTTAATCCTGCTGCGCTTAGGAGACAGGAGACCTTATGCTCAAGGTGATCTTTGAGTGTGTCTACAAGGGAAGAGGAACTTTTGAATACCTTCCGACAAGAACACCCACCCTACCTGCACACGTACTAGAGGTAGACGCCAGGCATTACGGCGATTAACGTCTTGCGAAACGATTGGCATGAAGAACCTCGCAGTCCCGGATTACAAAGCGCTTTCCGAATGCCTCACAGGAAATCTACGATCGGTGGGAAGGTTAGCAGGAAGCTTAGGCCGAGAAAAACAAGTGCAATGGCATTGATGCGACCCACGACGATTGTCTTGTTCCCCCAGCGCCATTCCAGTATCCCCCAAATCACAAGCCAGATGACGATCGCGGATGTCGTGACGCCTGACAGCGGCCCTGTTGGTTTGTAGAAATTGAGCGTGTTCTTGACCGCAACTGACTTGTCTCCGGCGAAGGCAAGGATGGCTAATGCGAAGCAGCCGACTGAAGCCGCAAGGATGGCGGCTCCGCCGGAGCCGTTTGGGATGGCAGGAACACTTTGGGATATTGCGGTATCTGGCGTATTCATTTTCCTTCTCCGTGGCTCAATTGAATCGTGTGACCGCCTTGTACAGGTGCGTACTTGTTAATCATTGCGCCGAAGAATCCAGCAATGCCCGCCGCCACGAAGGACGCCAAAGCGAACGAAAGCACGCCGGCACGAAGCTGCCTGTGATTCTTGAGGTCACGGCCATATTTGATGAAGACGAATGCGACCAGGGTGATGGAAATCGGAGCGAACCATGCAACGTGTTCCTTCCATTCCATCCCCAGCGAATGCCATCCGCTGGTAGATGGGTTCGACATCAGCAGTCGCTGCGGAAACAGTGAAAGGTCGCTTATTCTCGGCGGCGCAGCCGCGCGATACCACGGGTAAACGACGTAGGCCCCTGTCAGCACCGCGGCCCAAGCGAGTATGACCATCAGAATCAGGTAGAACTTGAGGAAGCGTTCCTCCCCCTGTGTACCTCCGACTGGTGCCGACGAGGTGGTGAACCGATAGAGTTCAATCAATGCACCAGAACATGCGAGCAGATACAACGCCCCGAATCCCATTCCGTGGAGCAGCGTCCAGAAGCTTCTTACCGTGATTTCCATCGGTCTTCTTTCCTATAGCTAGTGGGGCTGAGCAGAGCGCATCGGGTCAGCTGTGTCTTTCTTGTCGGTGTGTTTGTCTTTACCCCAGGTCTTGTAAAGACCAAGATAGGCATAGTTCTCCGTTTGTCCGGCGACAGAATGCCCATATGCGAAGAGCAATTGCAGGTCCGGTTGTTTGAAGTGGTAATACCCTCCTGCATCAATCAGAGTCGAGGCCTGAGTCTGAGCTGCTGCGAAGCCTTCGCCCGCATGGGAGAAGACCTCGGCTGACAGTTCCAGCTTCTCGCTGACTGTTCGCTTGACAAGGTATCCGCCGTATAAATAATTCTTGTACTGATATTGGGGGACGACAACATACCCAAGGCCACCCACTAGGCTCCACGGACCAAACTCCTTCTCAACCCAGATCGGAAGTTTGTACCAGACCTTCCCGACGCCAAGACCTTTGGAATAGCTTCCCGTGGGAATCTCGAACATGGTGAATGATCCGATCTGGGGGCGGTGCTTCGTCTGTTTGATAATGCCATACTTCACGCCCAACTCCATGTCCTGCACGCCGAAGGCACTCGGACCCACGCCGCCCGGAGCATAGACAGGCTTGTTCGACGGAATGACAGCCCCAAGCGGCAGAATCACATGCAGCTGGATATTCGGGACTGCACCCCAGTTGAATTCAAACCCAGGACTGATGGTGTCAAGTTCGGCTGGCGTGCCATCGATGGTTCCGAAAATATAGGCTTCATAGTGCCCGAGATCTACGGGAGTCGGATCGTCGGTTTGGAACGGGGGACCAGCCTGCGCCAGTAGGCCATGAGCGAACAACATCAGCAGAAAGAACGATGCCCAACTCGGGAATCGTGGGCGAATCCTCAGCAAGACATCATTGCCAACGAAAATCACGGAGGTCCTTAGCGATCGGATAGTGACACGCACAGCTTATATCGAAGTTCGATAATATAGCAAATGATCGCAGATTCCTATCGCGGTATAGTTACATTGTGCTTAAGCATCAGCGGGAACTCTTTACCGGTCTGATTCGCATTCATGTCCTCGTTCACGCATCTCACGAGGACATCTTCGGGCTTGCGATGATGGAGGAGCTCCGGCACCACGACTATCGCATCGGACCAGGCACGCTCTACCCCTTGCTGCATGGGATGGAACGAAATGGCCTTCTAAAGTCTGATTTGAAGATCGTACAGAGACGGAGGCGCCGGGTTTATAGGATTACCGCCGCGGGGAAAAAAGCTCTCGAACTTGCGAAGATAAAGGTTGACGAGTTGCACGACGAGCTCCATGAAGAGCACCCCAGAGAGGTATCAAAGCTGGTGTCATCCGGTTGACCCGTCCGCGCACGCGGCTGCCCACGTTTGTTCGTTATTGCTATCGACGATCCGCCGTCTGCCGGTACCTCTTCAGTCGATCCACCGCAAACCGGAGGTGATCTTGACGAGCCTAAATGCCAAACAAGCCTGTCATCGCTCTCAAGGTCAAGCAGAAGCTCGCCTCAAAAGAGAAGACGCAGATCGCGAAGAAAAACCGTTGCGGCCCAATGGGCGGTATTTGCGACAAAGATGCGGCAAACTTTTGCCAAGCGGAGCACCGGGCTGAACTCGTGGGGGAGCAGCCCGATTTACCTTTGCCACTGTCGGCAAAGGCACGATCTAACCACCCTTCCTCGCAACGATCGAAGGTGTCATATTCAGGAGGAACGATGTCCAAATAGCATCAAACTCCGCCGGGCTATGCTGACCTTCTCGGAGACATCAAGACGCGTGTCCGCACCGCTCAGGTGCGCGCAGCATTTGCGGTCAGCCGAGAACTCATTTTGTTGTGTTGGTCCATCGGGCGGGACATTCTGAATCGGCAACAGTTCCGAACGCCCTCCCCAAAAAAGATTCTCTCGTCGCCGTCGAGAGAATCTGAAAGGTTCAAAGTCTGCCGGAAGAATGGGGATACCGGAGCCTAGTTTCCTTTTCCCACTCCCTCGGCCTCAAGCAAATTCTGAACTCTGCTCATTACCTCATCACGGATGCTACGAACTTCGTCTGCAGGCAAACCCTTGGGATCACGTAGGGGCCAGTCGTCTCGGCGCAAGCCGGGAACGTAGGGGCATTTGTCCCCGCACCCCATAGTGATCAGTAACGAAGCGCCTTCTGCAAGCTCTCGGGTCAGTTTTTGAGGCTTCGCGTTGCTAAGGTCAATCCCAGCTTCCTTCATGACGGAAAGGACCCCAGGATGCACCCTCAATCCCGGTTCCGTTCCCGCAGATACCGCTTCCGCCTTGGTAGGATCGGCAAGCTGGTTGAAGAAAGCGGCCGCCATCTGAGAGCGACCAGCGTTGTGGACACAGGCGAAAATGATCTTGTGCATTCTGTTTCCCTTCGTTGTTCGGTCTGTTCGAGGCTCCATGCCTGGCTCGCCATTTGAACTGGGTTCCACGCCTACTGAGGGGAGCCGTATACCTAACTCGTTCCAATTTCGTTGAGCTTTTCCTGGAGAGCGAAGGTGTCGATCGTAGCGAACGGCAGGCAAAGGAAGAGACTGATACGCCGATCCAGAGCTTGGAAAGCGTGGCTGTAAGCGCGCTCGATCTCCGCCGGGCTCCCCTGCGCGGAGGCAGGATCAGGAATTCCCCAGTGTGCCGTCATTGGCTGGCCAGGCCAGAATGGACAGACTTCGTTCGCAGCGTTGTCGCAGACTGTGAACACAAAGCTGAGGTGCGTCGAGTCCGGTTTGGAAAACTCGTCCCACGATTTGCTGCGTGCATCTGCCGCGCTAAGCCCCGCCTTCTCAATCTGGCGAATGGCTTCGGGTCGCACGGCCCCGGTGGGATGACTCCCCGCGCTGAAGGCCGTGAAGTTTTCACGCCCCTTCCGGTTCATGATCACCTCGGCCATGATCGACCGCGCGGAGTTGCCGGTGCACAGAAAAAGAACGTTGTAGTGCGGCATGGAAGCTCCTTATACTTCGTTCGATTCGAAACGAGTTTTCAAGTACAGCAGGCTTCGGACTCTCCAGCGCGAGGCTTGATGGCATACACCTTAACGCTCGCGGCGGCAGCATTCACGTCGTGCTGCGAGAACAGAGCCGTGAGATCGTCATGCAGCGAAGTCTCAACCGGCACTGAGGTGCAGCAAGGTGCCTCTACTATCTGGAGCGGATTCGTCGTGTCCATCGCAGGGGAGCAGCAACCGGCCTGATTTTCGACCATTGCATAGGCGTTCAGGTCCGCGCCACTATCCACGATCTCAACATGTTCGAAGCCGGCTGCGAGCAGCCCCTTCTTATAGTCGTCAATCTTGATGGCTCCGGCGATGCACCCAACGTATGCGGCCATGCTTCGCGCGACGGCCTCGGGAAGGTCGTGCTTGAGGGCTATGTCGCTGACAGCGACTCTGCCTCCAGGCTTGAGAACGCGGGCAATCTCGCGGAACACGCCGGGCTTATCGGGGGCGAGGTTTAGAACGCAATTCGAGATGACACAGTCGACGGATGCGTCGGGGAGCGGAATCTGATCAATGGTGGACTGGTAGAACTCGACGTTGGTGTAGCCGCCCGTCTGGGCATTCGCCCGAGCGCGCTCGATCATCGCTGTGGTCATGTCGATTCCAATTGCGCGGCCTGTTGGTCCAACCATCTTCGCCGCCAAAAATACATCAAGACCGCCACCAGAGCCAAGATCAACCACCACCTCGCCCGGTCTGAGATGTGCGGTGGCTGTTGGGTTCCCGCACGAAAGACCCATGTTGGCCTCGGCGGGAATCGAGGTCAGTTCCGCGGCGGTGTAGCCGAAGGCCTCTGCAACGGCCTGCACCCCTGTGTGATCGTTCGATAAGGCACTTACCGCAACCGCGCCGTACTTCGCCTTCACTGATTCCAGAACATTGTCCATCAGAGTTCTCCAGTCGGTGCTACGTTGAAAAACAGAATCGCTTCCTATCAAAGGTCCAGTTTCAGGCACATCGGAATTGCGGTCGCCGAACAGCCGCCGGACCACTGGCTGGTCTGACGAACCGCAGGAGGAGCATCCGATCGGTTGATGCGTTCGAAACCGTAACGGGTCCAGTATTCCGCTGCATCCGTTGTAAGCAGGAATAGGTCGGTGATGCCTTTCGCAGCCGCCCACTCCAGACGCTCCGCAATGAGTTGCCGCCCAATTCCTTTCGACCTCCAATGTTCATCAACAGCGACCGATCTTAAAAGACCAACTGTCCCATAGACTTCAATCCCTGCGACTCCGACGAGTGTTCCATCATCGCTAGAGGCGACAGAGTAGTGGTCGCCGAATTGTGATGTCGCATCCATCTGGGCGAGTTTTGAGAGCCTCAGGAGGACGTCGATTGCGGATTGATCCTCGAAGGTGGTCGGTCGTGTTGAAAAGCGCATCGGGTGACTCCTACTTCACATCTGCTTAGGCGACTATATGTCTTGCTTTCGTATTCGTCAAGGCGTATACGTAAGACATGGCGAAACAACCATTCAATGTCGAGCGGTTCTTTCAAGCTCTCGGCGACAACACGCGGCTGCGCCTGCTGAATCTCATGGGCGAACAGGAAGTTTGTGTTTGCTACTTTGTGGAGATTCTGGGCAGTCCTCAGCCCAAGATTTCAAGACATCTGGCCTACCTCCGTAGCGCGGGGATCGTCGCGGCGCGGCGCGAAGGAAAGTGGATGCACTATCGGATCGTGATGCCTCCGCATATCGGAGCCGCGCAAATCCTCCAACAAACCCTTGGCTGGCTAAAAGAAGAGAGGGCGATGCAGGCTGATCGCGCGCGACTCACGAAAGCCTGTTGCTCTCCATCGAAGTACGCAGCGCTCGACGGCGCTCCCCTGCCAACAACGATTCAAGAAACATCCTGCGAGGCCTGCTGATGTCCACCGCTCCCTTTACGCAAGGGCAGATTTGCGCCCCGGCTGCCCGCAAGAACCTCGCATTTCTTGATCGCTTCCTGACACTGTGGATCTTCCTCGCGATGGCGATTGGCGTTGCGATCGGCCACTTCGTTCCGTCTTCGTCTGGCTTCGTCAACCGCTTTCAGACAGGCACAACCAACATTCCCATCGCTATCGGGCTCATCATCATGATGTTTCCGCCGCTGGCAAAGGTTCGTTACGAAAAGCTGGGAGAGGTCTTTCGCAACAAGCGTGTCCTCGGCCTGTCTCTGGCACAGAATTGGCTCATCGGCCCGGTACTGATGTTCCTTTTGGCAATTGTCTTTCTGCGCGGGGAACCGGCCTACATGCGCGGTCTAATCTTGATCGGCATAGCCCGCTGTATCGCGATGGTGCTGGTCTGGAACGAACTCGCGGAAGGGGACACGGATTACGTCGCGGGTCTGGTAGCAATCAATAGCGTCTTTCAGGTGCTCTTCTATAGCCTTTATGCCTGGGCATTTCTGACGGTTCTGCCGAAATGGTTTGGTCTGGAAGGAAGCGTCGTACAGATCGGCATCGGCCAAATAGCCAAGAGCGTCGGTCTTTACCTCGGGGTTCCGTTTGTCGCAGGGTTTCTAACCCGGTTCTTTCTTATCCGGCTCAAGGGTGAGGAGTGGTATCGCACGCGCTTCATCCCTCGCATCAGCCCGCTGACTCTCATTGCGTTGCTATTTACCATCCTCGTCATGTTCTCGTTGAAAGGCGACCTGATCGTGCGGCTGCCGCTCGATGTGGTGAAGATCGCTGTCCCACTCGTCATCTACTTCCTCATCATGTTTCTTGCAAGTTTCTGGATGGGCAAGAAGTTGGGGGCGAACTATGCGCAATCCGCTACGCTCTCTTTCACGGCTGCCGGAAATAACTTCGAGCTGGCGATTGCCGTGGCCGTGGCCGTCTTCGGGTTGAATTCGGGAGAGGCTTTTGTAGGGGTCGTGGGTCCGTTGATCGAAGTGCCCGCCCTCATCGGCTTGGTCAACGTCGCTTTCTGGATGCGACGCCGCTACTTTGGCAGCGAGACCGCAGCGTTTCAAGTGCGACCGGTCGAAAACGCCTTGTAGCGTCGATCCTTCACGCTGCACCATCGCTTCGTCACAGCAGCAAGTTTCATTGTCGTAGTTGCTTCTCACACAAGGGAGGGGAGCGGGGAAGGAACGACCCCGCCGCGCAAAGCACCTCCAGGGGTAAGGTGCAGGAGGGGGACCGTCTCTGCCGTGCAGCCGGCGAGCGGAGGCCGGAGATAGGCGGGATGAGAGTCCGGGAGAAACCAAAGCGGGTTCTCCCGGCGCGGCGCGGAAGCGCCGGTGCCGTTGCAGAAGAAAGCCCCGGGCAGAGTCCGGGACTGAGAACGCAAGGGGGGCGCTGCCGCCCCCGATGCTGTTAGGCCACTTTCTGCTTCTTGACTGCACTCTTTTTCTGAGGAGCCTTGACGAGCGTGGGCGTCTCTTTGGGTTTGCTGGTTTTCTTCGGTTTGGAAGACTTCGGCGGTGGTGGAGCGAATGAAGCCTCGGCCTCGGATAGTAGGTCGAGTTCGTTTTCACGCGAGACGCTGACGTGGTCGGTGAGCGCGAAGCGAAGGGCGAAGCCGATTAGCTTGTCATCAGGTGTGTTGTCGAGGGCGGCGAGTACGACTTCCTCGTCGGTCTGCTGTTGATTCTCATCGTTCCCGGCGAAGTGGCTGGCCACTTCCTCCAGGAACTAGTAGGGGTCGATGTGGACGAGTAAGCGAAGAAAGGTACGAAGCTGCGCGGCGGTGAACATAAGGTTCGTCCGTATGGCAAGACGAAAGGAAGTCTGGCCAAGGTTCCTGTCGCCAGGGTACTGGCGGAGGAGCTGGTGGAATGGCGAGAGCAACTGAAGAAGGAAGGGAAGGACGCATCGCCGGACGCCTTCATGTTTCGGGGGCGGTTTGGCGGGCCGATGGATTCGAGCAACTATCGCCATCGCGTCCTGCACAAGCTGGCCGAGGAACTGGACCTGCCGAAGCTGACGTTTCAGGTCATCCGCCGCACCATTGCCACCCTTGGCAAGACCAAAGGTCACGTCAAGGACATACAGGGCATCATGCGGCACACGAAGGCTTCGACAACGACGGATGTCTATATGCAGTCGTTGGAGCCTGAGGTTCGTACCGCCATCAACTCGATCTACGATGAGCTGATGGGCAACGGTACGAATGGACCTGCACCGGACAGCCCTTGCACGGCATCAGCAAGCTCTCGCTCGGAGAGCGAGAATCTTGTCGCTGCCGTGGCACAGGAAAGTTCCGAGAGGGCACCCCGCGCATCCGTAGAACATACGGAGACGACCGAAGCGAAGCCGGTTCGTGGTGTGGTTTTGGAATTTGCGACAAGGATGCGACAAAGTCGCGGAAGGGAGGTGCTTCTAAATGATTGGTGGACCTGATCGGGATCGAACCGATGACCTCTTCCATGCCATGGAAGCGCGCTATGGGCGTTTTGTTGACGGTAAAGAACTTATGAGTCGGCACAGTCGGCTAAAACGGCCCAATCGCCGCTAAATGCTACCAATTTGCTACCAAAATCCTAACCGAGCAGGGACGGGCTGCACCGTGGGGGAGCAGCCCAAAAAACTCATCCAGTACGTTCTGGCAATAGTGCCACAGGCTGTGGCACTATTGCCGCATCCTCTCACGAGTTCTAAATCGCGATGTCAGCTTGATGCTGAGGTTTGAATCGGGGGGCTCTTTTGTCCTTTCAAGACGCACGCTTATCAACTCAAATGAACTCCAGATTGAGTTTGCAGATGCATGGCTGCTTGTTAGCGACTTGTATTTGCAAGAAAAAAGTGGTATTTTTTCTTGCAGAATGAGTTGATCGAACATGAGCCAAACATTTGAAGATAAGGCGTTATATCGCATTCGAGGGACGGGGGGAGGGTGGGCATTCTCACCCCGAGACTTCCTGGACCTTGGAGGCCGCCCTACTGTCGATTCTGGGCTTCACCGGCTGGAGAAGCGCGGAGAGATTCGCCGCGTCATTCGCGGCATCTACGACTACCCTCGTTTCAGCAAACTCCTCGATCAAAGCCTAAGCCCTGACATCGACCAGGTGGCGAGGGCATTAGCGCGGAAGTTTCGCTGGCGCATTCAGCCGAGTGGTGCCACTGCCTTGAATTTTCTCGGGCTTTCCACGCAGGTTCCTGGCCGCGCCGTCTATCTCTCGGATGGACCCGATAGGGTCTATCAGATCGGCAATACCGCGTTGGCTTTCGAGCACACGGCATTGAAGGAGTCCGGCATCGAACTCAAGGAGAGCGGTCTGATCGTTCAGGCTCTCAAGTCGCTTGGGCAGGAGCGGATTACCCCTGAGATCATTTCGAAGATTCGTGCGTGGCTGCCGGAATCGTTACGTGACAAAGTCCTAGCTGATACCAAGACTGCGACTGGCTGGGTGTACAGCGTCATCCAGCAGATCACTCAAGAGGCCGTTCATGGATGAAATTGTTATTGGCCCAGCCTCGGACAGGCGGGATCTATTCCGAGAGTCGGCGAGCCGACTCGGTATGAATCCCGCCATCGTCGAGAAGGACTTCTGGGTCTGCTGGATTCTCAAACTTCTCTTCACGGAACCGGCCTTGAAGCATCAAATGGTCTTCAAAGGCGGTACAAGCCTATCCAAGGTCTTCGGGCTGATTGACCGCTTCTCGGAAGACATTGACTTGGTTCTCGACTGGCGTCTTCTTGGCTATGACCAAGAGGGGGCCAACGATCCGTACCAAACCACTACATCCAAGACACAGCAAAGCCGCCAAAACGAGGAGATGAACTCAAGGGCTGTTGTATACATCCGCGAAACGCTGCTTGCCCAACTCAACCATCTCTTCGCGACGATCTCTGGCATAGTCGCCAGAATTGATGAAGACGATCCTCATACAGTCAACGTGTTCTACCCGGCGGCGTTCGAGGCTGGATACATCCGGCCCGCAGTCCGATTGGAGATCGGGCCGCTCGCATCCTGGGTTCCTTCCAACTCTCACAGCATCAAGGCGTATGCCGCTCAAGCCTTTCCCGAGGCCTTTTCCAGTCCTCGATTTGAGGTCATCGCCATTGATGCCGAGCGGACATTCTGGGAAAAGGCAACGATCCTTCATCAGGAAGCCCATCGTCCCGGCGCGATTCCTGCGCGGTACTCACGGCATTACTACGACCTTTACAAGCTGAGCGAAAGTGCGATCAGGAGTGCTGCGCTTTCCGATCTCACCTTGCTGAAGTCAGTCGTCGAATTCAAAGAGCGGTTCTACTACTCTTCCTGGGCACGCTATGACTTAGCTATCCCCGGCTCATTCCGGTTGAGTCCCCCCGATAGCCAACTCCCCGCGCTCGAAAGGGACTACCGTGCCATGCGCGAAATGTTCTACCGGGAGCCTCCAACATTTGGAGCGATTCTGGCTGGATTGGCGTCATTGGAACAGGAAATCAACGCTGAGAAGCGAGCCCGCTAGCTGTTGCGGTAGTCAGTAGTTGCTGGGCCTGCTCACGCCCGTTGCCGCCGTTGAGGAGGGGCACCCGAGTTACGCCGCTTTGCCAAACTCTGGGTGCGCCTGCACGCCCCGGATCATCAAAATTGACCTGCTTTGAGGCGATTTGTCAGAATGACTTCAGAGTTGGTCATCCAAGCCCTGCTCGGACACGCCTCGCTCGACACCGTCATGATCTATGCCAAGCTTTACCCCAGCCAACTGATCGAAGAGTATCGCAAGACCATGCGTGGTCTCTACAACGCCCACTATGGAGAAGAGGGACTCAAGAACCCGACAGCAGAAGAGTGGGCTACCTTCGCCGCCAACTGTAATCTGCGCGATATGGGCACGCATCTCTGCGCCCTGCCCACCGGAGAACACTGCCCAAAAGGACTGCTTTGTCTCGGCTGCACTCACGCCCAACCAAAGAAGAGCGCAGTGCCTGTATTCCGGCGCATGCTCTCCAGCCATCAGCGAAGTCTAAACGCAGCAAAGGGACACAACGAACCCGCCGGACAGATCGCCGCCCGCGAACTGGAACTCGTCCGTATCCAGACTGCCTTGCAACGAGCCAGCGAACTGAGCGATGATGTGGCTGCTGCCATCGAGGCGCACGCATGACATCCGCACCCGGCGGCGGAGCACGGTGGCCGGCCATGCCGGGCGCAAATCACGAGATAATCTGTCGAACACGTAGGCATTTCTGAATCCCAATAGAACG
>Ga0302219_10000748_pt1 | contig 14248 bp, 14 predicted proteins | sample II_Palsa_E1_2_FD_194569 | JGI IMG/M metagenome (GOLD analysis project Ga0302219, IMG submission 194569) | Peat permafrost microbial communities from Stordalen Mire near Abisko, Sweden - II_Palsa_E1_2 | ecosystem: Environmental > Terrestrial > Soil > Palsa > Peat permafrost | place: Sweden...
CCGCCTATCGCGCGATTGCGCCGGTTCGCGATGCCATCGCCGATCGCCAAAAAAATGTCCCGGGTTCGACGCCGCCCGCGCCCGTGCCGAATCCCGCCGCTGCGCCACAACCAGCCGCCCCGGCCAAGGAAGCAGCTCCCGCGCCGAACGCCACGCCGGCGCCCATGAAAGATCTCGCCGACGCGCTCAAGGATTTCGCCTCCAAAACCAACGCCATCGCGGAAGGAAACTTCGGCGCTCCCGGCATCGGCCCCTTGCATCGCGATCTCGCCCGCTTTGCCTTCATGATCCAAAGCGGCGACGCTGCTCCGTCTGCCACCGCCGCCGCCGCGCTCGAAAGTTCCTGCGCCGCGCTCAACAAGGACTTTGCCGCCTGGCGCGATCTTGCCGCACAGTCGCTGCCTGCGCTGAATGCGCTGCTCGAAAAGTACAAGTTTGCGCCCCTGCCCACGCCCGACGCATCCGGCACAGCCGCAACGGACGCCTGCCACGAATGAGCCGCACCTGGAACCGCGCCCGCGCGGATGACGCCGCCGGCGCGAAATCCAAAATGTCTCTCGCCTGAGCCTTACAAAGCTAAACTCCGCATTTCATCTCGCCGCTTCGCGCGTTACGATTGCACCAGAGACGAAATTGCAATCCTCCCGCCCAGCTTCGTGGAAAATCCTTCTGGCCTTCGCCATCATTTACTTCGTCTGGGGCTCCACCTATCTCGCCATCCGCGTGGGCGTCCGCGAAGTTCCCCCATTTTTGTTGGCGGGCATGCGCTTCACCGCGGCAGGGATACTTTTATACGGCTGGTTGCGCCTGGCTGGCACCAAGCCTCCCACCAGGCGCGAATGGATGGCCGCCACTTTCCTCGGCGCGCTGATTTTCCTATTCGATTACGGCTGCCTCTTCTGGGCCGAGCAGCGCGTGCCCTCGGGAATCGCCGCCGTCGTGCTCGCCACCATCCCCGTTTTCATCACGCTCCTTGAAATAATCTTTCTGCGCACACAGCGCCTCACCTTGCGACTTGCGCTGGCCCTCGTCGTCGGACTTTGCGGCGTTGCCGTGCTCATGAATCGTTCGTTCGCGCTCGGAGAGATTCCGGTCAACCGCGCCGGAGCCCTCGCCCTGCTGCTCGCGGCTTTCACCTGGTCCGTGGCCACCATCCTGACGCGCCGCCTTCCCCTTCCCGCATCGAAGCCCATGAGCGCGGCCGCGCAAATGCTCTCCGGCGGAATTCAACTCTTCATCCTCGCCGCTCTGACCGGCGAATTTTCGGGATTTCACGCGCAGGCAGTTTCCCGGAACGCGTGGTTATCGCTGATTTATCTGATTACCGCGGGTTCCATCGTGGGATTTACCGCCTATATCTGGCTGCTGCATTACGAATCGCCGACGAAAGTCGGCACCTACGCCTACGTCAATCCGTTGGTGGCCGTCGCGGTGGGATATTTCTTCGGCAAGGAAACGGTGGGCCCGCGCACGCTGCTGGGAACTTTCCTGATTTTGATCAGCGTGGTCGCCATCACCACTACACCGAAAAACCAGGATCTGGCCGCCGCGTCCGCCGCGAGGCCCGGTTATCCGGAAGCGGGTGCGGCCTAGTTGTCCACGCAAGCCTCGGGACCGGGCGCGCTCGGCCCCGCCGCCTTATTGACGGTCGTACGATAGCTCGCCGTTCGGGTCGCGCTCCTTCAGTGCCTTCACTTGCCCGTTCTCCATCACGAACTCAAACGTGTCATCGGCGAATTGCGCAGTCCTGAACCGCAGGCCCTTGAGCAGGATGAGCGGCTGCGGAGCCCCGCCGGGAAAGACCAGCGATAGGCCCGCGCCCGGTTGATACACAACTTGGAACTTGGTTTTGTCCGGCGTGAGGTAAGTTCCCGCGAGCTTTTCCAGCAGGCTGGGCTCGAGCGTCGGAGGTTTGCGCGTGAACGTCACCGCCGCTTCATCCAGCGAAATCACTCCGCTTTCGATATCTCCCTGGGGATTGGTCTGGAAGTTGACGGAGAACGTTCCGTACAGCTCGTCATTCGGCGTGTCGAACCGGTCGTAGTGAAAATGGCTCAAGGGGAAGTGAAATTCGTGAAAGTCAAATTGCAGTTGATCGTCTTTCATCCCGATTTTCAGTATGCCGTAAGCCGGATTCTCGTACTCGCCGGCGTAATCCCCGAGCGCGTGCGATGGTTTGGTGTTGGGCACGCGGTCTTCGCCGGCCTTGGCTCGCGCCGCTGTGCCTGCTTTCTTGTCCGCCAAGCGCTGGGTCAGGCGGCGCTGGCTCCAGGGCGTTTGGTCCATCCCCAGCATGCGCTCGTACACGTTGTAGCTCACCACGTTGTAAAGCGGGGCGCTGTGATCGCCGATCACGAGGACGATCACGCCGATGTGGTCGTTGGGCATGAAAGAAATTTGCGAATGAAATCCGGGCAAGTCGCCGCCGTGCATGGTCATCAAATGCCCGCGGTAGGAAGCCGTCTCTCGCGCCATGCCGTACGCCGCGTTGAACAATTCCCAGTATCCTTGCGCTTCGCCCGTAGCGTTAGGCAGCGCGATGGCCGGTTCCAGCGTGGCCTTCAGAACATCGGCCGGCAGCGCCTGCTTTCCGTTGTATTTGCCCTCGTTCATCAGCGCGATTAGCCAGTGCGATAGATCGTCGATATTGGAAATAATCGCGCCCGCCGGGGCCACCCCTTCGGTATCTTCAAAGTACGGCCCCTTGTAGAGTTCGAAGGAGTCGCGCTTTTCCTCGTACGGCACACCGTGGTCCGGGCTCTTCAGCATTTCCGAGATGGTGTAGGTCGTGGCCTTCATGTCCAGCGGGGTCAGAATCCGTTCCTGCACGAAATCTTCCCAGCGCTTTCCGGATTCGAGTTCGATGATCTCTCCCACCGCCGAGAACATCAGGTTGTTGTATAGAAAGGTCTGCCGCATGGGCTGCTCCGGTTCCAGATACCTCAGCTTTTCGAAGAGCTGCTTTCTGCTGAACTCGGACTTGAACCAGATCAGATCGTGCCGCGTCACTCCCGTGCGGTGCGAGAGCATGTCGTGCAAGGTGACGTTGTTGTTCAGTTCGTCGTTGTAAAATCGGATGGTCGGCACCGATTCGCGAATGGGCTTGTCCCAGGTCAGCTTTCCTTCGTCCACCAGCATCCCCGCGGACACCGCCGTGAATAGCTTGCTGTTCGAAGCGATCTGGCACAAGGTCGCCGGAGTGAAGGGCAATTTCTTCTCGTAGTCGCGATAGCCGTATCCTTTCGCGAAAACGAGTTTGTCGTTCACCACAATTCCCACGCCGATCCCCGGGGTGTTCCAATCTTTCAGGGTCTGCTCCATGTAGGCGTCGAAGCCTTCGAGCTTCTTGGCCACGCCCGCGTCCTGCGCCAGGGCCGCCGGCCGGAACGCGAGCAGCGCCAGAACGAGCGCGAAAACGCGGACCAAAAGGCGAACGGAATTGCCCGCGCGAGCGGTGCGAAGCTGCGTGCCGAAAGCCATGGTAGATCTCCTCCCCCACTGGGATTTCTTTTTGCGGCTCGAAATCGGCAGTCATCTTACATCCATTTCACCCGCCCGCGGCCCTGCGAGTTGCGCATCGGAATCATCTCCGGCACGCGCGTCCACAGGCTTCAGTGGCTCGCCTTCTCCCGTATTTCTGTGCTAGGGTAATTTGTGATTATTTATAATGAAAATTACTATTCGCACTTGCGGAAAGAATCGGCGCCACGGCGCGGCGCGATTTTTTCCTGCCGGGACCGTTTTTCTCCCGCGATTGTGGCATTTCTAATCGCAACAACATGGATTAGAAACGCGGCTAACTCACACAAAACAAAGGACGGCGGCCATCTCTAATCGCAACAAATTTGGGGGGGTGCGATGAACGCGCATCGCAAGCATCACGACCGCCTGCAAGAGCTCCGCCAGCTCAATTCCGAGGCCGAAGCCGGCGGTGGCGCCGAGCGCCGCGACCGCGAGCACAAGCAGGGCAAGCTCAGCGCGCGCGAACGCATCGCTTTGCTGCTCGATGAAGGCTCGTTCGAGGAGCTGGACAAATTCGTGCGCCACCACTCCCACGATTTCGGCATGGAATCGCAGCGCCCGCCCGGCGACGGCTTCATCACCGGCTACGGCCGCATTGATGGCCGCCTGGTGTACGTCTTCGCCCAGGATTTCACCGTCTTCGGCGGCTCGCTCTCGGAAGCCAACGCCGGAAAAATCACGAAAATCATGGACCTGGCCATGCGCGCGGGCGCTCCGGTGATCGGCTTGAACGATTCCGGCGGCGCGCGAATTCAGGAGGGAGTGATGTCGCTCGCGGGCTACGCCGATATTTTTCTGCGCAACACGCTCGCCAGCGGCGTGATCCCCCAAATCAGCGCCATCATGGGGCCCTGCGCGGGCGGCGCGGTATATTCTCCGGCCATCACCGATTTCATTTTCATGACGCGTGATACTTCCTACATGTTCGTCACCGGGCCGGACGTGATCAAGACCGTCACGCATGAGGAAGTCACCAAGCAGGAGCTTGGCGGCGCCATGACCCACAACGAAAAAAGCGGCGTGGCGCATTTCGTCTCGCGCGATGACGCTGAATGCCTGGCCATGATTCGCGAGCTGCTCGGCTACCTGCCCTCGAACAATCTCGACGACCCGCCCCGGCGCGCTTCCGGCGATCCCTGGGACCGCGCGCATCCCGCGCTCAACGCGCTGGTCCCCGAGGACCCGCAAAAGCCCTACGACATCAAGGACGTGATACACGCTGTCGCGGATGACGCGGAATTTTTCGAGGTCCACGAGCACTACGCTAAAAATATCGTGGTCGGGTTCGCGCGCTTCGATGGACGCCCGGTTGGTATCGTCGCAAACCAGCCTGCTTTTCTGGCCGGCGTGCTCGATATCAACGCGTCGGTGAAGGGCGCGCGCTTCGTGCGCTTTTGCGACGCGTTCAATATTCCCCTCATCACCTTCGAGGACGTGCCCGGATTCCTTCCCGGCACGCAGCAGGAGTTTGGCGGGATCATCAAGCACGGCGCGAAACTGCTTTTCGCTTTTGCCGAAGCCACCGTGCCGAAAATCACGGTCATCACGCGCAAGGCTTACGGCGGCGCTTATTGCGTGATGGCCTCCAAGCACATTCGCACGGACATCAATTACGCCTGGCCCACGGCGGAAATCGCGGTCATGGGGCCCCAGGGCGCGGTGAATATTGTGTACAAGCGCGAACTTGACCGCGCGCCCGAAGCCGAGCGCGAGACGCTGCGCCGCGAGAAAGTCGAGGATTTTCGCGAACGCTTCGCCAACCCTTACGTTGCCGCCGAGCGCGGCTACATCGACGCGGTGATCGAGCCCTCGCAGACCCGCGCCAAGATCATCGTCGCGCTGCGCTCGCTCGAAAACAAACGCGACACCAACCCCCGCAAGAAACACGGCAATATTCCACTCTGATGACGCTTACGCACATCGCCAATCCGCCACCGGCTGGCTTTCCAGCCGGAATTCCTGTAGCATGTCGTGGTTTTGCCTCACCGCCATTATTCGGGACAATATCAGGAGAACGAGATGCCCAAGAACGGCCCTAAGACTTTGCTCGAAGCGCTCGACGCGCTCATCGAAAAGCACCACCTGCTGAAGCACCCGTTTTATCAGGCCTGGACCCAGGGCAAGCTTTCGCGCGAAGCGCTGGCGCTGTACGCCGAACAGTATTATCAACACGTGCGCGCGTTCCCGGAGAACCTGAAGCAGCTCGCCGGCCGCACCAATGGCGACGCCGAACTCGGCAAGCTGGTGAAGGAAAACCTGGCCGAGGAACTCGATCCCACGTCGCCGCACCCGATGCTGTGGCGGCAGTTCGCGGAAACCTTTGGCGTGAGCGAAGCGGCGCTCAATGGCTCGCGTCCGCTGCCGGGAATCGCCGCGCTGCTCGATACCTATGACGAGGCCGCCTCCGAGGGAACCAAAGCACAGGCGGTGGCCGCATTTTACGCTTACGAATCGCAGGTCCCCGAAATTGCCACGCAAAAAATTTCCGGGCTGCGCCGATTTTACGGAGTCACCGAGCCGCGCGCCCTGGCGTATTTTGCCGTGCACGAAGAAGCCGACGTGCGCCATCGCGCTTCCTGGCGCGAGTGGCTCTCGAAGCAGGGCGAGGCCGACACCGTCGGAATTTTGTGCGCCGCCGAACGCAGCCTGAAAGCGCTGTGGGGCGCGCTCGACGCCGTCTACCCAGAAGGCTGCGCGTCGAAAAACTAGCTCTCGGGTGTTCTCCGCAGGACTTTCACTCCATCGCGGCCTGCGATGAATGCTTGCGACGCAAACTTCAAGAACAGGCCGTGTTCGACCAAGCCGACGACGTGGTCGAGATGATGCGCGATTTCCTTGGGATCTTCCATGGGGCCGAAAGCGCAGTCGAGAATGTAGTGGCCGCCGTCGGTGACGTAAGGCTTCTGGTCCGCGCCAAGGCGCAGCGCCGGTTTCCCGCCGAGGCGTTCTAGTTTTTTCTGCGTGGCCTGCCAGCCGTAGGGCGCTACTTCCGCCGGGACAGAAACGAGCGAGCCCAGCCGCTCCACGATTTTCGTTTCATCCGCAACGACAATCATGCGCTTGCTCGCGGCGGCCACGATTTTTTCGCGCAGCAGCGCGCCGCCGTGTCCTTTGATCAGGAAGAGCAGCCCGGGCAGCACTTCATCGGCGCCGTCAATGGTGAGATCGATTTCGACGTGCTCGGCGAAAGTGGTGAGCGGGATTTTCAGGCCGCGCGCTTGCTCGGCGGTGCGCTCGGAAGTGGGAATGCCCACGAAGCGCAGTCCTTCTTCGGCCATGCGAAGCGCGAGCGCACTGAGTAAAAACCCGGCGGTCGTACCAGTGCCCAAGCCCACGATCATGCCGCTTTCAACCAGCTTCGCGGCTGCTTCCGCGGCGTCCTTCTTCCACTGATTCTGTTGCGACACGTTCATGGGCGCGCTCATTCGGCCAAAGCCTCGACGGCGGACATCATAGCCGCACACGCGCGGCTTGCCAACCCTTCGCGCCGCGAATCCCCGACGCGACCGCGAAGGCGCGGGCGGAGGCAAAATGCTAGAATTTCGAGTTTGGTTTGCCGCCACTTGCACGGGGACAAATGTTCCGGACGATATTGATCGCGAATCGCGGCGAGATCGCCGTGCGCATTCTGCGCGCGTGCCGGGAACTCGGCGTGCGCGGCGTGGCGGTGTATAGCGACGCAGACCGCGCGTCACTACATGTGCGGCTCGCGGACGAAGCCTATCCGATTGGTCCATCGCCCTCGCGCGAAAGCTATCTCGCAATCGACAAAATCATTGGAGCGGCGCGCTACGCGGGATGCGACGCCATTCATCCTGGCTACGGATTCCTAGCGGAAAATCCTGCGCTGGCCCGAGCGTGCGCGGAAGCGGGTGTAGCGTTCATCGGCCCGACGGCGGAGGCCATGGAACGGCTCGGCTCGAAAACTGCGGCGCGGCAGGTGGCTCGCGAAGCGGGAGTGCCAACGGTTCCCGGAACACTCGACCGTTTGGAGAGTGCCGAAAAGGCTCAGGACGCAGCGCGGAAGATCGGATTTCCGGTGGTGCTGAAAGCCGTGGCGGGCGGGGGCGGGAAAGGGATGCGGCTCGTCGAGCGCGAAAGCGAACTCGCGGCGGCGTGGCGCGATGCTTCGTCCGAGGCGCAGAACGCTTTCGGCGACGGGCGGCTTTATCTCGAGAAATATCTTTTGCGGCCGCGGCACATCGAAATACAAGTTCTCGGCGATCATCACGGGAACATCGTGCATCTGGGCGAGCGCGAGTGCTCGGTGCAGCGGCGATACCAAAAGGTGATCGAGGAAGCGCCTTCGCCGATTATGACGCCGGACCTGCGGCACGCGATGGGCGAGGCGGCGGTAACCCTGGCGCGAGCGGGCGGCTACACGAACGCGGGGACGGTGGAATTCCTGGTGGACGCGGGGCGGCATTTTTATTTTCTGGAGATGAACACGCGGTTGCAGGTGGAACATGGCGTGACAGAACTGGTGACCGCGCTCGACATCGTGAAGCTGCAGATTCGGATCGCGGCGGGAGAGCGGCTCGCGTTCGCCCAAAAAGATGTGGAGCTGCGCGGGCACGCGATCGAATGCCGCATTTATGCGGAGGATCCCGACAATAATTTCTTTCCCTCGCCGGGAAAAATTACGGAGCAGCGCGCGCCCGGCGGGCCGGGCGTCCGGTTCGACGACGGGGTGTACAGCGGATGGACCGTGCCGAACGAATACGACCCTATGCTGGGGAAACTGATGGCTTGGGGCAGCGACCGCGGCGAAGCCATGGCCCGTCTGGAGCGTGCGCTGGGGGAGTATTACGCGAGCGGTATCAAGACGAACATCGCGCTCTTCCGGCGGATTCTTGCGGCGCGTGATTTTCGGGCGGGCGAGATTTACACGCGCTGGCTGGACGATTTCCTCAGCCAGCCAGCGACGGAGGGACCCGTGGCAACGGCGAACGAAGAGGATGCCGCCGCGATTGCCGTTGCGCTGTGGCATATTTCGCACAAGGGTGATTCGGGGCGTAACGGCGCGAGTGTTTCGGCGCGGCAGGAATCGCTGTGGAAGCGCGAAGGGCGGCTCGAGCAGGTGGATCGCGCTCCGCAACGGTGAGATGAAGTTGATCGCGACGGGCGTGGCAAATACAAATTGAAAATTGAATTCGAGATCGAGGGGAAGCTGCGGCGCGTGGAGCTGGCGCGCGTGGGAGAGATCGCGCGCTGGACGATTGACGGGCGCGCGCTCGAAGCTGATGCCGTGGAAGTTTCTTCCGGGGTTTATTCGATCCTGATCGACGGCCAGTCGTTCGAAGTTCGCGTAGAACCCCAAGGCGATGGAGGGTTACGCGTCACGAGCGGCGTGCGCGAATTTGCGGCCGCGTTGCGCGACCCGCGCCAATGGAGGCGCCATCGTGGAGCGGGGGCTGAAGCCGAAGGCCGGCAGCAAGTGACCGCTCCGATGCCGGGGAAAGTTGTGCGCGTGCTGGCGAAAACGGGCGACGCCGTGGAGGCGGGGCAGGGCATTCTGGTGATGGAAGCGATGAAGATGCAGAACGAAATCCGCTCGCCGAAGTCCGGGATGCTCGAGCGATTGCTGGTGGTTGAAGGGCAAACGGTCAACGCGGGCGAATTGGTGGCGATCGTCGCCTAGGTCGTTGGTCTAATTTCCCTGATCGCTCGCTACTCAGATCGCTAAGGTCTCGTCCTCCAGCGAAAAACTGTAAGTCAAACACTACTTGCTGCGGGTGAGGCTGCGCATTGGAAGGCGCTTCGCGCAATCGTTTTTTGTCGAAATTAAAACTCCGACCCCCTAGACTTCGGCGATCTCGCGCAGGCAGAGCAGATTTTAGAGGCTTAAGCGGGTTTACTGTTAGGTTCGGTTTTCCTTCACTCGGCTTCCCAAGCTCCGCATCGGCTGCCAATATCGTCCCCTGAGCGGAAGAGATTCAACGGACACGGCGGAAGGGGAGAGCAGATGATTTCGCAAGTTCATTTCGTTTGGATCCTGGGCTGCCTTTTGCTGGCGACGGCGGGGCTGGTGTGGGTCATGATTTGCGGGGTGACCGCGCAGTGGGGCGAGAAGGAAGGGCTTGCGTTCTGGAAGACATTCACGCTCTCGTTTCTGCTGAGCCCGCTGGCAGGCTTGCTGCTGGTGCTGGCGTTCCGATCTCCTCGTACGGGGCGGTCACTGGCTGAAACCGCCAGCCGCGGCTAGGCTTCCAATCACACTGCAATAATTCTCCTTCCGAAATACACACTGCTTCGCGCATTTCCATTCGAGCTAATTCCTGATTTTTTGCTGATTCCGAACGCGCTTTACTGCGAAGCGGGGAGTTTGCCGGCGGATTCAAGGATCTGGCGCGCGAGGTAATTCGTGACGTGGGCATCGTCGCGGGCTTCGACCATATAGGCGGAGCGCAAGAGCTGCTCTTTGCGGTTGCGCAACATATCGCGGACGGATTGCTGCACCTGGGGGTCGGAGAGCTCGCGCTGCCCGGCGGATTCCCTGGCGATGAGCTTGAGGATGCGGTAACCGCCCTGGTTGGCGATGGGCTGGGTAACCTCGCCGGCTTTCATGGAGAGCACGGTTTTTTTCAGCACGGGGTCGGAACGGTTGAGAGCGGACTCGGGAACGAAACCGAGATCGCCGCCGGTGGCGGCGGTGGAATCTTCGGAGAAATCCATGGCCAGCTGGCCAAAATCGGCGCCGCTGGCGAGGTGCTGCTCGAGGAGCAGGATTTTGCGCTTGGCTTCAGCGTCAGTGGTGGCCTTGTCATTTTTGCGATTGTGCACCGAGGGGTCGGGATGGGGAGTGACCACAATCTGGGCGATGTGAAATTGGGGTTCGGCCACGTTGAACTGCGCGCGATTCTTGTTGTAGAAGTCGGTGACGTCCTGGTCGGTGATGGAAATTTTGGCGACGACTTCGCGGTTCAAAAGCTTCTGCACGGATAGCTGGCGGCGGATGTCGCTCTTGAGGTCGTCCACGCTCAGGCCGGTTTCGTGCAGCTTGCGCTGAAATTCGTCTTCGGTATAAGGGCTCTTGGATTCGGTGAACTTGTCTTCTACTTCGGCGTCGCTGGCGATCAGGTTCATTTTGCTGGCGCGCTCGAGCAGGATTTCGTTGTTGACGAGTTCGTCGAGGATGCTGAGCTTGAGCGAGAGGGCTTCTTCCTGCGAGGGCGCCGGGCTTTCGGGATTTACGCGCGTGCGAAAGTATTTTTCGACTTCGGCGCGGGAGATGTCCTTGCCGTTGACGGTGGCCCACACGTCGGGCCCGGGCGTAGCTTCCTTCTTGCAGGCAGCCCCAAAGGCACACGCCGCAATCACCGCAAGGATGAGGATTCTCCGGGTCAAGGACGACTCCTCCGAAGGGGGCCGAGGTTCAAGCAGCCTTTTTCACGCGGCCGGAGCGGATGCAAGCAGTGCATACCCGAATGTGCTTGTGCACGCCCTTGATGACCGTCTTTACGCGCCGCAAATTCGGATTCCAGCGGCGCCGCGTGACGTTGTGGGCGTGGCTGATGGTGTTGCCGAAACGCGGCTTTTTGCCGCAGAGTTCACATTCCATTGCCATTGTTGTGATGCTCCCAACAGGATAGTTTGAAAACAGTTGAATTTTCATGCTACCAGAGATTGCCGCAGCCGGAAAGCGATTTGGGCGGCTGCGAGGGGGTTTCCGGCTTAGCCGCCGGCAATCGCGCCGATGATGAAGAACGGTTCCCTGCCGGAGGCGACGGCGGCAGGGAGGGGAGCGTCGGGCGATTCGTGGGAGAGATCTTCTTCGCAGGCGAAGAAGCGCAGGAACGGGCGGCGCTCGAGCGTGACGTGATCGCGGATGGTGCCGCGCAGCATGGGGAAGCGGGCTTCGAGCGCGTCGAGAACCGAACGCTGCGTGAGCGGGCCTTCGACTTCGAGCTCAACGTCACCCGGAACGCGGGCGAGCGTGCGCAGATGCGCCGGGAGCACGACTCGAATCATGGGAGGGTCTGTACTTCGACGGAGAGTACGGCGGGAAGATCGCGGACGATGGGAGCCCAGGTGTCCCCGGCATCGGGCGAGGCGTACACTTGCCCGCCAGTGGTGCCGAAATACACGCCGCAGGAGTCGAGCGAGTCCACGGCCATGGCATCGCGCAGCACGTTGACGTAGCAATCGCTTTGCGGCAGGCCCTTGGTGAGCGGTTCCCACTCGTTGCCCCCGGTGCGGCTGCGATACACGCGCAGCTTGCCTTCGGGCGGAAAATGCTCGGAGTCGCTCTTGATGGGGACGACGTAGATGGTCTCGGGCTCGTGGGCGTGAACGTCGATGGCGAAGCCGAAGTCGGTGGGCAGGTTTCCGCTGACTTCCTGCCAGGAGTCGCCGGCGTTGTCGCTGCGCATTACGTCCCAATGCTTTTGCATGAACAAAACGCCAGGACGCGTGGGGCTCATGGCGATGTGGTGGACGCAGTGGCCGATCTCAGCGTCGGGGTCGGGGATGTATGGAGAGCGCAGGCCGCGGTTGATTGGCCGCCAAGTCTTCCCGCCGTCGTCGGTGCGAAAGGCTCCTGCGGCCGAGATGGCGATGAACATCCGCTGGGGATTGCTGGGATCGAGAACGATGGTGTGCAGGCACATTCCTCCAGCGCCCGGCTGCCATTCGGGACCCGTGCCATGCCCGCGAAGACCGGAGAGCTCGTGCCAGGACTTGCCGCCATCCGTCGAGCGAAATAATGCGGCGTCTTCCACACCGGCGTAGACGGTGTCCGGGTCCGTGAGCGACGGCTCGAGATGCCAGACACGCTTGAACTCCCAGGAGTGCTGCGTGCCGTCATACCACTGGTGCGTAGTGAGAGGCTTGCCGGTCTCGGGAGAAACGTCGTACGCGAATTTGTTGCTCGCGGGAGGCGGCATGGCGCCTGGCACCGGGATCGCTTCCCCTCCGGGCGTCTCCCAGGTTTTGCCGCCGTCATTTGAGCGCTGAATTATTTGTCCGAACCAGCCGCTGGTCTGCGAGGCGTACAGCCGATTGGGGTCGGCGGGCGAGCCTTTGAGGTGAAACATCTCCCAGCCGGCGAAGTGCGGGCCGCTGACGTCCCAGCGGTCGCGCTTTCCGTCGGAGGTGAGGATGAACGCGCCCTTGCGCGTGCCGACGAGGACTCGAACCTTGCTCATGGATTACTCCTTACAATCTTTGACGATCGGCGCACTGAATGGGAAGCCGATTCATGCCGCGCGCTGCACAAATATACCCGAGAAATACTGGCGGTAACGAATAGCTATAAGGCACCACAGAACTGCGACGAGGATGGCGATGGGCAGTCCAGTCCGAAACATGAGCAGATGAAAGAGAAGAATATTTACGATTATGGGCCCTAGAATCACCAGCGCGAGCGGGACGTAGAGATTGATTAAGAGCAGCGCGCCCCCGACGAGCTGAAGCGCCGAAACAACCTGCGCGTAGTGCGAATCCATCATTGCAGTGATGAACTGGCCCGCCGCTCCCGAAGGCAACGGGCCGCTGGGAATGAATCGCAAGAAACCATTCAGCCCGAATACAAAGAACATCAGTCCGAGAAGAATACGGGCGATCAACGCGGCGATTTTCATCGCGACTCCTTTGGGCTCGATGGGATGCCTGCTTCAATATTTCGAGGCCATTTTACTCCAGGGAAGCATGGCCGGCGGACCGGTTTCTCAGGTTACACGCTTCAGGCGCTCGCGAGTTCTTCGTCCAGACCTTCCAGACTTGGCGTCCAACCGGCTTCCATTCCGCCGAGGTAGGCGACCGGTAATCGACCATGGCGACAGTCCGCGCTTGCGCTGACTTCCGCAGTCATCGGCGAAATTCATTCGCTCGATCCCGATTTGGCTGTGGCGCACATCAGCATGATGACGGAAGTCCTCCATTCTTCCGTTGCCGGACCCAGGTTCAACACGCTTCTCTTGGGCGTATTTGCTGGAGTGGCCCTGTTTCTGGCGGCGATTGGAATTTATGACGTCATAGCATATGCGATCACGCAGCAGACACGTGAAATCGGCATCCGCCTAGCGCTAGGGGCGCAGCCAAGGAATGTTCTGCAGCTTGTTCTGAGACGAGGAATGCGTTTGGCGGGAGTGGGCGCCATGTTCGGCGTGGCAGCCACATTGGCCCTTACACGATTGATGGCCGGTCTTCTCTATGACGTCAGCGCGACCGATCCGGTCACGTTTTCCTGTGTGGTGATTCTGCTGCTCGCCATCGCGCTGCTTGCTTGTTACGTGCCGGCGCGCCGGGCGATGCGCGTTGATCCGATGGTGGCCTTGCGTTACGAGTAGCCCGCGCTGTTTATTGCCTCGAGTCGTCTCGTCTGCCAAATTCTGGCTGAGTCTCGTTTGCTTCCTTTTTCTGCCCCTCCCTTTCCTGGGCACTGCTTCGGGCAAATTTCTGCGTCCGGCAGCTTCGGCCCTACTGCTTTTTCGTTTTCTCCCAAAAACCCTTGGTCACTGACGTTTCCGACGCTAGAGTGTGGTTTTTCATGGAAGAGAGAGTTCTCGCCGCAATGGCTACTTGTCTGTCCTGCATTCCTGCCACGAAAAACAAATCTAACCCAGCCCTGCTGAATTGCGCAGTATACGACCGGCGCTGCCCCCCCCAACAGTCAGCGGCCCCGCTCACCGCAACCGCCGTGGATGCATTTCGAAACCAACTCTCTCTCGCCGGACCAGGTGACTGGCTTTTTCCGAGCCACCAAACGGCGGGAGAACACTACATC
>Ga0302219_10000754_pt1 | contig 14214 bp, 10 predicted proteins | sample II_Palsa_E1_2_FD_194569 | JGI IMG/M metagenome (GOLD analysis project Ga0302219, IMG submission 194569) | Peat permafrost microbial communities from Stordalen Mire near Abisko, Sweden - II_Palsa_E1_2 | ecosystem: Environmental > Terrestrial > Soil > Palsa > Peat permafrost | place: Sweden...
CAGCCCGTGATATTGCATATCGCACAAAAACCGGAATATAGCCAGATCATTACGCTGATAGTTATAGGCAGTAGTTAACCGGGGTATAACCCGCTTATGTTTAGAGACCGACTCCAAAATTAAGTCGTTACCTTTTAAGCTAATCACCAGGTCAGAAAGTGCGATAACGTTCCCGGAATCTAAAACAGAGCGACTGTTAATGGGGATCTCGAAATCATAGGTTGGCCTGCGCCTATTTATATTATCTACATGAGGATCAGAAAGCTGGCCTAATTCAGCAAAAACAACATCAGGGTTAGCAACCTGCTCATATTGAGCCAGTGTTTTCCCAAGCTGCCAATTGCTATCGCTAAATAAATTAAACCGCCCCATAATAGCCGTGCCTGTAACCCCGCCTGCATTATCTACTATAACTTTATTGTTCACAATCCTGAAAACCAGTGGGAATGACGGAGATTGAACCGCTTCGACATTTTGCTTGATATCCTCCTCAAGGGTTTTAGAGGTTAAACTAATAGGAGCATAAATATTTTGGCCCCGCTGCTGTGTCCAGGCCTTTAATAATAATTGATGAGCAGATGACCACTGCAAAGAAACAGCTGCATTTAAGTTGTTGAAGCTTATATCCTTTAAAAGAGGGCTTTGCTCTGAGTGAAAGGCTGAATCGGCATAACCAATTCCCAAATCGGGATCTAAGGCCGATAGCAAGCTTACTTTCTTTTGCTCATATCTTTCCCTAAATCGTTCGATAAAAGTATCCATTTGCCCGTTGGAGGACGGTTGCGACAGGCAATTTAATATTTTTGCAGCTTTGTTTAATTGTTGCTGATACCGGATGTCAACGCCTCCGCCAGCTACTTTTTGTTCGGAATTTGCATAGTAATAATTTTTAGGCACAGTTAGGTTCCTATCAACCAGCCAGGTATTGAATTTAGCCGAGATATCCACCAATGCTGAAACTTCGGGTAAGTTTACTGTAGCCAGGCCTTGAAATTTATCGAAAGCATCTGATAAAAGTGTTTCGTTACTGTATAATTCCGCCAATCGGGGAAGTTGATTCGGCCCAATGATATAGGGATGGTGAGCGGCAAATATTAATTGGGCATCAAGCAAAAAATCAATATAGGTTTGAGCTTCTTCTTTATTAAACCCCGTTTCCTGCAATAAAAAATCTACTAAATTTTGTTTCGGCTTTACCTCATTTAAAAAAACCACCAGTTTTTTGCTGAAACCATTATACTCGTAGGAATCTAAAGAATAAAAAACCTTACTGTTAACATAATCATAGCTTGTTTTAACAAACCTAAAATCTTTATAGGCTTTATAAAGTGTTGAGTTTATTATATACCCGTGCTGCGCATCGGGCAGGGCACCATGTATGTTTATCAGTAATTCCTGATCGGGCACAACATGCAGTTTAAACCCATCTAATGTGCAAGCTCCGCCTGTTGAGGTCCATTCGGCTATGCTGGTTGACGAAAAGGCACCAAACGGAGTTGTACGAAATGACATCCGGTTATAATACTTAGCAATTGTAAGCTGTTCCTTATCATTTAAAGCGTCCCACTGAAAATCTTTAGCCTTTATAACATTGTAAAATGCGGGGTTTGCAATATACAAAGCCAATTGAAAGTTGGCATCTTTAATAATTTCGGGGCAGTTTTTTATGTTGTACCTGGCATACGAAAAATTTGGTGTACGAACAATAAGCAGAGGTAAGATGTTAAATTGGTTCATTAAATTGGTGTGACTCAGGTCTTCACAATATTAATAAAAATTTAAATAGTTAAGCATATTTTTTACAACACATTAATTTTAGTTTGACACTAACGCACATTCTTAACTAAAACGATATTATCAAATAAAATAGCCGCCTCGAAGTAAATTCGAGGCGGCTATTTGCTTCTTTGATGTATTCCTGGGATCTATTCGGATACTTGTAAAACTTTAATGTTTAACACGATTCTCCTCATCGGAAGATCCCTTCGCGTGATCGCGCGCGCCCTGAACCTGGGTACTACCGAAACGATAGTTTAATGAAATCCTGAATATGCGTGTTTCAAACTTTTGATAGATGCGGTAGTCCTGCCCCGGTATTACCGTATGTATGTTTTCATGATGCCAGTTAAATAAATCATCTGCTGATATTTTGGCTACAAGCCTTTTTTGGGCGAATGATTTTTTAACGCCCAAATCAAGCCAATACATGGCGTTTATAAAATAGGTGCCATAAATACGCTGTGAAAGATAGGTGAAAGATAAATCAACATTAGTGGTGCTGTTGGCAGTAAAGGTTTGGTTAGTATTAAAATCAAATGCTGCCCTGCCAACTGAATATGGCACGCCTAAAAGATTAGGGGTACTGAATTTATTGTAATATATGTTAGCATTGTTATAGGCTGTCCACCAGCTGGTAACAGTTAACGGATAACTTATATTTAACGAATAGTTTTCTTCGTTAGCAAGGTTTTGCTGTGTTACGTACAAGGTTTTATTTGCAGTATCTGGCAACGTAACCTCTGTAATAGCATCATTGGTTCTGCTGTATGAAAGCGAAAGGTAAAGCGCGCTTTTATAATTGTATGAAAAACTTACTGAATTGGTAAACTGCGGGTTTAGATATGGGTTACCCTTGTTTAAGGTATACAAATCAAAATTATAAACAAAAGGATTAAGGGTTGCATAGTTAGGCCTATCTACACGCCTGGAATATGAAAACCCGATAGTGTTGTTATCAGACAACTTCTTACGTAAAAACAAACTTGGAAACAAATCAAGATAATGGCGGTCGACTATATTATTTGTAGTAATAGAGTTTCCTTCGGAGTTTGTTTGTTCTGCTCGTAAGCCGGCTTGTATATCCATAAAATTGGTGCTTGTGCTAAAATTTGCATAAGCAGCGTTTATATTTTCGGTATATCTGAACTGGTTACTTTGTGTAGTATCGTTTACCCATGAATTGTTTATTAAATTTTCGTACACAATATTGTTATCAGTACGTACGTAGCTGGTTTTTAATCCCAAATCTAATTTTGTTTTATGGCTGAATGGATGTGTATAGTCAACCTTAGCTGAGAATATTTTTACAATGGTAGGTGTATTGTTTCTAAAAATATCCGGTGCTTTTAAGGTCTCGTCTCCACTTTGATCATAAAAATAATTGTTGTATTCTGTTTTAACATCATTGTTATAATATGCATAATCCAGGTCGGCACTCAATTCCTGGCCCAAAGAATCTAATTTGGAGTGATAATTAAGATTTAGCGCTGTGTATTGAAACTTGTTGGTTGTTGGATTATTGGCAACCACATTAGTATCAACCGGATTTACGTTACTGCTTACCAGGGTATTATTTGCCGTTTGGGTATTGCCATTATCAATGTATCCATTCACCATTATACCGATTACGTTTTTATCATTGATATTATAATCCATACCGGCCTTGTAAGTATTGTTTTGACTTTGAATTAAGGCTTGAGTAGTTTCATCAAAATAAGTTAATGTATTATCCGCCTTATTAGTCCTGTCAATTTGCAGGAACCGAGAAAGCTTGCTGTCATCATAGCTATAATTAAAGAATAAGTTCACCTTTTCCTGGCGGTAGTTAAGTGCGATTGAAGTATTATCCCTAAAGTTTTTTCCGTAGCCTGCACCTATGGTAACGTTCCCGTTAAAACCGTAATTGCGATTTTTTAACAGGCGGATGTTAATGATACCCGCTGAGCCTGCCGCATCATATTTTGCTGATGGATTGGTGATAAGCTCAATGGCCTGTACAGAATTTGCCTGCATTGATTTGAGCAATGAAGCAAGCTGATCTCCAGACAAATAGGTTAAACGGCCGTCAATCATTACAGTAACGCCTGCTTTACCTTTCATAGAAATATTGCCCTGATCATCGACTGTTACTCCCGGCGAGCGCTGTAAAACATCCATAACCGAATTACCCGCAGCTAAACTGCTGTTTTCTATATTCATCACGGTTTTATCTGTTTGCTGCTCTATCAAAGGTTTCTTAGCTACGATCACCACTTCGGTCAACGATTTGATAGTTGTTATATTGATATCTTCTACCTTTACAACAGTTGTGGTATCGCCAATTACAATAGGACCTTTTAGTGTACGTTTTTGCCCTGCCGGAGCCACCGCTAAAAAGTAGGTTCCTTTACCAATGTAACTGAATGCATAATCGCCCCCGTCGGCAGTTAAGGTGCCCTTAATTACACTCACGGAATCTTTTGCATTAACTAAAGTTACGGCTTCATAACTCACAGGTCCGTGGCTTTCATTCATCACCTTCCCGATAATTTTGGCCTGGCCTACTTGCGCTTGTGCAATATGTTGGGCACACAATAGGGTTAATGTTAATCCTATGGATTTTAAAAGAATTTTATTCATGGTGTTTGTACATTAATTTATAACTGGTATTTTTCAGCCTCATCTTACAATAGGGTTTATGCTAATTTTAATATTGCCTTATTTGGTCATGGTTTTTAGTACAGGCTTATTGATAACTTTCGGCAGCTTAACAGTTGTTGGGTTTAGCTTTTCATTCCGCATCCTTCAGCCTTGTTGTTAAATCAGCTTGTGAACAAATATATCCTCTACAATAGAACAACTAAAGGTTTTTACGTAAAATGGTCAATTCGCATGGTTAAATGACCTTTTGGAATTTCTTAATTGTGTTTTTTATGGATCGTTGTTCAAATACAGATCATCAACTATGCCTGCAGAACGCACAAATCAGCAAGATTTTTCTGGGCCACCCACAGTGGAAATTCATTTTACTTTTAAAGCCATTATGATAAAGCTTTCTGATTACTGGCTTGTTACGAAAACGAATTAGATGGCATAATAACCGGGCAGCTATTTGATTCCATTGCACAAATCTACGTCTATTTTAAACGGCCCCGCATGATCGAGAGAACACGATGGAGGGGAACCGCCGCAAGCACGATATACCTACAGATTTCCACGAAGCGACACTTCGCAGCATGATTATTTAACACCTTTAAAAACCACCAAAAGACTTATTTAACAATGAATAAGGCGGCTCTGTATAAGATCAATGGATATTTCTACCTAAATCTTTACAATTTTACTGAAGCAAGTGAAAACGACAAGACAAACTACATCAGTTGCCGGGGATTTACGGGCCGTCACTAACCGTAAAAAACTTCATTTCGAAAATTTGGATGAGGCAATTTTGAATGTCTTGTATATGCTTATGTAAACAAAAAGCCTTTAATCCAAAGATTAGAGGCTTTTGTTTTGGTTGCTAACTCATATTATCTCATAAAATAAGCCTCGCTGCCTAATTATTTACCATCGCGAGAACAGATATTCTGGAATTAATTATTCTGCGAATAAATTTCACCTTGAGTTTTAACCAATTCTACTTTTTTATTATCCCCTTGTAAAAACACCTGGTAATGATCGTTACCCCTATTTATCTGCACTAATAACTCCCCCTGGCCTTTATTATCCTTGCCATATATTTCTTCATAGGCTTTAACAATCTCGGCAGGCTCAAATGTTATTCCTAGTTGAAACCCTTGTTTTTTGCCCCCCAACTGCAAGCTCCAATTAAAATTAAGGCTTCTTATCCTTGCCCTGTCGGTGTATTCAATCTTAGTAACACCGGCACTATCTATTTCTTCCTGTTCTCCATTCAAAAAATTCATTACGATAGTTCCGATTTTAACCGGCTCGTGCTGATCAAATACAATTTTGGGGCGCATGCTGAAATGCTCTCTGTATTTATCCCACAAGCCATAAGGGATACCATTTTTAGCTAAATTATCGGTTATAACGGTGTCTTTTAATTGATCTTTTGTGTATTGAGTACGGGTGAATTTATAATCAGACCTGCCCGAAAATTCTTTCATATCAACATCAGTTTTATGAGCCTTAAAGCTGGCTACATCTACCTGATGCCCGGCCCCCGAAAGCCATACCACAACCATTCCCCCCGGCGCCATGCCCACTATAATTTCTTTAAAAGTCGAAGTAATGGGTTTGTTGATCCCATAATCAAAATCAGGCCATCCCTTTTTAAAAAGGGTTAATATTTTGTCATGCGGTAATACAAAACTGCCGGTATAAAACTGGTCTTCGGTGTATGACAGCCAGGTAACATTTAACCTTACCGGAATGGCTTTCAGATCATCGCCTACTTGTACGCTCGCTACATTGTCGCCCCACTGACTGCCTTTGTAACCAACAGATGCAGTTGGTGATGAAATGCTTGTACTATCCGCATTAACAAATGACAACATGGAATATTCCATTGGATAATTGGGTACACCCGCTGCGCCCGGGTTCCAGTCAAATTTCTCTTGGTCCATTGTTTTTTTAGTAAGATTTTGGCAAGATGCAAAGCAGCATGATAGCAGTATTGAACATATTAAAAATATATTTCTCATATTATCCAGGTAAGATAAGTCTTTCTGTATGATTATTTACCAACCGCGGGAACATGGGGTGCAGAACGCCAAATACAGTATCATAATTGGCATTCCAATGTAAATAGCCGTGTCGCAATAAGCGCAAATTTTGCTGGTTCGCTACATCCGCAGCAGTAGCCGGTGATTTAGGATTGTTTACGGATGAGGTATGCTGCTGGTTAAACACAAGTGGGGGGCCATTCTCAAATACTTGTTTTTCTAGTATTGTATTTATCGCCTCCAATAGCTTATCTCCTTTTATAGATGTATGTGATGATGGGTCTTCTATTTTTCCTTGATCAAAAGGTATCACATTATCCGGTGTATTTTTTTGAGTAAATTCAATAGCATGCCTGCACATAAAGTGTAAAGGAATAAAACTATAACTATTGCGTACAGATGTGCGGTGCCCCGATAATTCAAAAAGCGGCACATCACCCGCATTCTTAATAGTCGAGATTAACTCATCTTTGGTGTACCACCCTTGTGTTATTATTTCTTTCCGTTCGGTTTCCATATCAACATCTGAGCCTACATCAATAGCTGTTTCTACTTCGTTCATATTGTCGATATAGCATCCACCCACATCACTATGCACGCCGGGTAAACTAAAGCTCTGGCCTTTATTACCCGCGCTGGCAATTGTTGTAAGTGGGAAATTACCACGGTGCTCATCTGCAGCTGTAAGATGGATTGTTTTACGTGCCAGCGCCACTGCATTTAAATGCAGCTCAACAGTATTTTTCTTAAACTGGCTTGGCGTATCAGTGCCCATACCCGGCAAAAATAGCCCTTGATTATAGGAAGCCACACAATCAAATAACCCAGCAAAACGGATGACTACATTATTTATCAGTAGCTGATTTTTTTTTGCATATGCCCCAAGATATCCCCGCATTGGAAACTCTGAAAAATCTGTTGGGTTATGCATATCATCTTTGTATGATGTTAGCGTTTCTCCCCCGCCGAACTCTCCGCCGGGCACATAAGTAGTCACCACTTCGGCTTTGTAAGCAGCTTTAGTTATTTCATATATAAAATGCCTGGCAGCTGCAGCCCCACGGCTAAAGCCAAACACATCTACAATAAGGTTATCTATAGTGTGGGTGTTCTTATTTACAGCTAACTTATTAAGCTTGTCAGCCATCCATTGGCAACCTTTCTTAACTCTTGCAGGTACACCAGTGTTACCGCTGCCTGTAGCTGTCCCCTTACTGTCGTCTTCCTTCAAATCTTCGGTTCCTATTCCTTCAACATAATACTTGAATACATATTTGCCGGGATTTTCTGTGAAGTTATTCCACAACCGGGCTACATTGGAATAGTCGTTTTCATAACTGCTGCCTTGATGATCAGTGTTTTGCTCATAAACAGTTTGCTTTTCCTGCTTTTTATTAGAAATTTTACTGGCAGCAACACGCGCGTCCGTATTATTTTTATTATTACCGGTACCATCAAAAAACATTGACATGGTAACATTTATGCCGGGTACCGGATTTGTTTTTTGCTGGCCTGTGCCTGAATCTATTTTTGCTAAACCCATAAATTAATTATTTTGAGGATTATTGCCATTGCTTAATTGTTTAGTATTTACCAAGGGATTTAATTGAGCTGTAGTATTGCTATTAGCTTGCTGTGCATCCTGCCCGCTTGGTGAAGCTGTTTGCCCGTGCCAGGTTATACTTATACAATCCTTGGCGCCTGTAGGGCAGGTAGCCTTACTACTATCTAATAATGGATGCCCACCGGTTTCAATGGTGACCTTTTCGTAAAACCCGCTCCATTCCGTTACATTTACAGTGCACGCATTATTGTTCTTTTTACTGCAATCACCAAAAAATGGGGACTCAAATGGCTGCCCTAATTCTTTATGTGTAGCTAATAATTTTTCGCCGCCCTGTGGGTCATTTATATAATGCTTTTTTTGGGTGAGCACTTTAAACTTGGCAGGTGATTTGCCAAATTTACACTGGCACATTGCGCCGGCGCATATCATAAATCCTGTTTTATTACCCATGTCCTTATTTTAATTAATCACTAAAAAACAGACCACCAACTTTTAGATTTTGCATCTTCCTTTTCAGGCGCTGGTGTTTCCTTTGTTTCAATTTGATAACCGTTTAACCATAAATGATGTTCACCTTTATCAGTAATAACAGTTGCATGGCAGCTAATGTTTCTGATAGTATGGCCCGGTATATCTATATCATAAGTTGCTTCAAGTTTCCCGCTTAAAAGTATTTCGCTTTCAATTATGGTTGTGCCATCCAATGCAGCTTCAACAATTAATGCCTGTGACTTATTATCGAAGTTTGGCTTGTCTATCCTGATTGCTCCATTAAAAACTAATGGTTCCTGAAACCCAAAAAACGGGAGATTAATTGACAGCGGTTTAATCTTTTCACTATTATACTGGCCGATAATTGGACTGAAGAATAACGAAAGCCAAAGATCTGTTGTCGCTATTTTTTTTAATTGCTGAGGTTGATTTAATGCCTGTTCAGTTGCATTAATATATTGTAAGGCTATCCCCCCATCAAAATCCCGAAACAGAATCTCTTTAGCTTCTGCAAAGCGTTTTTTTATTTTTTCTGTATTAAGCAAACTTTTTATAATTCCATCCTTACTTGCATCAAACTCAAAAGTGTAGCAGGGTTCCGCACAGGCAATAGCTAATAATTCCAAAGGAGCCTCCGGTCTTATATTATCTAAATAGATATTATTCTTAGATATTTCCCAGGTAGCAATATCATCCTTTACCCCCTTGCAGTGCATCAGCATATCATAATACATGCTTTTTTCAGTGGCAGCAGATTGCCAGTTTACCTGCACACCATACGTACGCTGCATATCCGAATAATGCCACTGTACAACAGGACCTCCTCCGCTTTCATTGGGTTTTTCACCGGGATTAAGTATTATACTTGTTATAGCTGTCATTTAAATAGTTTTGTACTTATTTTTTCAGTCCAGAATATTGGGTTACCTATAAAACAGCCTTTTATATCATGCCTCTTTGCTAAATAGTGGTTGCCCTCAATTATTTTTTAAATAAACAGGTATTGAAAATGAAAAATCATACTTTTTGTCAAAATAGGTGCTAACCCGCGAGTTACAATTACTGGTCTTAGGCAGTGCAACCGCATTGCAAAAGAACAGGGTTACTATTGTAGCGAGTAGTATAAATTTTGTTAAACGATATAACTTATAATGGTCTTTCATATTAATAACAACGGGTTATTGTACAAAAAGGTCACTTGTTAAAAGACCTGCGGTCATATACCAGATGAAAATGTAAGCTGTTAAAAAAAATGCACAACACAGAATAATTACTGCCGACAGATATAAGATCCAACGTATTTTAACTTTTTTATATAGCGCATATATTATCAGGTATGCAATTGTGGTTGGGATGCTTAGTACAGCTCCATAATGTATAAAAATATGTACTATCGAATTGAAAGTAATATGTGGGACGGATGAATAAAAAGCAAACACAAACCATAATGTAATGATTACATCGCACAAGAGAAATACGAAAATTGTTCTGTAAAATACAATAAGTGCATTGTTCATAATTATTTCTTTTTATAACCAGGATTCACTCCTGAACTAAATGCGCCTTTTAACCCGCTTTCAACTTCAGGCCAAAACTGGGTATGGCTCAAACCATGCGATACTGTAGCTAAATAAGGTATGCTACCAGGTCTTTTAATAATTTCAGGGAAATCAGTTTCATCTTTTTTGGCAACCAAATCTGCATGATATTTTGTAACCAGATTTTCATATACTCCCATATTCATTCTCAATTTTTTAACTTGAGTATCTAAATCTCCTCCTACAAAAAATTCAGTTGCATCAAGTGCATAATATATTATTGTCATGGTTTTAGGAGTAACAAATTGGCTACATAAGCGCATTAATAGTTCCTCAAGATTATTCCTTTGCATTGCGCCGGCTGCGCCGGATATAAAGCCTTCACATATCGCTTTTTTACCACGGCTGTGATAAGGGTCGTGTGTGGTAATATTTACATCTTGGATACTCAAACCACTTGCTTGCTCTGCAGGAGACCATGAATTCACCTCGATACTATCTGTCACACCTCCATTTTCTGCAAATACTCTGGCCAGGAAAGTTAATATGTAACTATCATTTACACCGGTTTTAATATCAAACAATAAATTTAAAACTTTAACTATTGAAGTAAGGCTAAGATCTTGCAAAAACTGTTTATGCCCATATCCTCCCTCTCTTGTTACGCTATTCCTTGAAAAGGTGCTCTGTACGGTACTTGTCCATTGTGAAATATTATTAAGTATGCCTACAAGTATGTCCCTCTCTTTACTTAATGAGGTTACTTTAATATCAATTCCTTTAATGTATTTAATAAATTCATTCATTAAAATATTGAGGCCCGAAAAAGCTTTTGTTGTTTCCCTCCATAAAAAAGTGCCTTCACTTTCACTTATCCATATATGCTTAAGATTGTTAAACGCTGATGTATCTACTCCTTTCAATACATTAAGGCCTTTATTAAAATTATCCATATGGAAATCCCGAAGAAAATCTACTAACTCAACTAAACTAAAATCGGCTATTAGGCGCTGTGTTAAATCATATTCATTATGCACATTAATAATTTTGCATTCTTTGTGTAGTTTAGTATGATTTAATTGATGTTTCTTTTTGAAAAAAGGAGTGGATAAGTAAGTAATACTTTTAATTTTCCATAGTTTCGGGAATCTTTGATCTTTTACAATCAGGTTTGTAAACTGGTTAATTACATTTCCCCCATGTGAATGCCCAATTAAATGAAGATGAGTTTCGTGATTTTTATAAGCAGGGTATACTCTCATCAATAAATCCAACAGACGATCTGCAGCTTTATTTCTTTCTTCTGTATTGTTAGCACCAGACCAGCTAAAAAAACTACCTTCTACATGCAAATCAAGATACTGCGGCGCTAATTCCTTTGTTTTTTCCCAAAAACTTTGCAGGCCGTCTTGCCAATAGGTTGTATTTGCTTGATGTTTTAAACCGGCGATGTTTAAAGGATCTGTAGTTCCTGCAACAAACATTACAACATCAACAATTCCTTTTTTATGCAGCGGAGACTTAGGCGCACCAAATTTAACCCCTTTATTTGCCCCGGACTCAAGTACACTTTTGCCTGCAGTGTTTGTAATATTCCTGCCTGCATAAATATTATAATCGCCATCAACCGTTTCTGTAATAGAGCCGCCTGCGGTTTCTGAATAATTGCCTCCAGCCATAATTAATTATGTTTAGTGTTTTGGCCGCTATTATTTTGCAGTTCTTCCTGCGCGTGTTTATTAATATTACCGTTGGTACTGGTAATTTGCACATCCTGGTCGGCCTGCTTACTAACCGATTGACCCTGTACGCTTATATTGCCAATAGCTACTTTTTTAATATTCGCGGCTTGTAAGCTATAATCCTGTATCGCATTATGCGTCATCATTGCCCCTGCATTATCTACAATATCCGTACCTGCATTACTGGTTATGCTTTGCCCGGCATTGTTGTTAATTGCTTTACCTGCATTCGACAATATATTGCTACCTGCATTTAATGTAATATCTCCTCCTGCTATTACCGTAAAATTCTTGGGCGCGGTAACTGTGATATTTCCCTGGCCATCCATATACCATATATTTCCAGAGGGATCTGAAATAGTTATACTGCCCTGGCTATCCGTATCATTAAAAAGAATAAGACAGCCGCTACGTGTGCTAAGGCTTTTTAGATGATTATTTACCTGCTGAACGCTATCGCCATTGTTATTATGGTACACACTGCCCATAACTACCGGCCGTGCAATATTGCCTTCTTCAAAACCGACCAGTACCTGATCATTTAATTCGGGGATGGCTATAAAACCACGATTATTTTGCCCCTGACTATTGTTACCGGCACTTGGGGTAACTATTCTTAGCCATTCCGTATCATCATTTGAGGTACACTGCCATTTAAATTTAACCTTTATGCGGCCTTGTTTACCGGGGTCGTCATTGTCAACCACGGTAGCAATCTGCATGTCGGGCTGGGGTTTTTCAACCTCTTTAACGGGCAAGCGTTCTGTATCTGACGTTACACCTTCAAATGTGTTTTGATAGTGGCCTACGCCATCTATTTGATGATAAACGGCAGTAACCAAAAACTTCCCGAACTCCTGCACCTGGAAACTAACACCAGCTCGTGTGCTCATGCTAATGTTAAGCACTTTGCCTAAACCAACCTGCGGGTTATCGCCATTGCCCACAATGCTCACCAAATCTGATACAAGCGCTTTTTGCTCGTTATTTACAAAATCATTTATTTCCTTAGTAGTATTTACCCTAACAGATAAAGGTTCATTATATATTTTGCTGAAGACTTTATTTGAGGCATCAATCGCGTGTGAACTATCGGGGTTGCCCCCCATTGCTGCCTGCGGTTCAGCATAAAGCAATTCGTCCAGTGTCGGGCTGTATGCAAATTTGTTTTGTTTAAGTGGCGCTATCTGTAAAGCATATTGCAAACTATGCAGATCGCGGCCATAAATAAGGTTCACTTCATCTAACTTATCTGGCTTACCAAAATTCAGTTTAACGCCATCGTAATAAAACCATTCATAATACTCGGCCGACAAGCGATTGATAAAATCATAATCACTTTCGCGATATTGGATTATGTAATCAATAACAGCCCCATTGGTTGGTTGTATATTAAACTGAAGATCGTTTTGCGGGGCATCCTGCGTAGCTAATTGTACAATACTTCTTAAATTTTTATTCAGGTACGATCCCAAGTCCGGCCCTCTGTCCAGCAATATACCGGGGCTAAAACCGCTAACTAATATATCGCCATTAAACCCATGGCTTTGCGATAGTTCAACTTTAGTTACAATTCCACTAAATACATTATCACCGCCGTCGGCGGTTCCAAATTGTACCGTTATATTTTTACCTATAAAGTTTTTAGATTTTTCCAGCGTTACCGCATTATACTCCTCAACCATATCATGGTTAAAGCGTAATTGAAAGGTGTGATGCTCGTTAAAACGCTGGTCAAGGTTAAAATTTGAAAAATGCGTTATAGCGGTACCTTCAATATTTATTTCTACATTCAGTTTCTTTTCCATAATTCAGCATATAATCCATTAGCTTTTAACAGGCCAAGGGCAGAAATAACTGATAACTTTATAATGGCCTTTTACTTTGCCAAACACAAACCCATATGAGGTTTCTTTATTGTTAGCTTGCACATATTGCTGTTGCAATTCATATAATGTGCTGCCTTTATCAGTTACAGCTTTTAATGTTTTGTAATAACTCTCATTCGTATCATTATCAATTTGAACCAGGTTATCTTCGGTGCTTGCAGGTATTAACCGTATGGCATCCTTAGTAAAAATATCCCCTGCATATTGCGGATATTCCTGCTTTGTAATTAAGCCATCCGCAGGGTTTATAGTTGTTGCTTTTAAATCTTCATTACTCCACTGCGGCTGTGTTTGTAATGGAAAGTTTAGATATGTAATTAGCTTTTGCTTATCACCGTTTTTCACTCCTTGTTTAAACGCTTTTAAAAATTGCCTGAACTCCTTTTCATCATTGTTTACAGTTTGGCTTTCAGCATTTTGTTGTTGTTTAACCTGCACGGGCTTTGCTTCGTTGTTAACTGAAGTGCTTCCCTTGCATCCATTGTTTAACAATAGCAGCCCGAAAAAAAGCAAGCCCGAAAAAAAATATGTATCATTTCA
>Ga0302219_10000758_pt1 | contig 14113 bp, 10 predicted proteins | sample II_Palsa_E1_2_FD_194569 | JGI IMG/M metagenome (GOLD analysis project Ga0302219, IMG submission 194569) | Peat permafrost microbial communities from Stordalen Mire near Abisko, Sweden - II_Palsa_E1_2 | ecosystem: Environmental > Terrestrial > Soil > Palsa > Peat permafrost | place: Sweden...
TCATCTACCTGCTATCCCACAAAAACGCATCGCGCTTCAAAGTGCTGCGCACCAAGCTGTCGAATCCGGATGTGGCGAAAGCCGAAGTAGTGGTGCCGGAGGGCCCGGCGCTGATCAAAGCGGTGGCGGCCGCGGCGGATGCGGTATACGTGCAGGAAATGGAAGGCGGGTTGGGGCGGCTGGTGCGCGTGCCGTATGGGAACGACGCATCGGCGCAGCGCGTCACGCTGCCGGCGGAAGGAGTGGTGACGATTGCGGCGACCGACCAGCGCGTGCCGGGAGCATTGTTGACGATGGATTCGTGGACCAAGGCGCAGACGATTTACACTTACGATTCCGGCAGCGGGCAATCGACCGATACGAAATTGCAGCCAGTGGGCCCGTTCGATAGTCCAACGGATTTGGAGTCGGTGGAGGTGAAAGCAAAGAGTTACGACGGCACGATGGTGCCGCTATCGATCGTCTACAAGAAGGGAACGAAGCTGGACGGATCGAATCCGACGATCCTCGACGGGTATGGGGCGTATGGAATTACCACCGACCCGTATTTCGATCCGGTTTTCCTGGCGTGGTACGAGCGCGGTGGAATTCTGGCGTTTGCGCACGTGCGCGGCGGCGGCGAATACGGGGAGGAGTGGCATCTGGCGGGCAAGAAGCTGACCAAGCCCAATACGTGGAAAGATGCGATCGCCTGCGCGCAATATTTGATCGACCAGAAATACACTTCGCCGGCGAAACTGGCGATCCGCGGCGGCAGCGCGGGAGGCGTGCTGGTGGGCCGCTCCATCACCGAGCGTCCGGATTTGTTTGCGGCAGCGTTCGATCAGGTACCGATGTCCGACGTGGTGCGCGAGGAATTCAGCCCGAATGGTCCGCCGAATATTCCGGAATTTGGAACGGTGAAAGAGCCGGATGGGTTTAAGGCGCTGTATGAGATGAGCCCGTACGCGCATATTAAGGATGGGACGGCGTATCCGGCGGTGATGGTCACGACCGGATGGAACGATCCGCGGGTCGCGTCATGGGAACCGGGGAAAATGGCGGCGCGGCTACAGGCGGCAACGTCAAGCGGCAAGCCGGTATTGCTGCGGGTGGATTACGACGCGGGCCACGGGATCGGTTCGACGAAAACGCAACGCGACGAAACATTCGGGGACATGTTCAGCTTTGGGTTGTGGCAATTTGGGGTGGAGGGATTTCAGCCGGCGGCAGCGAAATGAATCCGGGTAGCCCGCCGGAATGGGAGAAATGAAACAGAAGGGAAAAGCGTCCCGCGACTCGTGGTGCCGAAAGGCCACGTGGAATCCAGCGATCGAGGCTGAGACCTGCGAGTAAACTTCAGTTGTTCAGCGGCAGGTTAAATTGCAAGGCCAGCTTGGACAGGATTGTTTTGCAATTGTTCCAGTCCGCTTTAGCGTTGCCGGGTATCTGGTAATCGAGGAAGACGTCGTCGATTTGGCGGGCGGTGGAGAGCACGCCGGGCAGGGTGGAGTCGGCGGTGTGCTTGCTTTGGAAAACGCTGAGCATGGTGTCGGTCTGGCCCTGGAATGATTTGACCAGATCTTTGTAGATTTTTTCCTGGCTGGTTTTGCGCACGGCGCTCTTGGAGATAGAGGAATTAAAGCTGGACTGAAATTTCTTGTTGTCCTGCTTCAAGTTTTTCATCAGGACTTCGATGTCGCGGTCGCTCAGGCGTTGTTGGGCAAAGCTGGGCGAGGCGAAGACGAGCGCGAAAGTCAGCGCGAGCAGGGCCGCAGCGGTAATTCTGATTGGATTTCGCAAGACTCCCTCCGGGAACATTTCCCCCACAGCACGATACATCGTTTTGAAATTACGTTGCGGAGAAAGCGAAACGTTATTTCCATCCCAGAATGTTGGTGATGCGCAGCGGAGCCTGGCCGTAATCCTCGAGTTCGAGCTGGTTGGTATCTTTATTAATTTTGAATTTCGCGGCGGGATAGAGCAGGCCGTCGCCATTGCCTTTTTCATCGAGGTAGAGCTCGAGCGCGGAGAACTGATATTCGCGGGAGCGCGCGCCGCGGACCAGTTCGAAGAAAGACATTTTGCGATCGATCAGGATGCGGATGGTACGGCCTTTGGCGGTGGAGATTTGGCGAATGTAATTGGCGTCGTTGCCGACCTGGCCGGTGACGGCGATGCGGCCTTTGGAGGCCATGCTTTGCAGCGTGTTGAGTAATTCGTTTTTCTTGCCGGACTGCACGGCTTCGAGCAGCACCGAGGCGTCGCCTTCGGTGGAGTAGGAATTGATGTTGATAGTGATGCCGAAGGTTTTGCCGCTGGCCGCGCCGCCGGTGCCGATGACGGTGGCGGTGAGCGTTTCGGGCGCGGCGGGTTGGGATGGATCCTGGGCGCGAACGAGGACCGCGCAGGGGACCAGCAGCATGGCAGCGAAAAGCAGCGAAAAAGATGCGGACGTTAACGAGGTTTTCATGGTGACTCCCAGCGAAATGGTGGCGCGGCGAAATCGTACGACAAAAGTTGGGTGGGGTCAAAATGGGATGGGGTGAGGGTTTCGTTGGCGTGGAACGCTGACCCTTCGTGGAGCCTAACGCATCAGCGCAGCGATACCCGACCATATAAGTCAAAACGCGATGTGGAAGATCGTGGCGAGGCCAGCGGGTGGTGTGCCGCGCCTCCGGCGCTGGGGCTGGGCGGCGGGGGCAAGATCGAAGAGAGATCCCTCGTCGGCACGCAGAAGCGGCGCGCCTCTGTCGGGATGACAACTTGAACCGAAGCAACGACAACAACAAAAGCAGAAGCAACGGCGACGGCAAAGACAAAGACAAAGACAAAGACAAAGACAAAGACAAAGACAAAGACAAAGACAAAGACAAAGGCAAAGGCAAAGACAAAGGCAAAGACAAAGACAAAGGCAAGGACAAAGGCAAAGACAAAGGCAAAGACAAAGGCAAAGACAAAGGCGTGGAACATTACCACCGAGAAAAGCGGAGAAAGGCCGGAGGGCACGGTCAGAGTTTCGCGGAAACGGCGATTACCGGGATTTTGCGGGTAGGGTGAAATTTCGAGAGGGTTACGGGGAATTGCCGATGTTGGGAAAATCTGGCCGGCGGTAGGATGCGCGTGTTGAGAGATGTTTCGGGCTGACCAGCTTAATCGTGACGAAGTAATGGGAGGATCGCGATGTTATTGCTGATTATTATTTTGGTGCTGTTATTTGGCGGTGGCGGCGGATATTACGGATATTCGCGGTGGGGCGCCGGCGGCGGATTGGGAATCCTCGGCACCGTCTTGCTGATTTTGTTGGTGGTTTACCTGCTCGGCGGACTTCGGCTATAGCCGAGTAGACGCGGGCGGACGAGGCGGGTCCGCCCCAAGAATTGAAAACGCGCAGGTCACGATTTTTTCGTGGCCTGCGCGTTTTTGTTTTTGGTTCAGATCCAGCGTTTTTATTTGGATTTAGCGGGTGTTGCGGCCGACGCCGGTGATGCGCTGGCCGTTGAATTTGGTGAAGCTGAAACCTTCGAAATTCTCGTTCCAGTTTTGGCCCATGTCGTTGAGTACGGAGATGGCCACAGCTTCGCCGAGCGGCAGCGAATCGGCGTAATCGTGGCGCCAGTGGACGCCGGCATGGTTGCGGCCGATGGCGATGTTGGCGGCGAGCTTGTTCATCTCACCACCGATGGTGAGCTGGCCGGCGTCGGAGCCTTCATAAGGCACCAGCGAAAAGCCATCTTCGCTAGGCTGCACGATGTTGGCCAGGCCCGGGATGCTGCTGAGCGGCGCGAGATCGTTGAACCAGGCTTTGACCACGGTGGCGCAGGCGCCGGCGACGGTGCCGTGACCTTGACCGTAGGAAGGATGCTGCGGGCAGCCTTCGGGGAACCCGTGCGGCAGAAAATAGCCGCCGTTCTTGGCGAACAGCTCGGCGAGCGCGTGGGAATTGAGAACGTCGGGATGCAGCGGGTAATTGGCCTGGCCGGTTTTTTCCATATGGACCAGGCCGCCGAAGGCTTCGGGGCGCAGGTGACGGTGGACGAACCATTTCTGATACCAGACGGCCTTGAGCGCGCGCTGGGCCACTTCGGCGACGATGGTTTTCAGATGCGGGCTGCCCCAGGTGCCGAAGCCGGATTGGGTTTTGGATCCGACGTAAGGATTATTGGGATCGAGCGGAGCGTTGTTGTCGATCAAGGCGAGGCAGGCGATGAAGTAGGCCTCGAACAAAACATCAACGTGAACGTACGCGCCGATTCCGCGGCCGTTGCGCAGATGCTGCAGGTTGGGGTCGGGCTGGTTGGCGGCAAAGGGGCCCTGGCCGTTTTGTACCGCGAGCCAGGAAGCCTGGTCGGTCATGTAATCGAGGCCGGGAGTGTAGGTGGTGAACAGCTGGTTGATGGCAATGGCGCCGAACGACGTTGGCTGCAGGATGAACTGCGAGGGGTACGGCCCCACGACATCGCCGGGGGTGAATCCGCGGAAAAGATTCTGGGCAGTGACGGGCTTGGGGCCGGCGAAAGCGGGGAGTGAATTCAATTCGCTGATGGCCGCCTGAGAAATGGGCTCGTTGCCGTATTGGGTGAAGTTGACGTCGCGGCACAAACACATCCAATAACTTTCGACCATGGTGTCGGCCATCGCGCGGCTGGCGACGGCAGGCGGAGTGCCGATGGCGAGCTGGTGCGAATCGGTGCCTTCGAGATCGAAGGCCAGACCAGCCTGGGGATCGACCAGCAGCGTGTTGCCGCCGAGCTGAATCTGTTCGAACTGCTGCGGCTGGCCGCCGTGAACGGCATTGAGCAGACTGTTGTAAGAAGCGGGCGTGACTTCGCCAATGTTGTTGTGCGCGAGGCCTTTCGAAAAATTTCCGATGCGATTGGAATAGCGCTGCTCGTCGCCATTGGTGATTTCGGGCGGAGTGGGGACGGCGAGTTCGGCGCGAGCGGCGGCGACACGATTCAGATAACTTTCCTGGGCGCGCTGCGTTCCGCCGCTGCTCGAGCTTGAACTGCTGGTGGACTGGGCCGAAGCGGATTGGGCCAGAGAGCTGAGGCCGGTGGCGCTGACGGCGAGCGATGCGGCAGCGGCGCTGCCGACGCGGCCGATAAATTTTCGGCGGCTGGTGGTTTCGGGTTTGGCTTCGAGGGAAATTTCGTCCGCGCGCGGAGCGGTGTTGCGCTTCTCCATGATGGATCTCCTTTGAGCAATCAAAATTGGGTCGGTCGAATCTGGGCTGGAGTAGTTGGAGGCACACTATGCCGATCCGCGAAAGTTAACAAGGCGAAAGTGGGACAGTTTTGGTACAGGCGGTTTTGGGCGTAATGGTACTAAAAGCGTGAGTGTACGGAACATTGTTGGGGGAGTTGTCGTACCAAGGGCGAAAGAAAAACAACGGCGGCGAGCGGCATGGTGCTGCTGAGTGAGCACGCAAGAACTAAAAGCGAAGAGAGATCCCTCGTCGGCGCAAAGAACGCGCCGCTTTCAGGATGACAACGTGAACCGAAGAAACGCAAAAGCAAAGGATGCATACGTGGCGGGCCGGGAGGAGTGATGGGAAATTTTGGCGGCGAGTTTCGGCAGGTGATGCGGCGGTTGGTGCGGGCGCCGATGTTTACGGCGATTACGCTGATCACTTTGGCGGCGGGGATTGGCGCGAACACCGTGGTGTTCAGCGTGTTGAATGGGATTTTGCTGAAGCCCTTGCCCTATCCCGATCCGGACCGGCTGATTGGAGTGTGGCTGACGGCGCCGAAGGTGGGGATCAAGGAACTGAATATGTCGCCGTCGTGCTATTTCATTTTCCGGGAGCAGAACCAATCGTTCGTGGACCTGGGGCTGTATAACGGCGATTCGGTGAGCGTGACCGGAATCGCGGAACCGGAGCAGGTCAAATCGATCAACGTAACCGACGGGACGTTGCCGCTATTGGGAATCACGCCGATGCTGGGGCGGACGATCAGCCACGAGGACGATTTGCCGGGAAAACCGCCGACGGTTTTGCTGACTTACGGATACTGGAAGCACAAATTCGGCGGGTCGCCCGCGGCGATTGGGAAAACGATTACGCTGGATGGAACGCCGACGGAGATCATCGGCGTGCTGCCGAAGGATATGCAGTTCATGAATTATGACGACGTGCAACTGGTGACGCCGTTTCAATTCGATCGCGCGAAAAGGGTTTTGGGGAATTTCAGTTACGAGGGAGTGGCGCGGTTGCGGCCGGGTGTGACCATGGGGCAAGCCAGCGCGGACATCACGCGCATGATGCCGATCGTGAATCGCAGTTTTCCGGCGCCGCCGGGATTCACGGTACAGCTCTTCGACGACGCGCAATTTACGCCGAACCTGCGGCCGCTGAAGCAGGACGTGGTGGGGGACATCGGAAAAGTATTGTGGGTGCTGATGGGATCGATCGGCCTGGTGCTGCTGATCGCCTGTGCCAACGCGGCGAACCTGCTGCTGGTGCGAGTCGAAGGGCGGCGGCATGAATTATCGGTGCGCGCGGCGCTGGGGGCGGGACGCAAGCAGATCGTGGGCGATCTGCTATTCGAAAGCATGATTTTGGGAGTGATGGGCAGCGCGCTGGGATTGGGGATTGCGTATGCGGTGCTGCGGATACTGGTGGCGATGGCGCCCACCGGCTTGCCCCGGCTGCATGAGATCGCCATCGACTGGCGCGTGCTGGTCTTCACGCTGGGGATTTCGCTGCTGGCGAGTCTGCTGGTGGCATCGGTGCCGATTTTCAAGTACGCCGGGGCGCGGTTGAATGCGAGTCTGCGAGAAGGCGGGCGGGCACTGAGCGCGAGCAGAGAACAACACCGGGCGCGGAATGTCCTGGTGGTGGTGCAGGTGGCGCTGGCGCTGGTGCTGCTGATTTGTTCGGGCTTGATGATCCGGACGTTCCGGGCGTTGACGCACGTGAATCCGGGATTCGCCGGTGCCGGCGAATTGCAGACGTTTCGTATTTCGATACCGGATACGGCGGTGAAGGAGCCGGAACGCGTGGTGCGGATGGAACAGGAGATCGAAGATAAAATCGCGGCGATTTCGGGAGTGCGGTCGGTGGCGATGTCGACGTCGATTCCGATGGACGGGCAGAACAGTTTCGATTTGATTTATATCGAGGGACACGACTACGCGCCGGGGGAAATTCCGCCGGTGCGCCGGTTCAAATATATGGCGCCGGGATTTCTGCAGACGATGGGCACGCCGCTCGAGGCGGGGCGCGATTTGACCTGGGACGACCTATATCAGAAGCACGACGTGGCGCTAGTATCCGAAAATTTCGCGCGGGAATATTGGGGCAGCGCGAATGCGGCGCTGGGCCACCGGGTGAGGTCGAATTCCAAGGAGCCGTACCGCGAGATCGTCGGCGTAGTGGGCGATGTGCGGGACGACGGAGTGGATCAGAAGGCGTCGACGGCGATGTACTGGCCAATTTATATGGATAATTTCGAAGGCGACGAGCCGATGGTGCGGCGCGGGTTGGGCTATGCGATTCGCACCAAGCGGGCGGGTTCGGAAAGCTTCCTGAAGGAAGTGCGGCAGGCGGTGTGGTCGGTGAACGGCAATTTACCGCTGGCCGAGGAACACACCGAGGATTATTACTACACGCGGTCGATGGCGCGGACGTCGTTTACGCTGGTGATGCTGGCGGTGGCGGGCGGGATGGCGCTGCTGCTGGGGGTGATTGGAATTTACGGGGTGATTGCGTATTCGGTTTCGCAGCGGACGCGGGAAATTGGAATACGGATGGCGCTCGGCGCGCAGCAGGCAAGTCTGACGAAAATGTTTGTGCGGCATGGATTGATTCTGGCGGGGATTGGAGTGGTGTGCGGGATGGTGGCCGCGGTGCCGTTGATGAGTTTGATGTCGTCGCTGCTGTTTAATGTGAAGCCGGTGGATCCGGCGACGTATGCGGTGGTGTCGGTGGGGTTGGTGCTGACCGCATTTCTGGCGAGTTATTTGCCGTCGCGAAGGGCGGCGGCGGTGAGCCCGGTGGAGGCGTTGAGGGCGGAGTAGGGGCGCGGCGCGATTGGAACGAACGGCGCCGTTATCGGACATCTGAGGTTCTGGTACGGCATTTGCGCGGTAACGCGAGTAATCAGGAGTTGAACCCTCGGGGAATCGTGCGGGCAAGCCGATGAGAGGCGCGTCAGGTGTGAAGTTGTCGCAGAGTGCGACTACGTATGAATGATTCAACGCTCATGGCCCGCTCTCTTGGAGCCATCCGATTTGCAATCGACATCGTGAACGTTGGCGCGGGATTTGCATATAAGCACGGTGAGGGCAGCAACCCTAAAGCAAGTAAACGAGCCATTGCACCGAAAGCAACGAAGAAATCGAGCAAGCAGCTGAGACAAGGCAAAAAATGCCGTTAGCGTGCCCGCTGCACATTGCGCAATATCAATATCATCAATAGTAGCGCGGCTCCGAGCATTCCGAGCGCTTTGAAGTGAAGCACCATTGCCGCGCCTGTCGCAGCGCCCAAGACAAAACTGATCCAGATTCCGCTGAGAGGGCCTATCTCCGCATCGGAAGCTCTTGCAGACGGAGGCCGCACTTCCGAAGTGAATTTTTCGGCTTCGGTGGATATCAGCCTCGTAATCATGCCCGTGAGGAACGTCGTGTGAACGCTGATGCCACCCGCGCTACGAAACGCTCCATTTTGTAACCCGAGTGCCAACGACACGAAGATCACAAATACTGTCACTCCGTGCGGCACATCTGAAGCCAACGCCAGTGAAGCGGCCACCATCAGAATCACTTCGATTCCCAAGACAGTAGGAAGCAACGGCCACGATAGCCAGGCATTGAGGAGTCGCGCGATGAGCGCACTGAGCAGAACCCCAAGCAAAAAAGTAACAATGGCCGAGAGAGGCCCAAGCATAGCCCGCCATTCACCAGCGGCTACCGCCACTGCCGCGAGCACTAAATTTCCAGTCACATGTCCGGTGAAAGTCCTGGCCAGGACGAAGCCTGCCGCGTCGCCATATCCGCCAACGAAGGCGAGCCCAAACGAAAGCCACGCATCGGTCTTCGGGTGCTTGGGTGGCAGTTCGGACCAAGCTATGGATTTCACGGCAACAGTTTACTTCGCCTTGAATCTACGCTGGAACTGCAAACCGCTGCCTAAAGCCCTGGTTAACGCGGAAACCGGAAAAGTGAAGTAGTACTTCAAATGGACGGTTACGCGACTTATCAGGAGTTACAAGATAGTTTCGGAAAACCCTCTCCTAAACCCGTCGAGATGTCGCCCTTTGCGGAAAAGAGCATCAGAGTTTATTTTTGTGCAAGAGTGAACCTTTCCGCTCCCCGATCCGAATTAGAAGACAGGTAAATCACTTGGCGCATGACACGGCACTTTGGAATCTGATCTGTCGAAGGGATGCAGTCGCCTTTGACGCGTTCTATCGCGAAAATGCCCCTCGTCTCTGCGCGTTCTTGCGACATCTTGTGGGAGACCGTCAAGTGGCTGAGGACATTGCTCAAGAAACTTTTACGTCAATTTGGGATCGGCCAAGGGGTTTTGATCCCGATCGAGGAAGCCTTCGCGCCTACGTTTATGGAATTGGACGGAAGCGCGCAGCGGAATGGTGGCGCAGTCAACGTCCCCGCGAAGTCGATCAAGAGATCGTTTCGATGGTTTCCCAGGCGGAAGTTCAATCCGTGCGGGAGGCTTTTTTCTTACTTTCGCGCGAGCAAAGGACGCTCTTATGGCTGCGAGAGGTTGATGGCCAATCGTACAGCGAACTCGCTGCCATATTCGAAATCCCAGTCGGAACCGTGAGGTCCCGTCTCTTTACGGCGCGAGAACAATTGAGAAGCATTTGGCACGGCACGCGGCAGAGTCAGAAGGAGAGCGCATGAATTGTGGATCAACGGTTGAATTTGTCTCAGCACTCTGTGATGGGGAGGTCATTCCCGTTGAAGCAGTTCGACACATCAGGAATTGCAAAACCTGCGGTATCACCCTAAGAGAATACTTGGAGATCGGCACCGAACTGCGTTGCGAAGCGAGCCTCGAACCGGTCGAGGCGGCGTCACCGATTTCATGGGAGAGAAAGAAGCGAATCGGAAGCAATTGGTTGCGGGAGGCGTCCGAGATTATCCGGATACCTCGATTTGCGGTCGCTCTGATGATCGTCACGATTCTAGGCCTCAGTTCGGGGCTTGTTGCTCTCAAAACGCGAGCCGCGAGGACCGGGCAAATCCTGACCCTGACGTTGAGACCGTCCGAGTCTTCATCTGGCGGCCCCGTGCAATGCTCGATGCTCACTGACGGTCCGAAAATAGCACCTTGCTCTGTCATCCTGGCAGTCGAATCTGGCACTGTCGCGAGTTCAACCCGGATCGTAGCGAGAGATGAAAATCGCTTTGAGCTGGGCGTGCGCTCGAAGTTTGTGTCCAAGCAGGCTGCCGAGGCGGACAAAACATTGGAATCATCTCTGTCCTATCCGTTCAAGAATCTCGACACCTGGCCAGAGAAGCGGTTATGGCTGGAGCTCGGACAAAACGTGCCAATCGAGATTGCGGGCGGCGAGACCATGACGCTGCGCGCGGCGTTTTCGAATGAAGGTTTCTCGGCCGACCCGCGATTTGCGCGCAATCCTGATGAACTCGATGTGTCCTTTCCGGTATTGCTAGAAGGCAAGATCGTTGTGTTCGACATTCCCAGTGCCACCGCCAGTGCGACCAGCAAGGGCGGTTGCGTTTTCATGTACGCTCCCGCATCCGGGCGTTACGTTCTGTCGCTCTCGCCCTTTGCGGGGTCGGTCGAAGGGCGAATCGAACAGAACCGAATCCATTTTGAAATGAATGGTAGACCCTATGAGTTCGTTCTGGGTGCGCCGACTGCGGATGGCAAACGCATCTGGATTTTGCACGACTCAAAGTACCGGCCGTCCCTCGAAAAGGAAGGCGCACAGGACAATCAGCCCTTTGTTGGATCAGCCGACTCACAACACTGCGATTGATCCCGAAACGAAGTCAATGCGGACGTGTTCGGCGTTGCGGAATGCTCAACGCTCTCAAGTCCTGATTAACGCCGTTACCGGACAAGTGGGTTGCAACGAATTTGTCCAGCTAATCGGGAGTTGAGGGTTAACGCCAGAAATAGTCGTGAAAGCACTTGTCCGGTAACGCGAGGGGTTCCCCCACGTCTTTTTTTATCCTCCAGGGAACAAATCCTCGGTGAGGTGCGTTCCTACCTTTTGAGGACCTATCCATAGACAGGCTATAGGTGGGTCGGGTAGGATTTCGGGCATGGACAAGAAAACGGAATTGATGCCGGGAACATTGGACATGCTCATCCTGCGGACGCTGGCGCGGGCGCCTTTGCATGGGTATGGGATTGCGCTATCGATCAAGCGGGTGTCGGAGGATTTACTGACGGTGGAGGAAGGGTCGCTGTATCCGGCGTTGCAGCGGCTGTTGCTGCAGGGTTGGGTGAAGGCCGAGTGGAAGATGACGGAGACGAAGCGGCGGGCGCGGTATTACACGTTGACGGCGGCGGGAAGGAAGCAGTTGGGGGTGGAATTAACGCGATTCGAGCAGATGGTGGCGGCGATTGGGAGGGTTTTGCAGGGGGCGTGAGGCGCGGCGTTTGATCAGAAAAGCGGTCGCGAACGGCGTCTGAAAGGCGACGCGATTCGCGCGACTTAGTGGTAGGCGCTTCGCGCCGATTTTTACCCGGCCCTTACGGGCCGGGCTAAATTGTGCCGCGCCTGCGGCGCTGGGGTTTTTGCGGGTGAGGATGTGCGCGTGGCTTCGCGGTGGAGGAGTGGTGAGGATGAATCGAGGAGAGGTCCCTCGTCGGCGCAAAGGGCGCGCCTCGCTCGGGATGACAACGAAAACCGAAGCGGGGGGCAACGGCGACTGCAACGGCAACTGCAACGGCAACTGCAACGGCAACTGAAACGGTAACTGAAACGGCGACTGCGTTCTGCAACTGCGACGGCAACTGCTCCCACCCTTCGCAGAGAACGCGAAGGATGGCAGGCGGAACACCGAAAGGCAACTGCAACGGCAAAGGCAACGGCAAACGCAACGGCAAAAGCGATTGGCCCAGCTGAAGCTGGCCGGTCGCAAATATTTTTTGCCGGGCGGGGCATCGCGCGGAAATGTTACGGGAGGAGGCAAGGCGGTGGCAGAGCCACCGCACTCCAAAGGTTCTTGACGGAACAATCGCGACAGAACGTAGAGGCAGAGCTCCAAAGGTTCTTGAGGGGTCGGGAGGAGCCGGGATGGAGGGGGCGAGATGACGCCGATTAGCAAGATTTTGCGGAAGCTGGGAATTTTTGGGCGCGGGGAACGATTTCATGGGGAATTGGAGGAGGAGATGGAATTTCATCGCGGGGAGAAGGAACGGGAACTGCGCGACCGCGGGATGGGGGAGGAGGAGGCGCGGCACGCGGCGCGGCGGGAATTTGGGAATGATTTGAAATTGCGCGAGGAATCGCGCGATGTGTTTGGGTTCTGGTGGGAGACGACGCTGCAGGATTTCCGTTTCGCGCTGAGGCAGCTGCGGAAGAATGTGGGGTTCACCTGCACGGCGATTCTGGTTTTGGCGCTGGGGATGGCGGCGGCCATTGCGATTTTCGCGTTTGTGGACGGGGCGCTGCTGAAACCTTTGCCGTATCGCGATACGGCGCGGCTGGTGGGCGTGTTTGAGTCGATTGAGATTTTTCCGCTGAGCAATCTGTCGTATCCGGATTATCTGGATTGGAAGAAACGGAATACAGCTTTCAGCTCGCTCGAGGCTTACGGCGGCAACGACGTGATTCTGAAGACGGCTTCGGGCAGCGACCCGGTGCATGTCGGCCGGGTCACCGATGGTTTTTTCCGGACGCTGGGGGTGCGTCCGATCGTGGGGCGCGATTTCCATGAGGGGGAAGATCTGCCGTCGTCGCCGCGCGCGGCGATGTTGAGTTACGGCACCTGGCAGAAACGGTTTGGAGGCAAGACCGACATCATCGGGCAATCGGTAACGCTGGACGACGAGCCGACGGTGATCATTGGAGTGGCGCCGAAGGAATTTCATTTTGCGCCGGTCGAGCCCGCCGAATTTTGGGTGACGATGCACGCCAGCGGCGAATGCGATTTGCGACGAAGTTGCCACAGCATTTACGGGCTGGGACGGCTGAAGGACGGCGTGACGTTCGCGATGGCGCTGGCGGACGTGAAAGCGATCGCGGCGCAGCTGGAGAAAGAATATCCGGACAGCAATCGCGGGCAGGGCGCGGCGTTAAGTCCGCTGAGCGAAGTGATCGTGGGCGATGTGCGGCCGATTTTGCTGGTGCTGCTGGCCGGCGCGGCGCTGCTGCTGATCATCGCGACGATTAATGTGGCCAGCCTGGTGCTGGTGCGTTCGGAAACGCGGCGGCGGGAGATTGCGGTGCGCACGGCGCTGGGCGCATCGCCATCGCGATTGATCCGGCAATTTGTGACCGAGGGATTTTTATTGGTAGCTGCCGCGGCGGTGCTGGGGCTGGCGCTGGCGAGTTGGACGATGCAGCTGCTGGTGCGGCTGGTTCCGGCAGCGATGGTGGGGTCGATGCCATTCTTGCAGGAGCTGGGATTGCATCCGCGCGTGCTGATTTTTGCGGCGGCAATTGCGGCGCTGGCGGCGATTTTGTTTTCGTTGACTCCGGCGATGCGATTGACTTCGCCGGAAATGCGGCAGGATCTGGCGGAGGGTAGCCGGGGATCGGCCGGAACGGTGTGGCGGCGGATGGGCTCGAAACTGGTGGTGCTGGAATTGACCACGGCGGTGGTGTTGCTGGTGGGCGCTGGACTGTTGGGGAAAAGTTTGTTTCTGTTGCTGCACGTCGACATTGGAATGCGGCCGGACCATCTGGCAACCATGCTGGTGGAAGCGCCGCCGAAACCGTACGCCGATCCCGATCCGGCGATCGCGCTGACGCGCCGGACCATGAATGAAATGGCGGCGCTGCCGGGCGTGGAATCGGTGGGGATCACCAGCCTGGTGCCGGTGACGACCTGGGGAAACACCTCGTGGTTCCGGATTATCGGCAAGCCGTGGCATGGCGAGCACAACGAAGTGCCGCAGCGCGATGCCAGTCCGGATTATTTCAAGACGCTGGGAGCGAAGCTGGTGCGCGGCAGATATTTT
>Ga0302219_10000768_pt1 | contig 14022 bp, 15 predicted proteins | sample II_Palsa_E1_2_FD_194569 | JGI IMG/M metagenome (GOLD analysis project Ga0302219, IMG submission 194569) | Peat permafrost microbial communities from Stordalen Mire near Abisko, Sweden - II_Palsa_E1_2 | ecosystem: Environmental > Terrestrial > Soil > Palsa > Peat permafrost | place: Sweden...
CAGGATGGAAGAACCGCTCGCCGCCATGCACCCAACAGCAACGCCCTTCGTCTTCCCATAAAAAACGGGCAGCGAGGCGTAGCCGAACCTATCCTCCGGTTCCGCATCCGACCTGCTGCCCTAACCAATCAGTCCAAACCTATCGAATCATTGCCAGAACATCCTGTGAGATCGTATCGAAGGTTGTCACCGTCTTCGAATTAGCCTCGAACGCTCGCTGCGCCACAATCAGATTAGAAAACTCTGTTGAAATATTGACGTTCGACTGTTCTAGCGTATTATCGTCCACCGTACCTCGACCGCCGGCACCAGCTACTCCGGCAGTTGCCTGACCAGAGGCCGCCGTCGTCGTAAAGTTGTTGCCCCCAGTAGCGACAAGACCTTGAACATTGGCCACGCTGGCAACTGCAAGTTGGCCGATCGTCGTATTGTTTCCATTGCTGAACTGCGCTGTAACCACGCCACTGGAGCTTACCGAGATCGTCGAAAAGGTCCCACTGGCGAACCCATCATTCGTTTGAGTGCCATTGGTACTTGCAGACGCCAGTTGGGTGACGGTCGGATTTCCGCTTCCGTCATTCAGGTTCCAGTTGAAGCTAAGAGTGCTCGCTCCGTCCGTCATCCCAGGAAAGCTGATTCCTGTCACACTCCCTGTCGGCGAGGTAAGGTTTCCGTTTGAATCAAACGTCAGTGTTCCGGTATTATTCACCGGTGTTCCGGTCGAATCGCCGGTCGGCAAGGCCACCGAATAGCTCCACGTATTCGTACCCGTCTTGTCATAGGTAATCGTCGCCTGGTGGCTCTGGCCAAGAGAGTCGAAAAGCGTCACCGGTGTCGTGAAGTTTGTACCCACGGTCGCTCCCGAGTTTAGGTTCACCGTCGCCGAGATGTTCTGTGTTGCCTCCGCCCCTTCAGTCGCGCCCACCGGTATCACGATCGGCTGCAGCGTCGCGTTCTGATTCACCACACCATTCGCCGCCGGATAGCCCATCACCTGCTGGCCGTCCTGCGTAGTCAGATTGCCGTTATTGCTCACCGTAAAGTTGCCCGCGCGTGTCAGCGACTGCACCCCGTTCTGCTCCACAACAAAAAATCCATTGCCGTCCAATGCCATATCGGTCGGATTCGGATTAGAGTCCGGCAAGAGTGTCCCTTCGCTAAAATCGGTACTTGTTCCCGATACCTTCGTTCCCGCCCCCACCTGGATCGCATCGCCCGAACCCGACTGTCCGATCTGCTGATAAAACAGGTCTTCAAACGAAGTTGTCTGCCCCTTGTATGCCGTTGTGTTAAGATTCGCCAGATTGTTACCGATCGTATTCAATGCGGTTGAATCGGCTTCCAACCCAGACAGTGCTATCGAAAAATTTCCCATCGTCGTTCTCCTTGGTCTTTCTGGTTGCAATTCTGTTTGTTGTCGTGCATCGCTCCTCCAAACCCAGTTGCACACCAGGCCCGCGGATCGTCCAATCGATGCCTGCTAGGTCGCTAACTGAGTTATTGACTTGATGTCGCACCACCCCATATAGAGTTCTGGCTCGCGGCCGATTGCGTGCCTGACACAGAGTTCGTGGCCGCGACTGCGTTCGCACTGGCACCAGAGTCTGTACCCAATCCAGAATTCGTGGCCGTGATTGCATTTCCACTGCTTCCAGAGCCTGAGGCCGGTGTCTCGATCGATGTCAATCCCGAGTTGATCTGGATCAGCTGCTGCAGGCTGTTCACACCTACCAGCTGTGAGATGTAAGCATTCGGATCAGCTGGTTGCGTTGGATCCTGGTTCTGTAGTTCACTCACCAGCAACGTTAAGAAATCGCTCGACGTGATATCCGCCGAGTCCGCAGCAGCGCCTGCAGCACCAGCCGCTGCCATCGGCTTTGCCGTTCCCGACGTCTTACTGGTCGCCGCCGGGTGCGGCCCCAGTGAGGAGGCAACTCTGGCCGCCGCCGGAGAGCCCACTCCCGTAATCGAATTCGTCTGTCGTACATCCATCATTCTCTCCTTATGCCACTCCACGCTGAACTTCGTTAGCACTTATCTGGTTCAAGCTCTTACGTTCAACCAGCTTCCGCCGCCCTCATATGTCCCAGCCGATAACAATCCATCTTCATCAAATCCGCTCAGACTCATATGAGTTGGGATCTCATCCGCACGATCGGACACCCCGTAAATCAATCTTTGCCGGTCATCTCCACCTCCCTGACGACCACCCTGCTCAGCCTGTCCACTTCCTTCTTCATTCATTCCTCCGGCGAATCGAGATTCTGTTCCCGCAGCCGCAGTCGCAGGAACAACAACTGTGTTCACAGCGACCCGCTCCTCCTGGAGATAAGCCGTCAGCGCAGGCAGCTCCCGATGCAGCATCTCCTGCCCCGCAGGCGTAGCCGAGGACAATGAAGCATTCACAACCCCTCCATCCGTCAGCTCCGCACGAATCTTCAACCATCCCTGGGTTCCATTCGCCAGACCGACCTCCAGTGCCGTCGGCGTCGCCAGCAAGGTTCTGTGCGACATGCCCGCCTCGGCCGCCACTGTGCCAGAGCCATCCTGCTCTCCCAGCTCAGCCTGCAAAGTTGCCGAATGAGCGCGACCATCTCCGCTCTTTACCTCCGTTGGCGCCTGTCCGGACACCACTCCAGCCGCACTACCTGGCGGAACGGATTCGCTTCCAGCCCCAGCATGAACAAGTGCTGCCGCTCCAATCGCGCCGAACTCCTTCTCCTCGGCATTCTTCTCTGCGGTCGGCGTAGCCGACGCTGACTTGGCGATCGCCACGTCGAATTCTGTCGCGGCAGTCGTGTCCCCTGTCGGGGTTACTCCCTGTCCCATCTCCTCAACTTCTTCTTTCCCTGACTGCAACATCGCCTTGCGACTCGTATTATCTCTGCCTGCCGTTGAAGCGCCCGCAGCTAACTTCCCTGCAGTTGTTCCTAAGACACCAGGGACATTCGCCGCAATCACATCAACAGTATTCCGCTGTTCGTCGCTCTGTGCGCCCCCCTGCGTAATCGGAGGAACTACACCCGGCAACTGCGTCATAATCGAGACGTCACCAACTGCTTTAGCACTCTCGATCACGGTGGTCGTCGTTGCGGCCTTCGCTCCAACCTCGCTCTCCTGGGTCTTGACGCCCTTTTTAATTGAAGCCGCATCCATGTTCTTCCTAGCCAGCACGGTTTCATTCTGAACTGCTTGCTGAACTCCGGCACGAGGCTGCGGCGATCGATCTGCAACAGTAGTGCTCTCTTGCGGCACACACTCTGAGGTCGTCGCCGCTGGCAACTCGCCCTTCGACACACTTGGGATCGTTTCAATAGCTTCTACTTCCAGCTCACGTACGGGCTGTTCCTCATTCTTCTTCGTCGCCGTCGCCTCTCTGCTCTTCTCCTGAGAGACACCTGCTTGAGCAACGATCTCTCCTCTAATGTTTTGGAGTAGTTCGCCACGAACTTTGGGCAACTGTTCGGAACTTGTTTGGGGTTGCCCTCGACCGAACGAACTCTTGCCCAAACCATCAGCCGCAGTCATGGCCGCGTCTTTGTTCTCATCCGGCTCAATCACCTCTCGATTCGCAACCGCGTTGGCTTTTGTTCCAACCGATGCACTAGGAAGCACATCGGCGTTCTTCAAATGTTCTGAACCCTTCCATCCACGTATTCCATTTAAAGCATCACCAGAACTACTCTTCATCTGTGCATCCACTGCGAAACCGACACGTTCGCCGAAACTATGAGCGAAGCTCATCTCCCCGCTCTCGACCAGGCCCGAAGCCACGGAGTGCACCTTCGTCTGCTCTTCTCCGACTGTCATCACCGCCGCCGTGTTCATCATGTCTATCCTCTTCTGTGCCGCTCTCTCGCAATGCATTCCACATACCAAACCACACATTGAAACTATTAGTAGGCGCTTATCCTATTTGCTGGTCCTCTTTTATCTGGTTCCGCATTTCACTCCATCGTCTTCGGGCCAGGAAGCGATCGTCTGCCGTCGCCTGTACTCGACGTCCATCTTCGATCTCAGCCCGCTCTGTAACCCTCTCTGCCATACGCTTCATCTGCTCGCTCTTTAGCCGGCTCGTCACATATTGTTCTCTGGCAGCATCGCTCAACACCTCACGCTCTACACGGATCTGCTCCAAACGCCGCCGCTTCCAACCTGCGCTCTCCCTCTGGGTCTCCGCCATCTCCCATCCCATTCGATCGCCCGTCATCAATGCATCCCGGCCATCAAAGCGAGCTGAGTGCGCCGCCTGTTGTTGAACTCCGATCGCCTGCTTCGCCTCATGGACCGCCGCCGCCATCCGTTGCAGCTCTAACGAGTGCATCTCTTCCACGACCCCATACAGAGTCACCAGCCGTTTCAAAGTCTGTAATCGTGGTCGCATCGTCTAGAGGTCCATCGCGTTCAAACGCGCTACTGTGTCCTCCATCGACACGCGCTCCTTGCTCTCCTGTTCAAGAAATTGCCGCAACAAAGGCATTGCCCGCATAGCTCGGTCCAGGTCGTCGTCAGTACCGGCCTTATAAGCACCGATGCGAATCAAGTCCTCTGACCGTGCATGAGCCGCTAGCAGTCTGCGCGCCGTCGACGCCTGCGCCCTGTGCTCCGCCGTTGTCACCGCAGGCATCAACCGGCTCAGCGAATCCAGCACATCCACCGGGGGATACCATCCTCCGGCCGCCATCGCCCGCGACAACACCACATGCCCATCCAGCAGCGAACGCACCGCATCCACCACAGGATCCTGCTGATCATCTCCCTCCATCAGCACTGTGTAGAACGCGGTGATACTTCCATTCCTGAAGTTCCCTGCCCGCTCCACCAGCTTGGCTAGGCGTGTAAACACCGACGGTGTATATCCTTTACTTGCTGGAGGCTCTCCCGCTGCCAGCCCGATCTCCCGCGCCGCCATCGCATACCGTGTCAACGAGTCGAGCACCAGCAATACATGCTTTCCCCGAGCCGCGTAGTACTCTGCCACAGAGGTTGCAGCCATCGCAGCACGCATCCGCAACAAAGGACTTTGGTCCGAAGTCGATACCAACACCACCGAGCGTTTGCGCCCCTCCTCGCCGAGCGAGTCCTCCACAAACTCCCGTACCTCGCGCCCACGCTCCCCCACCAGCCCGACCACCGTAAGATCAGCCGCCGTATTACGCGTCATCATCCCGATCAGCGTGCTCTTCCCAACGCCCGAACCTCCAAAGATTCCAACTCTCTGCCCACGGCCCACCGTCAACATTCCATCCAGAACACGTAGCCCTGTCTGTAATGGCTCTCGGATCGGCTCTCGCTCCATCGGATGTGGCACCATTCCATCCAGCGGCCACATCTCGGCCACTCGCGGCGCCGGCAACTCATCCAGCGGCGCGCCCAGGGCGTTCAAAATTCTTCCTTCCATCTGCTCGCCAACCGCTATCCGAGGCGTCACTCCCATCGCCAGCACTGCATCGCCATAACGAATCCCTTGCGTCGCCTCCAGCGGCATCGCCAGCACATGTCGCCCCCGAAACCCGATCACCTCTGCTCTGTGTCGCAGTCCATCACCATCCACAATCTCGCAGCACTCCCCGACCGAGCAGAGCGGACCCTCCGCCTCGATTGTCTGCCCGTTTGCCTCCACTACACGCCCACTCCATCGCCAGGCTGGTCTCGCAGCTAACTGTGTAAAGTAAGGCGCGAGTCTCACCTGATCTGTCAGTTCCTGCATCTCGGTCATCATGCCGGTCTCTTCTGCAGAAGATCGAAGAATCCTCGCTCAATCTCGCTCAACTGCGCACTCACGCCGAGTTCCACCTTGCCCACACTCGTATCCAGCACACACTCGCCCTCTCCCAGCCGTTCATCTCCAACCACCTGCACGGAAGAGTCCTGTGTTGAAAAAACGCCTCGCCATAGCTCTACCTCCGTCGCAGGTACCCGCAACACCGTTGCACTGTCCTCGGCTACCTTCTCCAACGCGACCCTCACTGCAGCGGAAAGCAGTAGGGGGTCCAGCTTCGTCTCACGATGCAGTACGCGCGCCGCAATCGCTAACGCCAATCTCACGACCTCCGCCTCAACGTCTGCAAAGTATCTGGCACGCTCCCGGCCGAATTGTTCACAGGCGCGAAGAACGCGCACACGCTCCTCCGCGATCTTCGCTTCCAACTCCTGCTCCCACTCTCGACGAGCTTCAGACCTGGCCTCGCTCCGTGCTTCATCAATCCGCGACGAAGCCTGTTGCGTCTGCGATTGCAACTTCACATCCAGAGCCGCCACCTCTTCCTTCAGCCGAAGCTCCATCTCATCGAGGTCCGCCTCAGCATTCTCCAGAGCAATCTCAACAACATCCTGCTTTACATACTGAAACTCAAGTCGCGATACGACCTTCCTCCCAATCGGACGCCGATCCAGTATCCCTAAGTCCAGATTCGCAACTGCAGAACTTCCGACATCTGCTAACTCAAACTGCGAGGTCATCGTCAACCTCCATCTTCAACATCATCCGTCCCTCACTCTCCAACTGACGGGCCAATGCCAGCAACTCCTGCTGCGCCTTACCCACATCCTTCATCCGCACTGGCCCCATCGCCTCAATGTCTTCCTTCATCATCTCCACCGCACGCGAACTCATCGCCTTGAACAGGTGCGCCTTCACGTTGTCCTTGCCGCCCTTCAACGACATCGCCAACACCTTCTTATCCGCGGCGCTCACAAACTCGCGAATACTCTCCGGCGGTACCGTCAACAAGTCTTCAAACGTAAACATCAGCTCGCGAATTCCGATCGCAATCTTCGGCTCATTTTGTTCAATTTCTTCCAGAATGCCCTTGCTCTCGCTCTGGTCCAGCCGATTCAGCAGCTCCGCCACAGCCTTGAATCCGGAGTAGGACTTTCTCCCGCTCGACCCCATCTTCTCCATCCGTTTGTGTAGCGCCATGGCCACCGTCTGCGCCATCTCCGGAGAAAACTGCCGCATCTCCGCCAATCGCCGTACTACATCCACGCGCATAGGTCCCTGCAAATTCATCAGCACCGTGGACCCACGCTTCGGATCCAGATGCGCCAGTACCAGCGCTACTGTCTGCGAGTGTTCATTCTCCAGAAACTTGCTCAGGTGCTGTGCGTCCATTCGCTGCACCACCGCCATATCGCCGTTGGTCCGCTCGCGAATCTTCTTCACCTGCGCCAGCAACGTCTCGGCCTTGGCAGAGCCGAAGGCCTCGGTCAGCAGCTTCAACGCATACTCCGGCCCACCGCGAACCATGTACTGTTGTGTCTCCAACAATCCGTAAAACTCCGTCAGCACCTGGGTCAGCTGCGCCGCAGGAACATCGCCCAGCCGCGTAATCTCCTCGGTCACCCGGTGCACATCAGCATCCGATAAGCTTCGAAACAACACCTTCGCTAGCTCATCTCCAACCGCTACCATCAGGATCGCCGCCTTTCGCAGCCCTGGAATCTCTGCTGGGGCAAACCCCGCCTCGGCCGGCAGCAACAATGGATTTTGCCTCATCATCTCTGATCCGGACATCTGCGTCATAGTTCCCATCACACTCCCTCCTCAGACGCGCCTATCCACGCCTCCAGAACCCGCGTACTCTGTGCCGGTTCTCTCCGTATGTGCTCGGAGACATGGTCGAATATTCCTTGTTGTTGCTGTTGTGTCCTGCTCATGATTCGCGGCATAGCTATCTCCTCCGCCTCTGGCGCCTGCGAGGCAAACCTTTGTTCATCTTGGATCTCAATACCCTCAACCGCGCCGGCAGTCAGCAGCACAGGCTCACGAAGCGTCGCTGTCACCTGCCGTGCCACCGGGCGCAGCACGAACAGCACCAGCAGAACACCGAACAGTCCCATCATCACCGTTCGCATCAGATCCGGCTGTGTATGCAACAACGACCGTGTCTCTTCTATTAATCGATCCATCGGCGGCGGCTTTACCTCGGGAGCATTCGTGCTGAAGCTCACGTTCTCCATCACCACCTGGTCTCCACGTCGCGCGTCGAATCCGACCGCAGCCTGTGCCAGCTCCTCCAACCGATGCATCTCCTCAGCACTCCTCGTCTTCCACACCACATGCTCAAGTTTGCCCACACCCTCGATCGCGCTGCGATCGTTCACCACAACCGCCGCCGACACGCGCCGCACTCGCCCCGGGCCCTGCTCCGTATGCACCAGATGCTTCGTGACGCCATACGTTCCGTTCTCTTCGCTCAAACTCTGCCCCAGCCCCGCACCCTGTTGCGGATAAACTGGCAGCGCCTGCTTCTGCAACAACGGCGGTGTTCCCGGAGCAGCCGCCGCCTGCGAACCTGCGACCGCACCCTCCGGTGCACCTGCGGGCGAATTACTCGCCGTCCCCGGAACTCCTGAGGGCTGCCCGCGCACAGCCGAAGTCTGCTCACTCTTCTGCATAGTCAGCGTCGCGACCTGGGTAGGATCGTAGACCTCGTCGGTGTGCTCTTCCGTACCATGGTCATAGCTCACATTCACCGTAGCCCGCACATTGTCGCGCCCCGCCAACGGCTCCAGCATCGCTACCAGCTTCGCCTCCATCGCCTGCTCGGCATCTGCCTCGGCCGCACTACTCGATCGTTGTTTGAAGTTCACCCGACCATCCGCATCCACCAGCGTCACTTGGTCCGGGCTCAAGTTCTCCACCGACCCCGCCACAAGACTACGAATCGCATCGGCCTGATCTGGATCGAGTACTGCCCGCTTCAGCTTCAGCACCACCGACGCCTTAGCCACCTTCTCCTCGGCTAAGAATAAGGAAGGTTGTGGCAGCACCAGATGGACCCGCGCCGACTTCACCACGCCCAGCGTTCCGATCGTATGTTCGAGCTCTCCTTCGAGCGCCCGCTGATAGTTCACGCGCTCATCGAACTCACTTCCTACCCAGTTCGGTTTATCAAACAACTCAAAACCTAGCCGTCCCGTCTGTGGCATTCCCTTCGCCGCGACCTCCATCCTGGCTTTATCCAACATATCCGCGGGCACCTGCACGCCTGTTCCATCTGCAGTCGTCTCATATGGGATTCCCGCTGCAGCGAGCTCCTGGGCCACCTGTTGGGAGTCCTTCCCCTCGAGTCCACTAAACAGCACCCGCCAATCCGGTCGCTCAGCGAACCAGAGCATCCCAGCACACACCGCAGCTAAAAACACCACCGAAGCAATCAGCCATGTGCGCTTCTGGGCCGGCATCGCCATCAGCCGCTCCCGCGCCGCTGACATCATCGCCAACGCCTTCTCCGCTGGTCCTTCTGACGCAACGACACCACTTTGCGCCACTCTCTTTATCCCCGCCCCTCCTGCCTGCTCTATCTCTGCCATGTCGCCTCAGCGTTTCTCTCATATCGATCTAGAAACTCAAACCGTTAAAACTGCATCCCCATCATCTGTTGGTACGCGCCGACCGCTTTGTTGCGCACCTGCAATGCCAGCTCAAACGCCATATTCGCCTTCTGACCTGCAATCATCGCGTCGTGAACCTCGACCCCCGAGCCATTCAACAATCCCGTCACAGCCTCGGAGGCCTTCTGACTCAGAACATTCGTCTCCTTCACCATCGACTGCAATACGCCGGCAAACGGCACGCTCCCAACGCCACCGGTATTGGAAGCAACGACGCCTGCATCACTTAGGAAACCATCACCCAATCCCCCAACACCGACTCCACTCATCACTCCGGAACCAACAGGTAATCCGACCACAAGCCCCTCCTCTACCTCTGTGAATGTTTTCGTGCCTTACTACACTGCATTACTTGGAAAGATCGAGCGATGCATTGAATATGCTCTTCTCTGCCGTGATCGCCGAAGCGTTCATCCCATACGCTCGTGTCGCCCCCATCAGATCCACCATCTCCGTCAGAGGATTGATGTCTGGATACGCCACAAACCCATCCGGCCCAGCATCCGGATGCTGCGGGTCATACCGCTGCAATGGCTGACTCTCGTCCGCAATCACGCTGGTCACCTCAACTCCGCCAGGAGTTGGATTGGCAGCGCTCAATACACTACTCAGTCCACCACCAAAACCACCCGCAGGAGCGCCCTTAAATCCACTTCCAAAGCTCGCAGCACTACTATTCATCTGGTTCGTCATAGAATCCTGAAAGGTCCCGCCGCCCTGGGCCTGGAACACCACATGGTGCCGTTGATACGGCCCACCCTCCGGCGTTCGTGTCGTCTCGGCATTGGCCATGTTCGAAGCCACCACCTCGGCCCGCACGCGTTCGGCCTTCAACGCCGAACCACTCACATCCATCACTCCAAAAATATTCATGGCCTACTTCGAATCCATATGAATTGCACTCATCACAGAAGAAAACTCGCCCTTCAACAGCTGTACACCAAGCTTGAACTGCATCTGCGCCTTTGCCAGTTGCAACCCCTCACGGTCCATCGACACATTATTCCCATCTGGCCGCGCTACCAGGCCATCGACATTCTGCACGGGGGCCTGCGATCCAGCCAGACCGTCTGCCCCTGCGCTGTTGTTGAGCTGCCGCGAAAACTCCTGCTCAAAATCAAACCCCTGCGTCTTATACCCAGGCGTATCGACATTGGCCATATTGCTGGCAGTCACCTGCATCTGCTGACTTGTTAGGTCCAGATACCGTCCCAACGCATCGTTCATCCCCGAAGTTATCTGCATGTCCTGCACCTCCACGCCATAACTTATGCAGTCCAGCGACCAAACAAAAGCGCTCTCGGATGAGAGCGCTCTTATCAACATTCAACGTCATCCTTACCCAATCATCATGCCTGTGTCGCCCGCCTGAAACGAATCTCTTCCACGCCAATCTCCATCCTGTCGCTCGCAAGAATTGCTCCTCGCTCCAGCACATGCATCAGCTCCCGAACATTTCCTGGCCAGCTATGCTCCTGCAGTTTGGCAGCCGCACCTCTAGTCAGCCGCTTCCTCGGCATCTCATGCCCCATCTGCTCTAGAAAGTGTTCTGCCAGCAGACTCAGGTCTTCCATCCGGGTCCGCAGCGCAGGCACCTCCACTGGAAACACAGCCAGTCGATGATAAAGATCCAATCGAAACGTCCGTTCCGCACCGATACTTGAGGCCAGCTCTTCGAGTGGTTGGTGCGTTGCCGCAATCACGCGAACATCCACCCGCATCGTCTCGTTGTCGCCCACCCGCTGCAGTTCTCCGCACTCCAGAAACCGCAGCATCTTCGCCTGCAGCGCCATCGGCATCTCACCAATCTCATCCAAAAACAGTGTTCCCCCATGCGCCGCCTCAATACGCCCCGTGCGCGACTGCACCGCACCGGTAAACGCTCCTCGCGTATGGCCAAACAGCTCCGCCTCCAGCAAAGCCTCAGGAATCGCCGCGCAGTTCAACACCGCAAATGGCTTTCCCGCCCGTGCACTCAGCCGATGCAAAGCCCGTGCTACAACCTCCTTGCCCGTCCCTGTCTCACCTTCAATCAATACCGTCGTCGATCGTGGAGCCACCAGCCGGATCAACCGCGCCAACTCGCGCATCGGTTCACTCGCTCCCACCATCTCAGGAAGCATCACTGCGCTCTGTTGTACCTGCAACGTCGAATCCTGCCGAACCTCAGAGCCCACCTCGCGCCGTATCTCCTGGCTGATATCGGACTGCACGGCGGTCTTCCCCACGAAAGTCCGCACAGGCACCCTCGTCTCCGCGACCGGTACCGAAACGGGAGCCGCAGCCCAGGCCGCCGTGTCATTCAGCGGAGCTTCCTGCGCCTCTCGCAACGCATGCAGCAGTTCATTCCGTCTTGGACTCCGCGCTCCACCATCCAAGCCCCCGTCCACGCGTAGCAACTCCATCGTCGGATACATCATCCGAATCACACTAGCAAATTCGCCCACCTCAAGGTCCGGCAGCCAGCTATCCACCAACAGCGCCTCCGACCGCGAGTCCTCTAACTGCGCCATCGCCTCCGCACCTCCGCCCGCCTCCCGCACCTGCCATCGCAACCCCACCAGCGAAGTCCGCAGCCTCTGCCGCAGACCCGCATCCGCACTCGCCAACACAACCGTCCGTATACCTGCCTGAACCGCACCTAAACCCAACACCGAATCCTGTCCCATGCTCATCTCACTTGCCCTCGCCTTTCGTCTTCACTGTTTTGCATCAACTGTTGCAATATCGTCCGCATCGTTCCGACTGTCTGATTCAACCGCGCACACTCTAGCAATGCCTCACGAATCGCATCGCGCATCGCATCCGGCTCACCGATCAGCTCTCCCATCGCCAGCCTGCATTGCAGCACCGTCAACGGCTGACACAGCCCGTGCAGCGCCACATCGATGCGCTCTACAAGAGCGTCTCCGCTCGTCTCATCCACAAGCTCACGCACCCGCACACGCTGCACTCGCTTGAAACTCAACCGACTGGGTCATCATCTTCTTCAAGCCGCCCATCTGATACCCTTCACCGCGCACCGTCTCGATGACGCTGTAGCCGGTATCCGCATCCAGGTTCCCCGCACCAAGCTTCTTCCGCAGATAATTCACATACACATCCACCACATTTGTTCCAGCAGCGGGCGACATCTGCCATACCTCTCTCAACAGCTCCGTTCTGCTACAGCACCGTCCCCGCCGCATCATCAAAAACTCCAGCAGCGCAAACTCTTTCACCGTCAGCTCCACCAGCCGCCCATTTCGTGTCACCCTGCGCTCCATGCGATTCAGCTCCACATCGCCATGCCGCAACATTGGATCGGCAAACTGCTCCCGCCGCCGCAGCAACGCTCTGCAACGCGCTGTCAGTTCATGAAAGCTGAACGGCTTCAGCAGACAGTCATCCGCTCCCAGGTTGAGACACTTCACCCGCTCTTCCACCTGGCTCCGTCCGGTCAGCACCAGCACCGACGTCTCATCGAACCGTCCACTCAGCTCCGCCAGCACCTCGGTCCCATCCTTCCGCGGCAGGCTCAGGTCAAGCACAATCAAATCCGGCCGGTGTTCCGCGGCATACTCCAGCGCCGCCTCCCCATCTCCTACCCAAGCCACTTCGTGGCCCTCAAGCTTCAGTCCCTTTTGCAGAAACAATCCCAACGCCGCATCATCTTCCACAATCAGAACTCGCATTTTGTATCTCCAAGGCATTTAGGTCTTCAATTTGATCAAGTCCAACCGAGAGTTACGTTACCAATCGGCTGGCGTGTTATTACCTTGGTGTATCAAAGCCGACCTGACAAGCATTGTTTGCAATTTTCTGCACACGCAATTTCAAAATGGGAATTCGCCCGAACCAAACTATGTTCCAAAACGCAACATACCCTGTTCAGACAACCGCATTGTCTGATGGACTTACGCCAAAGCAGCACACAATCCCGGCAAGCTCACTTCGTACGTCTAGAATTTGCACCCCCTCTTCCGTAGCAGAACCGTCAGTTGGTCTACCTTTTCTCCCCTCCGAATTCTCGCAACTTGACGCCGAAAATGACCCGCTGGGTCCTCGGTATCACCCACGTCATCCTCATCCGCATCTTCGTCAAACTTTTCTTGCAGCACATACTCCGCCCGCGGTTGCGCGAAGATTTGAAGCTGCTGTAGGGCATTCCCCATCGACGAAGAGCTTGGATAGAAGCCGAGGTGCCGTCTACCTAGACGCTTTCTACGTCTCCAACGAAAACGTTGAAAGCAGAACGCACAGCCAACAAACACGATGAAAAGCCAGAAGCCTGCTAAAAGGCCGGAACCGAAGTCCATAGAACTCCTTACGCCGATGCACACAATCGCAAATTGATCCCAAGGCACAGCGATACGCAGACGAGCGATAGGCGTGCCACATGAATGGGCTTTTAGGCGAGCGTAGAAGGTGGGGGACGTTGGAACAGAGAAGTCCGGGCAGGGGAAGCGCCAACAAAGCCGTCTCGCCTAAAAGCAGTAGGCCATGTCTGTCCCTCAATATTCACGCTTCCAAAAATGAAAAGTGGAAGCAGAACAAAGCAGACAAGATCGACGGTACGGTGATCGGCTGCAGTGGAAGCCATCAGCAGCGCTAGCAAGCTCAACACGACGACCGTCAATAATA
>Ga0302219_10000786_pt1 | contig 13833 bp, 8 predicted proteins | sample II_Palsa_E1_2_FD_194569 | JGI IMG/M metagenome (GOLD analysis project Ga0302219, IMG submission 194569) | Peat permafrost microbial communities from Stordalen Mire near Abisko, Sweden - II_Palsa_E1_2 | ecosystem: Environmental > Terrestrial > Soil > Palsa > Peat permafrost | place: Sweden...
GACGCCGCCCATGCCGTATTGCGCCGAGAAGGAAGAGGTGTTGACCTGAACCTCCTGAATGGTCTCGAAGATCTCATCGTCGTTGTTGTAGCTCGCCGGCAGTAAGGTGCTGGCCCCGTCCTGAAGGAAGTTGCCGAAGTTCGGCAGGTTGCCGTTGATGGAAACCGCGTCGCCGGCATTCCAGGCGCCCCCTCCCAGCGAGTTCCGCCCCTGTGTAGTGCCTGAAGCGCCCGCCAGATAGATGTTGAAAGCAGCCCAGTCGGCGCCGGTGATCCCGCCCCCCGCTTGGGGCAGCTCTGTCATGGTTTTGGAGTCCAAAATGGTACCCTGCTGGCCGGTTTCGGTCTCCACGAGCGGCGCGCCTCCGGCTTCCACCGTAATCGTTTCCGTTATCGCGCCAACGTCCAGGCTGGCGTTTTCCGTGATCACGTCGACCTGCAGCGCGATGGGGCCGCGCACCAGTCTCTTGAAGCCCTTCATGGTGAAGCTAATGTTGTAGTTTCCGGCGGGCGTCGAAACGGTATCGTAGATACCGTCCTGATTGGTGAGGAAGTCCTTCGTCTCTCCGGTGTCGATATTGGTGAGGGTAACGGTGGCGCCCTGCACTACGGCCCCCCCCGCCGTCACCGTGCCGCGAATCTCGCCGGTGTTTCTGCTTTGTGAAAATGCCGCCCCGGACATGCACAGCAAGAAACCAACCGCAAGCGTCCAGCGAACGAAGCTCTTCATGGAGTTCCTCTCACCCTAAGGAGTCGATCCCGTCAACAGAGACGGGGTGTTCTCGAGTTATGACAAATTAAATTGCCGTACAGAATCCCAAAATCCCTGCCGATTTCAGAAATAGTCGAGGAATATCGTTGTGCTACTGGCGTTTGCACCTAGTAGTTTTACGCTATCCGCACTGCCGATGGTTTTATGCCCTGGCGTAATCCGTTGTCAAGAGAAAAATATCGATATTCCTGAAAGTTCCAGATTTTTCTGTTTGCCGCGGCTTCTCTGCGATACAATCCGTCTCCGGCCCCAGGGAAAAGAAGCGCGGTGGAAGGCTAGAACGGAGTTTCACGGAAAGATCTGGCGAAATGAAGGCTGTCAAGAGAAAAGCGGATGGGAGCGAGACGCCGGCCCCAACGCTGAAGTCTGTGGCGCAACGGGTCGGGTTGACCGCCAGCACGGTTTCGGCCGTTCTGAACAATTCTTCAGCGTCGCATTCCGTCCCTGAGCGTACAAAAAAAAGAATTTTGGCCGCTGCACGTCACCTCAACTATCGGCCGAATTTCCTGGCACGTTCCCTGCGGGTTAATCGCACCTACACGATTGGTGTGATTCTGGAAGAAATCGGCGACGCCTACGGTTCTCTCGTGATGAGTGGCATCGAACGTTATCTCCGGGAGCAAAATTTTTTCTTTCTTACCGTGGCTCACCGCCACGACAAAAAACTGCTCGAAACCTACTCCACCATGCTTAGAGAACGAGGGGTGGAGGGGTTCATTACAGTGGACACTTTCTTGAGCGAAGAACCTCCTCTACCAACAGTAGCGGTGGCTGGCCATCGCAGGATCAAGCGCGTGACCAATATTGTTCTGGATCACCACCACGCAGCCTCGCTGGCGCTGCAGCATTTGGCCGGCCTGGGCCACGAAAAAATCGCATTCATGAAAGGTTCGACACTTAGCGTTGATTCGGAGGACCGCTGGAACGCGGTCTGCGAAGTCTCGGCGAAACTAGGCATTTACATGCGGCCAGAGTTGATTGTGCAACTTGAAGGGGATGATCCCACACCGAATCTCGGCTACCCGTTCGCCACGCAGTTGCTCGCACGTAAGCAGCCCTTTACTGCCCTCTTTGCCTACAATGATATTTCTGCGATTGGCTCCATCTCCGCGTTCCACGAAGCTGGCCTGCGTGTGCCCGAGGATGTATCGGTGGTGGGCTTCGATGACATTCAGAGCGCCGCCTACGTCAATCCGCCTCTCACAACTGTGAGACAACCCCTGCAAAAAATGGGCGAGATCGCGGCGCGTACACTGCTTGACCAAATCGAGGGGCGGGTAAAGTATGTTCCGGAAATTGCGATCGAACCCGAGTTGGTAGTGCGCCGATCCACCGCTCCCCCGTGCCACTGACATGCTTCGCCGCAACCCAGAGAAAAGGAATATGGAATGCGGAGCAGCAAAGTTTTTCTCGGACTGATGGCGGCATCTAGGAAAAATCAAAATTTCGTTTTAGGTGTAAACGAGGCATGGGGGGCTAGCACCGCAAACTGCGCACCACCTATGTGATCGAGCGCTGCTTTCTTTACACAAGCAGTTTTAACAGTCACCTTGAAGAAGCGGACGTGCCACCGTCTTCATAGCGATAGCTCATCCTCACAAGCAGAAAAAAACTTCTGTGGAAAACGCAATGGAAGTAGACTCGCAGCGCATTCCTAACCTCATTGCTGCACGATCTGGCCAGCCTGAGGGTGGACCCGCTCGTTGTCGATCTGGCTCGCGTCCCACCCGCCGCCGAGAGCTTTGACGAGATAGACCGAGCTGACCATCTGCTGGCCGAGCAACTGCGTCTCCAGCCGCTCGCTGGTCAGCAGAACGGTCTGCGCGGTGATAACGTCAAGATAGCTGGTGACGCCTCCGATGTATCGATTATTGGCGATGGTCAGGGCGCGGCGCGCATCCTCGACCGCAGCGCCCTGCGTGGTAAGAGCTCGCGAGATCGTGCTGAGGTTGCTGATGCCGTCCTCGACTTCCTGAAATGCAGTGAGGACGGACTGGCGGTAGTTGGCCACGGATTGGTCGTAGGCGGCGCGGGCTACGGCCAGATTGGCGCGGTTTCGTCCGCCTTGGAGGATGGGCTGCAAGGCGTCCGCGCCGAGCGACCAGAACAGGCTGGGCGCGTTGAATAGCGGCGCAAGCTCAACGCTCTGCCATCCTCCGGAACCACTCAGAGTGATGTGGGGATAGAAGGCCGAGCGCGCGATCCCGACTTGCGCATTTTTATAAGCCATTTGGCGCTCCGCGGTAGAAATATCGGGCCGGCGCTCCAATACGTCGGAAGGCACTCCGAGCGGGACCGGCGGTGGGGTTGCCTGCAACGGCGCAACGGGTACGCTGAGGCTAGAGGCTGCCTGGCCCACAAGCACTGCGATGGCATGCTCATACTGCGCGCGCGACTGCTGCACCAGCGCAAGCTGCGACAAGGTAGAGTCGAGCAGCGCGGCTTGTTGTGCAACTTCCAATCCGCTGGCGATACCGCCGTCGTGGCGGTGGTTCACCAGATCCAGCCCCTTGCGCTGGTAGCCCACGGATTCCTGCACCACCTGGAACTCTGCATCCAATTCGCGCAGAGTGAAATAGTCGGCGGCGAGTTCCGCGCTGAGCACCAACTGCACATTCTGCAGATCGGCGGCTGTGGATTGCAGTGAAGCGTTGGCCGCTTCGACGTTATGGCGCACTCGCCCAAAAAGATCGGCCTCATAGCTCAGAGAAAACGGGACGGTGTAGACGCTCTGCGTGTACGGAGGGACGGGCTGCACAACGCCGTTCACGATGGTCGGCGCCTCGCCATTCAGTGGGCGATTACCGGAGCCACGCTCGCGTATTGCGCTGGGATCCGCCGAAAGTTGCGGAAACATGTCTGCAGTGGCCACGCGCGCCAACGAGCGAGCTTGCGAGAGACGGTCGCGCGCGGCTTCCAGAGACTGGTTCGCGTGAAGCAGTTGTTGTTCGTAGGCGTCGAGCGCAGGGTCGTTGAAGATTTGCCACCACGCGCCTTTCGGAATTGAATCCTTGGGCGCGGCCTGTTGCCAGGGCGGCTGCGTCTTCCACGCATCCGGCGCTGGCGCTGGAGCGGCGGGTCGGCTGTATCGCGGACCAACGGTACATCCGGCTGCAAGACCGAGCAGCGCAAGAGCGGCTAAGAGTGCGGCCCGCTTCACGATCCGCTGCCTTTCTGCTGGGCTTGCGGAGCAGGCTGCCCGGGCTGCGGCGGGTTCGGCGGTGGTTGCGCCACATTCACCTGCTGGCCGTCCTCGAGCGAATCGGAGGGGTTGATGACGATCTGATCGCCGGTGGAGACGCCGCCGAGAATCTCCAAGGTGGCGCCGTAATCGCGCCCGATGTTGATGGGACGCAACTGCACTTTGCCGCCGGGGCCGATCACGGCAACCCGCGGGCCCTCGGAGCGGAACAGCATTGCGTTCACCGGGACCGTGACTTTGTTTACGCCGGCACCGACGGCGAAGTGTACTTCGCCGAACGAGCCGGGCAACAAACGGCCATCCTTATTGGGTACGTCGACCTCGGTCAAAAGAGTGCGCGTGGCCGGATCAATGGCCTCCGCCGTGCGCGCCACCTTGCCGAAAAATGTTTGGCCGGGGAATTCTTGCAAGGTGACGGAGGTCTTGGCCCCAACCTTTATGTTCGGCGCGTAGGCTTGCGGAACGCTGGTGTAAACCCGCAGGGGATCGACGCGGGCAAGGTCGAACAGTTCGCGGCCGGCAGCACCGGCGCCCGCGTTGATGAGTGCGCCGGGGTCAACGTTCCGGCGGGTAAGCACACCGGAGAACGGCGCGTAGACGTTCTTGAAGCCCTCAAGCTGTTCGAGGCGGTGAACGTTGGCGTCGGCATCGGCCAGGTTGGCCTGGCTCTGCTTGTATGCGCTCGCGTACTGGTCCGCTTCCTGCGCGGAGACGGAGTCAGTCTTGCGAAGGTTTTGCCAGCGGTCGGTGCTGATTTTGGCGAGCTCCATCTGCGCGACAATCTGCTGACGCGCGGCTCGAGTCTGGTTCAGTTCCTGATCGACCTCAGGAGTGTCGATCTTCGCCAGCAACTCGCCTTTCGCAACTCGGCTGCCAATGTCCTTGTACCAGCGCACTAGGTAGCCGCTGGTGCGAGCGTAAATCGGAGACTCTTCATAGGCCTGCAGAGAGCCGGGCAGTACCAGGTTTTCGTCGGGCGTTTCCGAAAGCGGGTGAACGACGGCGACCGTCGGCACGGTCTCAAGCTCCGTCTCTTTGGCCAGCGCGTTCTCGTGACTCACGTGTCCCCAGAGAGTGAATCCACCGGCGACCAGGAGCACCAGCAATATAACGCCGACGATGGTCAGGGCTTTGCGCGGCGGCGCGGGCGGGAGTTCGGGCGGTTTCTGGATCCCCGGGGGCTGGTGTCGGGAGTGCTGTTGGATCGCGGCGATCTCCTCGTCACGCTGGGCCTGAGCGCTACGCGTGTGAGGTTCCTCGTTCGGACTCGACTGTGGCGGATTGGCGTCGTGGCTCTGGTCCACCCGCTTGGCATCTGCCGCGTTTTGTCTAGGCTCGTTCTCTGCACTCATGCTCAACTCCAATTCCTGAGAAACTATTCATGCCCGGATCGCGATTACGCTGGCTCCTGGCGCGCCTGCCTGGCTTCTCGACGGCCGTGGAAGATCGCGAACACGCTCGGCACAAAAAACAAAGTAGCGACGGTGGCAAACAGCAGGCCACCGATGACGGCGCGGCCCAGCGGAGCGTTTTGCTCGCCGCCTTCACCGAAACCCAGCGCCATAGGCACCATGCCGATGATCATGGCCAATGCCGTCATCAGCACCGGGCGCACACGAGTGTATCCGGCGGCGACCGCAGCCTGCGCGGCGGGGACGCCTTCGTCTATCTGTTCGCGCGCGAAACTGACCATCAGGATGGAATTGGCGGTGGCCACGCCCATGCACATCACCGCGCCGGTGAGCGACGGTACACTCAACGTGGTGCGTGTCAGCAGCAGGAACCAGCAGATTCCCGCCAGCGCTCCGGGCAAGGCGGCGATGATGATGAACGGATCGAGCCACGACTGGAAGTTGATAACGATCAGCAAGTAGACGAGAAGAATGGCTCCGACCAATCCCACCCCCAATCCGATGAAGGAGGAGCGCATGGTGACCACCTGCCCGCGAACCACGATCTGGGTGCCGCGCGGCAGTTTGCCGTCGAACGTCTTGAGCACCTTGTCGGTGTCCGCCGCGACAGCGCCGAGGTCGCGGTCCTGCGTGCTGGCGTAAATGTCGATGACCGGTTGGACGTTATAGTGGTTCACCGTGGCGGGCCGTGAAACCGGATACAACTGCACCAGGTTGCCCAGCAGCTGTGTGCCCTGCTGCGAGGTGACGGGTATGGCCATCAGGTCTTGCATGCTGGTCATGCGGTATTGCGGCGACTGCACCGCCATCATGTAGGAAACTTCGTTCTTTGGGTTCAGCCAGAAGTTCGGCGAGGTCTGGAAGCTGCCGCTGAGCGAAACCAGCACGCTCTGCGCCACATCGCGCGCCGTGAGCCCAACTTGCGTAACCCGCGTACGGTCCATGTCCATGTGCAGCGTAGGCAGCGCAAGCAACTGCTGCACGTGCACATCGGCGGCGCCGGGAATATGGCGCATCTTGTTGGCGATCTGCTGTGCTATGAGATAACTGCTTGCCATGTCCTGGCCGACGACCTGCACATCGATGGGCGCCGGCAGACCGAAGTTCAGAATTTGCGAAACGATGTCCGCGGGCTGGAAGAAAAACTCGACTCCTGGAAAGCGCTGCGGCAAAACCTCGCGCAGATGGCGGATGTATCCTGCGGTGGGATGATGATGCTCGGGATCGAGAGCGATCAGGATCTCGGCATCGCTGGTGCCAATGGTTCCGTTGGAACTATAGGACTGGTTGATGCCGGAGTTGGGCAAACCGATGTTGTCGAGAATGGTCTGCAATTCAGCTTTTGGAATCTCCTGGCGCAGCACAGTCTCGATCTGATCGCAGAGCCGCGCTGTCTCTTCCACGCGCAAGCCGGGGCGTCCGCGCACATGCAGGCGCAGCTGCCCGGCGTCCACTTGGGGGAAGAAGTCTTGCCCCAGGAACATGAACAGTCCAAGCGAGAGCAGGCAGAAGGCCAGAAAGAAAATGACGAAGACGCCGCGATGCTCGAGGGTGGTTTCCAGCAACTGCTCGTAGCCGCGGCGGAAGTCTTCGAACTTGCGCTCGAAGTTGCGCTGAAAGCGACCGAGAAAACTCTTGGGCGTTTCCGCTCGATGCTCGTGCCCACGCATGATGAACATGACCAATGTGGGGATGAGGGTTCGTGAGAGCAGATAACTGGCCAGCATGGCGAAGCTGACGGCCTCCGCCAGCGGCACAAACAGGAACTTCGCCACGCCCGCCAGGAAGAACATGGGCACGAACACAATGCAGATACTCAGCGTGGAAACGAAGGCCGGCACGGCGATCTGTTGCGCGCCATCGAGGATGGCCTGCCTCATCTCCTTACCCATGGCAAGGTTGCGCTCGATGTTTTCGATTTCCACGGTCGCGTCATCGACGAGGATGCCGACGGCGAGCGCCAGTCCACCCAGAGTCATGATGTTGATGGTTTCGCCGATGGCGCCCAGCAGAATGATCGAGCAAAAGATGGAGAGCGGGATGGAAATAGAGATGACTATGGTGGGACGCCAGTCGCCAAGGAAGAGGAGGATCATGAGGGCTGTAAGAACCGCGGCGATCCCGGCCTCGCGAACCACGCCGTAGACGGAAGCCCGTACAAAAAGAGACTGGTCGAACAGCGCGGAAATTTTCAGTTCCGGCGGCAGAGACTGTGCCGCCTGCACCACGATGCTCTTGACTCCGGCGACAATCTGTAGCGTGGAGGCGTTGCCGATCTTGTAGATCGACATCAGCGCGCCGCGGTTCCCATCCTGGCGCACGATGTTGGTCTGCGGCGCGAAGCCGTCGCGTATGTGGGCAACATCGCGCATGTAGAGCGTGGCGCCGTTGGCGGTTTTGACCGGCAGGTCGTTCAACTCCGCGATGGTTCCCGGCGTTCCGTTCATCTCGACGTTGTATTCCACCGGGCCGAACTTGATGGTGCCGCTGGGGAGAATCAAATTCTGTGCGTTGACGGCGTTGACAATGTCGTTGGGTGCAAGGCCATAAGCCTGTAGCTTCGGCAAGTCCAAGTCCACCTGAACCTGACGAATCTTGCCGCCGTAGGGATAGGGCGTAGCGGCTCCCGGCACGGTGGTCAGAAAATTGCGCAGAAAGTTCTGGCCGAGATCGAAGAGCTGCTGCTCAGGGAGTGTCTTGCTGCTCAGTCCCAGCTGAATGATCGGAGTGGTGGAGGCGCTATAAGAGATGACCAGAGGCGGCACTGTGCCGGGCGGAAGGCCGCGCAACGTGGTCTGGCAAATGGCGGTGATTTCCGCGATGGCGCCCTGTACGTTCGTGCCCGGACGGAAAAAAACCTTGATGACGCCCAAACCGTTCACGGACTGCGACTCCATGTGCTCGATGTCGTTTACCGTGATGTTGATGCCGCGTTCGGAGTTGGTCACGATGCGATCGGCTATATCCTGCGGCGACATGCCGGTATAAGACCAAACCACGGAAACCACCGGAATGTTGATATCCGGGAAGATGTCTGTGGGGGTGCGGAAGACCGTGACCCCGAAGAGAAGAATGATGACGAGCGCCATCACGATAAATGTGTAGGGACGTCTGAGGGCTAAGGCAACAATCCACATCGGCTAGGCACCAACTCCAAGGTTCGAATGTATCCAGTCTATCTAAAGGAAGGGCTGCACTCCGCCGACGCGAAGGAAACCCTGGGGAATGCGAAGTTAGATTCGATACTGATCGTATTGGATTCTAAATCCATTCTAATTATATGGTAGGGTAACACCATGCGCCAGAAAACGCCGGCCCATGGCGGTCGCGGAAAAGGCAACGGGGCGCGCTCTCCGGGGCGGCCGCGCAGTGAGCCGGCCCGATTAGCCATTCTGCGCAGCGCGTTGAAACTTCTCGGGGAGAATGGCTTTTCCGATCTGACCATTGAAGACGTGGCCGCTCACGCCGCCGTTGGCAAGGCAACCGTTTATCGCTGGTGGCCGAACAAGGCGGCCCTTATCGCAGACGCGTTCGCCGGCAGCACCACGCGGAAACTCCACTTCCCCGATACCGGCTCCCTACGTACAGACATGAGTCAGCAAATGCATCAGCTTGTCAAAATCTTCCGCAGCCGGCGAGGGCGCATCGTTTCCGCCATTCTTGCCGCAGGCCAGAGCGACAGAGAGGTCATCGCTGCTTTCCGTGAGCGTTTCATGAAGCCGCGCCGCCAGGAGGCTTACGCGACGCTTCGCCGCGGCATTGGGCGCGGTGATCTGCGTGCCGATGTGGACTTGGACCTGCTCCTCGACGCCCTTTACGGACCCATCTACATGCGATTCCTCATACGGCATGACTCCTTGACGCCCGATTTTGTTGACGGTCTATGCGAACTGGTGCTGGGCGGAGCCCGGCCGCCACAGGGGACCTTGCAGTTGGGACCATTGGGCGGGTTCGTGAACACAACAAAGAGAGCGATGTTATAACCTGACACTGCCACAATGCTCGTGGGCCGGAGCGGCGATGTCATCTCGCAATTTCGTTTTCTGGGAAGTCGACACACAAGTGGACTTCATGCTGCCCGGCGGGAAGCTCTACGTGCCCGGCGCCGAAAAATTGCTTCCGAATATTCGGAGGCTTACGGACGCTGCCCGCCAGGGCCGCGTGTTTCTGGTCTCGCATGGCTGCTACCACGCGGAGGACGATCCTGAGTTCAAGACGTTTCCGCCTCACTGCGTCAAAGGCACGGCGGGCTCCGCGGTTGTTCCCGAAGGACTGACGGAGAAAATCGTCACCGTCGCGAACGAGCCGTTGGCCGCGTTGCCACACGATCTTTTGCAATTCGATCAGATTCTTCTCGAGAAACAGTCGCTCGACATCTTCGAGAGCCGGCACGCCGAACAGCTTGTACAGCGATTTGGGCCTGCGGTGGAGTTCGTGGTTTTCGGCGTGGTTACGGAATACTGCGTCCGTCTCGCGGCCAAGGGATTGCTCGATCGCGGCCGGCGCGTCTTCGTGGTCGAGGATGCGATTGAAACTCTGAGGGCGGGCCGCGGGAGACGGGCGGTCGCCGAACTGCAGTCGCTTGGAGCAAGCTTCATCGACACAGACCGAGCCCTCGCGCTGCTCGACGATCCGAAGTAACAGAGCGACTGCGGCGTCGCGGTGGGATGTCGTCTCCGCCCCCTTTTCCGGGCGCGCAATACGAAAAAATTCTTCCGTCAGCGGTTTCATCCAGTGGTAGGATATCGACCGGCTTTCAACATTCCAGAGATTGACATTGCACATGACAAGAGCCTCTCGCGTAGCGTCGCCCCGGGTCGTGTGCATTGAGGATTTTCGCCCCATCGCGCGCAGCAGGGTGCCGAAGTCTGTATTCGATTACCTCGACGGCGGCGCCGAAGGCGAGGTCACGCTGCGAGAGAATTGCCGGGTATTTAACGACGTAACCTTTCGTCCGCGCCATGCGGTCGCGCTTGCGGATTGCAGTTTGTGCACCCGCGTTTTGGGCTTCGATCTTTCTCTTCCATTCTTGCTTGCGCCTGTAGGGTATAGCCGCCTCATGCATCCGGGCGGCGAAGTGGCCGCCGCGCGAGCCGCCGGCAGGGCGGGCACTGGATATATTCTCTCCACCATTTCCGGACACAAGCTGGAAGATGTGCAGGCCGGGTCGTCAGGCCCGGTTTTCTATCAGCTCTACCTGATGGGAGGACGCGGTGCAGCCGAAGCTTCCATTGAGAGGGCGCGCGTTGCCGGATTTTCCGCGCTTGTGGTCACCATTGATACTCCGGTAGCTGGAATTCGCGAGCGCGACTATCGCAACGGGATGAAAGAACTCATCAGTGGCGGACCGCTGCAGAAAATTCCGTTTCTTCCGCAAATACTCTCGCGCCCGCGCTGGCTGGTCAGTTATCTGCTGGATGGTGGTCTGCCGGGACTTCCGAATGTGATCGTCCCGGGCAAGGGGCAGATGCCATTGGTGGATATTAATGCCGCCCTGGCGGAATCCGCCGTGACCTGGGCAGACTTGCGCTGGATTCGGGAGGTATGGAAGGGACCGATCGTCGTCAAGGGCGTACTGACCGGCGACGATGCGCGGCATGCTATCGACGAAGGAGCCGCGGCGATTTCGGTTTCGAATCATGGTGGGAGGCAACTTGACGGCGTTCCAGCCTCTTTGCGGGCGTTGCCCGAGGTGGTGGACGCGGTGCAGGGCCGCATTGAAGTATTGATGGATGGAGGCATTCGTCGGGGCACCGATATCGCAAAGGCCCTCTGCATGGGAGCGCGAGCCGTACTTTGCGGCCGCGCTTATGCCTATGGCCTGGCCGCTGCGGGTGAAGCTGGGGTCGACCGCGCCATCGAAATCCTGCGGACCGACCTGGAGCGAACTCTGCGGCTGCTCGGTTGCCCGTCGGTCAAGGAATTGGATCGTTCCTATGTGAATGTTCCAAAGAGTTGGGAATCAAGCTGAGGGCCTGACGGCATACGCTGATAGGGCTTTCTGTCAGTTGAGTAATTTGATCTCCATTACGCAGCAGACTCCGTTCGCAAGGAGGTTGTCATGCAGTGGACTCAGATCTACGATCCGTTTGGTCATTGGTGGCTCTCCACGCTGGTTGCGGCTCTTCCTATTATCGTTCTGCTCGGGCTGCTGGCCGGTCTCAAAGTAAAGCCGCATTGGTGCGCCATAGCCGGTGCGGTTACAGCCGTGGCCGTTGCGATCGTTTTTTTCAGGATGCCGCCTGCGCTGGCCGCGATTAGCTTTGGGTACGGGGTTGCCTTCGGGGCCGTGAAGATCGCCTGGATCGTTCTGGCCGCAGTATATCTGTACGATATTTCTGTCGAGACCGGGCAGTTCGAAATCATGAAGGAGTCGGTCGCGGGCATCACTCCCGATCGCCGGCTGCAAGTGCTGCTGGTCGCTTTTTGTTTTGGCGCATTCATTGAAGGAGCGGCGGGCTTCGGCGCGCCGGTGGCGATTGCCGGAGCCTTCATGATCGGACTGGGGTTCAAGCCCTTCCATGCCGCCGCGCTGAATCTCATCGCCAACACCGCACCGGTGGCCTGGGGAGCCATAGGCACGCCGGTTCACACGCTGGCCGCGGTCACGTCGTTGCCGGAGTCCGATCTCAACGCGATGATCGGCCGCATTCTTCCGTTCACTGCGGTAATTGTTCCCTTCTGGCTGGTGAAGACCATGGTCAGTTGGCGGGAAACCTTCGAAGTGTTTCCGGCCATCGCGGTGGTCGGCGTTTCTTTTGCTCTGACCCAGTTTTTCTGGTCGAATTATGTGGACAGCAATCTAGTGGACATTATGGGAGGCGTGGTTTCAATTGTTGCCGCCTTGATTTTTCTCCGGTTTTGGAAGCCCAAGAAAATCTGGCGCTTCGATTATGATGACAAGCCCGCTGCTCAGCCTCTGCGGACGGCGGCAATCACGGACGACATCGGTGGCGAATGGTCGGCGGAAAAATTCGATGCAGTTGTTAAAGCGCGGACTTACTCCGCCGGGCAAGTGCTGCGGGCGTGGATGCCGTTCGCCATCCTCTCACTTTTTGTGCTCCTTTGGGGACTGCCAAAGATAAAGCTGGCGATGAACCTGGCCACCACGCCGGCTTTTCGCGTGATGCTTGCGAACGGCAAGGTCCGCCCTGGTCCGCCGGGATGGGATGTGCCGTACCTGCACAACGCGATCACGCGCGCCGCGCCGATTGTGGCGAAGCCGAGTCCCGAGGCGGCGCGCTACGATTTCAACTGGCTTTCGGCCACCGGAACCGGATGTTTCTTTGCTGCGATTGTCTCCGGATTGCTTCTCGGACAAAGCCCCCTGAAATTGATGACGATCTTTTGGAGAACGCTGGTGCGCATGCGGCTCGCCATGGTTGCGATCTCATTTATGTTAGGGCTCGGCTACGTGACGCGCTACTCGGGGCTGGATGCCGTGCTGGGTTTGGCATTCACGCGCACTGGATGGATGTATCCCTTCTTCGGCACATTTCTGGGATGGCTGGGGGTTGCGCTTACCGGAAGTGACACCTCCGCCAATGCCATCTTCGGGAGCCTGCAGAGAATTACTTCTCAACAACTCGGCATCGACCCGGTGCTCATGTGCGCTGCCAATAGCTGCGGCGGAGTGATGGGGAAAATGGTGGACGCGCAATCGATCACGATTGCCACGGCCGCGACCGAACAGGTGGGCAACGAAGGGATTATTTTCCGCTTTGTGGCGTGGCATTCGGTGGCGCTCTGTTCCATCGTCGGGATCATCGTTATGCTCTACGCTTACGTTTTCAAGTACGCCGTGCCGCATGGGTTGACGTTTGTGAAGTGACTCGAGAGGACCAGCTTCCAAAACCACAAGGGAGTTTCGATGCGACGATTGTGTACAACTTTGTTCACGGTTCCGCTGGCCTGCCTGATCTTATTGTGCGCGGTGAACGCGCAAACGAATGAAAAGCCGGATTTGAGCAAGCAACCCACGCTCTACGTGGTCGGCTATGCCCACCTGGATACGGAGTGGCGGTGGGAGTATCCGCAGGTGATCAGCGAATATCTTCGCAAGACGATGGAAGATAATTTCACGCTGTTCGAAAAATATCCTCACTACGTTTTCAATTTCAGCGGCGCCAACCGCTATCGCCTCATGAAAGAATATTTCCCCTCCGATTTCGCGCGAGTGAAGAAATATGTAGACGAAGGAAGATGGTTTCCGGCGGGCTCGTCCATGGAAGAGGGCGATGTGAATACGCCCAGCGCCGAGACCATCATTCGACAAATCCTGTACGGCAATAACTGGTTTCGGAAAGAGTTCGGCAAGGCCAGCGCGGAATACATGCTGCCCGATTGCTTCGGATTTCCCTCGTCGCTGCCGACCATTCTCGCGCACTCCGGGGTGAAGGGATTTTCGACGCAGAAACTGGTTTGGGGATCGTCCGCTCCTGGTGGCGG
>Ga0302219_10000809_pt1 | contig 13619 bp, 10 predicted proteins | sample II_Palsa_E1_2_FD_194569 | JGI IMG/M metagenome (GOLD analysis project Ga0302219, IMG submission 194569) | Peat permafrost microbial communities from Stordalen Mire near Abisko, Sweden - II_Palsa_E1_2 | ecosystem: Environmental > Terrestrial > Soil > Palsa > Peat permafrost | place: Sweden...
GAGCATCTTCTGTCGGTTGGCTACACAAAAGTGGACGTCGTCGAGATGCCCGGCCAGGTCACCCTGCGCGGCGGCATCCTCGACGTTTACTCGCCGGAGATGGATCGTCCCGTCCGCATTGACTTTTTCGGTGACGAGATTGAATCTATCCGTAAGTTCGATCCCGAGACACAGCGCAGCAGCTCACCACTGGACCACGCTCTGCTCCTTCCCCTCACCGAAACGCCCGTTACCGAAAAACTTCTCACCGCGATCAATGCACGCCTCACCCGCGCCGGCACGGCTGGAGCAGCAATCGAGGGCGGCGAAGAGCCCATTGAGCTTCAAACCCACGTCAGTACGCGCACGGGCGAAGCAACCGTCTTTCCAGGCTGGGAGTTTTTTGCTCCTGTTGCGGGTGCCCACCTCACGCTGCTTGACCTCCTCAGCGCCAGCTGCGGCGCGCCGCGCGTCTTCATCGAAGAGCCCTCGATGGTCAAGAACCAGGGCGAACGTTGGTGGAACAAGATCGAGCAGCGCCACGAGCGCTCTGGCATCGGCAATCTCGTCCGCCCTGAAGACATCTACGTGTCGCCATGGGACCTCGACGACCGTCTGCATAAGTTCTGCGGCTGCGAACTCGACCAGCTTGGCGCGGTCGATATCCTCGACGCCGACCGCAGCGATCTCTCCGAGGTCGACTTCGCCACCCGCCCAACCATGCGCTTTCATGGGTCGATACCAGCGTTGATTGACGCGATCAATTCCCTGATGAAGCAGGAGGCCCGCATCCTGCTGACTGCACCGAATCAGGGTGAGGTGGAGCGCCTGGCCGGTCTGCTGCAGGAGTATCAACTCCCTTACCGTCTTGGTTCGCGCACTGAGCAAGCTGGAAGCACAACCGTATACAGCGAATCCAGCTATCTCGCTGGAGACCTTCGCACGCCTGTCATCGTCAAGACACCCATCGCAGCCGGCGTCCAGATTCTCGACCTCGATAAGGCGACCGCACGCCAGATTGTCATCTTCGGCGCACAGGATTTAATCGACGACGCCGACGTTACTGCTCGTCCCGTTCGCCGCGGCAAGTCCAAGGCCTCAGCCTTCATCTCCGACTTCCGCGACCTTGCCGTGGGCGACTACGTCGTTCACGTCGAACACGGCATCGCGCGGTATTGCGGCCTTCGCGTCATCGAGGAGAACGACGCGCCGCCGCTCGAGCTGATGATTCTCGAATTCGCCGACGAGGCCAAGCTCTACGTCCCGCTCACCCGACTCGACCTCATTCAGAAGTACCGTTCCAGCGACACCGGCCCCGCTCCCGAGCTCAACAAGCTGGGAACCCAGGGATGGCAGAAGACCAAAGCCAAAGTAAAAAAGGCAATGGCCGACATGGCCGGCGAGTTGCTCAAACTTTACGCGCAACGCAAGGCCGCGCAGGGGACGCCGTTCTCGCCTGACACCAACATGCAGCACGAGTTTGAAGACGCCTTCGACTTCAACGAGACCGACGACCAGCTTACGGCCATCGCCGACATCAAGCGCGACATGGAGTCAACGCAGCCCATGGACCGGCTCCTCTGTGGCGACGTTGGTTACGGCAAGACTGAGGTCGCCATGCGCGCGGCGTTCAAGGCAGTGCAGGACTCGAAACAAGTCGCTGTACTTACTCCGACAACGGTCCTCAGTTTCCAGCACTACGAATCCTTCAAACGCCGCTTCGCCAACTTTCCTGTCAACATCGAGATGATCTCGCGCTTTAGAACAGCGAAGGAACAAAAAGTAATCCTGGAAAAAGCCGAACAGGGAAAGATCGACATCCTCATCGGTACCCACCGCGTCCTTTCGAAGGACTTGAAGTTTCAGGACCTCGGTCTGCTCATCGTCGACGAAGAGCAACGCTTCGGCGTTCGCCACAAGGAGCGCCTAAAACAGATGCGCGCCGCTATCGACGTGCTCTCGATGTCAGCCACGCCCATCCCGCGCACGCTGCACATGTCGCTCATCGGTCTCCGCGACATGTCCGTCATCGAGACGCCGCCCAAAGACCGCATGGCCATTCAGACCATCGTCGCCAAGTTCGACGAAAAGCTGATCCGCACCGCAATCGAGATGGAGCTGGAACGCGGTGGGCAGACCTACTTCGTCCACAACCGCGTCGAGACGATCTACGAGCTCGCCGCAAAGATCCGCGAGCTGGTTCCACAGGCGAGGATCGTCATCGGCCACGGCCAGCTTCCCGAGACGGAGCTGGAGCGCGTCATGCTCGCCTTCATGAACCATGAGTACGATGTCCTAGTCGCGACCTCCATCATCGAGAACGGCCTCGACATTCCGCTCGCCAACACGATCATCATTAACCGCGCCGACCGCCACGGACTCTCGGAGCTCTACCAGCTTCGCGGTCGTGTGGGACGCAGCAATCGCCGCGCCTACTCTTACCTCCTCATCCCACCTGAGACCGAACTCACCGAGATCGCACGCCGTCGCCTGGCTGCGCTGAAAGAGTTCTCCGACCTTGGCGCCGGCTTCAAGATCGCGGCACTCGACCTTGAGCTTCGCGGCGCAGGCAACATGCTCGGTGGCGAACAATCCGGTCACATCGAGGCCATCGGCTTCGAGATGTACACCACCATGCTCGAAGAGGCCGTCCGCAAGATGAAGGGCGAGGAGGACAAACCAGCCCACGCCAACACCGTCATCAACCTCGGCATCAGTGTCCGCATCGACAGCGATTACATTCCCGAAGAGAACCAGCGCCTGCGCATGTACAAGCGCATCGCCGGAGCCGAAGACCAAGCCGCTCTTGCCGACGTCCGCGCCGAGCTACAGGACCGCTACGGGACTCCGCCTGAGACCGTTCTTAACCTTCTGGCTGCCGGCGAGATTCGCCTCCACTGCGAACAGCTCGGCGTCTCGCAACTCGACCGCAAGCGCACCCAGATCGAACTACCGAACCCCAACGGCAACAAGAAGGCTCCGCTCAAGTCCTTTGTCGAGATGCTCCACATCAAATTCGCCGCCGTCAACGCCGACCCCTCGCACTTCGCCGCCGACTCCCCAAACAAAACGGTGGACCCCGGCATGCTGATGAAGCTGGTCAGCCGCAACGCCAAACGGGGTGCCCAGTTCACCCCGCAAGGGACTCTCCGCTGGCCTCTTCCGTCCGCCAAAGCCGAAGACGTCCTGAGTGAGACCCGCTCCCTGCTCGATGCCCTCGACTCCACCCTGCCCAACTCATAGAGCCAGTCCATCCGCTTCAAGATTGACGGCTTCACACTGCGGGGGCGATGATAAGCGGCATCCTATGAAGACAGCTCGCCTCGCTACACTCTCGATCATCTGCCTCGGCCTCTCCCTTGGCGGCGCTGCCATCTCTCAGGTACGAACAGGAGTTGCCATGAACCAAGCAACGGCACCCGCAGTTACCCACGCAGTCGGGCCATTCCAGGTAAAGCTGGATCCACAGGCTCCTGACCCCAAGGCCGGAGGCGAAGCTCTCAGCAGAATGCTCATCGACAAGCAGTTTCATGGCGACCTCGAAGCCACCAGCAAAGGCACGATGCTCTCCGCCGGATCTCCGGCCAAAGGCTCGGCGGGTTACGTGGCTATAGAACTGGTGACTGGAACCCTCAGTGGCCACAGCGGGACCTTCGTCCTGCAGCACACTGGCACGATGACGCGCGGCGTCCCGCAGCTCAGCATCACGGTTGTGCCGGACTCAGGCACCGGTCAGTTGGTGGGGCTCACGGGCAAGATGAACATCATCATCGCCGACGGAAAGCACTCCTACGACTTCGAGTACACGTTGCCTGCAGCACCGTAAGCCACAACACAGACACAATGCACGAGCCTTGCGATGAGCTTTGTTCAGTTTTGCTTGAGTCGGCCCTGATCGTCGCCGTGCACGTTCTTGCGCGAAAAAAATTGAACCGTTATGTGCTCAACGAGCGCGGAGCCCCACTAAGTCCAGACTTCAAGTGTGTGGATACCGGGTCAATTCACGCCACCTGCGAAGTCAGGTAAACTTCGTTTATCTATGCGAATCCTTGCCCTTCTCGCACTTACCGGAACTCTTGTGACAGCCCAGGCCCAACGCATCTCCGCAGACGGCGCTCCACAAACCTTTGAACTTATTGCCGACCAGTACTTCAGTGATGTTTACTTTCACTTCGCGCCCACTGCCGGCACCTCAGCCGGCCTGCACCAGTACGACACCCAGCTTGAGGACTACTCTGCCGCGAACATCCAGAGGGAGGTCGCGGCGCTCCATGCGTATGAGAAGAAGGTCGAAGCGATCGACCCCAGCGCCCTCGACGCACCGGTGGCGGGCGACCGTGAGATCCTCCTCAACAGCATCCGCAGCTCGCTGCTTACGCTCGAGGTCATTCGCCCCTGGGAGAAGAATCCCGACACCTATTCTTCCGGGATCACGGGCTCGGCCTTCGTCATTATGGAGCGCCCTTTTGCGCCACCCAATGTGCGTCTCAAATCTTTGGTCGAACGCGAAAAGCAGATGCCGCAGGTCCTGCTCGAAGCTCGAAAGAATCTGAAGAACCCACCTAAGATCTATACCGAGATCGCCCTCGAACAGATCGATGGCCTCGTCAGCTTCTTCCAGACCGACGTACCTTCCGCCTTCACCGAGGCCACCGACGCCGAAACCAAAGCGGCCTTCGCAAAATCCAACGCTGCCGTCATCGAAGCTCTGAAGTCCTACGGCACATGGATGAAGTCCGATCTTCTGCCACGCTCTAACGGCGACTACAAGCTGGGCGCCGAGACCTTCACAAAGAAACTCCGCTACGACGAGATGGTCGACATCCCGCTCGACCGCCTTCTCGCCGTTGCTTTCGAGGACCTCCACAAAAATCAGGCCGAGTTCGCACGGGTCGCCAAAGAGGTTGACCCGAGCAAGACCCCGCAGGAGGTACTTGCGGAGCTAGCCACCATTCATCCGAAGCCGTCCGATCTGCTCAACTCGTTCCAAGCCACCTTCGCCAGCCTTATCGGCTTCATCGACACTCACCACATCATCACCATCCCCTCCAAGATAGAGCCCACGCTGGAAGAGACGCCGCCCTTTGAGCGCGCCACCACGCAGGCCTCGATGGATCCTCCCGGCCCGTTCGAGACACACTCCACCAAGGCGTACTTCAACGTCACCCTGCCGGAGAAGGACTGGACGCCAGAACACATCGCCGAGCACATGGCCGCCTTCAACGTCGGCACTATCATCAGCACCGGCGTGCATGAAGCCTATCCCGGCCACTATGTTCAGTTTCTTTGGATGCCGCAGTTCCCAAGCACCATTCGCAAGGTCCTCGGCGCCAACACCAACATCGAAGGCTGGGCGCACTATTGCGAACAGATGATGCTCGACCAGGGCTATGGCCAGCCTGGGACAGGAGCCAAGAATGAACGCGAGGCCAAACTTATCCGCCTCGGCCAGCTTCAGGACGCGCTGCTGCGTGACGCCCGCTTCGTCAACAGCATCAAACTCCACACCGGCCAGTTCACCTTCGACCAGGCTGTGGACTTCTTCGTCACCGATGGCTACCAGTCTCACTCCGTCGCTGTGGTCGAGACTAAACGGGGCACCGCAGACGCCACTTATCTTTACTACACGCTGGGGAAGCTGGAGATCATGAAACTCCGCGCAGATATGATGAAGAAGCAAGGCGCTGCCTTCAACATTCAAACCTTCCACAACAACTTCATGCTGCAGGGCTTCGCTCCCATCAAGATCATTCGCAAAGCCATGCTGGGCGACAGCTCGCCAGTTCTGTGAACTGATAAGCTCAACACCAGCCTGCCAGCATTTCTGTGTGTAGGGAAAACTGAATCCAAGGAATTCATGACTTCAAACGTGACTCACCAAAAGATCCGCAAAGCTGTCTTTCCAGCCGCAGGCATGGGGACCCGTTTTCTTCCCGCTACCAAGGCCACACCCAAAGAGATGCTCTGCCTCGTCGATAAGCCATTGATCCAGTACGGAATCGAAGAGGCTGTTGCAGCGGGCTGCACCGAGATCATTATCATCACGGGCCGTGGCAAGACCACCATGGAAGACCACTTCGACCGCTCCCCCGAGCTGGAAGCCTCGCTCGCGGCCAAGAACAAGACTGCCTTGCTCGAGATCGCCCGGTCAGTATCGAAGCTGGCCAAGATCACCTACACCCGTCAGGCCGAACCGCTTGGCCTTGGCCACGCGGTTCTGATGGCCAAAGAGCTGGTCGGCAACGAACCCTTCGCGGTTCTGCTCCCCGATGACATCGTCGACGCAACCGTTCCCTGCATGAAGCAGATGGTCGAGGCGTTCAACGAGACGCAGTCCAGCATTCTCGGCTCCGAGGTCGTCGAAGGCCCGGCGATCTCCGCCTACGGATGCCTCGACTGCACGCCTGATATCAAAAATCCTCGCCTGCTCGCAGTCAAAAATATGGTTGAAAAACCAAGATTTGAAGATGCTCCATCGAATAACGCCATCATCGGCCGCTACATCCTTACGCCACGCATCTTCGAGATGCTGGAAAACATCACTCCCGGCGCCGGTGGAGAACTGCAGCTGACTGATGGCATCAAAGCGCTGCTCGCACACGAAAAAGTCTATGGCTACAGCTACGAAGGAAAGCGTCACGACGCGGGTGACAAGCTCGGCTTCCTGAAAGCCACGGTGGAGTTTGCCTTGAAACGCGATGACCTTGGACCGGCCTTTCGCGAATGGCTCAAGGCCTTCCCGATCTGACACTCCCACATCTGTGACGAAACAGGCCATCGGGCGAGTTCAAGACACCAGACGCCCCGGCACCCGCGCTCACCGTCTTCACCAATCGCGTCCAGCGTGGTGGATGCGCCCGCAATCTCCTTCGGTCAGGTAGCAACGCAACAGGCCGCAGACCACGGCAAAGCCAGCGCCAAAGATCAGGAAGAGGATACTGGTCGACACGGTGCCTTTGAAGTATGGAAAGAGGAAGACAAGAACCCCTGCATACATCAGGATCGTCAGTACAATTCGTAGAATCTTTCTCACGATTCTTCCTCCAACTTGCTACTCCATCATCATCTCTTCACACTTGTCTCACGCGAAAGCGGATGCGCCTCAGTCTTCGTCGCCACGGGCTTTTTTTTGCCGCGTAGTTTGCTACGGTTCACTGGAGCCCGCAATGCGAGACATCATACATCCAGCCAGGTCCGTTGGCCACAATCACCTTCATCGACGAGGTCGGACACGCTCAATCACGCGGGATATGCCGCTTCGGTATCGCCGTCAAATCAGTCGCTTAGCGGCTGCCGATCAGCAGAAGTGCGCTGGGGACTGCACGGCATTTCGAAGTCTCCGATTCCCGCCACTTCGACCCATCGACGTAGGTGATGGAGTTGAGATCCACACGATTCAAGACGCTCGCTCCGTGCATCCACAGGTAGGCATCGCGTAGAGTTTTGCTGCCCTCATTGCGGTGAAGCTGGAACGTCTTTGACACATCGCTTTCTGACCCGGCATCGACAGGAAGCAGGCTTAGTTTCGGCGTCGAGCCGTGGATGGTGATCTCCACGTTTTCGATCGCAGGCGCGTTCTTATGGGTGAGCGTGACATGCAGGCCCTGAGCCAGACCCTTCTGCGGAGACTCGCCTATGCGAACCATTTCGAAGTCGGAGCGCCGTTCTGCAAACAAACCAACAGGGCAGGAGTCGGTAGCCAAAATATTACTTTGAAATGTAGTGACGATGGGATGCACCGCATCAACGACAGGGGAGCTGTGGGGCTCCAACAACTGCCCATAAACAGATCCAGCAGTCATCAAAATCAATATGGGAAAAACGGAAGAGCGTCGCATAAACATCTCCTGACAAGAGATAGTCGGATTGCCTGCGTTTAAACACTACTCCCGCTCGGCCCAAATACTCAAGAGACTCTCGAAAAGTGTGGTTGCGAGTTCCCTCGGCGACAAAAAATGCAGCAGGCTTGATCTTCGAATCTTGGCACACCAAAGCAAACTCCGCCCAGCGGAGGGCTAGTATTCTATGGAGGTGAAGATGACAGACATCAATCAACGCCCTGTCGAATCAGGCATCGTGAGCGACTTCTCGGAGCGGCTAAGCTACTCAAGCTATCTTTCGCTCGACGGTCTGCTTGCGCAGCAGCGGCCTCTATCCCAGCCGCAGCATCACGATGAGATGTTGTTCATCGTCCAACACCAGGTTTCGGAGCTATGGATCAAGCTGGTCATCCACGAACTTTCCGCTGCGATCGACCATATACGCCACGACAGGCTCCCACCCACCCTGAAGATTCTGTCGCGTGTAAAACTCATCCAGATGCAGCTCTTCGAGCAGTGGGCCGTGCTGGAGACGCTGACGCCGTCCGAGTATATGGAGTTTCGTTCCGTCCTTGGGAGTGCCTCGGGATTTCAGTCGTATCAGTATCGCAAGCTCGAATTTCTGCTTGGCAATAAGAACCTCGACACGATCAAGGTCTTCGCGCACGATGCGGCGATCTACGACGACCTCCATCTCACGCTTGAGTCTCCCAGTCTCTATGACGAGTTCCTGCGATATCTCTCTCGGCATGGCTATAGCATTCCCGAAGAATGCCGCGAACGCGAGTGGTCGAAACCGTACATTAGGAATGAAGCTCTGGTGGAGATCTTTCGCGATATCTATCGCAATCCGAAGCAACACTGGGAGGCGTATGAGATGTGCGAGAAGCTGGTGGACGTCGAGGAATACTTTCAACTCTGGCGCTTCCGCCATCTCAAAACTGTCGAGCGCATCATCGGCTTTCGTCACGGCACTGGCGGATCTTCCGGCGCCGGCTTTCTACGTCAGGCGCTGGAGCTTACCTTCTTCCCCGAACTGCTGGCTTCGCGAACCGAGGCGCCGCGGGAATGAGTCTCGCACAGGCTATTGCAGCGATAGGCGCAGGGGCACTCACAGAAGATGCTCTGCGCCTTCATGTTTTTCCACTCTTCTCCAACACGCTCGCGGCCCCGGGTATCTATCTTGCGAACCACTCGTTGGGTCGTCCGCTCAATCAGACGGAAGATGATCTTCGCGAAGGCTTTCATCTCTGGCAGACCAGGCTCGGGGATGCCTGGGGGCCTTGGCTTGAAGAGGAGCAGGCGCATCGTTCGCGGCTCGCGCAACTTATAGGCGCTTCCAGACCCGATTGCATCGTACCGAAGACCTCGGCAGGGCAAGGTCTGCGTACTGCTCTCAATGCACTTCCCGGCATGCCCCGCGTCGTCTCCACTGCAGGAGAGTTCGACTCGATCGATGTAATTCTGAAGCAGTATGCGGCACTGGGCAGAATCAGTCTTCAGCTCGTCGCCATCGAGGCTGCGGATGGCAGTATCGATCTCTCACAACTGATGCAGAAGATTCGTGATGGCGTTGATCTGGTGGTCATCTCTCAGGTGATGTTCATGACCGGGCAGGTCGTGCCCAATCTTGATTTGCTCGCCGCGCATTGCCATGAGGCTGGCGCTCGTCTCCTCGTAGACGCCTACCACTCAGTCGGAGTCTTCCCCGTCGATGTCGCAGCCATGAATGCCGACTTTGTGATCGGTGGCAGTTACAAATACCTTCGTGGCGGCCCCGGAGCGGCCTTCCTCTATGTCTCTCCAGATGCTCTATCCGGTGGCGTGAAGCCTATAGATATCGGATGGTTCGCCAAAGACGAACCTTTCCGCTACGAGCGGCCAAATCCACCGCGCTTCGCGCCTGGCGGTGATGCATTCCTGGAATCGACTCCTCCGGTTCTGACTTACTATCAGGCTCGCGCAGGCCAGCAGCTCGCACTTCATCTGGGGATGGACCGAATTCGGGCGTACAACATAGATCGTCTCAGCCGTCTCAAACGCTATCTTGCGGACTTTGGAGTTGCAGCAGAGGGAGCGGACAGCAAACACGGGGCCTTCCTGACAATAGAAAACTCTGCTGCGGCGTCGCTTGCAGAGGCACTCGAACGCAGTGGCATTACAACGGATGCACGCAGCAGATGGCTCAGGCTTTCGCCCGACTACCTCACGCTTGATAGTGATCTACACGAAGTGGCATCCACTCTTGCATCTGTGAGCGCAAAGTCTTAGAAGATTCAGAGCCATTACTTGACCAAGAGCAAGGCAAATCAGCTACTGCGTCGTGCCCGTCAAAAAGATCTGTTCCGAGTGGGACGCGATCACCCGATATAGCCCGAACTGCCGGGAGCTCTGTCCGCGCAGCTCAAACAACAGACTGGCCCGGTTACTCGCCTCCGCATCGACCACGTCGACAAAGCGCATGCGCGGTGTATTGTCCAAATGCGCCGCATCGGTGACGCTTTGTATCGCCGGCTTCAGTTCGCCCAGCCCATCCGCCTGCACCACGATCGTGACATAGCGCAGAGCAGCGCCGGTGCCTGCCGTGTGTGCGGTGTACACATAAGTTGCCGCTCCGCCATAGCTCAGCGTATACGCCTTCAACTCTTCATCCAGCAGCGCCATCTGAGGGGGAGCTGCCGGCTTCGCTGTACGTCGTGACATTGTAGCAGTTGTCGTCGTAATCTTCTTCACCGCCGGCGCTGGCGTGGTGAACCCTTTATAGGCGGCAAGCTGTACGCGAGCCATGCCCTGTAGCTTCTGCAGGACTGCCGCACGCTGTGTGGCATCGTCGAAGCTAAGCGCAAACTCATGCGGATCGCGATTCGCTGCATCCGATACGGCGACCATCTGATGAAGGTCAGGCGGCAGTCCCAACAACTTTGGCAGTTCATCCTCTGTCATTGCACCCGTCGGCTTTCCATGGTGCAGGTTGGGCCGGTCCGGATCGTCATTCAGCGAACCCGTTCCAGAGACCGTCGAAAGATCGTTGCTCCTCGCCTTCTTTGCATCTTCCGCAGAATGCCGCTTCAACGTCGGACGATCCGGATCATTCGCCGATGTGCTGGCTGTGCCCGTGGACGCCGTGCTGTCAGTTGTACTACTTGTGCTGTCGGTGCTATCTGTAGGTCGACGTTTCATCGTGGGCCGGTCCGGATCATCTGCCGGTGTGCTGCCGGTTCCCTGAGCGGAAGTGGTGTTGGTAGTTGTACTCCCAGGTGATCCGGCGGGTGTCGTTGTGTTTCCAGTGGCTCCAGTATCGTCTGCGGTCCCGGAAGAACGCCGCTTCATCGTGGGACGGTCCGGGTCGTCTGCTGAAGCATTTGTCGAAGCGGTTGCAGCTCCTGCGTCGGCAGTCGTCTTACTCTGGTCGGTTCCGGCAGCCTTACTGTCACCAGAGGTCTTATTAGAGTCGGCAGTTTTTCCCGTCGAACTCACCAGTGCGGACAACGTCTTCGAAGGCTTCAGCTTTGCCGGCTTCTTCGCCGCAGCCAGTGGCTTCACGCTGCCATAGCCGAACCATCCATCGTCGTAGGCTAGATCCCCGGTCGCATCCACCGCCTGCAGATGCCGCGCATACGCCAGGTCCAGCATGCCCTTGCCGATGCCCGCATCCTGCAGTTCGTATAAGTTGCCTGAGAGCAATGCGAACGGTACCGGTCGGGCGACATACACTCCGGCGTCTTCCAGCTTTCCATCAATAAAGATCGACACTGGAATCAATCGGCTTGCCGTTGGCTTGGTGAGGTCTCCGGTCCATTCATACACCGCTACTGCCCGAACCACCTGCTCGGGCTTTGCAACCTTGTGCATCTGCCCTCGTGCAGAGGAACAGGCAGACCAACCTGCCAAGGCCACACCGACCAACATCGCGCGAAGGAAGAGATCTCTCATATGTCCAGTACCGAGATTAGACGCTATCGCCAACCCAAAGTCCTATTCGTGATTCCACGATCCAACCCAGCTATGCAAAAACATGAGGTAGAGGATTCCCACAACATCTTCCTACCAGCTTTACCACGTATAAAACCACGGCTGATCAGCAACGAACCATGACTTTTCGCTTAGAGTCAAACCATGAACTCTGAGCCGCTTCTCGAAGTTAAAGATTTGTCCATCGCGTTCAACCACCATCCAGCGGTTAGAAATATCTCGTTCCGTATCCATGGCGGCGAGACCCTAGGACTAGTGGGGGAGTCCGGCTCGGGTAAGTCCGCGACCTCGCTGGCGCTGCTGCGGCTACTCCCAGCAAGCGCGCAAGTAACTGGTAAAATTACACTTAGTGGCGAAGATCTGCTCTCTCTTTCTGAAGACACCATGCGCCGCCATCGCGGGCGAGAGCTTGCCATGATCTTTCAAGAGCCTATGACTGCTCTCAACCCGGTGATGCCCGTCGGTGTGCAGATAGCCGAAGCGATTCAGGCGCATCAGCCGAAGCTATCACGTAAAATGATCAAAGAGAAGGTTTTAGCGGCGATGCACGAGGTTGCTCTGCCCGATCCGGAGTTGCGGTTTGATGACTATCCCCACCAGTTCTCAGGGGGACAAAGGCAGCGGCTTCTCATTGCCATGGCGATCATCAATCGCCCCCGCCTGCTGATCGCCGACGAACCTACCACGGCTCTCGATGTGACGGTACAGGCGCAGATCCTTAGTCTCCTCAAAGATTTACGTCGTACTCATAATCTGGCGATGCTCTTCATCTCCCACGATCTTGCCGTGGTCTCGCAGATTGCCGACCGTGTCGCGGTCATGCAGCATGGACTGATCGTCGAAGAGGCGGACACACTGGATCTCTTCCGTAGTCCTCAACACCCGTATACGAGAACGCTGCTAGCCTCGGCACCGACTATGCGTACCGATCGCCATCGCCCTTTAGCGAGTGTCGAATAAGTATACTTCTATCAACAGATCGACGATGGTCGTTGCGAAAGATGAAAATCCGTTTAGACTAAGAAATTGGTCGTTTAGCACCTTCTAACCTGCATGCGCGCGCTCATTCTCTCCGACATTCACGGGAACCTCGAAGCACTTACCGCCGTCCTTGCCGCAGCAGAGCCGTATGACGTGCTTTGGAACCTGGGGGATCTGGTCGGGTATGGGGCGAGCCCTAACCAAGTGATTGATTTGATTCGGCCTTCGGCCCAGATTAATGTTCGTGGCAATCACGACCGGGTGTGCTGCGGACTAACCTCCGCGCTGGGCTTCAACCCTGTGGCCCGAGCGGCAGCGATGTGGACACAAAATGAGCTCACAGCTGAGAATCTGCAGTGGTTACGCGGTGTTCCGCAGGGGCCGTTGCAGCCGGAGCAGCCCGGTGTGACGTGTGTGCACGGTTCGCCGCTCAATGAAGACCAGTACATTCTGAGCATGCGGGATGCGTGGGCTCCGCTGCAGCAGATGGCTACGGCCATAACCTTCTTTGGACACACACACTTACAGGGTGGCTTTTCGCAGAAGGAGCATGACTGGCACGAGATCAAACCACAGTACAGGGTTAAGAATGAGGCCGAATCGTGGGCCATGGAGATTGCTCCGGAGACACGTCATCTGATCAATCCAGGGTCGGTGGGGCAGCCTCGAGACAATGATTGGCGGGCAGCTTTTGTCACGTATGACACTGATTCCGCGGAGGTTCGGTTTCATCGAGTTCCGTACGATTTGACTACGGCGCAGGGGAGAATCCTGATGGCGGGGCTGCCGGAGCGGTTGGCTGCGCGGCTGCGCGAGGGGCGCTAGCGTAGGGTTTGTACTATTTTTTTTGAGGTGGTTTTTGCGTGG
>Ga0302219_10000813_pt1 | contig 13577 bp, 9 predicted proteins | sample II_Palsa_E1_2_FD_194569 | JGI IMG/M metagenome (GOLD analysis project Ga0302219, IMG submission 194569) | Peat permafrost microbial communities from Stordalen Mire near Abisko, Sweden - II_Palsa_E1_2 | ecosystem: Environmental > Terrestrial > Soil > Palsa > Peat permafrost | place: Sweden...
TGCAGTGGAATTCAGCCGCGTCGTATGGCAGGATCGGTTGTTCTTCTAGCATCAAGCTTCCTCTCGGTAGCTACTGCAGCCTTTGAAATGATACACAGATGTCTCACAGGTTCCAATGAACCCAACGTTTACATCATGCGTAGCAGTTGCTCTGCCATATCTCAAGACATAGAAATTGGAACGCACACAGGAAAGACTGCTTACCACTCCGACTCTGGCGGCAATAGGTACGTCTCGAATGTCGGGAAACTCAAACAAATTATCGATGAGAAATTACTAATCCATTGGCCTGCAAGGTCACGTCCGTTTGGTCACACGCTTGCTGTTTATCATTACGTCGCATGACTAATAAATGCCTATGCAGGAGAGCGAATGCCTCAAGTGATAGATCAAGAAGTTCCGATTACGGCTGTGGAGGTCGCACCGGGCACGGGCATAACGCTTGATCCGCTGGACTGGAACAACCTTCGCTCACAGGCGCACGGCATGCTGGACGACATGGTCAATTACATAGAAAACATTCGAGAGCGTCCGGTATGGCAACCCATCCCTGATACTGTGCGGGCGCAGTTTCGCGGAGGCGTTCCCGCGTTGCCTACGGATCTTGGCATAGTACATGAGGAGTTCATGCGCGACGTTCTACCTTTTGCGGTGGGGAACGTTCACCCTGGCTTTATGGGCTGGGTGCACGGGGGGGGAACTCCAGTTGGCATGCTTGCGGAGATGCTCGCCGCAGGCCTGAACGCGAACCTCGGCGGCCGCGACCATACTCCTATCGAAGTAGAGCGACAGATTGTTCGTTGGGTGCGCGAACTTTTCGATTTCCCAAAGACAGCGACCGGCCTGTTTGTCACCGGCACCTCGATGGCAAACTTGATAGCTATCGTTATCGCCCGCGATGTCGAACTTGGGTTCGCTGTGCGTCAACAAGGGATTGCTGCTAGCCGCAAGCGCCTCACTGCATATGGTTCCACTGCTGTGCATAGTTGCATCGGCAAGGCGATGGATATCTCCGGCATCGGCAGCGATGCTCTGCGGATGATCGCCACTGATAGTCGTCACCGCATCGACGTCGAAGCTCTAGAGCAGGCTATCTATGACGACCGTCGGAATGGCTTCACTCCTTTTATGGTGGTGGGCAGCGCCGGCACGGTCGACACCGGTGCCATCGACGACCTCACCTCCCTGGCCAACCTATGCCAGCGTGAAAATCTCTGGTTCCACGTCGATGGGGCCTACGGTGCGCTTGCCATACTTGCTCCCGATCTCGCCCCGCGACTTAAAGGTATCGAGCGCGCCGACTCTCTCGCCTTTGATTTTCACAAATGGGGACAGGTCCCTTATGACGCTGGCTTCATTCTGGTGCGAAACGGCCAGCTCCATCAAAGGGCCTTCGAATCATCAGCTGCATACTTGAAACGTGAAGTTCGCGGTCTGGCGGCGGCCGCTCCGTGGCCCTGCGACTTCGGGCCCGATCTTTCGCGCGGCTTTCACGCCTTGAAGGTCTGGTTCACGCTCAAGGTTCACGGCACCGAAGGACTGGGAGCTGTCATCTCAAGTACCTGTAAACTGGCCCGCTACCTCGAAGACCGAATCGCCCAAACTCCCGAGCTTGAGTTGCTCGCTCCCGTAGACCTCAACATCGTCTGCTTCCGCTTTCGTACTCTCGACTCCGACCGCATCAACGCGCAGATCGTCATCGATCTTCAAGAATGCGGCAGCGTAGCTCCGTCTACAACCACGATCAATGGATGCATTGCAATTCGAGCAGCCATCGTCAATCATCGCACCAGTCGCACCGAAATAGACACCTTGCTCGACGAGACGTTGGCTTTCGGGCGAGCCCACCAGAGCGCTTTCTCATCACGGGGCACGGAGGAACCGAGCCCGCAAGTACAGCAACATACAACACTGCAGCTAGCCTTACTCTCGGTAGAGAAGCAATTGCAACTCGAGCCTAACTCCAGCACACTCCTGTTTCAACGAGCATGCTTTCTTGAACAAACCGGACGGTCTGAGGAGGCGCGTGACATTTATATTGACGTGCTCGATCGTGAACCCTCTCATATAGGCGCGCTGAACAATTTCGGAAATATACTTCTCGCTGCGGGGGAGATTCCACAAGCACGCGAGATCTATGAACTGGCGGTCGCACAACATCCCGACCATCCTCCCAGCCGCGCGAGTCTGGGCAACCTCCTTATTAAAAGCAGCGAACCAGCTGCTGCTCGTGAGCACTTTGAGCGCGCGTTGCAGGTCGACTCGGATTATCGCCCCGCGCACGCAGGCCTGTCGTTTGTACTGGGCGATCTGGGAGAGCCAGAGCGCGCCGTATGGCACCGTCGCAAGGCCTTTCAGGACCGCTGCGTCGTCATCGCTCCCTATCGCGGCGAAAAACCGCCTATCACAATCCTCGAGCTGATCTCGACGACCGGGGGCAACATCCGCACCGATGAGTTCCTCAGCGACCGTGTCTTCCAGCGAATACTCGTCACTACTGAGTTCTATGACTCCAAAACGATCCTGCCTCCTCATCAACTCATCGTCAATGCTATCGGCGAGGCGGATGGAGCCTCCGCAGCTCTGACTGGCGCACTAGCCGTACTCGCTAATACGACAGCCCCGGTGATCAATCCTCCCACAGCAGTCCTCGCTACTGGACGGTGCGATATCGCTCGTCGGCTTGCCCATATTCCAGGCGTCATCAGCGCCAATACGATCACCATGTCACGCGAGCAGCTTCTAGCCTCTGATGCAGGAACAACGCTGAGCCGCCATGGCTTTACCTTCCCACTTCTCCTGCGCACACCAGGCTTCCACGGAGGTGAGCACTTCCTCCGCGTGGAGACGATCGATGATCTGCGGCCAGCAGTTAGGGAACTTCCTGGAGACAATCTTTTCGTGATCCAGTATCTTGACGCTCGGGGGCCCGATGGCAACTCTCGCAAGTATCGCGTGATGATGGTCGATGGGCAGCTGTACCCCCTGCACGTTGCGATCTCAAGCGACTGGAAGATCCACTACTACACCGCCGATATGGCCGACTGTTCCCATCACCGTGCCGAAGACGCCGCCTTCCTTGAAGACATGCCGGCTGTCCTTGGCCCATGTGCCCTGGCTGCATTGCAGCAGATCCAAGATACGCTCGGCTTGGACTACGGTGGAATCGACTTTGGATTGAATGAACAAGGTGAGATCCTGCTCTTTGAAGCCAATGCAACGATGGCGGTTGTCGTACCTGGAAAAGACAAGCATTGGGACTATCGCCGTCCCGCTACAGAGCAGATCTACATAGCGGTCTGGAAGATGTTAATGAATCGGGCGCAAGTCAGGTGACATCACGTGTGGTTACGTACGCGCAGAAGTCAGAAGAAATGCACCTAAAGAAATAGATCAATCGGTCGAAGAACAATCTGAGACGCATTCGCTCCGGAGTCAATGGGAGGATTATGCAGATCAGCAGCATTTCATCTATCGCCACAGCCACTTCGGGATCGACCACAGCAACAGGCCCTTCCAGACCAGTGGTCGTTTCACCGCCTTCCACAGCCGCTCCGACGACGACCACATCGTTCGGTGCCCCGGTATCAGCTGCTAAGGTTTCTTCGCCAGCCCAGCCGAGAGCGCGAGCAGCATTCAGGAGGAGACACTGGCTGCTGTTTATTCCACGACTGTGGGAGGCAAGAGCTACTCGGGAAGCGTAGAAGAGTCGGGAGGAGAATACGAAGCATCGGTTGCGAACATGCCGGGCGCTAGTGCAAGTGGATCAAGCATCCAGTCCGCGGAGAACAATCTTGAAATCAAGATCGACACTCTCGCGTGATCGGACACATAAGTTGATCTGGCATCAACCAGAATGAAGGTCTTGCTCTGTAGGGTCTATAGATTGAGCTTCTTGAAGACGCGCTCTGGAATGTTGCGAATGATGAACATAATGGGCCGCCATTGAAATGGGACGTAGAGGGTATCTTTGCGTTTGTCGATGGCGCTGACGATCGATTCGGCGACGGAGTCGACGTCGGCGAACTTCTCGCTTTTGGGCATACCGGCGGTCATTGCAGTCTTAGTCGGGCCGGGCTTGATGTTCAGGACGGTGACGCCTTCGCGGTCGACACGGTTACGCAGACCGCCCAAGAAGGCGGAGAGGCCGGCCTTTGAGGAGCCATAGAGGTAATTGGATTTGCGGCCACGGTCGCCAGCTACCGAGGAGATGACGGCGAGGGTGCCGGCGTGACGCTGCACACAGAAGTTGGCCAGCCAGGTGAGAAGCGAGACTGGTGCCATGAAGTTGGTGTGGATGATCTGAGCGGCGGTATTGAAGTCCTGTTCTGCTTCGCCCTGATCACCGAGGATGCCATGGGTAAGGTAAGCGATGTCCATGCCGGTGAGGGAATTGACAGCGTACGCGAGGAGTTCGGCATGGCTGACTGTGTCATCGAGGTCGGCCACTGCGGTATCAACGTAGCTGGCGCCTCGGACCTTCAGGTCTGCAGCTACGGCAGCCAGTTTCTCCGGATTGCGTGCGACGAGGAAGAGGCTTGCGCCCTGCGCGGCCCAGATGCGGCAGGTTGCTTCAGCAATGCCCGAAGTCGCGCCGAGAACGAGGATCTTGTGTGGAGTTGTGGTGGTCTGCGGGGTCGGGCTCATATGGTTGGTCTGTCCGGTTTATGAATTGGGGGTGACGCGCTCCCAGAAGCTGGAGGTGAGCAGGGGGTCGCGGTAGTGGGCGAACTGTTCCCATTGTGGGTAAAAGGACTGGAACTGCGGTGCGGTCATGGCTGCGTCCTTAGCGGGATAGAGGCGGCCGCCGAACTCCCGGGTCATCTCGGCTAGGCGGGCGAATAGAGAGAAACTCTTGTTGGGTTTGATGGGGAAGTCCAAGGCTAGTGTGATGCCGGGTCTGGGAAAGCTCATCATGCCGGGCGAGGCGACGTCACCGAAGGCCTTGAGTACTGCAAGGAAGCTGGCGAGGCCGGATTTGGTAACCTCATGCAGGATGGCGATGGTACCTTCCTTGGCGTGTTCCCACGGAATGACGTACTGGAACTGTAGCAGGCCCCTCTTACCGTACATGCGGTTCCAGTGAAGAACCTTGTCGAGCGGGTAGAAGAAGGGATCGTAGTCCACCAAAGAGACGACTCGCTTGTGGAGCTGTTTGTGGAAGAAAGCCGTATTGAAGAGACTTACCGTGAGAGCATTCAGGGCAAAGCCAGGAGCATCGAAGGGGAAGACGAGCTTCGGCTTAGGAGAGCGCTTGAGTTCGTCTCTTCTGGTCGAGTGGTCGCCCTGCATGAATATACCGCGGGCGAAGTTGCGGCCCGTGGAGGTAACGTCGACCCAACTCATGGTGTACTCGATGTCCTTGCTCTGGTTGGTGAGGTCGAGGAACTCGTCGATGCCGTGGAACTGGATTCCTTCATAGTCGATCTTGCGGGAGACGATGGGCTTGAGTTGGAGCGTCGCCCAGGTGATCAGGCCGGTGAGGCCGAGGCCGCCGATGGTCGCGCTGAAGAAGCCTAGATTTTCAGTTGGGGAGCAGAGCATGCGGGAGCCGTCGGAGCGGACGAGCTCGAACTGTGTGATGTGGCAGCCGAAGGTCCCGGCGAAGTGGTGGTTCTTGCCGTGGATGTCGTTAGCAATCGCTCCACCTAAGGTTACATATTTGGTTCCTGGCGTAACGGGAAGAAAAAAACCTCTAGGGACAGCGAAGTCCAGAATCTGCGCGAGGGTGACACCGGCCTCGGCGGTGAGCAGACCGGTCTCGGCGTCAAAGGCGATCAGGCGATTCATGCCTGTGGTGAGCAACAGGTTGCCGTCCTTGAGCAGGCAGACATCGCCGTAGCTGCGGCCCATGCCGACCGGAAGCGCGCTGTCGTGGATGCCCGCGGTAACGGCGGGGAAGTCACTCTGCCAGTGGAGCGGGAGGACCTTTCCGCCGTAGGTTGGGTAGCGGCCCCAGGATTCGAAGGAAGCCGACACTTTTGAGGGAGCTTCCTCTGTAGCGGTAGGGTCGGGCATGAGTACAGGATACTTCGTGCGCATGGTTTTCAACGGGATTCGAGGCAAGATAAGAGGCACGGCGTTTGCCGTGCCTCTTATCGTCTACGACGGCTGCTCTTATGCTGCTGTCTGATTGGTAACGTGCTGGTCTGCGGCAACCTTGAGGGCTGCCTTGGCCTGGGCCGTGAGAGTGGCAAAGCCAACTGCGTCGTTGGCGGCGATATCGGCGAGGATCTTGCGATCAAGGCCATTGCCGGCGAGCTTGAGGCCGTTGATGAAGGTGGAGTAGCTCATGCCATTGTTGCGGCAAGCTGCGTTGATGCGGACGATCCAGAGGGCGCGGTACTGGCGCTTCTTCTGTTTACGTCCGGTGTACGCGAACTTGAGTCCGCGCTCGACTGCTTCCTGAGCGGCTTGATAGAGCTTGGACTTGGTGAGGAAGTAGCCACTCGCGCGCTTGAGGATCTTTTTGCGGCGGTCGTTGCGTTTTGTACTCCGTTTTACACGGGGCATCTTGCTTCTCCTTTTGCGTACATCGTTTAAGCGGCTGGAGGTAAGGGTCGCATTCTCGTCTCAACCAGAACTAGTGGGTGTCCTGAAAAAGTCTTGTGAGAACGACGATAGTGGCCTCTTCACTCGCTATGCAACTTCAAGTCTCGGTGGAATCGCTAACGCGACTCCAGGGGCCACAACGCTTTTACTGGCCCTTTGTTCCTGAGAACGGCTCGACTTGAAAGACTCATTCCTTATTTCTGTGAGGCAAAAGGCCTGATCTATGGTCTTCCCGTTCTCACGCGTAAGGAATCATACGGGCGACAACCTTGTGATCCGCGTCGGAGATAAGACCAGCCCGGCCGAGCTTGCGCTTGGTGCTGTTGGTCTTCGACGTGAGGATGTGACGCATCTTGGAATGGCCCCGCTTGAACTTGCCGGTACCAGTCTTATGAAAGCGCTTGGCTGCGCCGCTGTGTGTCTTCAACTTTGGCATTGTGTTCCTGACGAAAACTGTGTTCTGGACAACCTCTTGAGTATATACGAGGTTTCGGTCCGTTTTCGACCTATCTCCCCCTCCCCGGTCAAAATGATGCAAAGTCTTCATTCTATTATGGTTAGGCTTGTACTTTAGTTGCAAAGTATTCTAAACAGGTGACTTATATGTAAAGTATTCCATTTGTTAGGGTTAGCTTTGCATGTCAAAAAATCCACCACGATAGGCCCTCGATGCGTGTCAAGTAGTCCAAGATGCCAATTCCTACCTTTGATCTCTGGGCGGATCTGAGTGCAGGGCAGCGTTCTTTCCGAATTAATCTTCTACTTCTATTTTATCAATTTCCACGAACTGCCAGACATGTGGGCCTATCCGAAGTAGTAGGGGAAAGCCATTGCTTTTGTTGTACTTAGAGAAGCGAAACATCTTGGTTTGACACTGGCCTCTAGACAAGATTTGGCCGATTCCCAGCCCTGCGTGCGTGGAGGCGGCACCTGCATCGGCAAGAGGAAAAGTAACCGTGGAGGTGGTATACTTGGAGTACTGAGAATTAGGCTGGAACGTGTGTAAAGCGCTGCAACGGCGCGGGTTTTCGCGAATTTAGCGAACACGGAACGAAGCTGAAATTCCGGGATATCGGCTACGGCTGAACGGAGATACATGGCATCGACTGCAATCTCTACCGAAGGCGCTCTTTTAGAGCTTGAAACTGGCACAATCGCCACCCCGACGAAGGATGTCCCCGCGAAGGGAAAAGAGGGCGGCGGCTACTCAGCCGAAAACATTACGGTATTAGAGGGACTCGCTGCGGTGCGACTGCGTCCGGCGATGTATATCGGTTCGACTGGCGAGATGGGGCTGCATCACTTGGTGTATGAGGTGGTCGATAACTCGGTGGACGAGGCTCTGGGTGGGCATGCAACACGGATCGATGTGACGATCCATGTCGATAACTCGATTACCGTGGTCGATGACGGGCGCGGCATTCCTGTAGACGACAAGGTGATCAACGGCGAGAAGATGCCAGCGGTGCAGGTGGTGCTGACCATGCTGCATGCCGGGGGAAAGTTCGACGCGTCGAACTACAAGGTCTCGGGTGGCCTGCACGGCGTGGGGGTGAGCTGCGTGAATGCGTTGTCTGAGGAGTTCGATGTCGAGATCTGGCGCGATGAGCATGCGTGGGAGCAGGACTACTCCAAGGGTGCACCCATTTCGAAGTTGAGAAAGATGGGGCCAAGCAAGCGTAAGGGCACCAAGGTTCATTTTCTACCGGACAAGTCGATCTTTACCGTGACAGAGTTCAACTACGACACGCTGGCGCAACGGTTGCGCGAACTCGCCTTCCTGAATAAGGGGCTGGAGATTCACCTGACCGATGAGCGCACCACCGACACCAAGACCGGCGAGAGCAAGCATCAGGAGTTCAAGTACGCCGGCGGCATCGCAGAGTTTATCAAGCACATCAACAAGGGCAAGCAGGTGCTGCACGAGAAGCCGATCTACATGGAGGCTGAGCGTGACAACGTGGCTATGGAGATTGCGTTGCAGTATAACGACGCTTACTCCGAGACGGTGTTTACGTTTGCCAACAACATCAACACGGTGGATGGCGGAACGCACCTGTCGGGCTTCAAGACGGCGCTGACAAGAACGATCAATGCGGCGGGGCAGTCGCTGGGGCTGTTCAAGGATGTGAAGGAGAACCTGAGCGGCGACGATGTACGCGAGGGCCTTGTTGTCGTCATCAGCGTGAAGTTGAGCCAGCCGCAGTTTGAAGGACAGACCAAAGGAAAGCTGAACTCCGACATAGCAGGCACTGTGCAGGCGTTTGTGAATGAGCGACTGGGCGCATTCCTGGAACAAAATCCGCAGGTCGCGAAGAAGATCATCAATAAGGCGATTGACGCTGCGCGTGCGCGTGAGGCTGCGCGTAAGGCTAGAGACCTGACACGTCGCAAGGGCGCGCTGGACGGCGGCGGGTTGCCTGGTAAGCTGGCGGACTGTAGCGAACGGCAGCCAGATCGTTGCGAGCTTTATCTGGTTGAGGGAGAGTCTGCAGGCGGAACGGCCAAGCAGGGACGCGACCGTAAGTTTCAGGCGATTCTTCCTTTGAAGGGAAAGATTCTGAACGTCGAGAAGGCCCGGTACGACAAGATGCTGGGGCATGAAGAGATTCGCGCCATGATTACGGCGCTTGGTTGCGGCATCGGCAAGGATGACTTCGATGCTTCGAAGCTGCGCTATGGCAAGTTGATCCTGATGACCGATGCGGACGTCGACGGATCGCACATTCGTACGCTGCTGCTAACGTTCTTCTTTCGGCATATGACGGAGTTGATCAAACGCGGGCATGTGTATATTGCGCAGCCGCCGCTGTTCCGTATCAAGAAGGGCAAGTTCGAGCAGTACATCAAAGACGAGCGGGAGTATGTGGATGTGATGGTGAAGCGCGCGTCCGACGGCATGGTGATCCGCTACGGCAAGGATGGCGGGTCGCTGCAGGGTGCGGCGCTGACGAAGTTCATGGGGCAGTTGAACGACTATCTAGGGTTCTTCGATAAGGTACAGAAGCGGTTGCGTAATGAAGATGTAACGAAGGCGTTTGCAGAGTTATTTGCGCAGGAAGGTAAGGATTCGGCGCGGCGGGTGGACTTTGAGTCACCGACGAAGCTGGAGACGATGCGTGAACGGCTCGTTGGAATGCAGAAGACGTACCAGTTCAAGAACGTTGGCGATGTGCTGCTGGATGAGGAGCACAGAAGTTATTCGGTGAGCTTTACGGATGCGCAGGGTGCTGTGAGGTCGATCGACTGGGCGCTGGCTTCGGCACCGGAGAGCCGACAGATGCTGGGCAAGCATGCTCAGATTAAAGAGCAGCTGGTGGCTCCGTTCTTTATTGAGTATGCCGTGAAGACCAAGGCCGAAGCGGCTGTTGAGGCTGCGGAGGAGGCTGAGGAGATCGCCTCAGAGGAGGGTGTGGCGGAGACTGCCGCCGCTCCAGGTACAGTGGCTGAAGCGAAGCCGGGTAAGCGTGTGAGTAAGGCTTCGCAGGACCCGGTGGAGAAGAAGACGGTGCGCGAGGTGTTCGAGTATGTCATCGAGCAAGGACGCAAGGAGTATCAGGTGCAACGGTATAAGGGGCTGGGAGAGATGACGGCTCCGCAGCTTTGGGAGACGACGATGGACCCGGAGCGCAGGACGCTGCTGCAGGTGAAGCTCGAAGATATTGCTGCCTGTGAGGAGATCTTTACGACTTTGATGGGCGAAGATGTCGAGAGCCGGCGGAAGTTTATCGAAGAGAATGCGCTGGATGTGAAAAACCTGGATATCTAGGTATCGTTTGATATGTAGGCGGACACATAAAGTGAAATTCCGGACGCATAAAGTGAAAATTTCGGGCACATAAAGTGAAAATGGCGTCGACTTTTAGTCCTCATATACCTCTGGTTGTTCAGATCGATATCTTGCCAACAGATTTCTTTCGTGCCTGTTGTTTATCGACAGAATGTAAGTCTTCATGAAGCGGCAAGATCCATGCCATATTAGATTCCCGACGCCCGGAATCTAATATGGCAACAAACGCCCGTTGGCATTTAAAGGTTTGTCAACCGACTCAACGTCAAATGTAGAATTCACGTTATGTCCGAAGGAATAACGTTTGATGTTGGCGGGGCGTACCCTTATATCGAACAGCGCGTTCTCCAAATCTTTGATAAAGACGCCGCGAGCGTAGCAGAGCGAGAGTGGCTCAAGTCCCTCCATGAGACCGCTGCGCATCAAGCCTCACGCGTTCAGTGCGTCGGGATGTCTAATCCTGTGCCCTTCGAAGCGATTTACCAGCCAACCCACCTATTCAGGAAGGGTGTCCGGCGAACTTCGAGCGAATTCGCCTATGAAAGCCGGACACAGAGGTCAATCCTCGCTGAACAGGTTCAGACATTTCAACCGATCAGCCTCGACGACCTGTTATCTCTCGGCGAGGACGGAATCATTTTCGCCGGGCCTGGCTGGGGCAAGACCACGTTTGTGTCTAGCGTCTTTCGCATCATTATGCGAAGCGAAGATATGTGGCCCGTCCTGATCTCATTGAGACGGCCAGACGCAATCAGTGATTTGGTCAACCTCGTTTCCATCGCTGAGAAAGCAAAAAATAAGTCGTCGCGCAAGAAATTGGCCCTGCTGATAGATGGATATGATGAAATAACTCACTCCGAAAGGAAAACTGCATCGGAAGTATTACTCAAATACCAAGCTTCAGGCATAGGCTTTTTTTCCTAACATGCCGCGAACACTACGCGGTCTACCAGCTCTCCGCAGCAGAGATTCGGCTCGGAGGTTTCAACCTTAAAGACAAATACAACTTCGTAAAAGCCTTTCTCAAGGCCTTTGAGTCGCCTCTCGATTCAGTCTGGATGAAGACGGTGCGCTGACCGGATACATATACATCGATCTTAAGAACTCCGATTACGGTGGCTTCGTTGCACAGGCAGACAAACTTATTCACAATGAACTCGCCTTACCTGCGAATTACAGCTTTCAATGGTCGGGAGAATATGAGCTCGAACTGCGCGCGAAGCAGCGATTGCAACTGATTCTTCCAGTGGTCTTCTTCGTGATTTTCCTTCTGCTGTACCTGATCTTTCGCTCGGTAGCTGAAGCGCTTGTTCTTATCTTCCCAACCATCTATGCGATGAGTGGAGGGTTGCTCCTGCAATGGCTTCTTCACTACAACTTCAGCGTTGCTGTGGCGGTCGGTTATATTGCGCTCTTTGGAATCGCGGTAGAAACCGGCGTGATTATGGTCGTCTATCTCCATGAAGCTCTCGAACACAAGCTGCAATCCGGTAAGACATTGACGAATGCTGATGTGGAGGAGGCAGCTATTGAAGGCGCTGTCCATAGGTTGCGGCCAAAGCTCATGACAGTCTGCGCCGTTCTCGCCAGCTTAGTTCCGATCCTCTGGGAGTCCGGCATCGGCTCCGATGTGATGAAGCCGATTGCTGCGCCGATCGTTGGCGGCATGATCACTTCCACTATCCACGTCCTGATTTTGGTTCCCGTCTTCTTCGTCATGATGAAGGAGCGCGCATTAAGGAAAGGACACCTTCGCGCGAAGAACCAAATCACCGATCAGACTCAGCCCATTCAACGTAGTCGGGCAAATGCCTCCTCGCTGTTAGACAGCGAAGGTCCATTCACCGGCTGATTCGCATTCTGCTATCGGACCTCTTTGATCGATCTTTGCTTTGCGCGCATCGACATCGCCGGTAACTTCAACAGCTTCAGACTTTGCACCAGAACCAATAAATTCACTTGCCCCTAAGTCTAAAAACGCCTGACCGCGGACTAAAATGTTTGAACACGCGAGACCTCTCCTCAGACAGAGAATTGATTCCTGGTAATTGCAATCGGTCAACCTATCCAGCTAAGCGGAGTGGCAGCGCGATACAGGGAGGGCACTTGAAGATTCGACTCCTGTTTGGCAATCTATCTGGCTTGTTTCTGTTTACCATAGTTGGCTGCGGAGGCGGACCCAGTGCTGGGCCTCCATCCCCGGCATCGCCCATGATCTCCGCGGTATCAGCGGCTTGCACGCCTTCGACAGTCGCGCCTAGCGCCACTTCTCAATGCAGTGCAACGGTTCAGGGGACGGGCAGTTATAGCTCTGTGGTTATGTGGTCTACCACCGGCGGTACTATAACTTCGACCGGCTTGTTGACCGCATCCAGCTCTGCGGCTACTGTGACGGTGACCGCGACCAGTATCGAGGACACGGCGAAATCAGGTGCAGTGTCCGTCATTGTGCAGTCAGTCGCGCCCACAGTCTCTTCGGTTGCAGTGACTTGTTTCCCAGCAACCGTGATTGTTAATGCCACGTCTCAGTGCAGTGCAACGGTCAAGGGGATGGGCGGTTATAGCTCTGCGGTTATGTGGTCTACTACCGGCGGTACTATTACTTCGGCCGGCTTGTTGACCGCACCCAGCTCTGCGACTACTGTGACGGTGACCGCGACTAGTATCGAGGACACATCGAAGTCGGCTACAGCCGCCCTAGTCGTCCAGTTGTCTCCATCTAGAATTTCGTCTGTTTCAGCGGTTTGTGATCCGGCAACAGTGACTGTCGGAGCTACGTCGCAATGCAGCACGATGGTGCAAGGAACAGGCGACTACAGTTCCGCAATTACCTGGTCCGCAAGCAGTGGCACCATCAGCTCGAGCGGGCTCTTGACCGCCCCCGACTCCCCGAGCGTTCTAACAGTAACAGCGACGAGTATTCAAGACCCAACTAAGACTGCCGAGGCAAATATAAATGTGCAATCGCAGATACCACAGAGCAAGCATGTCGTCCTGGTGATGGAAGAGAATCAGGGTTACTCTTCTGTGGTCGGCGATACCAGTGCGTGGCCAAATCTTAACAAGCTAATCAGCGCCGGGGCTCTGCCAACAAACTACTACGCCAATTCGCATCCATCGATAGGAAACTACTTCATGCTGACGACAGGGCAATTACTGACAACGGACGACAACTCCACCACAGTGTGGGACGTAGATAATATAGCGCGCAGAATGCTTTCTTCGGGGGTGACAA